>JADMIO011398567.1_pt1 | contig 109204 bp, 87 predicted proteins | sample 8958161 | NCBI WGS metagenome assembly JADMIO01 (sample SAMN16585339, study PRJNA669376) | soil metagenome | isolation source: Crop rotation soil | place: USA: Cullars Rotation, Alabama | collected 2011
CGCGACAACTTGTCCACGTGGAATTCTAAGCTTAGGATCCCAATGTGCTGGAAAGCCACCTATCTCCAGCGCTATTTCCTGATTGTCGGTACCGGGTTCGGGGGCGCATGGACGCTGATCGTGGGTGCCATGGCGGCACTTGGGAACCGGGCCGGGCTGGCGGCCGTGGCGGCGTCGGGCAGCGTGTGGGTGCCGTATCCGCTGGATCCGGCGCCCGGACAGCGCTGGGTGCCGATTGCCTGGGGGTTGCTGGGACTGCTGGGAACCACGGTCCAGTTAGGGTGGACCGGCGGGGAAAAGGGCCGGATTGGACGCAAGAAGAAAAAAACTTAGTAACATGACATCCATGAAATCCATGAACCGAATGTCGGTGTGGTCACTGGTCGCGGCCGGCGTCTACGTATCCGCAATGGTCGCGGTGAGCGCACAGGCCAAGACGGCCACGTCGGGCGTCTATTCCGAGGCGCAGGCCAAGCGCGGCGAGGCGGTCTACAAGGAACAGTGCGCCGCGTGCCATGGCGACAACCTCGAAGGCAGCGGCCCGATGCCGCCGCTGGCAGGCAAGGACTTCCTGGCCAACTGGGGTGGGAAGGCCGTGGCGGACGTGTTCGACAAGACGCAGACGTCGATGCCGGCCACCGCACCCGGCTCGCTGACCCCGGAGCAGACCGCGGACGTCATCGCCTACATGCTGTCGGTGGGCAAGTATCCGGCGGGCAGCGCGGATCTGCCCGGCAAGGCCGACGATCTCAAGCAGATCACCATCGACACCCCCAAGTAGTTCCTGAATCTGCTACGATCTCTAGGTTGTCCGGTCCGGCGGAGGTCCTCTCCGCCGGCCACTCGTCCTACGTTCCTCGGTAGCTCAACGGCAGAGCATCCGGCTGTTAACCGGAGGGTTGCTGGTTCGAATCCAGCCCGAGGAGCCAACCACCAACAACTTACGGGTAGTCGCCTCTTTCCCTCGTCGCCAATGGTGGGGGAAATGGTGGGGACCCTGGCAGAACCCGTCTCAGTGGACCGCTTGGGTCGTGCCTGTGTCGGCCTGCTGAAGGCCGGGCTCACCGACACCGTCGAGTCGGGCAAGCGCCTCACGTTGCGCGGAGCGGCCGATGTGACCGTAGCGCTTCGCCATTCGCACGGCTGTGGCCGCGCTCCAGCCCATGATCGTGGCGACGACGGCGAACGGCACCCCTCGTTCGAGGAGTCGGGTGACGGTGGTGTGACGGAGGTCGTGGAATCGGCACTCCACCCCGGCATCCTTCTTGGCACTCACCCAGGCCGTTTTCCAACTGGTGATCGGCTTTCTTGGGTTCGTGTCGAACACCTGCGGCATCTCCTCGTGGCCGGAGAACCCCACGCGTTCGGATGGGAATACGTAGTCGCTGGCCTTGCGCTCCGGGAACTGCGCAGCCCAGTCGGTCACCGCGGCCAGGGCCCGCTTGTTGAGCGGTACCGCCCGCCCGGTGCCGTGGTTCGTCTTGGACTTACCAACGATGACCGCCTCGTTCACAAAGTCAATCTGGCGCCAGCGAAGCAAGCGAACTTCGTCGTGCCGTAGACCTGTGCTCAGGGCAAGTGTGACCGCTGGCAAGAGCGATCGGGACCGGCTCGCCCCACACGCCCGCAGCAGTTTCGTCTCCTCGCCTGTGCTGAGCGCGCGGCCGACGTCCTCACGAGCCGACAAACATACGCACGTCCGGCTGAATCTGCGCCCACAGACGATGCCTGCGAAGGATCGCGCGCAACGTGGCGATTTCGTTGTTGATGGTCTTGTTGGCGGCCTTCTCCGCACGGCGTTCGGCTTGATAACCAGAAATCTCACGGTCGGTGATGTCAGTGAGTAGCAATTTGCCGAAGTGGGGGCTCAGATGCGCGATGTTCGCCTTCTCGATGGTGTGAGTCTTGTCTGCCCATGAGGGCTTCTTCAGGGCAAGCCAGTCTGCAGCTGCCGCACTGAAGAGGATGGCGACGTTTCTGCTGCGGCGAATGCCGTTCGCCGCTTCTTAAACTTCGCGGCGTCGCTTCCGTTCACCGCGGGGGCGGTTCTCCCGCTCAAGCAACCCTTCGCGGCAGAACGCACAAGCTTCCAGGAACCGCGACCGTAGGCGCAGTGTCGCCGGGGTCTTCGGCGTCTCCCAACCTTACTCGCGCGGCGACAGTCGGCGATAGAGCCAGGCCTTTGCCAAGGCCCATTCGCGCTCGACCGTCGCCGACGATATCTCCAGCGCTTCGGCCGCCTCATCAATGTTGAGGCCGGCGAAGAAGCGCAATTCCACGACACGGCACTGCCGAGCATCGAATGAGGACAGCGTTTCGAGCGCCTGGTCGAGCGCGAGCACGTCCACGCTGGTCGGTTGAGCGGCTGGCGACACGTCGTCGAGACTCACCATCGTGACGCCTCCGCCGCGCTTGTCGGCCTTCTGGCGACGCGCGTGGTCGACGAGGATCTGGCGCATCAGCGTGGCGGCCACCGCGAAGAAATGCGTCCGGCTCCTGAGCGTCATGCGGTCCACATCTACCAGTCGCAGGTAGACCTCGTGCACGAGGGCCGTGGACTGGAGGGCGTGCCCCGCAGGCTCACGTCGAAGACGACCACGCGCCACGCGGCGCAGCTCGTCGTACACGAGCGGAACCAGACGGTCGAGCGCCTCGGCGTCGCCCTGGCGCCAGGACAGGAGGAGGTCGGTTACTTCGTGCACGTGGCGTCGTTCGTCAGAGGCTCGTGAGGGAAAATAGCGCTGGTTTGCGCTTCTCATCTTATAGGGCGCCCGGCGCACGCGATTCGTCGATCCGTCGACGCCTGCTGTCAGGAACCGTCAACCACAGGAGTCGTATGAGAACCAACCGTCTTCACATCCGCGTCGCCACACTCGCCTGCGCGGTCGCGCTGTTGCTCCAAATGCCCCCCGTCATGGCCGGGGACCAACGCGACAACGACCACAACAGTAGGCCCGTCGAAGTCACGTTCACGAAGTGGTTTACCGGGGCGCCGGCCGTCACCGACGGGTTTGGAGACGCTGAGCACCATGGGCTGTTCACTGGCGTCGCCGATGGCGGTGCTCCTGGCACCTTCGCTGGCGAAGTCCTTCAGAATCAACCTAGCAGGCACCCGGACCTGCAATATCAGGACAACGGGCCAAAACCCGAGATTGCCCGGCTCGAAGCAATCTACAAGGTCCAGGCGGGCGACGGCTCATTCACGGCGCTCATCCATGGCGGGAGCAACAACGTGACTGGGGTGGGCCTGCTGGACGGTACCATCCTAGCTGGGTGGCGCACCGGCGCGCCGGTGCACGTGGAGTTCCAGAGGATACCTGGTACGCCCGGCTGTGTGGCGGCACCGATCGGGGCGACGTGCTGGGTGGGCACCATCCGCGTAGGGCGCGCCCCACGGGACTGAGTCCGCCGCGCGACTCATTCGGTGGCTGGGTTGCTCACGTGGCAACCCAGCCCGTCAGCGCACGCGGGTGTGCAGCTCCTCGAACCAGTTCTGGACGACGACCATGCTGGCCGGCGTCGCGTTCGGATCGGCCACGCTCTCCTTGAGCATCAGGAACCGCTGGCCGTCGGGCGACACGTCGTAGTGCCTGGAGGGATTCGGCTCGGCATACGTCGCATCGAACACCTTCGCCGGAGCGCCCATCGTGAATGTTCTCGACCCGGTCGTCCGGACCGGCACTCGAATGAGCGCCATCGAGGCATTGATGTAAAACAGCTCGCGACCACTTCGCGCCCACGCGGCGCGTGTGCCGCCCGTCGTCGAGATCTGCCAACGGCCGCCGTCCACCTGCGGGAACGGTCGGACGTAGACCTCGTCGCGCCCGGACTCATCGGACTTGTAGGCGAGATAGCGACCGTCCGGGGAGATCTCCGGGAAGGCGCCATCGAAGAGCGCCCGGGCAGGCGGCTCCGCCGGCGAGGCACTGGCGCCGGGACGCTTCGGCGTCGTCGAGTGAGCCACGACGACGTCAAGCATCTCCGGCGGCCGGCGTTCGAAGCCGAAGAGGGTGGCCGCGTCCGGTGTGATGGAGATCGGCCACTGTGAGTGCTTGCTCGTCGTCAGCCGTTCGACCGTACCTGTGCCATCGGCCGCCTGGCTGTACCCGTTCAGCGCGCCCGACCGGACCGACATGAAGATGATTCGTCGCCCATCGGGCGTCCACAGCGGGAGCCCGTCCATCCCGGAACTGAAGGTCAAGCGCCGCAGAGTCTCCTGCGCGAGGTCCAATATCCAGACGTCCGTGTTCCCACGATCGGAGAAAGCGACGGCCACATGCCTACCGTCGGGCGAGAGGCGCGGAGGACCGTAGGCTCGCGGCGGCGCCGCGATCGGCGTCTCGATCCCGTTCCTACTTACCCACACGAGCGAACTGATCGGCGTCGGCTCGACCGCCCCATCCGGCACGTGGACAATCGTGCCGAGACGGGATGCGGCGTAGTTGGCAGCGCCGCTCGGCTTTGTCATCATCCGTTCGACAACCGTCACCGGATCGCTCAGCACCTCGAGCCGGACAGGATCGAATCGCACGGCCCGGAGCGAGTCGGCCACCGCGTAGACCAGATACCCTGCCTGTCCGGAGCCGGCCGAAGGCGCGACGTACTCGGCCTGGGTTGCCCCACGCACGAGCGTCTTTCGCTGGCCTGTCTTCAGGTCAAGGACGGCCACCTGCGCGCTGTCCGCCCGGCCGCCTGCCGTGATGGTGAACAGCACGCCGCGGCCGCCCGGGAGCACGGACGGGAAGAGATGGTCCTCCTCGTGCTGCGCCACGTCCGGCTTCGTCAACAGCGTCGGCTCGCCGCCATCCGCCGACACGCGTCGCAGACCGGTCGTCGGGTCGTCCGTGGCAAACACGATAGTGTTGTCGTCACCCCAGCTCGCACCGCGCGTTTCCCCCGCCAGCGGGGCAAGCGTGATGACCGCCCCCCCGGCAATCGACACCTTCTTGATCGCGGCGTTCTCGACGAAGCCGATCCACCGACTATCGGAGGACACAAACGGTGCGTAAGCGCCACGGACATCCGCGATCGGCCGTGCGTCGAGTTGATCGATCGTTCGCACCATCAAGGGGCTACCGGCCGTCGTCCCTCCCCCGAATCGGTACACGAGATACCGGCCGTCTGGCGACAGCGCGAGATCCCGATCGTTGCTCGACACATTCAGTGGCTGGGCGGGCGGCGTCACGATGGCGAAGCGCGACGACAGGACGGGCGCCTGCGGCGCGGGCCGCATCAGGATCCACGCGACGATCGCCGTGACCAGCGCAACGCCGGCCAACATCGCCGCCGTGAGTGCAACGCGACGCGACGGCGCCACCGGACGCGCGAGCGTTTCAACCGCCTTAGGCACCGGCATCTCGACGGCGGGAGCCGCCAGCCCGTCGTCGATCTCCAGGCGAGCGTCGGCCGCCGACTCGACCCGTCGCTTGCGATCCTTCTCCAGGCACCGCCGAAGCAACGTGCGAATCGGCAGGGGCGTCTCGGCCGGCAGCCTCGTCCAGTTCGGCTCGTGCTTGACGACGGCCGCCAGCACGTCCGTCAGCGTGTCGCCCTCGAACGCGCGCCGCTCGGTCAGCATCTCGTAGAGCACACACCCAAACGCCCACAAGTCCGTGCGCCGGTCCACCACCTTGCCGCGCGCCTGCTCGGGGCTCATGTACGCCGCGGTCCCGAGGATGACGCCGGCGTCGGTCGCATGCACGCTGAGCGTGGGCGAGGTCATCGCCGCCACATCGGAGCCACTGGCCTGGTCCAGTGCCTTGGCCAGCCCGAAATCCAGCACCTTCACCGTACCGTCCTCGCGGACCTTGATGTTCGCGGGCTTGAGATCGCGATGGACGATCCCCTGCTCGTGGGCGGCTTCGAGCGCTTCGGCGATCTGCCTGGCGATCGCGAGCGCCTCGTCGATCGGGATCGCCCCGCGCGCGATCCGATCGGCGAGCGTCGGACCCTCGACCAGTTCCATGACCAGGGCCAATATTCGGGCGTGCCCTGGGTCTGTCGACGGGGCATCCTCGAGGCCATGAATCTGTGCGATATGTGGATGATTGAGTGACGCGAGCACCTGCGCTTCCCGACTGAATCGAGCGAGGCGATCGGGATCGTTGGCGACCGCGGGCAGCAGGACCTTGATCGCGACCTGGCGATTCAGCTTCGTGTCGCAGGCACGGTACACCTCGCCCATCCCGCCCACGCCGATCTTCGCCGCGAGCTGATACGGGCCGATGTGCTGGCCTTCCAGGTTTCTTGCCGCCGTTATGTCTGCGAGCGGCACGGCCGGCGTCTCGAGAAAGCTCTTCGCGCGCGCGTCCGACGCCAGCAGCGACTCCACCTCCTGGAGCAACACCTCATCGCCGTCGCACGCCTCGGCCAGGTACGCCGCGCGCAGGTCGGCCGGCAACGCCCGCGCGCCCGCGAACACCTCTTTCACGCGTGGCCAGTCGTCAGAGGGGAAGGTCACGTGCTGTGGATTCTACCTGCGTCAGGTCGCCTTCAACCCTGCACCCGTGGTCATCGTGTCGCGTGCGCCAGTCTGCCAATCGGCCGATACGACTGGCTCGGGCCGGAGCCGAAGATCAAGCCGCCCCTGCAGACTTCATCGAGCTCGGTGACGTGGAAGGCGAGGCGAGACCCGTCGGGCGACCATGATGGGCTGCCCGCAAGCTCGGTTGGATCGGAGATTCGGCGGAGGCCGGAGCCATCACGACGTGCAACGTAAATGCTCGTGAACTGTCGAGGCAGACACCGGAGGCGGGCGGGACCGACGTCGCATAACGGGCCTTCCGTCAACCGCGACAGCGACACCGACCCCCTGGCCTAATGTTTCTTATCCTCTCCCTCGATACAACTGTTGAGGAGCAGAACAAGACTCATGGCCAGAGCGCGGTGAGCGCCGGTCGTCGTGTGCGACGCGTACGGCGCGCTGCGCAGGGGTGAAAGCCTCGGACCACTGCTCCTGCTCGATCAGCCGACCATTTCCAGGATGGTCCGCGCCCGGACCCGTGGCGCGCCTGCGCCCTGGCTCGCGCCAGACCCCCGCGTGCTCATCTTGCCGGCGCCGGCTGAAGAGCGTGAAGGTCGCCGCGCTCGTGACGGTAAAGCCGCGGCGCTCAGGCGAAGCTCTGCAGCGCCTCAGCCTCGGTATCGAAGGTGCCGAAGACTGAATCGTACCGGGTTCGTCGGAGGGCTCATTACCTTGCGAGGATCGAGCCCAGTAGGACGACCGAGTAGGTGTGCCCGGAGTCCGTGGCGAGTGGTTGGGATGGTGTGAAGGACAGGCACTTGGGGCCACCGCCGCCGGAGCGGTGCTCGAGTGTCCCGCCCTGAGGCACCCGGGGGTTCGACGCTACGCCGAGTTTCTCACTCACTCTATAATGAGCTCTGCCATGAGCATCAAGATCGCCTATCGGGACGGCGTGTTCGAGCCGCTCGACAACGTCGAGGGCGCGAGGCCGGGCGCGAACTACACGGCCTTCTCGGACGAGGATCTACGCGATCTTCTTGAGACGCTCGGGTGGCTCAAGGCCGCGGAAAGCAGCTTCGACTTCTGGGACAATCCGGCCGATGCCGTCTACGACACCCTGTAGCGCGGCGACATCGTCCTCGTCTCCTTTCCCTTCACCGATCTCAGCTCCTCGAAACGGCGCCCCGCGCTGGTCATTTCGCCTCACGCCTTCAACGAACGGGGTCAGGACGTGGTCCTGGTCGCCATCACGTCTCAAGAGCCAGACGACAACGCGGTCACGATCGAGGAGCACGACTGTGTTGATGGACGGTTGCCCAAGAAGTCGTTCGTGAAGCTCTCGAAGCTGTTCACGGTTCATTCCACGCTGGTCCTCAAGAAGATGTGCGCCCTCCGCGGCGAGAAGCTCGACGACGTTCTCGTGGCGCTCCGCGGGTTCTTCTCCTAGACTTCCGCGGCACGCCAAGGCTTCCTCGGGCTTCGGCGCGAGACGATCGCCGCCGCCTCCGCAGCACCCAGGCACATTGGGCTGGCCCCAGGCCGCCAGAAACGCGGCGGGGGAAATGGTGAGGACGCTCAATGTCAAACACTACGAATCAGTACGACTCGGCAGCTGCCTCGGGCCCCGGTAAGCCGTTGATCCCAATGCATCGGTGAGACTCCATATCACTCAGTACGAAAACTTGTTGAACCGGCTGTTAACCGGAGGGTTGCTGGTTCTAGCTCTTGCCAGCACTCGGCTTCGCCTCGTGCTGAGCAAGTACGAATCCAGCCCGAGAAGCCAAATTCTTAGTAAATTTGCGTGGTCGCGGAGCGCCGTGCCGCTTCGTTGTGACGTAACCGCCCCGAACTGCGCGCGCTCGTCGCGTCGCAACTGAGACACGCCGGCTGTGCTCGGCGGTGGAAGGTCCGTGATCTCCCGCTATCCCCTGGCCCGACGCTGTTTCCCTCGTTTGTGTCGTCTCGGCTTCGAGCGCGCCTCGGCGTCGAGGCTCTCGCGCGTCTGCTCCACAACGTGCGGCAGCCGTCCCGGTGGGGCACCCGACGCCGCGGCGATGCTCGTCAATCCCTTCTTGCGACGTCGCCGCTGTCGTCGTTCCTCTCGGTCAAACTCTGCCGCGACCTCTGACGCTTGGATAACATCCAACGCGCGCTGCTCCATGAAGTCCCGCACGACCGGCCGATCCCACCACTCGCGGCGCGGCGGCGTCCATTGGTTCATCGCCTCGTCCAGCATCCCGTCTTCAGCAAACCGGTCCGCGTCGTCATCGTCGTAGACATCATCGCCTTGAAGATCGAATTTCCTGCGCGCAAGGTCCCAGTGGAAATCGCGCCGATAGTTCGGGAATTTGCACCTGCGTACCATCGCTTCCCGTACAAGAAACGCGACGATTTCGCTGTCATCGAGGCAGAGTGTGGCCATTTGGAACGTCAGGCTGGTGAGCTTGCGCGAGAGCACGCGCACAAATCCCACCAGGTCGGCATTCCGTGTGTGAAGTTGATAGCGAAGTTCGAACTCCCCGCTCAATCCGCGGCCGATCGGCCACACGCGAATATCGTACGGCTCCATCGGATCTCGCGGCTGGCATCGCTTCGCACCCGGGGCGAGCGCGAACAGGCCTGCGAACGAGAACGGGAGGCGTTCCTTGTATTGTTCGCCTCCGACGACCCGGACGTAATTCGTGACGAGACCCGCGCGCAGCGACTTGAGGTCGTCTGCAGGCCCGGAAACGATCAGGCGGTGGTAATAGTCAACGGCCATGTCGTGACGACAGTAGCGAGCGCTGGGATCGTGTTTCCGGATGAGAGCCCGCGGCCTGCACCGCACGCAGTGCGGCATCAAGCGGGTCACCGAGCGCTATCAGAACCGCGGTGGCCATGGTTCCGGTACGGCCGATTCCGGCGCCGCAGTGCATCAGGATCGCGTTTCCCTTCTTGAGCGACGCTGCCATGTCGTCCGCGAACCGCCAGAACACGACGTCGTCGTCGGGGACACCAAAATCAGGAATCGGAAAAGATCGCACGTCGCACGGCGTGCCGCGTTCGCGCAGCGCGCAGCCATAGTCTCGCGACTTGTCGTCGATTTCTTCGGGTCCCGCCAGACACGCAATACACGTAATTTCGAGTCGCGCCATCGCGGCCCAGACCGATTCCAACGGTTCCCGTCGCCCAGGCATGCTATGCATGAATAATCGTCCTTTCACACCCGAAGGTAGCTTGACGGGACGAAACGAAATGCTGCTCACGACTGCTGTCATCACACCTTCCTTCACGTCAGCGCCGAGCGGCGCCGACACAGGATCATCGTATCGAACAGGCATGACAGCCTAGGTCATACGCCGGATGATCGCCCGAGCGCTCGGTCGCCCGTAATGGCCGCCAACACGCGCATCCTCGAAAACGCCCACACCGAGCGTGGCATCGTGAGCTGTTGAGGAACCTCGCGTACCCGCAGGACGGGGTGATGTCCCGTAGCTGCGCAGCCTCAGATCAGAGATCGCCAGCGACAATGTCACGTAGGACCCTGTTTGCCGCCCCCCTGAGTTAGTCTGTCCGCGGGAATCATGGAGCCGTTTGTCCAGCATCTGGCAGAGCTGTGCGTCGCGCATCCGACGCGCGCGAAGTGGGTGTTCGTGCCATCGCGCCATATCGGTCACACGCTTGGTGACCGGCTGGTACTTGCGGGGACGGACTGGGCGAATCTCCGTTTCGTGACACCGTTCGAGATCGCGCTCCAAATGGGCGCGCCGTTTCTCGTGGAGCGCGGCATCGATCCCTCGGAAGAAGGCCTCGGCCCTGCGCTGATGATGCGCCTGCTGCTCGGTCTGCCCGAGTCGCACGACTACTTCCGGCCGCTCGCGCACCAGCCTGCGCTGGCACGCGCATTGTGGTCCACGGTGACCGAACTCCGCCTCGCTGGTCTCGCGCCGCACGATCTCAAGGCGGATGCCTTCGAGTCGTCGGCGAAACACGAGGAGGTGAAGAGCCTGCTTGCCGCGTACGAGGGATATCTCGCCGCCAACGAGCGCGGGGATCGCGCGACAGTATTCACGGAAGCCGCGAAGCACCCCGACTGGTGCCCAATCCAGCCCCAGGACTGCTGGACCGAATTCGCGGACACGATGTGGTCACCTCTTGAGCGCCGCCGGATCGACTCAACGCCAGGCGACCGCCTCACGCCGCAACCATCCAGACCGGCGGGCGCAAAAGTGCCCCGACGATTGCCCGGCTTCGCCGCGCCGGCTTTGCCGGGGCTGCCGCCCAAGAAGTTGAAGGCGTCCTTTTTCGTCGCCGGCGGCTCGGAGGCTGAAATCGAAGAAGTCTTCCGGCGCATCCTGGCCTCTGGCACCCCCCTCGATCAGGTCGAAATCTGCGCCGCCTCGCCTGCGTCCCCGCCGCTCGTCTGGGACAAGTGCCTCCGCTACGAGTGGCCAGTGACGATGGAGTCCGGCATCGCGGCGGCAATGACGCGTCCCGGTCGCGCCCTCGTTGCGTTCACCGAGTGGATCGAAGACGACTTCTCGGCAGGGAAGCTGCGCAAGCTGCTGCAGTCAGGCGACGTGCGGGTGCGCGCGTTCGACGATTCGCTTTCGTCCGGCCAGGCCGCGCGCCTGCTCATCAGAGCGCGAGCTGCCTGGGGCCGCGACACCTACCGCCTGGCCCTCGCCCGTCTCGCACGTACGTCACGCACGCGCGCCGATCGCGACGACATCGCCGCGGACGAGCGGGACAGCCTGAAGAGGCGCGCCGATCAGTGCGACGCGTTCGCGGCATGGATCGCGTCGATCATCAGCGCTGTGCCTGTAGCCGGCGCAGATCAGCAGATCGACCTGCAGCAGCTTGTGGACGGCGCAGTCACCTTCATCCGCGAGCACGCGGCGACCACGAGCGCGCTCGACAGAGCGGCTGCGCAGGGCATCGCCCGCGCGCTCAGGGAGCTCGAAGCGCTCGGCGACTTCCGGTGTTCGCTCGCCGAAGGGCTGCGGTTCCTCAGCGAGCGCGCGAGCTCAGTGACTGTCGGCGCCGACCGTCCGCGCCCTGGACACCTGCACGTGTCGTCCATGCGCCGTGCTGGACTCGCGCACCGGCGTCAGTTCTTCGTCATCGGTCTGGAAGAGGGCCGTATCTTCCCCGCGTCGTTCGAAGATCCAATCCTGCTGGACAAGGAGCGCGCTGGAATCAGCAACGCGCTGGCGCGTGCGAGCGATCGGATCGATGAAGCTGTGTTCGCCGCCGTCAGTCGTCTGGCCGCGGTGGCGTTGAATGACGACGTCGCGATGACGTTCAGCTATTCGTGCCGCGATCTGCGCGAGTTCCGCGAAACGCACGCGTCGTGGCTGATCCTGCAGTGGTATCGCCTGGCGTCCGGCAACCCGGCAGCAGGATTCAGGGAATTGCACGATCACATGGGCGCGCCGAAGTCGTGCGTGCCTGAGAGCCCCGATCGCGCGCTCGACTCGTCACGCTGGTGGCTGCATGGAGTCAGCCGCGCCGGAGCGAACGGTCACGCGGCCGTGCTCGGCCATTACGCGTCGCTCGCGCGTGGCCAGATGGCGCACACCACGCGTGCGTCCGCCCAGTTCACCGAGTTCGACGGCCACGTTCCCGCCGCGGGTCTTGTCCTCGACCCGGCCAACGCCGACCGTGTCGTCTCGCCCACGCAACTCGAAGATGCGGCGGCGTGCCCGTATCGGTATTTCCTGCGGCGCGGCCTCGGGGTCGCTTCGATCGAATCCGGTGAGCGCGACGGAGATGTCTGGCTCAACCCGATGCTGCGCGGCTCGCTCCTGCACGACCTCTATGCCCGCCTGATGCGGCGCTGCCGCGGAGAGAAGCGCGGCGTGACCAGTCCTGTCGACACCGACTGGCTGATCGCGGAAGGTGAGCGCGCACTCGCCGAGTTGGCGAGCGAGATGCCGCCGCCGTCCGCCGACGTCCGTGACCGCGAGACCGAAGACGTTCTCGAGGATCTGCGGCTGTTCGCCACTGCCGAAACACAGGCGTCTGCGGCAGGTGCGCACCCGCTCGCCTTCGAAGTCGCGTTCGGAAGAGGTGAACCGGACGAGGACGAGCCGATGTCGCGGCTCGACCCGATCACCGTGGACCTGGGCGGGGGCACGACACTCCGCATCGCCGGACGCATCGATCGCATCGATCAAGTCGGCAGCGGCGCCAAGGCGACGTTCGAGATCGTCGACTACAAGACCGGCGGCTACTATGCGCCCTCGTGGCTGGGCACATTCGCCGGCGGCTCGCGCCTGCAGCACGCGCTGTACGGCCTGGCCGCGGTCGAGATCCTGAAAGCTGTGCACAAGACGCCGACGGTGTCAGGAGCGACCTACTACTTCAGCAGTGCGAAGGGCCGCCAGTCGCGCAAACAGATTGCGGCGCAGTCGGTCGCCAAGGTCACCGAAGTTCTGTCCGACCTCCGCGGCGTGATTCGCGACGGTCTCTTCGTCCACGCGCACCAGGAGAAGGCGTGCAGCTTCTGCTCCTACGGCTACGCGTGCGGCAAGGACCCGCACTCGACTGCGCACAACAAGCATGACGATCCGGTGCTTGCGCCTTTCCTGAAGCTGGGCAGCCATGAATAGGAAGAGCCCGGCGGACCAGGCCGCCCGCGATCGCATCCGCACGGAACTGACCCGCTCGATGCTGGTAGAAGCCGGCGCCGGCTCAGGCAAGACCCACGAGATGGCAACCCGCATGGCCGCCGGCATCGCGAGCGGCGTGTACGAGATCGAGCACATGGCCGCGGTGACCTTTACCCGCAAGGCGGCCGCCGAGATGCGCGGCCGGTTCCAGCTCGCGCTCGAGCAGGAACTGGCCGGAACCGACGACGACCCTGCGCGTGAGGCACGCCTGCACGAGGCGCTCGGCAGAATCGAACGCTTCTTTGCCGGCACGATCCACGCCTTCTGCGCGCGTCTGCTCCGTGAGCGTCCCGTCGAAGCCCGCGTCTCGCCCGATTTTGGCGAGCTCGATGATGCGGACGAGATGATGGTGCGCCGGCAGAGCTGGCGCGACTATCGCGCGCAGGCCAAAGCCGCTGGCGATCCGAATCTGCTGGCGTTGCTCGACGCCGGGATCGAGCCGAAGCAGCTCGAGTCGGCCTTCGATGTCATGTGCAATTTCGAGGATGTCGAGTTCCCGGGGGGCGACGTGGCGGAGCCAGACGGTCGCAAGGCGTGGCAGGAGCTCGAACGGTTCTGGACGACGCTCGAGACAATGCTGCCGCCGCACGACCCCGCTACTAAATGCACGCTGCAGCAGCGGGCCGAGCGGTTCGCGCGCGAATGGAGATTTGCGTCAAGGAACGCGCGCGACGGCGCCGGTCTCGCCAAGCTGTTGCAGCTGTGGAGCGGCCAGGCGGCTGTCACCCAGAACCGTTGGCCGCAGAAGAACGGGCTCGCGGCAAAGCAGCTCCACGCTGACTTTCGGGAGAGCGTCGTCCAGCCGCACATCACCGCCTGGCGCCAATACGTCTACCGCCTGACGGTCACCCTGCTCGACAACGCCCGGACGGTGGCGCGAGAGGATCGTCGCCGCCAGAATTCGCTCATTTTCAACGATCTGCTGATCATCACCGCCGAGCTCCTGCGCACCAACGAATCCGTGCGCCGCTCGTTGCAGCAGAAATACCGCTGGCTGTTCGTCGACGAGTTCCAGGACACGGACCCGATCCAGGCCGAGATCATGTTCTGGCTTGCCGAGAAGCCAGACGCTCGTGACGATCGCTGTCTCTTCGTCGTCGGCGACCCCAAGCAGTCCATCTATCGGTTCCGCCGTGCCGACATCGACATTTATAACGATGTCCGCGCCCGTCTCGCCGGCCCGGACGGGGCGGGCCTGATCAAGCTCACGACGAACTTCCGGTCGGTCCCGGCGCTCTGTTCATGGGCGAACGGCGTGTTCAAACCGTTGTTCCCCAAAGACCCCACGCCGCAGTCGCCGATGTTTGCGCCGCTCGACCCGCACCGCGACGCCGCGGACGGCCCGGCGCTGGCGACCATCACCCTGTCCGGCGACCGCGACGCGAAGGACACCGAGGCCGAGGCCATCGCGCGGTACATTCGCGCGGAAGTCGACGCGAAGCGTCGCAAGTTCGGCGATTTCCTGATCCTGACGCGCAAGAAGAAGGCGCTTCAGCCGTACGCGCGCGCGCTCGAGAGAGTGCGGGTCCCGATCGAAGTCACCGGCGCCGGTGCGTTTGGCGAGTCCGAGGAGGTGCGCCACCTTGCGCTGCTCCTCGAGGCGCTCGCCGATCCCCAGGACGCTGTCGCACTCGTCGGCGTTCTGCGCGGCTCGCTCTTCGGCCTCAGCGACCGCGAGCTGTTCGCCTTCCGCCAGGCCGGTGGGTATTTCGGCCTGTTTTCCGAGGTCGCAACGACGGATCAGGCCGCAACGCGCGTGACCGCTGCTCTAAGCCAGCTACGCACCTGGTACTCCTGCTTGCGCGTGCTGCCGGCCGGCGCGGCGCTGGAGCGCATCCTGGACGACTCCGGCCTGCTCGCGCTCGCCGCCACCAGTCCTGACGGCGTCGAGGCCGGCGATCTCCTCCATGCCATCGATCGCGTCCGCGCCATCGTCGAGCGCGGCTTCACGCTGGCGGACGCGGCTGAGGCGCTTGCCGGGTGGTCGGGTCTCGACGAGGAGGGCGCGGAGGAATCGAACGACGTCGATTCGCTGCCGCTCGAGCCGGGCCGGCCCGATGTCGTGCGGCTGATGAATCTGCACAAGGCCAAGGGGCTCGAGGCGAAGGTCGTCTTCCTTGCAGATCCCAAGGGGGGCTTCACCTCCACCGCCGATGTACGCATCGTCCGCACGCCCGGCGGCGGCGCGCAAGGCTACTTCCGCATCGAGAAGGACACCCGAAACTATTCAACGACGGTGCTGGCGGAGCCCGCGGGATGGGAGCGGTTTGCCGCGGACGAACAGGCGTACCTCGACGCGGAGGTGCATCGGCTCATGTACGTGGCGGCCACGCGGGCGCAGGACCTGCTCGTGATTGGCCGCGTTGCCGGGGCGGTGGGCCCTCGTGCTGCCTGGCCCGCGTTTGACGCACATCTCGCTGGCGCGCCAGAACTGGCGGTGCCGGCAACGGTCACGCTGCCGGACGGCGCGGCCATCGATATGTCGGCGAAGGCGTTCAGTGATGCGACTTCGGCCGCCGAGCGGGCGCACGCGGCCGCGCGCACGCCGTCGTGGACCACAGTCTCTGTGACGGCAGAATCCAAGGCGTTCCCCCGCATCACTCCCGGTGGGGAGGTTAGCGCCGGGGTCGACTCCGGCGATTCGGTCACTGGCGCCGACGCGCTCCCCGATCCCACGAGGGTTGTCACCGCCGACACGCCGAGCCGCCGCGCCGACGCCGGCGTCGAGTGGGGCACGCTCGTGCACGGCTTGCTCGAGCACGCGATGCGCCACAAGACCGCGACTCGCGCCGACCTCCGGCGTCTGGCGATGTGGCTGACGATGGAGAAGGTGCAGCTGCGTGCGGTCATCGAGCAGGCGCTGGACACGGTCGAGGCGGTTGCACACGGCGACTTCTGGCCCACCGCCCGCGCCTCGTCTGAGGCGCACGCCGAAGTGCCGTTCAGCGTCTGCGACGACCGCGCGGGCATTCCGGCGGTCCAGAACGGAACGATCGATCTCGTGTACCGCGCGGACGATACGTCGTGGCGGATTCTGGACTACAAGACGGACGTGGATGCGGACGCGGCAGAGCTGCAGCAGCGGTACGCGACGCAGTTGGAGATGTATCGGCGGGCGTGGGAGAGATTTGGGGGTTCGGCCGCCGCGACGGTCGTGTCGACGCGGCACCGGTAGCAGCAGGCGGTCTGATGGGCGAGGGAGGCCTCACGTGACACAGGAACCGATCGTCTTCCCGTCGCGTTTCACAGAAGCGCTCCGGAGTGCCGCCGATCTGCACGTCACGCAGGTCAGGAAGGGCACCCACATTCCGTATATCGCGCACCTGCTCGGCGTCGCGTCGATTGCCCTTCATCATGGCGCCGACGAAGATGAGGCCATCGCGGCACTCCTTCATGACGCCATCGAAGACGTGCCAGAGGCGCTTGACGCCGACTGGGTCCGGGATTGGCTCCGCTTCCGGTTCGGTGAGCGCGTGCTCGATATCGTGGAAGGGTGCACGGACGCGGACGTGCACCCCAAGCCGGAGTGGCGGGTACGCAAGGAGGCGTACGTGGAACACGTGCGGAAGGCGACCAAGTCGGTCGTCCTTGTGTCGGCGTCCGACAAGCTGCACAACGCCAGCGCGATCCTCGCCGACTATCGCGAAGTCGAAGAGAAACTATGGGAGCGCTTCAATCCGGATGCCGGGAAAGCTGGGGTCATCGGCTACTACCGAGGTCTGGTAAGGGCTTACCGATCCACGCGACATCACCCGAGGCTCGTTTGCGAATTAGACCGGGTCGTGACGCAGATCGAAGCGGAGAGCGGCCATCTTGGCGCGTGGCCGCTTCCGCGACTGAGAAAGCCCCTCTCCACCGCGAAACGTCGCCGGCCCGGAGTCCGCTCCAGAAGGCGAAGGCCTGGCGTATGACCTGAGCTTTTAGGTGTCCCTTACACCATCGGTGTGGAGGATCGAGATGTCCTTTGCTGCAGCCGGCGTCCAAGCGCACCCGTCAGACCTGCCGGCCTTACCTCGACCGGAAAGCGCGATTCCGCTGCAGTGGCCGTGTCCGTGCGGACCGGGACCACACGGTGTGGTCTGGGTGCCATTCGAGGGCGCGGAAACGACAGCGGGCGATGCGTCTGTCAGAGGTGCCGGCAGCGCCGCCCTCCAAGGTGGCACTTTCCACCGCGGTCGTCGGCAGTTCCCTGAGCGATCGAGCGGTGGCGCATAGACGAGCCAACGCTGGCGCAGATGGGCACTGGACGCGGTGGCGCACGCCGAGCGCGCTAGTCGAGTGCGAGTCATGCGGCTCTCGAAGTTGCGCTTGATGAGTGGCCTGCAGTTCTCAGATGACTGTCGTTGAACGGCGCGAATAGTTCGCTTGCTCGCAGAAAAGCTCGATCCAGGCCTGACAGCCTCCAAGAATCCTCACAACACCTTGGCGTTGGCGCGACAGCCGTCACGAACTGCGGTGATCTGTCCGCCGATTTACAGCGGGTCGAGATCATTTGGGAGTTCGCGAAAGGCTCGAAGGCCCAGGCGGTCGCCGTCAATGGTGCGCTGGTGATCGACGACATGGACATGACGGTTCGTGCGGCAATGGATGGCGTGGGGCTGGCGTTCTCGCTCGAGGAGTACGTGGCCCCGCATCTTGCCAGCGGTGCCCTCGTGCGAGTCCTCGAGGATTGGTGCCCACCGTTCGCCGGCTTCTTTCTGTACTACCCGAGTCGCCGGCAGCAGCCTGCGGCTTTGTCGGCGCTAATCGACACTCTTCGGTTGGCGCATAACCCTAAGTGAGAGGCATTCAGGCCGCACTTGACGATGTTCGCAATTGGATGATTGTTCTCACGCCGGGGAACCCATAAGTTCAGTTGAAAGCGAGTGAGTTCGAGAGTTGCCGATGCGCCTCAATCTGCGTCTTGAGTTCCGCGATCTTCTGCTCTGCGGTTGCAATGACATCGGCGCCCGCGATGAAGCGGCGCGGCGGCTGTTTCTCGCTCGCAATCGTGATGAGCGTGCGTGCGAGCTTCGCTGGGTCCCCTGACTGCTGTCCGTTCTGGGCCTTCCAGTATTCGACCAGTGGCCCTCTGCGTTCGTCATAATCGGCGATGGACGGCTCGGCGAAGTTCGTCGATTGCTCCGTGAGGAGTTCCGTGCGAAAGAATCCCGGATTGACGATTGTGGTGGCGATGCCGAACGGCGCGATCTCCGCCTGCAAGGATTCCATCCAGCCCTCGAGGCCGAACTTCGACGCGGCATAGGCACTCACGAACTCGAAGCCGGCGGCGATGCCCGCGGACGATGAGATCGAGATGATGTGCCCCGAGCGCTGCCGGCGCATCACAGGCAGGACCGCGCGCGTCACGTTCATCGGTCCAATCAGGCTTGCGGCCAGCTGCCGGTCGATCTGCGCCGGTGTCAATTCCTCGAAATACCCAGCGTAGAAGCTGGCTGCGTTGTTGACCAGCACGTCGATGCGGCCGAAGCGGTCGACGGATGCCCGCACCGCGGCCTCGGCGTCGGCCGCGCTCGTGACGTCCAGCGTGACGGCGAGCACGTCGCTCGACGTGCCCAACACCCTCGACACTCGGTCGCGGTCTCGACCGGAAGCCACCACCGAATGGCCGGCGGCCAGCGCGGCCCTCACGAAATCGACACCCATGCCGCGGCCGGCACCCGTAATCAACCACACTTGTTTGCTCATCACATCCTCAACGACTGCATGTTCTATTTGCTGAACCGCTCAATCCGGTACGCGAGCTTGGGACCGTGGTCGCCTTCGTACGCGAGCTGTGCGATCGCGAGCGTGAACGGCTCCAAGTACCGCGCGATTCGTAGTGGTCCTGCGTCGACGGGCTCGAAGCCGACATCGCGAATCAGCTGCGCCACCACGCTCCTCGCCTCGTCGTTGTTACCGCAGTAGAGGAGGATCGGTCGCCGACGCGTGCGATGTCTTGCCTCGAAGACATCGAACAAGACTTCGCTCGGGACTGTGCCAAAGGCCGATCAACCCTGGCTCGTTTCGTCTTTGTCGCCAACGCGCCTCGGCGCCAGATGACGTGTGCGCGACCACCAGCGCGGTGTCCCGCGCCGATGAGGCTGGCCTCGTCACGAAGTCACGCCGACTGAGGTGGTTGTCTGATGTGCTCGCCGTCGCTGCACCGTCACGCTCGGGCATCAGCTGCTCCCATAGATCCGGTTTCGATATTTCCAATGTAGCGGGAGAGCCCCGAAGATGTTTGCCGGATCCGCGCTGTCTCTTGCCTGAAATGACGATGCCGCGTGGCAAGCGAGAATGGAGGTTCCGGCGTGATCTAGACTCGCTTACCAGAGGCACGGACCGGATATCGCTTATGTCAAAGCAAACTGGGCCATATACAGCCGACAGTGCCCCGGTACGCGGGCTGGCTCGCGTCATCGGGAGCCTTGTCCGAACCGACGGCGACCACAACACCAGCATTCCCTCGCTCACGCTGCACCGCCGGTCGGGACCAACCGAGCCCCTGCACTGCATCTACAACCTTGGTCTCGGCGTGGTGGCGCAGGGCGACAAGCAGGTCCTGCTCGGCGAGGAGTCGATCGACTACGGTCCGGGGCAATCGATGCTCACGACCATCGATCTCCCTGTCGTCTCGCATGTCACGCGAGCAAGTCGCGCAGAGCCGTTTCTTGGGATGATGCTGACGCTGGACGTCCGCTCCATCGTGCAGATGGCGTCCGAGACGGACGAGCCACGGCCCCGACGCGAAGAGGCCTCTCGTTCCATCTCGTTCGAAGTTCTCGACGCCGATGTGCTGGATGCGTTGGTCAGGCTCGTCAAGCTGTTGGGGCAGCCGGCACTGATTCCCGGCCTGGCGCCACTGATCCAGCAGGAAGTGATCCTGCGCCTGTTGACAGGTCCGCACGGTTCGCAACTTCGGAGGCTCGTCACCGCAGGATCTCCGAGCCAACAGGTCGCGAAGGCCGTCGCCTGGCTCAAGCAGAACTTTGCCCAGACGCTGGACGGTGACGAATTGGCGGATCGCGCGCACATGAGTCCCTCGACCTTCCGGCAGCATTTCCGCGCGCTCACGGGCGTGAGCCCGTTGCAGTATCAGAAGCAATTGCGTCTGCAGGAGGCACGGCAGTTGATGATGAACGAGAACCTGGACGCGGGCAGCGCCGGGGGACGCGTGGGGTACGAAAGCCCGTCGCAATTCAGCAGGGAGTACAGTCGCCTGTTCGGCGCGCCGCCTCAGCGCGATGTCACGCGCATGCGGCTCGCGCCGTTCGCTGGTGCTTCCGGTTCACGTCAACCGCTGGCCAGGTCCGCCGCTCGTGGACGGGTTCCGCGCCGTCAATCGACCCGACCGTCGCTCGGGTCCCGATGAACTGGTGCGGTTGCTGGCCGTTCAGAGAATTGACAGAGAGGAACTTGCCCGTGGGTAGGCGACCGGCGGGTGGGCATCAGCCGCCCTATACTGCGTGAGCCGGCAACGGCTGCGTCGCTCTTCGAGACTCATCTCGCGAAACACTGGCGCATCTCTTAAATAAGAGGCCGTTTACGTCGCTTCTCGGATCAGCCAGTAGCGGAAATCGTTCCAGTGCGGCGAGCCAATCTTTTCATTGAGTTGTGACCGCGACCTCTGACGCGGTGTGATCAATCGTGATCAATGTCGAGCCGACGCGTTCGGCCGCGTCGCGCACCGAGTCGTCGAGCACCTGCGCGTGGACGTTCAAGGTCGTATCGACCTTGGCGTGGCCTATGACTTGTGCGATGACCTCGCCCGGCATTCCGAGGTCGTGTGTCCAAGACGCGTGCTCCGACGGTCTCAAACGCCTTGAATTGTTACTCGATCTTTGATGCCTCAATTCGTTCGCCGCCGTTCCACTGACCCGTCATTTCGTTGGCGTTCGGGTCGCGCGTAAACACCTCCACACTGCCCGAATCAAACCAGCGAATCGTAACGGAGGAAGGGAAAGCAAAGGTGAGGCTGCCCCTTCGTGGGCCGGATTTGGCCGGCGCTGGCGGCGTTGCGAGCGCGGGAGGCGTCTGAGTCCATCGCGCCGAGCCGTCTGGTCCGAGGTAGTAGTAATAGCCGGCGCCCCGCCACGTCACTTCCCACCACCCGACGACCCATGTGGGAATCGGGGCCGGTGGGGGCTCGAGATAGCGTTCTAAATCCAGCCAACCCTCGAGAACGCCTTGGTTTGGGTTGTACGGCCCCTTGCCGCGAACCCGCTTGATGTTATCGAATTCCTGGGAAACATCGTCCGTCGGGCGCGGATGCCAACTCTGACCGCCCGCGACCCGGACCAAGACTCCCTTTTCATAGCCGAACGCGACATCCACATGGAACGCCTTGTGGCGCAGAATGTCACCGCACTGGGGGCTCCCCCCTTGCGCAGCGGATACCCAGGCGTGGCCTTTTCCAGCTTTTTTCAGCGTTTGTTGAAGGGCGAAATAGCCGTCGACTTTCGGGTCGCGCGCCTTGGCGGGAATGGAACTCATCATATCGATGCCCATTTCGCCCGCATACCAGACCACGAAGTCGATGCAAACCGTTCGAAGCGTGTGGGTCTGCTTCGTGTTCTCCCACTCTGTCTGGAGTTGGGTATGGGTCATTCCTTTGGTCAGACGAGAGAATTCAGTCGCGTCGCGCTTCGACTGAACTTCGTCGGGTATCTGTTCCAACAGCTTCTGTGCTTTGTCGCGAATAGTGGCCATTGTGGTGCATCCTTGTCGATTTCGAGCCTGCGGTTAAGAACCGGTGCCAGCACCGCGCGATGCAGGGCCTCCTCAAATCCCACCAGGATCATTCAGGAAACAGATCGTAGTAGCGATAGAGCGACGGAACGAAACTGTAATCGCGCACGTGCGAGTAGAGGCATACGCCACGCTTTACCAGGTCGTGGGGATAGGGCCGGAATGCTCCCGCGTCTGACCTCGAAATACTGCTGAGACAGTCGCTGGTGTCCGCTCATCCTGACTCGCTGAATATCCCAGGGGGAGGGCCGCCGCATTGAGTGCGGATGTGTCTACGCGCGAGCAGGGTCAACACCGCGTTGAATTTGGTGATTCTTGGTGAGCCAGATTTGCGCGCGTCGGAACCTCATCAGCGGACGGAGGGGGCGCTCGACTGACCGATTGTGAAGTCGTGGACGTCTCGACTCTTCAGGTGCCAGTGAAAACGCGACTGGAATTCTGCGCCGTCATCCGTCTGCACCATAGATCGATGGCGTATCACTCCGAGGATCAGGGGGAGGCGAGCACTGCGAGTCTCGCGCTTCGTCTGTTAAATTAGCGGCGTCAGTCGACGACTCTGGAGGTGGCCAATGGTCATTCGGCGAATCGCTCTTGGGTTGTCCGTGGCGTTCATGGGTTGCAACCGGGTTACGCCAAGCCGCGACGATCCCTCGGCTCCGAGGCTGGAATTCCGCGTCTATTACGAGCGGCCAAGCTTTGCATCGCGTGCTACTCGGCCCGTCCTCACGACGAACTCGATGGCCGCCGACCGTTGCGTCTACGTGGTGTCACCCTTCGCGGTGCTGGCGACGTCGTCCGACAATGGCGGAATCGCCAGCGTTGTTATCGGCCCAAGCAGCAGGGGACTGACCGTCCGAAGCAGTTCGATGGAACTCTTCGCCGCGCCCTCGCCCGATACGCCACAGACTCACACAGACGGAAGGTCGTTCGCCAACCCGGGCATTGTTCCGGACTCGAATGACATTCGAGTCAGCTTTCCACCCGAGCGAGCCTACGATGGCGCGTTACTTTTTGGAACATACGAATTCGCACCTGGGACTGCTGTCGCAGCGTTACGCGCCACGGTGCGAAACTTCGGTGCGACAGGTGCCGTCGCGGAAGTCTATAACTTCTATGTCAGGCGGGTGGACAGCGGCTCCTCAGCGCGCGTTGGCTCGGACTGCCAAAAACCGTAGCCGGAGTATGCAGACTGCTGCCGCCGTGTAGTTGACAGCTAAGTCTCGGAGACGGTCGGTGCTGATCCGAACTTCAAGTACAGCGTCGGCACGACGAACATATTGAGTAACGTCGACGTTGTCAGACCACAGAGAATGACGATGGCCATCGGCGTCTGAATCTCACTGCCGGTCTGCCCACCCCGTATGGCCAACGGAACTAGTGCCAATCCCGCAGCCGCCGCAGTCATCAGAATGGGCACGAGCCTCTCCTTGGCGCCGCGCTCGACAGCCTCTCGGAAGTCGTGAACCCCTTCAACACTCATCAAGTGATGAATGTGCGTGACCAGCATGATGCCGTTGCGCGTGGCGATGCCGAACAGCGTGATGAATCCGATCATCGTCGCCACATTCAGCACTCCGCCGGCCAGGGACACGCCTACGACACCGCCGATCAGCGCAAGGGGCAGATTGACCATGACAATCAAAGCATCACGAGCTCGCCCAAAGGCCAATACGAGCAGCATGAACACGACGGCGATAGCGAGGACGCTGAGCGCGAGGAGCCGTTGCGAGACACTCTGCTCGCTCTCGAACTGGCCACCGTATTCCACGCGGTAGCCGGCCGGCATCGGTACCGCTTGAGAGACCGCCTGGCGGATGTCGTTGACGACGCTGCCGAGGTCACGGCCCGCGACGTTGCACGAGATGACGATGCGGCGCTGCACGTTCTCGCGCAGCACCATATTCGGTCCCTGCTCGCGCCGGACCTCCGCCAGCGCGCGGATCGGAACGCTGGCGCCGGTTGGCGTGTCGATCGGCAGATCGGCGATCCGTTCGAATTCCGAACCCGCCGCGGGATCGAACTTGACCATGAGGTCGAATGCCGTACCGCGGTCAAAGATCCGTCCGACCGTCGCGCCTGCGAAGCTGGTCTCAATGGCCTCCGCGACCTCGTTCGGCCGCAGGCCATATCTGGCGATCATCGACCGGTTCAGCACGAATCGCACGAATGGCACGTCCATCTGCTGTTCAAGCGACAAGTCGACGACTCCGGGAACCGCCGCCACCGAGGCGCGCACACGTTCGCCCAGCCGACGAAGCGTGCCCAGGTCGTCGCCGAACACTTTGATCGCGATGTTCGCCCGCGTGCCCGACAACATGTGGTCAATCCGGTGCGAGATCGGTTGACCCACGGTCACGTTCGTCCCGGGCAGGGCGGAGAATCGCCGCCTGAGTTCCGCCAGGAGCTGCTCCCGAGGCCGACCTGTCTCCTTGAGGCCGACGTCGATTTCCGCCGCCTCGACACCCTGAACGTGCTCGTCATACTCAGCGCGACCAGTCCGGCGCGCCGTGGCGATCACTTCCGGCTGTGACAGCAGAATCTGTTCCACGCGACGTCCGATCTCGTCGGACTTGGCGAGGGAGGTCCCCGGCAGGGTGTTGGCCTGCACCGTCAGGCTGCCTTCGTGGAAATCTGGCAGGAACGCCCTCCCCGCGCGTGTCAGGCCAGCGAGCGCCACGACGAGCAGCGCCACCGCGACGGCGATGACCGCGTACGGATGGTCGAGCGCGGACGGTAAGACGCGCGTGAAGCCATCCTTGAGTCGTCGGGTCAGCCATCCATCGTGGCCGCGCTCGATTGATGCGGCGTGCGGAAGGAAAGTGACGCATAGGGCCGGCGTGACCGCGACGGCGACCGCCAGCGATGCGAGCAGTGCCACGATGTAGGCAAAGGCGAGGGGCGCGAGCAGACGGCCTTCGACGCCGGTCAGACCGAACAACGGCAAGAAGACCACCACGATGATGACGGTCGCGAAGACGATCGACGAGCGGATCTCAAGCGTCGCCTCCCGAACGATCGTCGCTGCGGACTGTCGCTCCGCCTCCGGCTTGGCGTGATTCTGCCGGAGACGGCGTACCACGTTTTCGACGTCGACGATCGCGTCGTCGACCAAATCCCCAACGGCGATCGCCATGCCGCCTAGCGACATCGTGTTGATGTTCGCGCCGAACGCCCGAAGCGCCAGAATGGCCGCTGCAAGCGAGAGCGGAATGGCTGTCAATGTGATCGCACTGGCCCTGACATTCGCGAGGAACAGCACGACGATGATCACCACGAGGAGTCCGCCGTCGCGAAGCGCCCGAAAGACGTTTTCGACGGCGACCTGGATGAAATCGGCCTGACGGAAGATCCGCCGGTCGATCGTCATGCCGTCAGGCAACTCGCGTTGCAGGGTGTCCAATTCGCGGTCGAGTCGGCCGGTAACTTCAATCGTGTTCGCACCGGGTTGCTTCTGCACGCCGACAATGACTGCCGGCTTACCGTTCCGAGAACCCTCGCCGCGTTTGAATGCCCCGCCTTCCCGCACGTCGGCGACATTGCGTACCAAGACCGAACGGTCGCCGCGCAACGCGACGACTGTCTCTCCAATCTCCTCGGGCGTCCGCGCTCGGCCGACGGCCTCCAGCACGTATTCCTGAGCGCCTTCGGTGTAGACCCCTGCGGACGTGTTCAGACTGGCGCCGCGGACCGCCGTCAGCAGTTCAGTCAGCGTTACGTTGTTGGCCCGTAATGCATCAGGATGCGCTATCACCTGGAACTGACGTTCTGAGCCCCCGATTGGCGTCACCTGCGAGACACCCGGCACCGCCAGCAGTCGTCTCCGGACGGTGGTATCGGCGATGGTGCGGAGCGTCAGGGGATCGTCGTGTTCTGACGAGATAGCAAAGAACAGGATCTCGCCCATGATGGAGGACACGGGCGCCAGCACAGGCCGTTCGACCTGCGGCGGTAGCGTCCCGCTGACGAGCGCCAGCTTCTCTGAGACGAGTTGACGCGCCATGAAGATGTCCGTGGCCCAATCGAACTCGACCCAGACAACAGCGATGCCGACGGCGGTTGCCGACCGAACGCGTCGCACCCCGGACGCACCGTTGATCGCGCTCTCAAGAGGAAACGTGACCAGCGATTCCATCTCCTCCGGGGCCATGCCGTGGCCTTCGGTGAGAATCGTCACCGTCGGTGCGGTGAGGTCAGGAAACACGTCAATCGGCATCTGACGAGCAGTCCACCCGCCGGCGCCTAGTAGGAGCAGCGCCAGCCCGATGACCATCCAACTGTGGTCGATTGACCACAGAATGACGCGTTTCATGGCTGCCTCAGTGAACGTGGCCCTCTGCGGGTAACCCTTTTGCCGCAGAAGCCAGTTGGATGTCGTACGCGCCACGCGTGACCACGCGGTCACCTGGCTTGACACCCGCGCGCACACCAACGAGTCCCGCATCTCGCGAAGCCACGTCGACGAACCGCCGAGCGAACCGCTCGCCGCTGACTTGCACGAACACGTACGGCCGGCCGGCTTCCATCAACACTGCTTCTTTCGGCACGACGGCGATTCGTTGCGTTCGGCCCGTGTACAGGACAGCGGTACCGGTCTGGCCGACCAGCAGCTGGCCGTTTCGGTTATCCACTTCAATCTGAAGCGGGAGCGCGCGCGTTTTGGGATCGATCACGCCAGCATCGTGCACATGATCCGGCTTCAGGGGGATGGCATCAGCCAGTCCGGGTATCTCGAATGCGATCGCGGTGAGTGTGCGTGCGGTGGCCGCTTCATTCGGAGGCACCTGAGCCTGCAACTCGACCCGGTCGCTCCGTACGATGCGGAAGAGCGGCGTTCCTTCCGTATACGACGCCCCGAGGGCGGCGAATACCTCGGCCACACGCCCGGCGATCGGTGCACGAAGAATGAACGCATTCCCGGATGCGGTGCCGCCCCCGCTTTGCAGCACTTCATCCCGCTGAGCGAGTCGCGCCCTGGCTGCCGTTACCCGCGCGTCGGCCACCGCCACGGCGCGGCGCGCGTCTTCGACGCGCCGACCCGGAACGGCGCGTTCCTCCAGCAACCGCTCCGCGCGAGCGAGGTCCGCCTTCGCGCCATCGAGTGCCGCTTGCGCTTCCGCCATGGTGGATTCAAGAGTTGCTCGGTCCTCGCCGCCGCTCGAGAGGCGTGGTTCGAGCCGGCCGAGCGTCTGTCCTGCTGAGACTCGATCGCCGACCGACGGCAATTGCTGTGACGCGTAACGCCCATCCGCTGGGGCGGCCACGAGGGCTTCACCGCCTGTGACGGGTTCAATCGCGGCCGGCACACGAATCGACGTGCGCACATCGCCTTCGCGCACGACAGCCGTCGAAAACGGATTCGTCCACTGCTGCTCCTTGAGATAAGCGATCGCCGCTGCGTCCCGTTCGGGTCGTTTCTCCGCGTCCGCGATGGCCGCCGCTTCGTCGGCGAACACCGTCGTGGAACCCAGATCGTGTCGATCGGAAAGACCGGGGGCGTTGACGAGCAATGCCCACCGGTACTGTCCCGCGGCTGGGAGCACCCCCTCGACACGAAATGCCCCGGGCCGAAGCGGCTCTGAGCCTGGGAGGACGACCGCCGAGCCAGCAGATACCGGGGACATTTCGATGGAGGGCCGGCCGGCGTTCAAGGCCTGAAAGTCGGCGAGCGTTGTTAGATGGACAGCGAATCGAATCGTTTGCCCAGCGACGAGGGGCGGATGCTCCATGAAGAGCTCCGTCTGCTGTGTCCAGCTCGTCACGTCCAGGGTGTGTCCCTCGGAACTGGAACTGGGGTCCTGGCCTGCGCCGATTGCTCCGCGGCGGCACGCGGTCGCCAGGAGGATCGACACAATGACCGCGACCGGAAGCGTACGCTTCATCATCGGATCTCCCATCCGCTCACGAGTTCGAGGTCGATTTCTGCGTGACGCACCGCCGTGTCGAGCATGACCTGCCGCAGTCTTGTTGAACCACTATTCCGATAGGCGTCGACCAGTTCGAGGATGCTGCGCTCGCCAGCGTCGTAGCTGACCTGAGCGATGCGCTCGAGCTGCGCCGCGCTGGTTGCCGTCGATGCCCGATAACTGTCGGCAGCCTGTCGACGCTCGAGCACAATCGTGCGCAGCGCGGCGACATCTGCGTGCAGCACCGCCTGAAAAGCGGCGATGCGTGCTTCGGCCTGCGTGCGCCTCGCTTGTGCCAAGGCTTGTTCGGGCTTCGCATGGTCGAAGAGCGGAACGGTGACGTGGACGCTGAAGACTGTTCCCACATCGCCGCCGGCAACATTCGATGACTTCGTGCCGGCAACGATTTCTGGCTCGGGGATCGGACGCCGCCCTGCCGCGCTGCCTGCCAGTGCGGCGGATTCCTGTTCGTGCTTGAGTGCCGATAGCTCCGGAAGCTGACGCTCCGCGTGAGCCACCAGTTCCTCGACGGTCGGGAGCGCCTGCCGTGGGATTCCGGCCGGCGGTGCCGCGGCGACCAGCGTGGCGGGATCGGTGGTTGGCGCAAAGAATGCGGCCAATGCGGCCTGCGCGCCCGCGCGATCAGCCCGTGCCGCGATCAAGTCTGCCTCGATTTCGATGACTTCACGCTCTGCACGCAGGCGGTCGTACCCCGCTGCCTCGCCGGCGGCCTCCCGACGGCCGAGAACCTCGGCGAGTCCACGCAGGCGATCCCGCGAGGCAGTCATCTCAGTGGCGCGTAGCTGTGCACCCACAAGGTCGGCATAGGCCTGACGGACCGCTGCGCGCACCCGTCTAAGCGCTTCGTCAGCCCGTTGTTCACTGGCGGCGACCAACGCGGCTGCAGCGTCGACCTCAAAACCTCGTCGTCCAGTGATAGGCAGCGGCTGTGCGAGCATGAACATGCTCTCGGTCACGCCCGCCACCGATTCACGATTGAACGTGAACCGCGGGTTGGGCCATCGGCCGGCAGCGAGCGCCTCGGCTCGCGTCACATCCACGCCGCTGCGAATCGCGCGCACGCGCGGGCTGTCGGCGCTGAGTGTGGCCAGCGCATCGGCTTCAGAGAGGACAGTTTGAGCCGCAACCAGCGTGGGCAGACACGCCAAGGCCGCAGCCACGCACCAGGTGCGGGTCCGCATACGACTCCTTCCGAGTAGACAGATATCGGGACGACGGCTATTGAGCCGCGTTTATGAGGCGGGAGAGAAAGGCGGGCCGCGAAGTGTCGATGGGGCGCGAGGTGGACCGTGGATTGGCACCTCGAACTTTGTCCGAGAGCGCTGGAGGCGCCGTGGCGCTGGTGGTTCGATGAGGGCGCTCGCCAGTCGCTCCGGCGCTGCCAGGATCACCGAAGCCGGTACGGTATAGACCGTGGTCAGTGTGAGGATCGGCGCGTCATCGTCTTCGACGGATGCCCGGTGCTCACGATGGTGCTCGAGCAAGCCGTGCGCAGGCATGTGGCGATGTACCACGAGCTGGGCATGCCCATGGTCGTCGCGCTCGTGCACGTGCTCCGGCACAGCCACCGGTAGTAGGCCGACAGCCAGACTGAGCACGCCTGCGATGATCCCGGGCACCCGCACATCGTGAATGGTATGCGACGTTGGGTTTGGCGCACCAGACTTCCTGGATATCGCCGAAGCCGCTGACAATTTGGGAACTGGTGAGTCTGAGGAATCCCTCGGAACAGCTGATCCATCGCCTCAGTCGTTGTGGTCACGCGGCCGGAGGATTGCGGGCCTCGTCGCCTCGCGACAATAGTCGCCTTCGTGCCCTCTTTCGGCCCTGCGCAGGCTGCGCTGATCCGAGCGGGGCTTGCTGCGAAGTGAACGCACCCACAGGACCACCGCAAGGGTAGAATTCCCGTCGAGCACGAAATGGCCATTTCCCTCGCCCGGCCGCGACTGCCACGGCCGGCGGCCAGGCGTGATGTCTGAACGCTGGGCGGACGTCGACCGGCTGTGTCACGCCGCGCTCTCAATTGGCCAGCGTTGTTGAGAAAGTAACGATGGCGGCGCCGCGCGCCACCTACTCGGACCCCGCTATCTCTACGTTCGTCGACTGGCGTCGCAAAACGAAATCCAGACGTTAACCGGAGGACCAACCATGTTTCGGACATTCATCATGATCCTGCTCGCGGCATCCAGCGCTCTGGCACAGTCAACCGCAGTTGCTCCACCACAGACTTCTTACGGCACGCCGATTAGTTTGGACAACGCCAGAAAGGCGTCGGCCGCGGCAGTTGCCGAGGCCCGAAAGAACAACTTGAGCATGGCTGTGGCCGTCGTCGATACTGCCGGCTACCTTGTCTTTTTCGAACGAATGGACAACACGCAATACGGCAGCGTCCAGATTGCAATCGAGAAGGCGAAAACGTCCGCATTGTTCCGGAGGCCGAGCAAAGTCTTCCAGGACGGGCTGGCCGCAGGTGGAGACGGGCTGCGTTTCCTGGGGCTCACTGGCGCGATGCCGGTCGAGGGCGGATTTCCCATCATGATCGACGGGAAAATCGTTGGAGCCGTCGGAGCCTCCGGCGGTGCAGGACCTCAGGACTCCCAGGTCGGCAGGGCTGGAGCGGATTCCATCAAGTAAGCCGTATGCCTGCGCGGAGAGATGGCGGTACCGGCGAACGCCGGTGCCGCATTTCTGTCTGCGCCGCCTTGTCGTGTCAACACGGCGTCTATGCAGAAGCAGGCCGATGCGCTCGAAGGAACGACCGTACCTGGCGAGCCACCATCGGAATCCGCTCCTTGGGCTCCCGCCACGGGTAGATGCTCATTTCGGCCTTGGGCGCGAGCATCGCGACCTCGTTGGCGACGGCCAATGGATGGCCTGTAGAGTCATCCGGCAGGATCAATATGGGCGTCTGGCAATTCCGGACGAAATCGCGTGTCACGGTGAAGACGAAGTCGGGATTGGTACGGAACATCCTGTTCAGGAAGGTATCGGCCATTTCCCTGGTGATTTCGGGCCGGCGCGCGCTCACGTGCGTACCCCAGCCGGCCGTCTGGCTGTCGTACAGGGCGTTTGGCAGCTCTGGCCGAAACCCGACTGGAGCCGCCTGCACGGCTGCCACGACCCGACCAGGCGCCCGCTTCATAAGGTTCCAGCTGAAGGGGCCGTTGATGCAGAAGCCCATCACGATGAACCTGTCGATGCCCAGATGGTCCATGAGACCGAGCTGGTCATCGGCAAACGAATCCCACGGACGGTCGATCTCGAGCGGACCGGAAGACTCGCCGGCAACCGAGTTGCGCAGGTCCGCCGTGATGACGCGGAACTCTCCCTGCAAATCATCGAAGCTGAATGGCGTGCTGCCCTTTATGCCGGCGATCGTCGAGTTCAATCCGCCGCCGGCGATGAGCAATATCGGGAAGCCGGAGCCGGCTTCGGCATAGCGGATGCGAACGCGGCCTCTTTCGTAGAAGGACATGCCAGCCATATGAGTCCCTTCCTCGATCATGTCGTGGCCATGTATTCCTCAAGCGCCGTGACTTTCACTCTTACTACTTGTACAGGCTGTCGATATATCCGCTGCGATCGAGCTCACGGACGAAACTGTCGTCAACGTAGTCCTCCACGCGAGCGGCCCGGAACTCCTCGACCCGCACCCCTGGATATCCATCGAACAGCACCTTTGCCAGCCTCAGCCCTTCGACAGCTGGATACGGCTTCGCAGGCAGATCCCAGGTGTCGTAGAAGAAGTCCTGCATGTTTCGATCTTTGATGTTGTAGTACTTTGCGAGCGCTCGGCGGAACGCCGGCCGGTCTTTCTTGATGACCGCAATCGTGTCCACCATCGATTTCACGAACCGACGCGCCGTCTCGCGATTGTTTTCGAGCCAGGTCTGCTCGACGTGAACGCTGCTGGACGCCATTGGAATCTTCCAGTATTTGAATTCGATGAGTGGCTTCTGGCCGGCCTGCACGGCCTGCCATAACGGCAGGCCTTCTCCGGCGATGTAGGCGTCGAATTTGCCGCTCAGCAACCCCTCGTTCATTCCGGACGGATCGAGCACGAAGGTGATGTCCTTGTCCGGAGTCCATCCCATCGCACGAGTAAAGAGCAGTGCCTGGAATCCAAGAATGTTGAATGCTGAGGTGATCGCCAGCCGCTTGCCCTTCAACTGTTCGGGCGCGGTGATGTCTTTGCGCGCATACAGGACATAGTTCGTCCGGTCCTGAATCGTCGCGAGGATCACGCGTTTGCGCGGGTTGGAATTCGCAGTCTGGAAGTGGGACATGAACGTGGGCTGACCGCCCGACAGACCAATGGGAGACGGCGGCCCCCCCGGTTTGCAGCGCCACTGCGTCGGCGCATCGATGCCCAGCTCGTCTTTGAGGTTGTCCACGTCGGATTGAGGCATGCACTGATCGACATCAAGCCCGTTTTTTCTATAGACGTCCTCGCTCAATGCCACCCAGTTCACCATCCGAAGAATGGAGACCAGAGATGGCGTCAGGCGCAGTGGCAGTAGATCCTGCTTCGCCTGCTGTTGCGCATGGGCGCTGTGGGTGAGCGCGAAAGGAGCGCCTGCCGCCACCAGCATGGCTGCCAACAGGAGTGGTATCGAGAGCTTCATACGACCTCCGGCAGAGTGGGGATGCGGTGTGAGCGGTCCACAAGCTTACTGGTCGCGCCGGAAGTAGAAGGTGTCCTGCTGACTCCGGAGTGCCTCGGAGCCGGGCCAGCAGCGCAGGTCTTCCGCGAGATCCCAGTTGCGCAGTCTGCGATAGCCACGTCGAACCCAGGGCTTGGTGAGCGCGACCGGATCGCTCAGCGTCAACTCGATTTTCAGCGTGTCATGATCGAGCCGCTGATAGCGTTCGACCATGTGCAGTTGCTTGCTCGACACGTTGCCGGCGCCATCGAGCCAGGGGTCATTGCGGAGCCCGACCGTATCAATGACGAGAGTGTCTCCCTCCCACTTCCCGATCGAATGGCCCATGAACGTGGGCTCCAGTTCGTCCGCAGGAGGATGGCCGCGGCCGTCGATCCAGATCTGGCGCATGGTGGAGTCCTGCTCATAGATGATCAGAAGCCGCTTGCGGCTCTGGATGAATTCCGCCCCCCCGATGCTGATGCCACCGCCGCTCAGAACGAGCAGCGACGGACCATACGGCACACAATGCTCGGCAGGGTTCAGCTCTTCGCGGGCGCCAAAATCCCCGTCGACCGTGTCCTTCGATTTTCGCGGATCATCGTTGTAGAGAAAGATTTCCTCCGCCCACGGCGTCCGGGAGGGCCGTTCGCTCTGAAGCTTGCCGTAGAGCTTCTCGATGTGAACGGACTCCTCGCGCTCGGTCGTGTTGAGACCCGGGGCGCGGTCGGGCACTCCCCAGACACCCGAGAAGTCTGGCTTCCCGTCGGATGTGCGTGGGGCGGGCCGGACGGGCGGGATCTTCACCTCCACCGCAATCTGAGCATACAGACTGGCCGAGAGGGCGAACGCCAGCGCGAACAGGGCTTTTGGCAAAACTGTTGGATGATGTCTCATAGCCACCCCCTTCTCGGATCAGTTGTAGTTCTTGAAGGGCTTGTCGGGATTTCGTTTCTTGTATTCGATAAGCTGTCTTTCGGCGGTCGTCGAGACAGCCAGTGGCTTGCCATTGACGATATTGACGGCCATCTGGATGATCTTGCGGCCTTCCCTGTCGAGGAACCCTGTGATCTCAATCTTGTCTCCGGCCTTCGCAGACGCCGGACCCCAACCGTAGCGGCGCATGGCATTGGGAGACGATGTGGTCCCGACCCAGCTCTCCACCTCTTCTCCCTTCTTCACGTCGAAATGCAGCAGGATATGCGGATTCACGAAATCCATCTTCGTGATTGTGCCGGTCATGACAATCACGTTTTCGTGGTCGAAGTTCGCTTCAGAGTGATGCGCGACCATACGCTGCGGCGCGACCAGAAAACCGGCTAGCACAAGCATGAAAGCGACGGTTCTAAGTTTCATCGTTCGAGACTCCTTCCACGAGAGTGCGTCAGGTTCCAGCGCGTGGTGGCGGCGAACTCGTGTTTCCGCGGTCGATCAAGAAGATGCGCCGCATTCGCTGTCGCCGCATTCGCGACCGGTGTGTCCTTAAAACAAGTACTTCAAACCTATCTGCATCTGCCGGGGAGTACCGCGGGTCTGCGTAATCTTGCCAGCCTGGGGGTCTCGCGTGCCGTTGGCCAAAAAAGGCGTGGTGTCCGGAAGGTTGAAATTCGCGCGGTTGGTCAGATTGAAGAACTCCAGGCGGACCTGCAACCGCTGGTTCTGGGTGACAGTCACGTTCTTGATGACGGAGAAATCCAGCGATACGTACCCTGGCCCAATCAAGGTGTTGTAACCGAGGTTCCCCCAGTATCCCGTCCGGTAGTCGGGGTCACCCGGCGCGCAAATTCTTGCGCCCGTACATGTCGAGGGAACGAATTGGGTCGGGTCGTAATAAAGGTCCGGGCCACCGAGCACGGGATTGGGGTTCCCGCCGGGTATAAGGTTTGGCCTGAGCCCGTCAACATTGAACAACTGATTCCGTTGTGCCGTATTGCCGCTATCCGACAGGCTGAACGCGAATCCATCGGACAGGGTGAGAACCCCAGTCAGCTGCCAACCATTCGCCAGCACTCCCACCACCCCGGTCCGGCCCGACGCGGGAAGTTCGTAGGTCGCGTTGCCAACGAAATTCTTCCGGATGTTGAATAGAGATGGGCCTTTCAGCATTTCTCCCCGGTTTACCTCTCCATCGTTCTCCCAGTAAAACGCCGTCCGGACACCTTGAGCCAAACTGTCACCCAGGTTCACGGATGACGCACCCATGTCATGCGCGTCGGAGAACGTGAAGCCGCCCTGGAACTGAAGGCCGTGGGTCAGGCGCTTCTGCACATTCAAGGTCAGTCCTTGATAGTCAGCCTCGCCAATCGGATTGGCAATCGTGTATCGGGCAAAGGTCGGATTGATTCGCCCGTTGCTCAATTGGAAGTGCTTCTCAAGCGACGGAACTGGATTGGGCCAACCATCCCACTTGTTCAAATTGGCCTCCATCGTCAGCAGCAGATTCCGCGAGCGCGATCCAGTGTATCCCCCCGACAGCAACCAGGTGCCAAACTCCCGATCCACCGTCACACTCCAGCGGTAGATTTTGGCGGACTCCATGTCGTATTCCATCAAGCGCGCCAACGGAGTTGATGAGAGCAACTGAGGCTGCGTGGTGTACGCATCCGGGAACCTCAAGTTCCCAGATGATGTCGGATCGTCGGCTTGTCCTGACGCAACGTTGGGAATCATCTGTGCGAGGTTGAAGTTTGTGCTGAACAAGGACGGCACTTCGTAATAGATGCCAACTCCACCTCGTAGCGAGAACTTATGCGCTCCAGGAGACCAGACAAACCCCAGACGCGGGCTGAAGTTCAACAGCGAAGGATTCGTATACAGGGGTCCCTGCGTCGGCACACTGTTGGTGAAGTCTCGCAACGACCACAGATGATCTCTGGTCTCGATTGGAACGGTGCTGACCTCATACCGTAATCCCATGGTCAGGGTGGTTGACGGGCTGGGCGTAAAGTTGTCCTGGGCATAGAAACCAAATTGCCATTGCCGAAGCTTGTACAGAGGATCCTGCGTCAGTGGCAGCCCGAGCACGTTAGTGCCTTTCGGCAAATTCACCAGCAGACTCAACGGTCTCGCTTGCAAGAAATTTTGCAAGTTGGTGAAGCTATACGTCCCATTGTCATCGTTTGAGTTGGTCAGAATATCGTCTCGGTTCCACTGTATCTGCGTGCCAAATTTGAGCGTGTGTCTCTGGCGTGTCAGCAATAGGTTGTTCTTCAATGTCAGCGCATCGTGTTTCGGGTTGTTGATGGCACCGGCATAGCCAACACTCTCGATATTCGGGATGTTTATGCTGCCCATCTCGTTCGTCGTGGGGTTGAAACGAAGGTCCACGCCGTTTACATTCTTCCAGTTGAGCGGACTGGTCGGAATGCCGCCTATGGGGCTCGTCTTTGTAAACCCAGCCAAGACCTCGTTCAGTGCAGTGTTCGATATGACGCTGGTGTGTTGGGCCGATATGATCGAGGACTTGCTTTCCTGAGCGTAGTTCCCACCAGATGCCCGATACGCGGCGAAGTTCTCCGCGTGGCCCGCGTCGCGAAGGAAATACAATCCGAGGCTGCCGCTTCTTTGGCTCTCGAATCGATGGTCCACCTTGATGGATCCGTAGTCGTCAACCAACGGTCGCCGTGCCGAGCCGGCAACCAGTGCCCTCCCGTCGCCAAAATCGGTGATTAGGGTCGTTCCCTCCTGCCCTGGCAACGGCCAAAGAGCCAAATATGGTGCGACAGCGGGGCTTACTGGCCCCAGGCTCCCCCCGCGCGGTCCGGCCGTGATAGTGGTGAAGGTTACGGTCTGGGATTGCTCCTCCCGCAGGCCTTCGTAGCTCACGAAGAAGAACGTGCGGTCCTTGAAGACGGGGCCGCCGAATGACCCGCCAAATTGATTCCGTTCGAAGTCGGGTTTTGCCCGATTGAACATCTTGTCTTCCCAGCGGAGACTATTGAGTTTGTCATTCCGGTGGAACTCGAAAAGACTGCCGTGGAACGCATTGCTTCCAGACTTGGTGACCGCGCTGATGATTCCCCCTGGCACGCTGGGATGCTCAGCAGAATAGCTGTTGGTGATGACCTGAAATTCCCTCACCGACTCTGCGCCGGAATACGCGCCGGTGACCGCCTGCGGATTACCGGACGCATCCGAGTTTGGAATGCCATTCAGAAGATAGAGATTCTGCTGTGCTCGGGCTCCATTCACGGAGAGCTTCTCGCCGGAGCCCCCCACGGCAGTATTGGAGAAGTTGGTGGACAGAGTCAGGGGCACCCTCAATACACCGGCCGTGAAAAACGCCAGCTGCGTTAAATCGCGGTTATTCAGAGGAATGTCCAACACCAGCTTCGCGCCGATCAGGTTTGAGACCGTCGGGGTGGTTGTTTCCACCTGGGTCACGTCTCCCGTTACGGTGACCGTCTGCTCCAGATCGCCGACCTGAAGGGTCAAATCGACGACCGCATTTCGGCCCAGCGTCAACTCGATACCGCTGCGGATCGTCGTCTGAAATCCCGCGAGTGATGCAATGACCTGGTAACGCCCGACCGGCAGGGCGTCGGCCGTGTAGAAGCCCCTTTCATTGGTAAGCAGATCACGCGTGAGGCCCGTGTCCGTGTTCTTGACGACCACGGACGCGCCCGGAATCAGGGAGCTCGATTGATCCGTCGCGGTGCCTGAAATAGTCCCGGTACCAGTCTGAGCCAGCGCCAGTGCGGGACATGCCAGTAAGAAGCACCCCAGGGATATCACTGTCGCCCAACGCTGCCCTTGCCGACGCCACAGTCCAGTAGTTCTGCCCATCGTTAGACCTCGCTGTAGGTGAAGTCAGTTCCCAGGCCGACGGTGATCGTTTGCTGCCCCTGTCCCCGTGATCTCGCATCCAGCGGCAGGCGCCACGAGTAAACCCGAGGCAAGCCGAATTCGCTGCCGCGAATCCGCTGCCTCGAGCTGCGTATCTATCTGGAACGTATCGAGGCGGCCGCGCAGACGAAGTTGGCCTCGTCATCGATGCTGCCCGAACCTTTATAGGTGGCCACCGCCGGATAAGAGCACAGCGGACGGGTGCGGTCGGGAGTTGCCGCGACCGGCATGTCGAATTGTCGGGACGAGTTGCCAGCGTAGTGCGAAGCGGTGATCCTGTCCGGTGGCTTGCCTTGTTCTACCCAGTGTTCGAGGGCCGTCAGGAAATCTGCGTGGTTGGGGACTTTCTTGGTGGGATCGATCGTTCCGCAGTGCCCTACACCCGGCATCATGAATAGTCTGTAGAAGTCTGTAACGTTGTCGGGCCCGCCCATCTCGTCAGAAGTCCGATCGTAGTACGCCTGTGACACATAGGCGCCGCTGCTGCTCCAGTCCGAATACAGTGCCCACATCAGCAATTTGCCGCCCTGTTTCTTGAATTCCATGAGATTCAAGTCAGGAGTGTCTGAGTCGACCACCGTTGCCGCGGCGAAGGTGGCGGGCACGTCCGTTTCGAAATTGAAATCGTGGAGGTCGTAATTGGGATTGCCGAAGACCATGTAGCGGAGGGTCGCATTGCCGAGCAGATAGTGCCGGCTACGTTCTCTCGTCTCTGCTCCGCGCGCACCACGTCCGTCGGCAGCGCCGATAACGTAGGCCGTTCCACCGGCAGGAGCCAGCCACTGGCCAGGGATGCTCTCGCCGCCATAGGGAAAACCCGGAAAGATTGGACCGTAGGAATTGGACGGCCCTTCATGAATCTTGGCGATCACGTCCAGCTGCTTCGCGGTGAAGCAATCCGACCGATCGTTGTCGGCATCACACCTGGGCAGATCCTTCATCGGATCGAAATGACAAGCTGTCGGGTTGGTGATGATGTCGTCCTTCAGCCCATCGACGGCGTCGCATTTCGCGTGCACCGCGGCATCAAGCACGGCAACCTTCGCCGGGGGAATCACCGGCCGGAAGTTGTAATGATCCTCCGCCGTTGGGAACATCAACTGCTGCGTCCACGCGTAGAGCAGACCGGAGCCTCTCGTCTGGCTTAGACCTGGGCATCCGGCGAGAATTCCGTCAAAGTCCTTCGGATAACGGGTCGCTTCACTCAGCGCCATCTTTCCGCTGCCCGATCGGGCGTAGTAGTACGATCTGTGTATCGGCTTCTTATAGAAGGCCTGGACAACGAGCTTGATCGTGGCCGCTGCCAGGTGCGTTGCCCGGTGGCCGAAATTCATCAGGCGTTCCGGGTTCTGGTAGGCCCATGATGCGCCACCGTCCTCTGGCAAGACATGCCCGGTATCCGTAATACCTGTCGCATAACCCCGGTGGAGTGCAGGCGCCTTGCCGCTATTGCTCAGGGTTCCCTGAAAGCCCCCGCTGCCACCCATCAGGAATTTGCCGTTCCAATCGGACGGGCCCGGCATGTCAACCTCGAAATGTATCTCTTTGTCGATCACGCCCAGGACCTTGCAGTGGGCGAATGCTTTGGCCTCCGCTGGCACTTCCTCCGCCGAAGTGATGCGCATCCATGGAAGCTTGAACGATAAGAGGCCCTTGCAGCTCGAATCGCCGGGTGCCACAGAATTCAACAGGGCGGTGAGAGCGTCCCTTGCGATCGCATTCGACGGTCCGCTTGTACTCGCGTTGGCGACTTCCAGGAGGGTTGGGTTTTCAGAGGCGCTACTCGAAGCGGAAGGTCGATTCGTAACCGGGCGCCCGAATACCTCGGCGAACCGCAACTGGCCGGAGTAGGGTCCCCATGCCATTGTCGAACCACTGCCGGCATTCACGGCCGACGCTCCGTCTGCCGTGGTCGAACCGTCATCTGGAGGAGCACACGCACCTGTCGCCACGGCCAGACCGAGGAACGCAGGCAACGCTAAGCAGGTTCGCGAACGACTCCAATGCATGATGGGTCTCCTGATCCCCCGACTGTGCGACCCACTGTCAAGACGCACGCGTGAACATGACCGCATTGTGTCGTTGCTGCCCATAACAACCCCGTGAAGGGCGTGACAAGACAGCGGTCGCTTCACTGCGAATCTAAGCGATCTTCACCTTCCGAGGTGCCTGCGCGTTGTGCTCGAGGAACGACTTCTTGGTTCCAAGCTCCTCTTCGGTAGGCTGCACCCGGCCGGTCGCATCGGTCGCGCGCGACACGATCACGTGATCGCCCGACGTCGCGCCGGTCCAGATGTAGGTGAAGAGCTTCCATCCGAACCGTTCCTTTGTCGCCTGATCCAGTGTCGCCAGCTGCCACGGGCCGTCGTCGACCTTGACCTCGACCGACTTGATGGGCGTGCCGTCGTTCAGCACGACGCCGAGCACCTTGTGCTGGTTATCCAGCTTCGTGACGCGCGCGATGAACGACTTGAGATTCATGTGGGTGACGGCGGTCTCCACATATTTCAGCTCGCCGTCGATCATCTCGCCCTTGATCGTGCGGTACCACAAGGTCTGGTACTTGCCGGTGTATGCGTCTTCCTGGACACGAATCTGCGAGACCCATTTGACGTTGGCGACCCCGTACCAGCCCGGTACGAGCAGACGAAGGGGCGCGCCCTGGTGACGCGACAGCGGCTCGCCGTTCAGCGCCCAGACGAGCAGCGGATCGGACGATGTAGCCTTCTCCCGGTTCAGGCTACGGCCGAATGGCACGTCGATTTGGTACTTCTGCGTGCGCCATTGCACTTCTTCCTCGCCGTGATCCGCGCCAAAGAAGACGAATTCACGCGCGGCCGCCTTGACGCCCGCGACGTTCAGTACTTTCTTGAGAGATACGCCCGTCCAGCGCCCATTGCCGCAAAGGCCTTGGAGCGGACCGCGGTTGCCCGAGCATTCGAAACCAGCGACCAGGTCCGTGCTGCCCAGCTTCTTCAGATCCTCGAGCGACAGTGCGGTCGGACGATCGACCAGCCCGGAAATTCTCAATCGGAAAGCGGCCGGGTCAATCGACGGGTGGCCGTAGTGCTGAGTCGTCGCAAACTTGTCCCCTGGCGTGAACGGGCCGTCAATGGTCCGCACGTCGAGAAGGCGGCGGTCAGGCGGGGTTTCCCACCGAACGTTGTCGGGAATGTCGGTGAAGACCTCGAGCGTCTCGGCCGCGGCGAGCGGCGGCAAGGCCCATTCGGGAAGACCGATCACGCCAAGCCCCGCAAGTAAAAGGCTGTTCTTCAGAATGTCTCGACGGGTGTGCTCGAACTTGGTGTCCATAGGTGCACGCCTCAAAACGAGAAGTCTACGGCCATGCTGCTGCCGGCTTGGTGGTCAAAACGGTCGTAATGTACACCGAACTGCCCGGCGAGTTTGGTCTGAATCGCATCGGGAAAATCGCAGGGTTCATGCCTTCAGAGGATGGTTTCCCGTGGTGCGACCGGGGGCTCGTCAGGTAGTCCCGTCGGTCTGGGTCACAATCCGGAGGGTGAGCAATCACGTCGCCGGAAATCGCTTCGTGAATCCTGCCGGCACCGCGGGCCAGCCGCTCTCTGCGGTCCTGCGCATGCTCCGCGAACCCAGAACACCCTGGCCCCACCGTATCGACGTGCCGCCGCGCCGACCACTGGCGCTCAACGGCAGTGCGGCCGTCGTTACCTTCATCGGCCACGCCACGTTTCTGATTCAAACCCAGGCCGGCAATCTGCTGACTGATCCGATCTACTCCCAGCGCGCCGGTCCGCTGAACCTGATCGGACCCAGACGCGTGCGGCAACCGGCGATCCGGTTCGAAGACCTGCCGGCCATCTCGGTGGTGCTGCTCAGCCACAATCACTACGATCATTGCGATCTACCGACGCTCCGGATGATCGCAAGACGGTTCAATCCGGTGGTCGTGACCCCGCTCGGGAATCGAGGCCTGGTACAGTCCGCGGGCATTCGGAGGGTCGAGGAGCTCGATTGGTGGCAGGAGGCGACCAGCTGTGCGTTACCGATTACGGTGACGCCAGCGCAGCACTTCTCAGCGCGAACGCCCTTCGATCGAAATCGTGCGTTGTGGGCAGGATTCACTGTGGCGGCGGGTGACCGCCGTGTCTTTTTCGCAGGCGATACCGCCTATTCTGGCCATTTTGGCGACATCCGCCGCCGCGCGGGCCCGATCGATCTGGCGCTGCTGCCCATCGGCGCCTACGAGCCACGCTGGTTCATGCGGTCCGTACACATGAATCCGGCCGAGGCGGTTCAGGCACATATCGATCTGGAAGCGTCTGACAGCATCGGCATGCATTTCGGTACGTTTCCGATGACGATCGAGGGCATCGACGAACCGCTCCGAGCCTTGGCCGAGGCCTGCCAGGCGAGTGGCGTCCCGTTGTCACGCTTCCGAACGCTCGAGTTCGGCGAATCGATGCGCCTGGCCTAATGGTGCCCCTGCTGCCGTATCGGCGAGGGCGCCGCTATGGCAGCCGGCACACGAAGTTCTCCGCCTCATCGGTGCTACCCGTGCCGATGTAGCGCGCCACCGCCGGATAGGCGCACAGAGGCCTTGTGCGGTCCACCTTCCCGTTGGTGCTGTGCGAGGCGACGATACGCGACGGCGGCAACCCGTTCTCGACCCATTGCGCCAGCGGCGCCACCATGTCGAAGGTGTTCGGGCCTTCACCGCCGGCACAATGACCCATGCCCGGGACCATGAACAGTCGTAGGGAACCGGCAGCCTTATCGGCGCCGAGCGCCGCCGACATCTCCTTGAACGAGTTGACGCTGGCCAGCGGCGCGATGCTCTGGTCGGCCCACCCGTGATACGTCAGGAGCTTGCCGCCCCGATCGATGAAGGGACGGAGGCTGGACGGATCGACACCGGCCAGCGACAGATCCTTCAGGGCCGCCTCGGCCCTGGCCATGTCGCGGTCGACGTCGAACGATCGCCAGTCCCACGTCGGGTCGGTGAAGACCATCTTGAACTGCTCGAGCGCGGTGTCATAGGGATCGGAGCCGCCGATGAGGTGTCCCCAGCGCAGCTCGGTCCCCGGCGCGTCGCGTAGCCGGGAAAGAGCTCGACACCCGTCGCAGGGCTCTTCGCCGGTCCGAGGATGGTCGTCACCGATCGCACCTGGGCCTCGGTCAGACAATCCGGCCCGTCGCCGCTCGTGCAGGCGAGCACGCGGGCATCGAAGCGACAGCTGGGTGGGTCGTCGATCAGTCCGTCGGTGAGCCCGTCGAGCCCGTCACACGCGGCAAGCACGGCGCGGTGGATGGCCGGGTACTTCTCCGGCGGAATCCGCTTGTCAGGCTCCCTGAGAGTCTCCAGTGCCATCCAGATGCGCCACGTATCGAGGCGCGTCTTCGGGTTCGCGGCGGCGCCGGCGATGATGCCGTCGAAGTCCTCGGGATAGCGCGAGGCTTCGACCAGTCCCTGGCGCCCGCCGGTCGAACAGCCGTTGAAGTACGACAGCTTCGGCACGGCTCCATAAAAGGCGGTGATGGCCGCCTTCGCCGTGACGGTCATCTCGTGGACGGCGCGGTATGCGTAGTCGTGAAGTTTCTCTGGATGGCCGAGTGCGAACCCGGCGCCCGGTGTGCTGTGCCCCGTGTCGGTGGAGGCCGTCGCGTAGCCCTGCGACAGCGCCAGCGCCATTTGCGGATAGCTGATGGCCCCCGCCCAGCCGCCGTTGCCGACGGCCTGGAACTTGCCGTTCCAGCCTGACGCCGGCAGCCACACCTCAATCCTGATGTCGGAGTCCGAAGAAGGTCTGAGCGTCGCGGTCAGGCGGCAGAAGGCCGGCAGTGCCGCGAAGCGCGCCGCGTTCGGCCCCCCTTGCGTCTCCCGCGACTCGAAGGCGCCCGCCGGCACCGCCTCGGCGAGCGTGACGGCCGTGTTCGCGGCCGAGAGCTTCAGCAGTCCCTGGCACGAGGTGTCCGCGGCGTTTCCCGTGGCGGGCGGCCAGGCGATCACGATCGCGAGAAGGAGAGCGCAACGGGTCGTCATGTCACTTCTCCAGATCGAATGCCATAGGGCCAACGATGCTCAGAACATCGCCAGAGGATTGACCAGTTCGCCGCTGCTGCCCGGCACGTTCGGCGCGGCGATGATCAGCAGGAACTCCCACTGGTTGAGCCGGGCCGCGGTGGCCGCGAGGTCGTCGAGGCGAGGACCATCCAGCAGAGGCATTCCCATGGCCACGAGCGGGACGACGTGGTTGGCGCGCAGGTCTTCCGGGATCGAGCGGATGGAGCTGGTGATCGACACACCGCGCTCCTTCATCCACGGCAGTACCGAGAGGTCCATCGCGCCCCCGGGTCCCCCTCGGTTGCCCTGGCCCCGTGGCGCCGGCGCGTTGTAGACGAACAGCGCGTCGCCGGGCGAAACCTTCAGGCCGGTCTGCCGCTCCCAGGCTTCGAGGTCCTCGACGTAGGCGCGCGCGCCGGGCCCCCGCGACGGGCTCTTCAGACGGGTCATGTCGACGAGGATGCCCCGCGTCACGATGCCCTGTTTCACGACTTCGGTGCCCAGCTTCGAGCATCCGGCCTGGTCGCTGTAGCCGTCGGCCAGCACGAACCCGTTGTACCACTTGCCCTTGTAGCTGGCATGGCACAAGGCGTCGAGGTGCGTCATGGGGCCGTGGACGTGGTACTCCTTGATGTCACTGGTGAAGCCGGGATTGCCCGTCTCGAGGTCGGGATCTGGAAAGGTCCGGAAGCGGATCTCGTAGAACGAACTGGCATGCGAACGCCCGTCGCGTTTGGTGGCCTCGGGCATGGCCACGAGCGCCACCGGTTGCTCGAGCGACACCACGACGCCACGCGTGGCCAGCGCCTGGGCCTGCTGGCGTTTCTGCGGAGTGATCAGATTCAGCGTCCCGAGTTGATCGTCTTTGCCCCAGCGTCCCCAGTTCGACAGCTCGGTCATCCAGCGCTGGACCTGGGCCGTGGTCACTTCAGGACGCGGCGTCTCGGCCGTGGCTGTCTGCTGGGCGTGCGCCGCCAGACCGCAGCAGACGATGACGACTCCGGCGACGATGGTCGATTTGCAAATCATGTCGGTCTCCCCGGCTACCCGTCCTGGCACCTGCCTGCGTCGGCCGCGGTCCTGGCTCGGCGCTCCCAGATGTTACGCCCGATGCCCCCCCAGACCCGCCCACGTTCGCCAAGCCGACCATAGAGGGCGCGGGACAACGGCCAGCGGCCATACCCCGCGAATCAACGTCTGGCTGGGTCTCAAGCGACGTAGCGCGCTCGCGGTTGTGCAGGCGCCGGGGCCGTGAGCGTATCTTCGTCGTTGACCTCATCGATCCACTCGTGGGCACCGGCCACGACGGGCACCACGAAGACTGGTATCTTCGCGTGTCGTACCACCTGGCGCAAGGTTGACCCGAACGTCGCCTCTTCCATCCAGGTGCGCGGCGCGACGCCCATTACGATGAGATCCGCGGCTGTCGTCGCCGCGGCGTCGACGATGCCGCGATGAGCATCTCCGGTCACCACTAACGCGTCAGCATCGCGAGATCCGAGCGCGAGCGCCTTCGTCTTGAGATGCTCAACGATCACCTTCGCGTCGGAGTCCAGCTGATCCAACACCCGTAATGCCTCCGCAGCGCTGAACTCCATGTCCAGAGGTGCACCCGTCGAATGAAGAAGTGTCAAGTGCGCGCCGTGCCGCTTCGCCAACTCCACCGCCGTCCGAAGCGCAAACGCCGACGCCACCGTGAAGTCGATCGCGACCAGGATACGCTGCACCGACGCCGGTTCCATTCTGCCCAAAGGCTTGGGGACGACGATTACCGGGACTGGAGAGAGTCGACTCAGGCGGCTCGCTACGGCGGCATTGCGCCACAGGGGCGACGCACCGAAGTGTCGTCCGACCACGATCAAACTTACAGCATTGAGTTGCGCATAGGCGGCAATCACGCTCTCGGGCGCGCCTCGCAGCGTAACGATTCGGAAAAGAACGCCTTCGACGTCAGCCGACGCCTGCAGAGACCGCAGTCTCGCTTCAAGTTCGCTGTCGTGCTGCGGCGCGACCCACAGCCGTCGCCGGCGAGGCACTACCTGGATGGCATGGAGATCGGCGGAACGCGCTTTGGCCAGGCTCACCGCGTACTCAACCGTAGGTTCGGTCTCCGGAGACCCGTCGACGGCTACGATGATGAGTGAGCGAACAGACACGATAACCCCTCCGTTGACGGACGCTCCAGCGCCCGGCTTACGCCGCGACCTGGTGAAGTGACTTCCCCGCATGAATCGTCTGCGACGCGGTGGCTGTTGGCGGAACGACCAATAGCGCGCGGTTCGTATCACGCAGCATGCGGACAGCGGTGGAGCCAAGGTGCATGAAGCGCCAGCTCCTGCCCACTACGATCAGATCCGCACTGACGTCGGCGGCGTGCGCGCCGATAGTGTCGGCGGCCAATCCGACAGCGACACGTATCTGTACCCGTGCGTCGCTGCCGACTCTTGCCGGCATCACAGCCGCCAGCCGGCGGCGAGCGGCGCTGCGCAGGTGACCGCGGTAGGTCCGTTCGGCTCGTGCGGCCTCGAAACTGTCGACAACATGAACGACGGTCAGCTGCCGGACATCGGCTCCCGTCAGCTGCACCGCGGTATCAAACAAGGGCCTGGACGCCGGCGACATGTCCACCGCCACGAGTACACTCTTGAAACCGGAGCCGTCACCGGCGTCCTCGTCGCCCACGACGAGTGTCGGTCGTGTCGTTCGGCGAAGCACTCGTTCGGCTACCGACGGCTGGCGAAACCGCGCCCACCCGGTTCGGCGCTCCGTTCCCATCACGATGAGATCCACTGGCCTGGCGTCGGCGTGCAGCACGATGATTTCGGCCGGATCTCCCTGTTGCTCGACCGTCTGTACCCCGACGCCAGCGGCCTCGGCGCGTTCGCGAAGCGCCGCCCAGTACTGGAGCCGCAGCGTGGCGCGGGCTGAGAACCGCTCGTTGGCGGGGATGGCATGGAGGAGGTACAGCTCCGAGCCCGACGTTCTGGCCAGCGCCAATGCCCGTTCGAACGCCGGGTCTCGGCTGTCCGCAAATTCCAACGCTACGAGAATGCGTTTGTGATTCATTGCTTGTCCTCCCCCTATAGGTGAGTGCAAGTGCAATGCCCATGGGTCTCCTTGTAGCTGCTGATGACAGGCGGGTCCAGCGCGAATGGGACGCAGCCCGATGTGTTTCACTGTGAAACGTCGTTTCTTTCTGAAATCACCGTTCGAATACTGGACCTGAACGGGCCGCGGCGCGCCCCGCAGCGCCGCAGCGTGTGACGACAAGGCGCCACTTCAGGACGACACGCCGTATTGCTTCATCTTCCGCCACAGCGTCACGGTGCTGATCTTCAGCGCCTCGGCGGCCCGGCGCCGATTGCCGTTGAATTTCTCCAAGGCTCGCTCGATCATCACGCGTTCCTGTTCTTGCAGGTCGAGCGTATCGTCTCCGGCACGGTGACGCGTTTTGCGTGTGACTTCGGGCGGCAACTCCCGCACGCGGATGCTGGGTCCATTGGCGAGAATCACCGCGCGCTCGACCGCGTGCTCGAGCTCGCGAACGTTGCCAGGCCAGCTGTAGTTCATCAGCGCCGTCATCGCCTCGGCCGACACGGCCGTCACGTCCTTCTTCATGCGTGAGGCCGCGCGGACGAAAAAGTGGTGCACCAGTGGTGGAATGTCGTCGCGTCGCTCGCGCAGCGGAGGCACCGTTATGATGAAGGCGCCGAGGCGGAAATAGAGGTCTTCGCGGAACGTGCCCGCGTCAACGGCCGCTCGAAGATCACGATTCGTTGCGGCAACGACTCGCGCGTTGATCTTGACGTTGCGTTCGGCGCCGACGCGGCGGATCTCTCGCTCTTGGAGGGCCCGAAGCAGCTTGGCCTGAACCGTCGGCGCGACCTCACCGATTTCGTCGAGAAAGATCGTGCCGCTGCCCGCGACCTCGAAGAGACCGGCTTTGTCGCGCACGGCACCCGTGAACGCGCCGCGTACGTGGCCGAACAGCTCGGATTCGAGCAGTGTCTCTGTAAGCGCCGCGCAGTTGATGCTGACAAAGGGAGCACTCGCCCGCGGGCTCTGGTCGTGAATCATCCGGACGATGAACTCCTTGCCGGTGCCGCTCTCTCCGTATACGAGAACCGTGGTGTCGAGCGGGGCGACACGCGCGGCAAGTTCCAGCACTTCCTCCATCGCGGCACTCCGGGCGATGAAGTGCTTGGATGCCGCATGCCGACTGACACGGTCGCGCAGCAGGTTCAGCTCACGCTCGCGGCGCTCCAGCATCCGCTCGCGGCGGTCGAGCTCCTTGACCCGCCGCCCGACGGCTTCGCGGAGACGCTCGACCTCCTGACCAAGGTCGGCTGCCTGGAAATCCTCGCGGATGGTGCGCAGCTCGTCGCCCCAGCTCTCCGCGTCCCGACCGATTACGGAGCAGGCCTTGGCTCCTTGACCCAGGCACTCGATTTCCCGGAAGTAGATCTCCTTGCCCATGCACGCGCTGACATACCCGCTGGAGTAGCCGACCAGCGACCAGCAGACTGAAGACGGGCTTCGGCCATAGTGGTGAAGGTGCTGCTCGGCTTCGTAAGAGCCGCGCCAGACGACTTCTTCTGCGAATCGTCCGGTCGACTCGTCGTGTTCGATCCTGGCCACGGTCGCGTGGACGATCCCCTCGAGGGTGTGCAGCACGGCGCCGGCACGCAGCCCCTCTTCAGGACCAGCCCAATTCGATCGGTCCCGCAGGCTGACGGCATCGTGATACCCGTCTGCAAAGCCGAACCGCAGCAGGAGGCGTCTGGCCGTCTCCAGCCCGAGCGTGTCGACGAGCTCTTTGCGCAGAAGTCCCATGGCGGCCGCGCTCAGAATCACGACGCGCTGTTCGTGCAGCCTGATGATGCCTTGGTCCGGACGGAAGTCGAGCAGCTCCGCCAGATGGAGCGGCGTGACCGATCGTTGAATGGGGCGGGATGGTTCCTTCACGGTGTGTGCCCATTCTACGACTCGGCTCTGCGATTCGAGTGCGCCGCGCGAGAGTCATAGTTCGGCCTCCGCCGCGGTGCGGCGCTGCGATCGCTGCGACGCGCTCACGACTGGTCGCCAGCGGGAATCGCCGGACTGCGTCTGCTCGCGTTCGGGTGGCTGATGGCTCCCGGCGCGTTCGGACGTGGTGGACCGCGGCCCGGTTGCATTGACTGCCGGAGCTGTGAAGCCCGTCGCTCGAGAACGAAGCAGCAACATTTCGTGTGCGCGGTCGCCAAAAACAGCCGACGCCTCAGCCCACAGCGACGGGGCCTGGACGTGGGGGCAGTCCTCGCTGCACACACCGGTGCGTCCGGTCTTGAGGCTGCGTTCGTGTGCCACCATCGCGTCGTGCCAGGTCGCCAGGCGGGTTGCGAGCGCGGACGCCTTCGGGTCGCCGCTTCCGACCGCCATCATCGTGTACGGATTCATGTCTCAACCTCTCTCTCAGCGTGCGCAAGCCGCTGGTGGTCAAAGCCGTGGGCTCCGCGTGTGAGGCCGCCAGCCCTAAACTCTTCAGATGCGCTGACGGATTGCCTCGACCGCGATAGAGCCGCGGCAGGGAAGGCTGCCTTACGACCTTGGACGAGTGTTGCGGTCGATGTCTTAAGGCTCACGCCGAAAAGGCGCAAGCTCGTGGCCAGTATCGTGACAGAGGGCAAATTGCGATCCATCGCAATTGCCGCGCAATCACCCGGTCACTCCCAGGGCTCGACGTTTCACTTTGACCGCATGATTTCGTTGTGAAATGGCGGGGCAGGCGCGCACGCCGCTCATCGCAGGTGGAGTCAGACTACGCGGAGACAGCTCGGACACGACACCGACCGCAGAAATGCGGCTCGTTACGGGCGCGCCTCCGCAGGCTGTGGAACTTTGCCGAACAGGCCATTCAAGCCTTCGGCCACAGTCGGATGCGTCAGGACGGCATCGCGGATCGCCGTGAACGGCAGACGCGCCATCATGGCGATCTGCACCGATGCCAGCACTTCGCCGGCGTCGGAGCCGATCATCGCGAAACCGGCGATGCGGTCGTCCTCAGCCACCAGCGCCTTCATGAACCCGGTATTGTCTGAGGTCGTGCGGGTTCGTAGAACGGCGCTCATAGGTAACCGCGCGACGCGCACGGGGATCCCGCGCTCCCGGGCCTCGCGCTCGCTGAGTCCGATCCGGGCGAGTGGCGGATCGATGAACATGCAATACGGCACGAGCCGGTCGGCCGTCGTCCGGCGTCCGCGGCCATGTTGTCGCGAATGATGCGAAAGTCGTCGAGCGAGATGTGCGTGAACTGCGGGCTACCCGCGCACTCGCCAATCGCCCACACGTCGCCAGCCGTGGTCTCGAGGCGCTCGTTCACTCGAATGTAGCCGCGCTCGGTCAGCTCGATGCCGTGCTCGACAAGCCCGATCCCGCCGGTGTTGGGTGTGCGACCGGCGGCAACCAGGATATCCGTGCCTTCGAGCACTAACGTGTTCTCCGGCGTGCGGAGACGGGCATGGAGCCGGTCGCCCGAGCGCCCCTCGATGTGCTCGAGGTCCGCGGACGACAAGACCTCGATCCCTTCCGCTCTCAGAATCCGCAAGACTTCTGTCGAGACGTCCGGGTCTTCGCGGCTCAAGAGGCGATCGCCGTGCTCCACGATCGTGACGCGGCTCCCGAAACGGCGATACGCCTGCGCGAACTCCAGGCCGACATAGCCACCGCCGAGGACGATCAGATGCTCGGGGAGCCGCTCGAGCTCGAGGGCCTCGATATTCGTGAGCGGCTGAACGCCGGCCAGCCCTGGTATCGCAGGGATGCTGGCGTGCGTGCCCAGGTTCAGGAACAGTCGGTTGGCGACCAACCTTCGCGTGCCGCCGTCGTTCAGCGCAATCTCCACGGTCTTTGGCGCGACCACCCGCGCGGTCCCCATGATCAGCTCGGCGCCACTGGCGCGATACTGCTCGAGATGAACGGCGATGAGGTCCGCGACCATCTCGCGCTTGCGCTTCACGACCGTCGCCATGGCCACCGCGATCGGGCCGGTCGTGACGCCGAAGGCCGCCGCACGTGACACGGTGTGTGCGATGCCAGCGCTCCAGATCTCGTTCTTGCTCGGCAGGCAGTTGATGTTCGGGCACGAGCCGCCGATCCACCGGCGTTCGACGACCGCGGTTCGGTGGCCGGCCCGCGCCAGGTGCCAGGCCAGGTACTTCCCACCCTCACCACTACCGATGACGACGGCGTCGTACTGTTCCGGATCGGGCATTTCGTCGGCAAGAACAGCGTCGCTCAGGGCGTCAGTTCCACCACTTCGCTGATGCCGAATCGCGCGCGCGGCCATCGCTCGGCCGGTCGGCAATCGCTGAGTTCGACCGGTCGGCAATCGCTGAGTTGGGTTTGATGGAAGCGGTCCGTTGCATCCATCACTCGTCGGCTGATGGTGCCTTGGGCGCTGGAATCAGATCCGCGACCTCGTCGTAACCGCGGTTGTGCGGCGCGACTTTTCCATCGCGTTCCAGCTGCTGATCTCGATCGTTCGAGGAACGCACTCGTTGATGTTCAGGCTCGCTATCGACGGCCGGCAATGGCACCACGTCGATTTCTGGAGCCGATTCGTCCTTGTCTTTGTCCATCGCCCGCTCCGTTCACTTAAGAGCTGCACAAGAACCCGCCAGCTCATCCATCCGCCCGTCACGCCCGATCTCCGATGGCGTCGATTTTCGTCGCCGTCGACGCCATCCAGAAGAAAGCACGACTCGCAGTTCTGAAGTGCTATGGCGGACAGCCTTTGCCGCGGCGTCTACCGGGGCACCGCTTTGGCGTAGACTTCGACGTTCGAGAGGTTGATTGATGAAGCGGTGCCGTGCCCGCCGCCAGGCGCCAGATACGCCATACCGATTTCGTCGACTTTGGAGAGATCCGGATTCTTGACTTCTACCCCCGGAGTGACCTTCTCCGGCTCCAGCTTGAACCACTTCAGGTCATTGAACGAAAGCTCGACTTGGATGAACTCGCCGCCAGTGTCGATGGCGCGGCGAGCGACGATGTAAGTGCCGTCGGCGAGCTTGACGATGGGGTGCAGCAACGACACCGAGTTGGTGCGGACGATCCACCGCACGCGGGCCAGGCCGGTCAGGTCGAGATAGTTGCCCTTGTCCCGCAGGGTCACGGCCACCGGTGTGGTCGCCATCCCGCTCCACAGGTCGTTCCGGCCTTGGTGCTGCGCAGTGCGGACGAGGTAACCGTCCTTTCCATACACATGCAGCTCGAGCTGCTTGTTGGCCACCACGACAGGCAGATTGGCGGGCGTGAGCCGCGTGACCACATCGTCGGTGCCGTCGCCCTGGCCGAACGGCTTGGCGCCGGGCGGTTGCAGCCAGGTCTCGCGAAACAGCAGCGCCGGGGGCATCTGCGCCTGGGCGAACGCCACGGGCGCACTGGCGAAAAGCACCGCTGCCAAGAGCGGCCGATTGAGGTATCGCATCGAATTCCTCCTGAAAGAGCCAACCGATCGTAGCGGCGGCAGGGAGACAATAGCACGGGCAAAAGCGCCGTCCGACACTCCGTTCCTTCCGAGCGGATCACCGGCGCTATGCTGTGCGACGTGCCTATGAGAACACGATTCCGGCGCTGGCAGGACGTGGCGGTCATGCTGACGGTCGTCGCGGTTGCCCATTCGGATTACGCGGTTCGCGCCGCAGACGAGGCTGCAGACCTTGCCAGACTGTCCCTGGAAGTCGAGCGTGCCGAGGATCTCCGCGCCGTCAAGCGCCTGCAGACCTCCTACGCGCATTATGCGCAGTTCGGCCTGTGGAGCGAGATGGCGTTGCTCTTCACCGACAACGCAGAGGCCGTCTATGGTGCCGAACACCTCAAAGGGCGCGCGGCGATTCGTTCGTATCTCCTGACGACGCGGGGCAACGGCCGCGAGGGCCTGCCGGCCGGTGGCCTGCACACCGTGCTCGAAGACGCGCCGGTCCTGACTCTGTCGCCCAACGGCAAGATCGCCAAGGGGCGATGGCGCGAGTTCTCGATGATCGGACAACTGGGCGGCACTCTGGAAGGCACTGCACGCTGGGAGCAGGGCATCAGCGAGAACGAGTACGTGAAGGAGGAGGGAGTCTGGAAGATCTCGCGCCTCAATCACTACATGGAGACAAGCGGTCCCTACGAGACCGGTTGGGTCACCGGCGGGCGTGATATCAAGTTCGTTCCGTTCCACTACACCTCGGTCGAGGCGGGCGTGCCCATCCCGCCGATTCCCGACGGGATGCCGATCCCGGCGGTCGCCGGCACACCGTCAGACACCCTCGCCGCGCTCGACCGACGCATCATGGCGATGAACGACGAGGACAAGGTTGCCAACCTGCAGAACGCCTACGGCTACTACACCGACCGCAAGATGTGGGACGACGCAACCGATCTCTTCACCGGGGACGCCGTCCTCGAGCTCGCCGACGTCGGCATCTACGAAGGCCTCGCGAGCATCCGACGGTTCCACGAACGAGCTGGTCCGCAAGGTCTGAGATACGGCCAGCTCAATAATCGGTTGATTTTCAACCTCCTCGTCTCCGTTTCGGCGGTCGGGCGAGAGGCCCGCACGCGCGGTGTCGTGTTCAACATGCTCGGCGACTACACCGCAGGCACTGCGTCGCTCGGGGTCGATGTGATCGAGAACCGATTCGTCAAGGGCACCGATGGAATCTGGCGGATTCGCGAGATGCGCATCTTCCCGATCATGGCGACCGACTACTATCAGGGCTGGGCCAGGAGTCGTCTGGTGACTGCACCAGAGACACATACACATGCGCCCGACCGACCCGCGCCCGCCGCCGACCGAGGCACCCTCACGGACGGCGTCGTTCCGGACTTCTTCCTCGACCATCCGGTCACCGGTAAGCGCGTGCAACTGCCCGCGGGCACGAAGGTCGCCGGTGTGGGTGCGCTGCTGCCCGCGCCGGCCGCCGTTCGAGATGCGATGTCTCCGCCTCGCGAGATGCCGGCAGCGATCACGGATGCCAGGCGCCGCCTCTCCCATTCGGTCGCATACATCGCCGTCGACAACATCAGCCACGCGCTGGCCAATGATATCGACCATCAACAGTGGCATGCGTTGGGCCAGCTGTTCGCCAGCGACGGCTGGCGCGCCAAGGCGGCCGTCGCCTTCTGCGTCGGTCCGGCTCACGCGGAGGAATGCGAGCGTAACTACGACGGTGTCGCGGCGTTGCCACGCCAGGCGGCCGCGGGCCACTGGCTGGTTCAGCCGGTGATCGACGTGGCGCCGGACGGCACTTCCGCCAGGATGCGCCATCGCTTGCTGCACATCGACGCGGCCCCGGAATCGCGTGGGTTCTCCGACGGCATGTATCCCAATAACGCGGCGAAGCTGGAGAACGGCGTCTGGAAGCTCGACGTGATGGCCCCCGATCAGCCGTACTTCAGTTCGCCGAGCTTCAAGGACGGCTGGGCGCGCAAGGCGGATGCTCCGGTGCCGAGCCGCGTGGTGAAGAACGCCGTCGAGCCGCTGAGAAACCTTCCACCCGACATACCGCGCAGCTCCATGCCACTCCGCCATCAGGGTTTGTTGCCGGGCAACACGATCGTGTGGCCGGACATCAAGCCGATGTGGTTTGCCTACCGCAATCCAGTGAGCGGGCGCGTGCCTCCGCTTTATTGTCCCGACCTCAAGACCTGCGAAGGGGAGCTCGCCGCCGGCCGCTGACTGCCGGCCGCCGATCGGGCGCAGCGATCTACTTCGCCGCGCTGATCCTCCAGATGCGATTGCCGCTGTCGTCCGACACCAGCAGCGAGCCGTCACGTGCGGTCGTCACTCCCACCGGGCGGCCCCACTGTTCGATCGACGACCCGTTCGCTCCATCGCTGGCCAGGAAGCCCGTGAGGAAGTCTTCGATCGGTCCGGGCTTCCCGTCGACCATCGGGAAGAACATCACCTTGTAGCCGGACGCGACGGATCGATTCCACGATCCGTGCAGCGCCACGAAAGCGCCGTTGCGATAGCGCTGCGGGAACTGTGTGCCGGTGTAGAAGGTGATGCCGAGCGCCGCGGCATGCGCGGGCAGGAGCACGTCGGGAACCAGGGCGCGCTTCACGAGAGCGGGGAATGCGCCAACGTAGCGCGGGTCGTAGTTCTCGCCGATGTACGAGTACGGCCAGCCGTAGAATCCACCGTCCTTGACCGATGTGGCGTAATCGGGCACCAGATCGTCACCGAGGTTGTCGCGCTCGTTCATCGCGGTCCATATCGTGTCGGTGCCCGGCTGCAGCGCCAGGCCGACGGGATTGCGGATGCCCGACGCAAACACGCGATAACCGGTGCCATCCGGATTGAATTCGAGGATCGCAGCGCGGCGACAATCCTCGCCGGCGTCGTTGTTCGACTGCGATCCGACCGCGATATACATCTTCGTGCCGGCGCGATTGAAGATGATGTTGCGCGTCGAGTGGCCGCCATTCGGCAGATCGAGCAGCTTCTCCGGCTGACCCTGCGCCTGCACATCGCCGTCGGTGTACTTGTAGCGCACGAGCGAGGCCGTATTGCCGACGTACAGATAGCCGTCGTGGAACGCCAGCCCGAACGGCGCCTGCAGCGTGCCTGGACCGCGCACGGCGAACTCGGGCGGCGTGGCGCACGCGGGCGCGTTGGCGCCCAGTACCGACGGCGGCGCACCGAAGCCTGGCGGTGGTCCGGCGGCGCCTCGACCCGGCGCTCCCGCACGCGCTCCTCCCGCCGGCGGCCCGCCGCCACGTGGTGCGGGAGGCTCGCCCTGCGCGTAGACGCTCTGCGAATCGACGACACCATCGTTGTTGGTGTCGCGCAGGATGGTGATGCTGTTCGCACCTGGCGAGCTGACGAAGAGGTCGCCGTTCGGCGCGTAGACCATCATGCGCGGTGCCCGGAGGTCGGCGAAGGCCGTCAGGGTGAACCCGCTCGGCACCTTCGGCGTCATGCCCTCGGGCCTTGCCACGGCTCGGCTCGGCTTCGGCGCCGCTTTCGCGGGCGGCGGCAGCGCGGCGGCTCGCGGCTGCGGCACGGTGGTGTTCTGCTGCGCGACGAGCAGGCTGGTCGCAAGCGCGATCGTTCCCAGCCCGACGAACGTCCTGGCTCTTGAGGTCATGACATGAACTCCTACTTGCCCACCGGAGACTGCAGACCGTCGACCACGGCTCGGCTCCGCGGTGCCCACCTCGCGTGCACAGCTTAGCCGAAGTCTCCATCCCCAGATACGGCCAGCGGGCCAATCGCGATAAGGTTTCTGGATGAAGATTGGGCTGGTTGGTTTTCCCGGGTCGGGCAAGACCACGGTGTTCAACGCGCTCACGGGCCTTTCGGCCGAAACCGGCTACAGCGCGTCCCGCGGCAAGACGAACCTTGGCGTGGTCAAGGTCCCCGATGCGCGCGTGGAAGCGCTTGCCGAGTTGTTCCAACCAAAGAAGAAGACCCTCGCCGAGATTACCTTCAGCGACGTCGCGGCCGAGGCCGGCGGCGGTGGCTCTGCGCGCGGCCTCGATCGCACCGTGCTTGCGGCGATGCGCGAGATGGAATCGCTGTGCCAGGTGGCACGGGCGTTCGACGATCCCGCCCGGGGCGCTTCCGCCGAGCCGCTGCGCGAGGTGGCCGACCTCGAGACGGAGATGATCCTGGCGGACCTCGAGGTCGTCGAGAAGCGGCTCGAGCGCTTGAAGAAGGAAAAGGGCCTTCCGCGCGAGGCCGAGTTGCTGGCACAGCTGGGCGCGCAACTCGAAGCCGGCCGGTTGCTGCGTGACATCGCGCTGTCGGACGACGACCGCGCGCTGCTGGCCGGCTACCGCTTCCTGACGCTGAAGCCGCTGCTCGTCGTGTTGAACGTGGACGAGGACAAAGTGGCGGATGGGCCCCCGGCGGCGGCGGTGGATTACGCCGCCACGCGCGGCCTTGGCCTGGTGGTGCTCTCGGCCAAGGTCGAGCAGGATATCGCGCAGATGCCGCTCGCGGAGCAGCACGACTTCTTCGCGGCACTGGGCCTCGCCGAGACGGCGCGCGACCGGTTCGTACGCGCCGCCTTCACGCTGCTGTCGCTCATCAGCTTTCTGACGGCGGGCGACGACGAGTGCCGCGCCTGGCCGATACGCAAGGGCCTCAATGCCCACAAGGCAGCCGGAAAGATCCATTCCGACATCGAGCGCGGATTCATCCGCGCCGAGGTCATGCGCGTCGAGGACCTGTTGGCCCTGAAAGCCGAAGCCAGGGTGCGCGAAGCCGGCAAGCTTCGCCTCGAAGGCAAGGAATATGTGGTGCAGGACGGCGACGTGATCAACTTCAGGTTCAACGTCTGACCAGGGGAGGTCCCTGAACGGCCATCGCGGACTGGCGGTGGTGCTCAGTCGCGTCGTCCGGCCAGGGCACCGGCATCTGCCACCTGCGCGGCCCGCAGCAGCAGGTAGTTGCGCTCCGCCGTACTGGTGGTGCGGTTCGCCGCGTCCCGGTAGGCATCGACGGCGGCCTGGGGACTTCCGGCGCGCTCGAGAAGATGGCCGCGCGCAGCCGCGAGTCGATGCGACCGCGCCACGACGCGATCAGCAGATGCCGCATCGAGCTCGGCAAGACCGGCCGCGGGCCCGTCGATCATGGCGGTGGCGATGGCGCGGCTGACACGCGCCATCGGGCTGTGTTCGCTGAAGAGCAACCGATCGTAGAGCGCGCGGATCTGGCGCCAGTCGGTCGCTTCGATGCTGGCAGCCTCGTCGTGCAAGGCGGCGATCGCGGCCTGAATCTGGTACGGCCCCGGTGCCCCCAGGGCGAGCGCCGCGTCCAGCAGCGCGGTGCCTTCGGCGATCGCATCTCGATTCCACAGCGATCGGTCCTGCGCATCGAGCGGGACCAGCTCTCCGGCCGGTCCGATGCGCGCCGATCGCCGCGCGTCGGTGAGCCGCATCAGCGCGAGCAGTCCTCGCACCTCCGGATCGTCGGGCACCAGACTCACCATTTCGCGCGTGACGCGCAGCGCTTCCTGGGAGAGGTCCACACGGAGGGGCAGTGGGCCGTCGCGGGCGGTGTATCCTTCGTTGAAGGCAAGGTACAACACGCGCAGCACCGCTCGTAGCCGGAGCCGGCGGTCGGCCCCCGTTGGCGGAACAAAGGCCACTCCCGACTGACGGATCGTCTGCTTGGCGCGGGTCAGGCGCTGCGCCATCGTCGCCTCCGGCACGAAGAACGCGCGCGCGATGTCGGCGGTGGTGAGGCCGGCCACCGCACGCAGCGTCAACGCCACCTGTGAGCTGGTCGACAACGCTGGATGGCAGCACATGAAGTAGAGCACCAGCGTGTCGTCTTGCTGGTTCGCCGCGGCGTCGGCGGCCAGCGCAATCTGCTCGTCGGCCGGCACGAGGCTGACGACGAGCTGCTCCCGAAGGCGCCGCGCCGTGTCGGCGCGAATCTGGTCGGTGAGGCGCCGCGTCGCGACGCGCAGCAGCCAGCCGCGGGGGTTGTCGGGCTGGCCTTCAAGGGGCCACTGGGTCGCAGCCGCGAGAAGCGCCTCCTGCACGGCGTCCTCGCAGCCGGCGAAGTCGCGATACCGGCGCGTCAGGATGCCCAGCACCTGCGGCGCGAGTGCGCGCAGGAGATCCTGCGCCTGCCAATCCAGCACGTAATCCTCTGCCCCGGTACTCAGTCGGTCGGCGGTCCGCTCATCACCTGCCGCACCTCGATTGGCAGGTGCAGCGGTGCGCCGCCGGAACCGGGTGCCATCGACGCTTCGGCCGCCACGGCATAGGCGCGCTCCGGCGAGTCCACGTCGATGATCCAGTAACCGACCAGAAACTCCTTCGTCTCCGGGAAGACCCCGTCGGTCACCGGCTCGCCGCTTGCGTCTCCGCGCACCAGCTTTGCCTGATCAGGGCCGGCCAGTCCCTCAGCCGCTACCAGTTCGCCGTTGGACGACAGCTTCCTGGCAAACTCCCTCATGAAGGCGATGTGAGCCTCGATGTCCTGCCTCGGCCAGCTGAAGATCTGATACGGCGTCTTGCCGGGAGCGTTCATCATCAACATGTACTTCACGGTGGTGGCACTCCTCAGACGGTCGCCGGCTCGCCGCGATGCGCGCGCCGCAACGCCGCCAGGTCGAGTTTCTGCATCGTCATCAGCGCCTTGCCGACGCGCCCGGCCTTTGCCGGGTCGGCGTCGGTCAGAAGGTCGCCGATGGTGGAGGGAATGACCTGCCACGACAGCCCGAACCGGTCCTCGAGCCACCCGCACATCGACGGCTTCCCGCCATCGGCGAGCAGGGCATCCCAGTAGTGGTCGATCTCGTCCTGAGTCTCGCATGAGACGACGAGGGATACTGCCGGCGTGAGCTTGTAGTGGGGACCGCCGTTGATCGCGGTGAGGCTATGCCCGGCGAGCTCGAACGCCACGGTCATGACCGACCCCTTCGGGGCAGGCCCGCCCTCGCCCCAGCGTGCAATCTTCTGGACTCGCGAGTTGGGGAAGAGCATCGTGTAGAACTCCACGGCCGCCTCGGCGCCGTGTTCGAACCAGAGAAAGGTGCTGATCGACGGAGTCGTCCTGACCATAGTGAACATCGCTCCTTGTCGGGGCCCAATCGGGCGTTGTACCCACAGTCGGAGCCGATGGCGGCTTCTCGACATGGATCCCGGCAAGATGTTCGCCTGGCCGCCACCCCCTCCGGCTGGCCCGCCGGCAATGACGACGTCAGCTACCGACGGGCCGACTAAAGATCAGCGCCATCCTCAGGATCCCAGAACCGTCAGCTCGTTGCGCACCGAGTAGCCCGGTGACGCCTTCTCCGTGGCGATACGCCCCGCGGCCGTCTTCTGCGCCGCCGATGGGACGTGCCCCTTGAGCACGATGGTCTTGGTGGCCGCGTCGGTGTCCACGTTGATGTCCGCCGCCGTCACGTTGGAATCGGCCACGAGCGCCGCCTTCACCTTGGCGGTCTGCGCGGCCGCACTCGCCGCATCGGCCACGTCGTTGGCCGCCTGCCGCGCGTCGCCGACCGCGGTCCGTGCATCGCTCACCCGCTCGGCGTTGTTGACGGCATCCTGCGCCGCCGACTCCACGGTCTTCCCGGCCGCACGCGCGGCCTCGGCCACCTGCTGACCGGCTTCGCGCGCCTGCTGCTTGGTGGTGTCCGAACATGCTGTCGCGCCGAACGCCGCGATCATCACGCCCCCCGCCAGTGTCAGTATTCTCATGTCGTCCTCCAACCCGACTGTTATCGGGTCTACAGGAGGTGAAGGCAGCATGGGGCGTGCCAACGGCAGTGCTCGGCGTCCGGAGTGTTTCGACCGTCCAGATTCTCCGCTTGCCGCGGAGTTGGCCGGCGACGGTGGTGTCAGACCGTCAGTTTCCACGCTCGAGTTCGATCTTCGACAAAGTGCAGCCGAACCTGGCGGGGTCCGCGTCGGGCTGTCGGACTGGCCGTCATCGCCGGGTCAGGAGGAAGTAGGTGGTGACCGGACGGGCGCCCTCCTCGCGGACGTCGAACCCCACCGCTCCAGCAGCGTCGCGCCACCATTTTGCGCCGTAGGTTCCCCCGTGAGAGAGAAGCGGACCGAAGGCCAGCTTCGCCCAGCCGTCGTTGGCCAGCAGAATCAACAGGAAATCGCCGCCCGGTCTCAGCACGCGATACGCCTCCGCCAACGCCATTCGGCCGCCGTTGCGGCCGAGGTGATCCATGGCATATGCACTCACGACGGCATCAAACGCACCATCGCCAAACGGTAGCTTCCGCATGTCCGCCGTCTCGATGGTGGCTCGTTCGTGCACGCCGCCAGCCTTGAGATTGGCCAACAATCGATCCTGCGGCCGCACGCTCGGACCGAAGTGCTGGGCGAACGAGGTGCCGAACAGGTCGGATGCGACGAGCGTAGCCTGTGGGCGTTCGGTCAGCACCATGATCGACGACCGGCCGGTCCCGGCACCGAGATCCAGCACCCGACCGGTGCCCGAACGCAGGAAGGCCTGGGTCGGGAGTGGCGGGATGTGGTTGATGCCGAAGAACTGAACCAACAGCGCCACGCTGCCGGCCCACAGGCACAAGAGTCCCGGCACAATCGTCAACCACCGTGACGCAGTGGTTGCGCGCGCCACGAGCACGATGGCAAGCAGCACAGCGAACAGGGCCAGATGGCCGTACTGCAGCCACCACGGATAGCCGAAATCGATAGCGGCCTGTGACACGGTGCCATTCTGAATGATTGACCCTGCTTTCTGCCATCAGCCGTCTGGCCGAGCGGCAGGAGCAGCGTCCATTGCTTCGCCTCAGCCGTAGCACGTCACGTCGGCGATCGGCCGTCACTCGATGGCGACGACGAAATCCATTCCCTCCCATTGGCGCACGTTCGTCCAATAGAACGTGAAATCCACACGGTCGCCAGATCGCAGGCGCATCGTCGCCAGGTCCACCACGTGAACGCCCATCGTCGTGTCGTGCGTTGGACTATCGTGCACGGTTCGCCAGCCGTCCATGCTCCAGTGCACAGAGGCCTCGGTCAGGACTTCGATGCGGAGCGTTCTGCGCGCCGGCATGGTGCGCACTTTGTTGTTGAAGCGCCAGATGACACGGCGTGACGTCGCCGGGCGTTTTCCGAGGTAGCGCTGCACGGGCTGAGGGGGCCGGTCGAAGACCTGACCGTCTCGAAGCGATCGGCACAGCTTCAGATACTCCGCGTGCGCCCACACGAGCGGCATCGCCGAGCCGGAGGCCCGCCCCAGGAACAGCTCCCGCTCAGGAATGTCGACGCTGTCCCAGATCTGTTCCGGAAGAAGACCGCTCGCACCGGCAAATGTCTCGAGCGCCTTGATCAGCTGTTCGGCCGCGCCGGGTCGTCCCGCCGCAAGCTCGTAGTGGGCGCGCTCGCCGGTGAGGAGCGGCCAGGCCCGACCGACGCCGGTTCCGTCGTATGGCGCCCCGTCGGCGTGTTCGCCGTAGCCGTCACCCTGATAGCGGCGCCACGCCGGCCCGTGCGGCGTGTCGACCTTGAGCGTCGCGTCGATGACCTTGACCGTGTTCACAATGCGCGGATCGTCTGGCGCACGCAGGCCGAAGCGAACGAATGCCAGTGCGTCGAGGCTGACCATCAACGCCGCCGGGCCCGTGGACTCTTCCGGAGGACGATTCTTGATCGGCACGAACCCGCTACACGGCGACGCCGCGTCGGCCCGGTCGGGTTCGGCGATGCGGACGTAATACCCGTCAACGCCGTGCCGCTGCGCGAGTGTCGTGCCGGAAACATACAACCAGCGTTCGATGCTGGCGTTCCAGGCGTCGGCCGTTTCCCGCAGATACGTCGCTGCCGTCGCCTGTGCCGCGGCGTCGGCCAGGTCGGCGGCGACCAGCAGCGCGGCGATTTCGGCGGCGATGGTGAACGGCGAGTACCCCGGATCCTCCTCCCAGCGATCTTGCGGGCTGACTGGACCGTTGCGGGCGAGAAACGAGGCGGCAAGCCGCACCATCGGCCAGAATCCAGCCCGTTCGCTCTCGTCAATCACGCCTTCGCGCGCCGCCAGATCGACCAGGAGAATCGGCAGCGCCGTTTCGTCCATCTGCACGCCCTGCCAGTACGGAGTGCCATCGAGCCACATGTTCTGCGACCAATGGCCGTCCGGCTCCTGCGTCACTTCAAGGTAGCGCAGCACGCGCCTCGCGGCGTGCCTCGCGCCGACGGCCAGGAAGCCTCCAGCCGTCTCGACCAGATCCCGTGGCCACGTCAGGTGATACCCGCCCAGGTCGTCGTCGCCCTTGGAAAAGCCCCACGGGATCGACAGGCTGGCAATGACGCCGCCTTCCACGCGTTTCGATTCATGCACCTGCAGCACCGCCGCGCTGAGGTGATAGAGCGACCGGCGGGAACCCTTGGCGGGTCCGCTGCTTCGGAGCGTCTTGTGCCAGGACTTCCACCCGGCGACGTAGGCGGCTTTCGTCTTGTCGAAGTCCTCGAGCAGGCTGATGAGTGCGTGCTGACCGGCTTCCGTCGCGGTCGGGCCGAAGGCGAGCGCAAGCGTGAACACGCCGTCCGACGCGCCGAGATCGATTTCGCCCGTGACGGCGACGTTGCCATTTTCCGCGCGTAGGTAGGTCCGCGTCAGTCGCTTGCTGGCCTGTAGTTCCTGCCATCCGTCGGATGTGCCGACGAACCCCACCGATCGGGCAAGCCACGGAGACGACGACGCCAGGGCCAGCGCGAAGCTGCCGCGCTCGGCCATGAGCATCGGCGACCCTTTGTAGTCTCCGACCCACGCCGTGTTGCCGTCGCCCCGATTGGCCAGGTGCGGGGCGAGGAGCGCGTAGAGGCGGAAGTTCGCGAGCGTGCCCTGAAGCGGCACGAACCGCACGCGCTGCAGCACGACGTCGCGCCACGGGTCGGTCAGCACCTCCTTTTCGATGCGATAGCGGCCGTCCACGGCGGTGTTGCGAATCTCGTAGGCCGGCACGCCGCGCGCGACTTGCGACGTCTGTGAGTGGGCATCGCGTTTTTCCTCGGAGAAATACCTCTCGCCATCCGTCACCAGGAACCCGAGATCGCGAGTGCACGCGTGATCGACGCGCGGATAGTAGATTTCGTTGAGAATCCCGTGACTCAACGTGAACCAGACACGGCTGTCGCGGCTGACGGCCGTTCCCAGGCCGCTCTTCGCGCTCGACGTCCAGCGCGCGGGAATGCCCGGCCAGCCAGGAGCAAACAGGTGCGATTCTGCCGCCACGAACTCAACTCCTCGAAAGTCGCATGTGGCGCAGTTCGGTCAGGATCTGTTCCACGATCGCGGCGGGCGGCTGCGAGACGTCGACGACGAGCGCGCCGGCCGGTTCCTCCAATGCCTCGAGCTGGCTGGCCAACATGTCCGCCTTCATGTAATGGCCGGTCCGGCGCTGCAACCGCGAGCGAATGAGGGCGGCACGGCCTTTGAGATAGATCCAGGTGATTGGGATGCCGTCGGCGAGCACCGTTCGATACGATTGCTTGAGCGCCGAGCAGCCGACGACCAGACACTCGTCGTGGGTCACGGACTCGAGCAGGCGGGCATGAATCGCCGCGAGCCATGGCGCACGGTCGATATCGGTCAACGAAAGCCCCTGCGTCATTTTCTCGACGTTCGCGGCCGGGTGCAGCGAATCCCCCTCCAGAAACGGGCAGTGCATCGCATCGGCCAACATCATCCCCACCGTCGTTTTGCCCGATCCGGCGACGCCCATGACCACGACGATCGTCGCCACACCTACCTCCGCGCCCGCGCCTCAGGAACGAACCGTTCCATGACCACGGTTCCGTCAGTGGCTCGGCGCACTTCGGTTCCAGGACACCGGCACCCGATCATCGCGTCTGTTCTGCGAACGCGTCCCCGACTCGCCGCGCCAGCCAGGACGTGTTCGCGTGCGCCATGTTTGACGTGACGGCGACGACGATGCCGGCGTCGCGCCTCGTCAGCAGCGACATCACCGCGCCGCCGGCGAGCTCGCCGTTGACGCTGTCGGCGTTCGTCGCCAGCGCGACGCGCACGAGATCGGAGGGCGTGGAATAGAACGCCATCCCGCTCGCGCAACAGGCCAGGTCGCGCATGTACATCAGTCGTCGTCCACGGCGCGGATCTGTGGTGGCGCCCCGCCATTGTGTGGCCGGGACGTAGAACGTCGCGCGCTGGCCCGGCAGCGGGTACTCCGCGGGCACGAGACCGAGCGGCTGCCAGATGGTGTGGCGGAGCAGCGTGAGGGGCGGAAAGTCCTCTCCCTCCTCGCCGATCGCTTCGGGACTCCATTCCTTCGCCGCTTCAGCACCGGTATTGGTCAGCCCGAGCGGCGCGACGGAGGCGGTGACCGCGGCTGCCGCCGTGCCGATGTTGAATCGCGTGTCCGGCGTGACCGGCGTTCGTGTCAGGACGTCCCTCCATCCGAATCCTTCGGCCCACACGACGGTGCCGCCGGCACCGACCGCCACGGACACCCCGGGCAGGTCTTGCTCCAATACGGCCGAGCGCACCAGCCCCCGCGCGCGTTCGACCGCCGCCATGTATTGCGGCGACGGCGCCGGGCCGGCAACCGAGGGCACCCCCTGCGACTGCGGGAAAAGAGGGGCGGTGACCGCGGCCCGATGGGTCAGAAATGCCGCGACCGCGGCGACGATGACGCCGACGGCCAGTGCGATGAGGGTGAAGGCCTTCACGGGGTGCATTACGGTGGTTGTCATGCCCGCAGTGTGGCCGGGACCCGGCCCCGGAGTCCTGACCACGCGGTGAGCGGCCGCTGAGATTGCAATGAGATGCCGCGAAAACGGTGCCGCGTATACGTAAAGCGGATCCGGCTGTCGAGGTTCATCGCCAACCCCGACCCGGTTATTGGCGAGGGACGTGTCGTGCACAAGAAGAGGATATCGCCTCGAGCGGTAGGTGCAGGCTGAGGTAATGCCGTTCGTCGACGATACGACTGTGCCGGGCGGACGATGTAGACTTCGCCGACCAGCGCGGCGCTCGAGCACCGCACCAGCCTGGGGCCAGAAGTTCGTTGGAGGAGTCTGCCGATGTGTGTCTGTGAAGGCCGCTACCGCTGGTGGGGTGCGTGGGCCGGTGCCGCGCTGTTGGTCGCCACGGTCGGCGGCGCGCTGCAGGCGGAGGACTGGCCGGAGTGGCGCGGTAAAGGACGTCTGGGCGTCTGGAACGAAACCGGGCTTGTGGACAAGTTTCCGCCCGGCGGCCCGCCGGTGGTGTGGCGCACCGCGATCCACAGCGGCTATACCGGACCGGCCGTGGCCGGCGGCCGCGTCTTTCTCACCGATTCCCAGCGCACCACCGCCAACAAGGCGATCGAGCGTGCCGTGGCCATCGACGAGCAGACCGGGAAGATTCTCTGGACCAAGGAGTGGGAGACCGACTACACGGGACTGCAGCTGGTGTTTGCCATCGGCCCGCGCGCCACGCCAACCGTGGATGGCGACCGGGTCTACGTGCTCGGGACGATGGGGCAGCTCTTCGCGTTGGATGTGCAGACGGGCCGCGTGCTGTGGCAGAAGGATTACGTCAAGGACTACGCCGCCGAAGTCCCCTCATGGGGAATGGTCGGGGCGCCACTGGTCGATGGCGACCGCCTGATCGCGCTGGTCGGCGGCGAACCCAACGCCAAGGTGATGGCGTTCGACAAGCTGACCGGAAAGGAGATCTGGCGGGCGCTGTCGTCGGATTGGGAGCCGGGATACGGGTCGCCGATGATCATCGAAGCCGCGGGCAAGCGGCAGCTCATCATCTTCGAGCCACGGGGCATCGACTCACTCGATCCGGTGACCGGTAAGGTGTACTGGACTGTTCCGCACGTGGTCGAGATGGGGATGACGGTGCCCACCCCCGTGCAGAACGGCCCCTATCTCTTCGTGACGTCGCAGTATGGCGGCGCGCGCATGATGAAACTCGACGAGACCAAACCCGGTGCGACGCTGCTGTGGATGGGTCCCGGCGACAGCGACCGCGAGATGACGGACGACACCCTCAACTCGGTGATCAGCACACCGGTGATCCAGGGCGACTGTGTCTACGGCGTCGACGGCCACGGGCAGCTTCGCTGTCTGGACCTCAAGACGGGCAAGCGGGTGTGGGAAACGGCGGCGCTGCTCAAGGAGCGTCGTCCGAACTGGGGGACGGCGTTCTTCGTGCGCAACGGCGACCGCTACTTCATCAACACCGATCGCGGTGAGCTGGTGATCGCCAGGCTGACGCCTCAAGGCTACGAGGAGATCGACCGGGCCAAGGTCATCGAGCCGACCCATCCGTACGTCCGCCGGCGGGAGAACGAGTTCGTGCTGTGGTCGCACGCGGCCTATGCCAACGGACACATGTTCGTCCGCAACGACAAGGAGCTCGTGCGGTTGTCTCTCGTGAAGGGCTCCTGACGTGAGGCGTGCGCTCGGCCCGTTGCTCCTGGCGCTTGCGCTGGTGGCCCAGGCACCCGCTGCGGCGCGAATGCAGCCGGCGCCGCCTGCGCCCGGGCGCCTCACCGTCGTGCTGGGCGACCTGCACATGGGCATCGGGCGCGATGCGTCGGGGGCGTGGGATCCTCGCGAAGACTTCCGGTGGGCGGAGGACCTGGCGGCGTTCCTCAAGGTCATCGATGCACAGGGACGCGGCGCGACCGACCTGATCTTCAACGGCGACACGTTCGAGCTCCTGCAGGACGTCCAGAAGGGGTGCGCGTACGACGACCCGAGTCTCGGCTGTACCGAGAACGACGCGCTGGCGCGGTTCGGACGCGTGCTCGCCGCGCATGCCGCGGAGATGGTCGCCCTCGGCTCGTTTGCGCGCTCCGGCTCGAATCGCGTCGTGTTCGTGCCGGGAGACCACGACGCGGCGCTGCTGTTCCCCGCGGTGGCGCGGCGCTTGACGGAGACGCTTCGCGCTCCCAGGGCAGAGGTGGCCACGTCTGGCTACTGGGTCTCGCCCGACGGCAGAATCTACGCCGAACACGGCCATCAGCTGGATTTCAGTGCCGACAAGTTCGACGCCTGGCCCAAGCCGTTCGTCACGCGTGCCGGCCGCACGCACCTGATGCGTCCATGGGGCGAGCAGCTCGTCCAGCCGTTCTACGATCGACACGAGCCGGCGTATCCGATCGTGGACAACATCGCGGAGGAAGGGGCCGGGGTCAAGTTCGTCCTGGCCGCCGAGGGCGTCGTCGATGCCGGCGACGATGCGCCGAAGCTGCTGCGCTACTTTCTCTCGAAGATGTCGTGGCCGCAATTCCGCCTGGATCTCGACGGCGGCAATGCGCCGTCCCCGACATGGGACGTCGCCAGGGTCCGCGCCACCGGTCCCGATTTTCTCCTCGCCTCGCTGCCCGGCGACGACCGCTTCAAGGGCGCCGCTGCCACAGCTCACCAGGCCGGCCGTTTGGCATCTCTGATGAGCCGGCTGACCGATGACGAGATCGTCGCCATCTGCGACTATCGGGCGGCGCTCCGGCGCTCCAGACGGCGCCTGGAACGTGCGCTGAATCAGCTGCCCGGCCAGGGCCCGGCGGTGACCGAGTGCCCGCGGACGGCCGACACGCAGGGGCCGGCGTTCGAGTACTTCTGGCGGTCTCGAGACCTCGTCATCACGCACCGCCTCGCCGCGGTGCAGCCGCAGTTGCGGAAGGGCCGCGCGATCGAGACGTTCGTCTTTGGCCATACGCACCTGCCCAACAACATTCGCGGCCAGCCCGGCACCATCGAACAGCTCAGCCCCGGCGAAGTATTCGTCTTGTTCGGGTTCAACCCGGTGCGGACCTCCGTGACGCCGGTGGCCCTGAATGCCGGGGCATGGCAGCGAACGGTGACGCCGAATGCTCTCGATGAGCTGCGAAACGATCGCGGCTTGTCGGAGCAGGCGTTGTTGCGGTCGGTGCGGCCCGAGCACCTCGCGCCGTGTTACAGCTTCGTCGAGATTGCGCCGTCGGACGGCCTACCGGCGCCGCGAACGCTGTACTGGCGCCAGTCGCAGAAGGCCGGCTGGGAGATTGCCACGGGATGCGGGCTGCCGCCGACGCTGCCTGTTCCCTGAAGGGGCTGCGGGGTCAGTGCTCCTCGACTTCTACCGTATTGGCGGCGCGCGCAGCATGCGCACATGCGATCTGGCGACGTGGTACACCACCGCGCCGTAGGCGGCGCCCGCCGTCGACAGCAGCGCGGCTGGAAGGGACGCACCTGGACCGGCCAGGAAGCCCTCGGTGGCCTCCAGCGAAGCTGCGAGGAGGAGCGCGGCGGCAGTGACGAGCGGGAGATCAGCGGCCAGTGTCAGTTCGCGCCGCCCGCGCCACTCGGCGATGGCGTAGCCGAACAAGGTGAAGCCACCCATCTGTTCCAACAGCAACAGCACGCCGATCACGCTGGCGTGCCGCATGCGTCCGGCGACGCCCAGTTCCCCGTGCCACCGCACCACCTCGCGGAATGGCGGCCACAGCGCGGCGGCGACGAGGTAGAGTCCGAACAGCGGAATGAACCGGCGCAGAGTCTCGAGTTCGAAGCGCCGCTCGCCCGTCCGGCCCTGCCCCCGCCGCACGTCGACGAAGACGATGGCGCCGGCGCCGAGCAGCATTGACGCCGTCAAGAGCCGCCCGCGGTCGTCGGCTATGCCGACGCAGCTCAGCCACAGTTGCGGCACAAGCAGGTAGAGCAGGGCGACCAGCGGGGTATCAAGACCGATGCGGCCGACGGCATCGCGATGCCAGAACGAGGCGCGCTCCACCCGGTCGCGAATCCAGACGCCCGCGCCGGCGCCGGCGGTGTTGGCGGCGACGTCGAGCGGGCTGGGCAAGCGGCCTGGCAGGAAGACCTGGACGAACTCGATCAGCACGCTCAGCATGAAGGCCACCGCCACCACGCGCCAGCCAGCGTGCCTCCTGGTTCGTTGCAGGCTGCGCAGCAGGAATCCGATCGGCAGGAACAGCGCGACATTGAGGATCGCGTCGACGGCCCGGAAGCGGATCGCCACCACGGGTTGGCGCCAGGCGAACTCGAACGGGCTCAGCGTGATGACCAGCGTGATGAACGTGAAGTACCCGAGGAGCGCCAGGGCCAGTCGCATCGGCAGTGTCGGCCTAATCATCGACCTTTTCGGCGCCGGCCGTTCAGCCGCGGCTTGGCCGCCTCGGCTCCTGTCCGCCCGAGGCCGTTCGGTCGATGCTACGTTTCCGTGACGTCAGGATGCTGTCGCTTCGACTTCACAAGGGTCGGATACAGTCGACCGGGAGCCTCATTTCATGTTTCGACTGCCCACATTTTTCTGTTCCAGCGGTCTGTGTTGCCTGCTGCTGACGACCAGCGCCGTGTCAGCGGGCGCCCAGAACGTATTCATCAACGAAGTTCACTACGACAACGCCGGCACCGACGCCGGTGAATTCGTCGAGATCGCCGGTCCGGCAGGAACCGACGTGTCCGGATGGAAGATCGTGCGCTACAACGGCTCCAGTCCAGCCGCCGCCGTTTTCTACACGACGCCGGCCGCAACGCCTGCGGGCAGCGACACCTTCGCCCCGGGAACGACCATTCCCGACAGCACCGGAGCCGGTTTCGGATTCCTGGTCGTGAACTTCCTGGCGGACGGTCTGCAAAATGGCGGCAACGACGGCATCGCATTGGTGAACGCGGCCAACGTCGTGGTTCAGTTCCTGTGCTACGAGGGCGTGGCTACCGCCAGCAATGGTGCCGCGGCCGGGACGTCATGCGCGGACATCGGCGTCTTCGAGAACGGCACCCTGGGCGGCGGCTCTCTCCGGCTCGTGGGCAACGGGACCACGTATCCCGACTTCTCGTGGGCGCAGCAGGCGAGCCCGCAAACCCCCGGGGCCATCAACCAGAATCAGTCCTTTGCCGCGGTCGCCACCCCGGCCATCAGCAGCGTCGTTCCCGGGAACGGCATCGCCGGGACCAGTGCCATGGTCACCATCACCGGCACGAACACGCATTTCGTGCCGGGGACCACGACGCTGGGCCTCAGCGGCGTCGGCGTGACCGCCGGAGCGATCACCGTGAACAGCGGCACGTCACTGTCGACCGTCTTGACCATCGATCCGGCGGCGGCGGCCGGTCCGCGCACGGTCACACTGACGACGAATGCCGAGACGGCCACTGCGATCTTCGCCGTCATCCCGATCACCCGGATCCACGACATTCAGAGCGGCAACGCCAGCAGCCCACTGGTCGGCCAGGACGTCGCCATCGAGGGGATCGTTGTCGGAGACTTCGAAACCAGCGCCTGGCTGGGTGGCTTCTTCGTGCAGGAAGAGGACGGCGACGTCGACATGGATCCGACGACCTCGGAAGGCATCTTCGTGTTCAACAATGGCCCCGATGTCGTGAGCCCGGGCGACCAGGTTCAGGTCACGGGAACCGTGGCCGAGGCGTTCGGTCAGACGGAGCTCACGTCGGTCACCAATGTCATCGTGAAAAGCACCGGGAACACCGTCACCCCTTCATCGATCACGTTCCCGGTGGCCAACTCCACCTTCCTCGAACGATACGAAGGGATGTCGATTCGCATCGATCAGCCGATGACGGTGAGCGAGGTGTTCGACCACGCCCGGTTCGGCGAGATCCTGCTCTCACAGGGCGGCCGCCTGCTGACGCCGACCAATATCGTCCTTCCCGGCGCTGCGGCGATCGCCCAACAAACAGCCAACGATCTGCGGCAGATTCTGCTCGACGACGGCAGTAATACTCAGAACCCAGACCCGGTGCACTACCCGGAGGGTAACCTCTCGGCCAACAACACGGCGCGCGTAGGCGAAGTGGTCAACAACACTCCCGCCGGGCAGAATCCGATTCTGGGTGTGCTGGGCTACGACTTCGGCACCTATCGCATCCAGCCGACGGAGCCGCTCACGTTCTTTGGTCCGAGCGACAATCCCCGCCCTGTCGCGCCAGCAGCGGTGGGCGGCCGCGTGCGGGTGGCCGGCGCGAACGTGCTCAATTTCTTCACCACGATCGACACCGGCAGTGCCATCTGCGGCCCGTCCGCCACTATCGATTGCCGCGGCGCCAATACTGCCGCCGAGTTCAATCGGCAGCGCGACAAGATCGTCAACGGTCTCCTGGCCATGGATCCGCACGTGCTCGGCATCAGCGAGTTGGAAAACAACACCCTGATTTCCATCCAGAACCTGGTCGACCGGATGAACACGGTGGCCGGCGTGCCTGGAAAATTCGCCTTCGTCGGCGACGGCTCCACCATCGGAACCGACGCCATCCGCGTGGCGCTCATCTATCAGCCGGCGGTGGTGAACCCGGTCGGGGGACCGGCGATCCTGACGGACGCAGTCGACGCCCGGACCCTCGACGAGCGGAATCGCCCCGCCCTTGCCCAGACATTCGAGCGGCTCGGGTCCAAAGCCAACCTGCAGCGGTTCACCGTGGTGGTCAACCACTTCAAGTCGAAGGGCAGTGCCTGCAGCGGCGACGTGGTCGGCGGTGCGCCTGATGTCGACACCGGCGACGGACAAGGCGAATGCAACCGCACCCGCATCAGCATCGCCCTGGCGCTCGTCGACTGGCTGGCCACGAATCCAACCCTCGATCCCACACCGGTGGCCGATCGCAAGGTCATCATTCTCGGCGACCTCAACTCGTACGCCATGGAAGAGCCGATCCAGGCGATGACCAATCCCTTGTTCGCCAAGCCCGGGCTCACCGGGTTCAATCCCAACGCCGTCTACAGGGACCTGATCAGCCGCTACGTCGGCGCCCAGGGTTACTCCTATGTATTCATGGGGCAGTCCGGCTACCTGGACCACGCCCTGGCCAATCCGGCTCTGGAGACCCTGATCACGGGGGTGAGCGAATTTCACGTCAACGCCGACGAGCCGCGCGCCATCGACTACAACACCGAGTTCAAGAGCCCCGGCCAGGTCGTGTCGTTCTACGACAGCAACTTCTATCGCTTCTCGGATCACGATCCGGTGCTGGTCGGCTTCAATCCTCTCTGCGGTGATCTGGACGACGACGGCGACGTGGACGTGGTCGACCAGACACTCATTCGCAGCAAGTTCGGTCTGAGCGGCCTTAGCGCCAGCCGCCGCTACGACTACGACCGGAACGGCACCGTCAACTCGAACGACTACCGCCTCTGGCTCGACTGCCAGCGCCAGTACGCGGCGCCATAGCCCGGTTTGTGACTACCATCGGAGCATCCTGACCATGACAAGGTTCATCGTACCGTTCCTGTTCGCGGCGCTGGCTGGTGTGTCGTCGCCAGCCTTTGCCTCGTCGCTTCTGTTGACACCCTCGACGTTGGCGCCCATCGAGGGAGAGTCGTTCACCATCGATGTGAGCGTGATCGGGACACTGGCCGGCCGGCCCGCCGGTGACGAGGTCATCTTCTTCGGGTTTGACACCACGAACTCGGACGAGACCATTGCATCGCTCTCGAACGTCGTGGTGGCTCCTCTCTTCCTTGACGATTCCGGCGCCTTTCCCGGCACTGACGTGAACGGCACGGCGGCGCTTCCCGGCCCGGTCGTCAGCGATCCGCTCTTGCTGGCGAGGCTGACGTTTCTTGCGGTCAAACCCGGCGTCGTGACACTGGGGACACGCTCCGATCTCAGCGATCCGAATGAAGGGCTTCAGTTCCTGCTGGATGCGACTGCCCACGATCTGACGGGGACGGTGACCGTCAATGTTCAGGCGGCACACGCGGTTCCAGAGCCGTCGAGCCCGGCCCTGGGTGCGGCCGGGCTGGTGGTGCTGATTGCCGGTCGTCGATTGGCCTCGCGGCGACCGAGGCGGCCGGATCACCGTAGGTGAGAGAGGGTCGAAGCCAACCGGCCTACGAGGGCGCGCCGGGAGCTATGGAATCTCCACGATTTGGCTTGAACAGAAAACCCGGCTTGAGCTGGCAGCGATAGAGTCGTGCGCTGTTCCCGGTCTTGTCGGTTCGGCCGCCGCCGGTGTCGAGTCGGCACGTGGCCCACGACAGCCGGAGCTGCGGCCCGAGCGGAAACACGATCTCCTCGCCGTTGACTTCGGCTTCGATGCTTGGCCCCTGCGCGGCGGGAGGAAGCGTGAAGTTCATCGAACGGTCGAAGATCACCGGGTAGGAGTGCCGCACCAGATCGCTGACCGTTGCCTGCGAGACTTCGGCTTCGACCAGATACGTGACCGTGTCGCCCCAGTTCAGCACCGAGCCGCGGATGATCCGTCCGCCCGCCGAGAACCCGTTCGATTCCACGCGCGTGAAGGGGCACGGCCCCGCGAGACACGAGACGCGTGTGTTGCGGAACTCCCGGCTTTCACCGGCATCGAGCGAGAACGTCTTGAGGGTGGCCTTCCACCGGCCATCCGGCGAGCAGGGCCGCTGCTTGTTGCACGGCGTATTGGGCGTGTTGACGATGTCGAAGGTATGTGCGGCGCTGGCCACTTCCTGGCTGGCCGCCGTCCTGAAGGCATACCGCACGCGGACGTTCGCGATGGACACCTCCGGCTTTCCGGCCGCGGCCTTCGTTCCCGGCTGCTTCGGCGTCATCCGGAGCAGTTGCAGCTTGTCGACCGCGAGGCCCGAGGCTTCGAACGGGAGATAGTCCGGGTGTTGGACGGTGACCGCCAGCGGCTGGTCAGGCCATACCGGCGGGTCCAGGGTGAGGCGGAACAAGCCGGATTCGTCCGACACGGCAGTTCCCGTCGAGATGCCGGCGACGGCGCTGACCCGCGCCTGGGCCACCGGCCGCTGCTTCTGGAGGTCGGCATCGTCGGCGAGTACCGCTCCGGTCACGAGCGCCAGCTCGTCGGGCTGCCGCATCACCAACGCGACGGCGACGGCCGCCGTGACAGCGGCGGAGGCCCCGATTGCCCAAGCCGTGCTGGTCCGCATCGTAATTCCCCATCTTACCGACGCCATGGTAAAACGTCGAAAGAGGGTTTCTGCGTAACCCAGCCATTTCGCGCCGGAAGGTGCTCGCCGGAATCTCGTCCGTTGGCCTCGGCGCCGCCGTGTCCACGCTGCTGGCGCGCGGGCGCGCCATGCCGGCTGAGCAGGAGCAGGGCAGGAACGGGGATCGCGTCCACACCGACGCCGAGGAGGTGCGGCCGCCGCCGAGCCCGTCGCGTGAAGCGGACGCCCTGACGGCGGACGACCATCGCCTGCTCGACGAAATCCAACGCGCGGCGTTCCTCTACTTCTGGGAGCAGGCAGACCCGCTCACCGGGTTGGTTCGCGACCGGTTCAACGTGCGGGCGGCGGCCGACCCGCGCTCGGCGGCGAGCATCGCCGCCACCGGCTTCGGGCTGACCGCGCTCTGTATCGGCGCGCAGCGCCAGTACGTGGGCGCCGCCGACGCGCGCGACCGCGTCATCAACACGCTCCGCTTCCTCCACACCGACATGCCCACGCACCGTGGGTTCTACTACCACTGGGTGAACGTGCATTCGGGGGCGAGGATCTGGGACTCGGAGATCTCCTCGATCGACACCGCGATTCTGCTGTGCGGCGTGCTCACCTGCCGCGAGCACTTCCGTCACCGGGAGATCACGCGCCTGGCGACGCAGATCTTCGACCGCGTCGAGTGGACGTGGCTGTCAGCCGACACGTCGCTGCTGCCGCACGGCTGGAGACCCGAAATCGGTTTCCTGCAGTACCGGTGGGACATGTACAGCGAGCTGATGATGATGTACCTGCTCGGACTCGGCTCGTCCACCTCGCCCTTGCCCGTCCAGACCTGGCATGCCTGGAAGCGCACCACGTTCGAATACGACGGCTTGCGCTACATCGGTTCGTTCGCCCCACTGTTCGTGCACCAGTACTCGCAGGCGTGGTTCGACTTCCGGAACCAGCGCGATCGCTATGCCGACTACTTCCGGAACTCGGTGACCGCCACCGAGGTTCATCGTCGATTCTGCCTGGAGCTGGCCGGCCGTTATCCGCATTTGGGCGAGGACCTGTGGGGCATCACGGCCTCGGATTCGCCGGACGGGTATGCCGTCTGGGGCGGCCCTCCGGAGATGGGCCCGCTCGACGGGACCGTGGCGCCCAGCGCGGCGGCCGGGTCGCTGCCTTTTCTGCCGCGGGCCACCTTGCGCGTCCTCAAGACCATCAGAGAGCGCTACGAGGGCACGTGGAGCCGCTACGGCTTCATCAACGCGTTCAATCCGATGACGAACTGGTACGACTCCGATGTCATCGGCATCGACACCGGGATCACGATGCTGATGGCCGAGAACCTGCGCAGTGAATTCGTCTGGAACACGTTCATGAAGAACGCCAACGTGACCCGCGCGCTGGATCGGGCCGGCTTCGGCCCCTACTGATCGGACGCCGCCGATGACGTCCCGGTTGTCGCCTGTCGGCGCGCTCAAGCCGCGTCTCCGCCGCACCTGCATCGCCGCTGGATTCGCCGGCATCGTCGTGCTGCAGGGGTGTTCGCCGCGGACGCCGTCGGCGCCGCCGGCGGATGCGACTTCGACACCTCCAGCGGCGCGCGATCCGGTGATGGAGCAGTTCGTCGACTCGGTGCTGACCAGGCTGACGCTCGAGGAGAAGCTGGGGCAGCTGGCGCAGTACCGTGGACGCGGAACCCCAACCGGGCCGCAGGTGCCCGAAGGCGGGGAAGCGGAGATTCGCGCCGGCCGCGTCGGGTCGTTTCTCGGCGTACACGGCGCCGCCTACACCCGCGAGATGCAGCGGATCGCCGTCGAGCAGTCGCGGGCCCGTATCCCGCTGCTCTTCGCCGAGGACGTGATTCATGGCTTCCGGACGGTGTTCCCGGTGCCGCTGGCCGCGGCGGCGAGCTGGGACGTCGCCGCGGTGGAGCGCGCGGCGCGCGTGGCCGCCACCGAAGCGGCCGCGGCCGGGCTGCACTGGACGTTTGCCCCCATGGTCGACATCGCCCGTGACGCCCGCTGGGGACGCATCGTCGAAGGCGCCGGTGAGGATCCCTATCTCGGCGCGGCCATGGCCGCCGCGCAGGTCCGGGGTCTTCAAGGCACCAACCTGCGCGACCCGCTCACGATCATGGCGACCGCGAAGCATTTCGTCGCCTACGGCGCGGCGGAGGCAGGGCGGGACTACAACACGGCCGACGTCTCGGAACGCACCCTGCGTGAGGTCTACCTGCCGCCGTTCAAGGCGGCCGTCGAGGCCGGCGTCGGTTCGGTGATGGCGGCGTTCAACGAGGTCAGCGGCGTGCCGATGCATGCCAATGGCGCCCTCATCAACGGCCTGCTGCGCCACGAGTGGGGATGGAACGGAGTGCTGGTCAGCGACTATACGGGCGTGATGGAGCTCGTGCCGCACGGCATTGCCGCAGACCGGACGCAGGCCGGCATCCTCGCCCTTGCCGCCGGCGTCGACATCGACATGGTGAGCGGCATCTACGTCAAGGAGTTGCCCGCGGCCGTGCAGGCCGGGCAGCTGGCGCCAGCGGTGGTCGATGACGCGGTGCGGCGGGTGCTGCGCGCGAAGTATCGGCTCGGCCTGTTCGAGGACCCGTTCCGCCACAGCGATCCCGATCGCGAAGCGCGGCTGACGCTGGCCGCCGAGCACCTTGCCGAGGCGCGAGCGCTGGCGCGCAAGTCGATCGTCCTGCTGAAGAATGCGCCGCGCGCCGGAATGCCTGTGCTGCCCCTGCGCAAGGACCTGCGGACGCTGGCCGTAATCGGGACGCTGGCGCAGGACCGTGGCTCGGCGCTCGGCTCCTGGGCCGTGTCGGGGCGCGAAGAGGACGCCATCCCGGTACTGGACGGCATCCGCCAGGCCGTGCCGGCCACCAACGTGCTCTTCGCGACCGGCGCGCCGGTCGAAGGCAACGACCGTTCGGGGATCGCAGAAGCGGTGCGCGTGGCGCGCAGGGCGGACGCGGTGATCATGGTCCTGGGCGAGCATCGCGACATGAGCGCCGAAGCGCGCAACCGGACGTCGCTCGATCTGCCGGGCGTCCAGCTCGAGTTGCTCCAGGCGATCCACGCCACCGGCCGGCCCCTGGTGGTCGTCTTGATGAACGGCCGGCCGTTGTCGATTCCCTGGCTCGACGAGCACGTGGCCGCGATTCTCGAGACCTGGTACCTCGGCGTGCAGATGGGACCAGCGGTCGCCGACGTGCTGTTCGGCGACCACAACCCGGGCGGCAAGCTGCCGGTCAGCTTTCCGCGCACCGTCGGGCAGGAGCCCCTGTACTACAACCACAAGAACACCGGCCGGCCGCCCTCCGAGCAGGAGCGCTACACATCCAAATACATCGACGTCCCGTGGACGCCGCTGTATCCCTTCGGACATGGGCTGAGCTACACGACGTTCGTCTACTCGGCTCCGCGGCTGAGCGCCACCCGTATCGCCGCGGCCGATTCGATCACCGTGCAGGTTGACGTCAGGAACGCCGGCGCGCGCAGTGGCGACGAAGTGGTGCAGATGTACGTCCGCGATGACGTCGCCAGCGTGACGCGACCGCTGCGCGAACTGCGGGGCTTCGAGCGCATCACGCTCGAGCCGGGTCAGAGCCGTACGGTGTCGTTCACGCTTCGGCCCGATCAACTCGCGTTCTACAATCAGCGCATGCAACGCATCGTGGAGCCCGGCGTCTTCACGGTCTGGGTGGGCGCCAGCTCGGCTGACGAAGAGCGGCCGGCGCGCTTCGAAGTGATTGGCGAGGCGCACGGGGTCGGTCCATGAACAACTCCACCGCGATGACTGCCGAGGGCATGAGGGCCGAAGGAACGACCTACACCGGCGCTCTGGTCGTGCTGACGTTGCTGTTCTTCATCTGGGGGCTGATCACGTCGCTCAACGACATCCTCATCCCGCACTTGAGGGCGGCGTTCGAGCTGACCTACACGCAGGTCATGCTGATTCAGTTCTGTTTCTTTGGCGCCTATTGCGTGGTGTCCCTGCCCTCCGGTGTTCTGGTCGAGCGCGTCGGCTACAAGACGGGCATCGTGCTCGGTCTGCTGATGGCCAGCGCCGGGTGCGTGCTGTTCTATCCGGCCGCGGGCGCCCGCTCCTACCCGTTCTTTCTCGGCGCCCTTTTCGTGCTCGCCTCCGGCATCACGTTGCTGCAGGTGGCCGCGAACCCCTACGTCGCCAGTCTCGGGCCCCAGCAGACGGCGTCCAGCCGCCTGAACCTGACGCAGGCATTCAACTCGCTCGGCACCACCGTCGGCCCGGCGCTCGGCACCAGCCTGATCCTGGCCGCGTCCCCGGCGACCGGCGACGGCGCGGTTCGGGCGGCAAGCGAGGCGAGCGCCGTACAAGGGCCTTACCTGGGGCTGGCCGCCGCGCTCTGCCTGATCGCGCTGGTCGTCGGTCTCGTCGCGCTACCGAAGATCGAAGCCGCGGCACCCGGCGGGTCCCCGGCAATGGCGGACCACGACCCCGGAAGCGTGTGGTCGTACCGGCCGCTCGTGCTCGGCGCCGTTGCGATCTTTCTCTACGTGGGTGCCGAAGTGTCCATCGGCAGCTTCTTCGTGAACTTCGTGGAGCAGCCACAGATCGCGGGCCTGCCGGCCGCCGTCGCGGGCGCGTATCTGTCCTTCTACTGGGGTGGCGCCATGGTCGGCCGCTTCGTGGGCTCGCTGGTGCTTCGCTACCGCAAGCCCGGGTCGGTGCTGGCGTTCAACGCCCTGGCCGCGGCCGTCCTCCTCGCCGTAGCGATGGTCACCGCGGGCCCGACCGCGATGTGGGCCGTCATCGCCATCGGGCTCTTCAATTCGATCATGTTCCCGACCATCTTCACGCTCGCCATCGACGGGCTTGGCCACCGCACGGGCGAAGGCTCGGGGGTGCTGTGCATGGCCATCGTTGGCGGCGCCATCGTCCCGTTGGCGATGGGGTGGCTTGCGGATCACGCGAGCTTGCTTTATTCGTTCACTCTTCCGCTGGTCTGCTATCTCTACATCGCATACTACGGGCGCCGGGGTCATCGGCTGGTTCCGCACGGTGCGTGAGCCGAACGCTCTTAAGCGGGCCCCTACTGCCGCTGACCGGTGTCCGCCTTTGCTGCAGCCCTTCGCTCCGTCTGAGTGGCGAGCAGCCGATAGGCGACGTAGTACTTGTAGATGTTGCTGACGTAGGTGACCGTCTCGCGGCCGATGCGCTCAGAGGCGACGCGCTCGACGTTGCCGAACCAGACGTTGGGATCGAGCCCCCTCTCGGCCGCCTCGCGCCGCAGCCGTCGCACGCGTCCCGGACCGGCGTTGTAGGAGGCAAACGTCAGCAGGCCTTTGTTCAGATTGTCGATCGGCTCGTCCTTGAAGTAGTCGTCCATCATGAAGCGCATGTACTTCACGCCGGCGTGAATGTTCGCCTCCACCTTCCTGATGTCGCCGACATTGAGCTCCTTGCCGGTCGGCGGCATGACCTGCATCACGCCGATGGCCCCGACCGGGCTCTTGACGTTCTGGTCCAGCGTCGATTCCTGATAGCCCTGCGCCGCCATCAGCAGGTAGTCGAGGTTGTACTCCGCGCCATACTTGCGGAACAGCTCGACGACGCTGGCCAGTTTCCGCCGTTCGCCTTCGGCAGCCGCGTTCTTGCGTACTTGACGTTCTGCAGATAGCGACGCTCGATGGTGTTGCGAAACGCGTCGCCCTTCTGATGCTTGCGCAGCCACTGGTTGACGGCGTCGCGCAGCTTCGGGCTGTTTTTCCGGAACGCGACGGCCAGCACGCCGCCGCTGCGCAGCGCCACATTCGCGTGCACCGTTGTGTTGGTGAAGATCTGCTTCCAGAAGTCCGCCAGGTAATCGTCGACGACGGTAATCGGCGCCAGGCCTGCGTTGACCATCTCGAGTACATCGTCGTCCTCGAGCACGTCAGGCGCTTCATCGATGACGATGGCGGTCTTGCCGCGCTGGATCAGTTCGCGGTTCAGCCGCGTCAGCGTCTCGAAGTACGGGCTGGCCCGCCGGACGAAGACGTGCTGCCCGGCGAGATCGTCCGCCGTCGCGATCGGCGGGGCTCCCGGGCCGGTGACCACCACCTGGCTGACGTTGGTGCGGGTCGGTTCGGAGAAGATCGCGAGCTTCTCGAGTTCGGGCCGGACGGTGACCATCGCCGCCACCATGTCGATCCGGCCGCCGGCAAGGGCCGGACCGAGCTGGTCGCGCGACATCGGGATCATGGCGACATTCACTTTGAGATTGCCCGTCTTCAGATCGGTGTTCAGATCGGTCTCGAATGATTTGAGCGCTTCGTAGGTGATCCCGCGCTCCTGCCCCGCGTCGATGAAGTAGTGCGTGCGATTGAACGTCACGCCGACGCGAATCAGGCGGCGCTTCACCATTTCGTCGAAGTCGCCCGTGAACGGCTTGTCGAGCGCGGCGCGCACGGGCTCGGGCAGACCATCGAACGGCGACGGGGTGTTCGGGATGGGCGCGTCGGCCACGGGAGGCGCTATCGGCGCGGCCGAGGCCGAAGCCGCCGGTGCCGTCGGTGGTGCCGTCGCCGGCGCCGCCTGCTGCGGCGGCTGATTCGAGCACGCGCTGATCGCGGCCGCAATCAACAGTGCGAGGCCGCCGTGGCGACTGCCGCGGCGAGTGTCAGGTGGCCAGCTTCGGAGAGTCATGGTGAGGGGTGTCCTTTTCACACCCACGCGTTGTGATGGCGGAAGGCGTCTCGAGATGGCATGGGCGTCGTGCCGTCGCGGCCGCCGAGTCACTCTTCCAACCTGGACCATACGCAGCACACAGCGTACCTCAGCCACCGCACGGCGGCTCGACCGCAAGTGACTTATTTATGACGGATTGTCCAAGGCCTGACCAGGACGGCAGGCCAGGCGCGGCGCTCGACTCCATAATGTCGGAGAACGCCGGCCGGTTTTCTCCGCGATGTCGGAGAAATACCACGCCCGAACGGAGGGCTACCGCGCGGGGTTGCGCGAACCTCGTCCTTGCGCGGCGAATCGGTCCCGGGCCGTCAGCGCACCTGGGTCCAGGACTTGTCAGGCTCGTAGGCCAGGATGGAACCGACGACCGTCCCCGTCTCCGGCCCGAGATCCTTCTGCCACACGACACCGCTTTGATTGACCACGAACGTCATGACGCCGGTGGCGTCGTACTGCGCCGGCCATGCCACCAGCGCGAAGCCCCCTGACAGGTTGCCGTTGACCACGTAGGACTTGGCGCCACCAGGCGCTTTCGCGCCCTGGGCCGTCAGGATCCTGAAGAAGTAACCATGAAACGGCTGGGGCGCCTGGTTGTTCCGCTCGAGGCCGCGCCCTTCCGTCGCGGCCTGCGCCACGAGATCGCCGAGCGGGCTTCGCTTTTCGCCCTTGCCTGCCGGCCAGTACAGGCCGTTCTGCGTTCCCGGATCGCTGCGGAACGCCGCGGCGTAGACGCCCGCCGGCTTGCCGTCGTGCCCGGCCTCCGCATACCGCTGCTGTGCGCCGACATACGTCCGGACAATCGCGATCGCCTCCAGCTCGTTGCGGCCGATCCGCCGGGCGAGGACTTCCTCTTTCCCCGCCGCGGCGTCGAACCGCCACGTTTTGCCGTCCCTGATGAGCGGCACCGGGAACGGCCATTCTTCGTTGCCGATGACGAGCGTCTTGCGGCCGCCCTTGTCGTCAACCAGCCGCCAGCCTTCCGCTATCGCCGCTGTGAAGACGTCGCGGTTGGCACGCGCGATGGCCGGTTCCGACGACGAGATCAGCTCCGTCCCTTCCGGTCCGAAGAAGGCGAGCACCTCGTCCAGCTTTCCACCCTTGACGGCGGCGGCGAGCCCGCGCACCGCCTCCTCTGGCGTAGCGAAGCTTCGATACCCGCCCTGCGCCGACAGATGCGGCCATCCGGCCGCCAGGATGGTGACGGCGGCCAGGGCCGACAGCCAGCGCGCCACACCAGAGCGAAGTGGAAGTGTCATCGCCGCCTCCCGCCGCCCCCGCCGCCGCCGCGTGAACGCGAGCTGCTGCGGCTCGATGAACCGCGCTGACTGGCGGCGCGTTCGGATTTGCCGCTCGAATAGCCGGAGAACGCGTCGGATCGGGTGCCGCTGCGCTGGGCGGTGGCCGCCTGGCCGCTGCCGCTGTAGCCTCGCGCTTCGGTGTTCGCGGTGCGGGTGGTCGACCGTGTCGAGGCGGACGACGCGGACGCGGCGCCGGTGCGCTGCCCGGCTGTCTCGGGCCGGTTCTCCGAACGCGTGCCCGTGCGCTCGGTCCGTTGCTCCTGACGAGTCTGCGAGCGGTCGGTGCGCTGCTCCTGCGAGTCGCGGGCGCGGTCGCCGCGTTCTTCGGCGAGATCCTCGCGGTGGTCCATGTAGTCTTCGCGCGCATCCTCCCGATGGTCGTAGTAATCGTCCCACGCGTCGTTGTACATGTAGCCGCCGCCGTGGAAGCCGTACGGTCCGTAGTAGTAGTTGTTGTTGACGGCCGCGCCGATGACGATGCCCGCCGTGAATCCGATCACGCCGGCGGCCACGGCGTCGGAACTGCTGGACGATTCGACGACGACCGTCGTCGCCGGCTGCGTGTAGATGACGGTGGGATTGTAGGCAGGCACGTAGACGATCTGCGGGTTTGTCGGCTCGATGACGATCACCTCCTCGCCGGTGGTCGTCTTCTTGGTCTCGACGTTCTGTTGCGGTGTGTCCTTCAGGTTCCCGACCGCGCTGGCCTGCTTGCGCAGCTTTTGAATGCTGGCGAACACCGCGCTGCGGTCGGCGGTGAACAACTGGCCGACCAGCGTCGTCCACTGCAGCTGCCCCGCCATTGAGGCGATCACTTGCGGAAAGATCGCGAGCGCCACGAAGCTGGGCTCGAAGCCGTCGAGCAGCGCCTTGTCCTGCAACTCGGTGCCCTTGAGTTTGCTGTTGAGCTTCAGCCACTCGTCCAGCTTGGCGACGCTGGCCGGGTCCTGGGCACACATCAGGATTTGCGCCAGCAGTGAATCGGGATAAAGCGCAATCGGCGCCAGCGCCGTGTCGAGGTCTTTCGGGGTTTGCGACGTCTGGGCCGCCTGCGCCCTCGCAGAGTCACCGCCGGGCGCGCCGGACCGCCACCCGCCGAAGTGCAGCATCAACCCTACGCCAGCCAACACCAGGACCGTGTTGATCGCGAGCATGGTGCCAATCCTCCCCTTACTCATGGTCTGCCGACCCTTCGACAAAAGCAGGGCCCGTGCCGTACTCAGCTACCGTATTTCGACCGACAAACGGCCATCTTCAGAGGACTTGGTCCGAGCCTCCCCTGGGCCTGCCGCCGAGTCTCCGGTGCGTCGGAGGCGCCCCTGCGGGGACGACGGGAGCCGGAAGGGCTGTGGACGGCCGCGCTAGCAGAGCGTGACCGACACCGCAAGCCCGCCTTCCGACGTCTCCTTGTACTTCGAGTTCATCTCCTTCGCCGTCAGCGCCATGGCGGCCACCGTCGTGTCGAAGTCGACGCGCCGGTTGGAGGCAATCTCGTTGCTCGCGATCATGAACCCGGTCCACGACTTGATGGCGCCGAACGCGCACCGTTCGACGCAGGGCACCTGCACGAACCCGGCGACGGGATCGCATGTCATCCCCAGATGATGCTGCAGCGAGGATTCGGCCGCGTTGGCGACCACCTGCGGCTCGAAGTCGTGAGCCTGGGCGATGAATGCCGCGCCCATGGCGGAGGCGACACCGATTTCGGCCTGGCAGCCTCCCTCAGCGCCTGAGAGCGTCGCGTTGTGTTTGCACAGGTATCCGACCGCCGCCGCCGCCAGGAACCCATCCCTGAGCTTCTGGGCCGGCAGCTTGCGGCCGCCTTCACCGAGGGAATAGGCAATCGCGGGAATCACACCCGCTGACCCGCCGGTCGGCGCGGTCACCACCAGATGGCCGCGCGCGTTCTCTTCGGAGCCGGCCAGCGCGTACGCCGACACGACGCCCAGCCCGCGTTGCCTCTCGTACTCGTCGTCCATGGCGCGCTTGTAGACTTCGCCCGCTTTGGTCTTGAGCTTGATCGGGCCGGGCAGCGTGCTCGTCGGTGCGGCCAGGCCAGACTTGACGATGTTGACCATCGCGGTGTTGATCTTGTCGACGAAGGCGTAGATCTCGGCTTCACTCTTGCCGGAAACAGCTACTTCGTTGGCCATCACCACCTGCGCCACCGACAGCTTGTTGTCGTTGGCGTGCTTCAGCAACTCCGCCATCGTCTGGTACGGATACCTGGGCGCCCCCTTCTTGGGCGGTTCGTATCCTTTCCACTCGATGAAGCCGCCCCCGACCGAGTAGTACTCCTGCTCGAGGAGCGGCGTGTCGCCGGCCATCAGCTTGCAGGTCATCGTGTTGGGGTGCTTGAAGTCGCCCTTGGGCTCGTCGTAGATGATGTCCTTCAGCGAGACAGTCAAGGTCTTGTCGCCGAGCTTCACGGGAAATGTCTGGTCGGGCTTTTCGGCCAGGCTGTCGAGGAATGCCGGTTCGACGGTCGCGGGCTCCTTGCCCACGATGCCGGCCAGCGCCGCGCGCTCGGTGCCGTGGCCCTTGCCGGTCGCGCTCAGACTCCCATACAGGTGCACCTTCAACGCCGTGGCCTTGGCCAGCTGGTCGGCCGGCAGCTTCGTGGCGCGCTGGTAGAAATCGTAGGTGATGCGCATCGGGCCGATCGTGTGAGAGCTCGATGGGCCTGGTCCGACCTTGTAGAACTCGTCGATAGTGGTCACGATCGGCAGCTTTTCCTTCTTCACCACCGCCAGGTCCGGTGACAGCTGCACGACGGGCAGCGTCTTTGCCGCCACAGGTGCCTCAGCCGCCGCCGGCGCTTTTTCGGCCTGATTCTGCGGCGAGCAGCCCGTCATCACCGCGGACGCGCCGACGACGGCCGTGCGCAGAATGAACGCGCGTCGGTCGACACCTTGCGGGACATCGCCGGAAAGGAGCTCCTGATCCGGCAGAAACGAACTGGGCTGACCGTCTTCTTTGGATGTCATGTGGCCTCTCTGGGCGGCAGGTTCAGAGCGCGAGCTGGCTATCGGTTCACAGCAACAGGCATTCCCCGCTGGGACAGACAGGTGGTGGACTCACCTAAGTTAGTGACCCCACAGGTCTTGGCAGAATATTGCCGGGCTATGCATCCACAGCGGACCCGGACTCTTCCTACGTCAGGCCGGAGGGTGCCCCCGGATGCCGGAGCGAGCTGCCTCCCCCCTGTTCCAAGTCGAGCCAGACACCCTCCAGCCGCGCCGCGATGCCCGACCTACGAATGCCGTGTACGGCCTCCGGAATGATGGAGACGGTGGACAGAGAGAGTGGCCGTCGTCCCGTCGAATCGCCTTGGTTTCAACGACTTGAGGGTCCGGGACGCGTGCATGCCGTTGGCACCCGCCGTGCGACAGCCTCCACCGACCGATGGCCTATGTGCATCCGCTCCGCCTGACCTGCCTCCTTTTTGTCCTTCTGGTAGCCGCGACAACTGCGCAGGCTGCGCAGCAATCGACCGCGGTTTCTTCCGCGTCCCCGGCCCCGGACGGCGCCCCCCAGGCAGCGCCGGCATCGGTCCCGTGCGAATCGCAGCTGGGTCAACGCATTGTGTGTGTGGCAGATACGTCTGCCGGTGTGGTGCTCTTGAAGTCGAGCGGCAGCGCGCCGTGTCTGCTTGGAAAGACCTGGGGCTACGACAACACCAGCATCTGGGTCTCCGACGGGTGCGCCGGCGAGTTCGTCGTCTCTGCCGGGGCCGCGCAGGCGCTGGCGAAGCCAGAGGAGCAGGCGTCGCCCGATCACGTCCTGAACGGAGGGTTTCGGCTCTACACCGGTGACAAGGGCGAGATCTACATGCGCCTCTTCACTTACGCCCGGTACCTGAACCAACGGAGCCTCGATTCGAGCTACACCGATGCCTTTGGCAAGACTCACACCGTGCCGCTGCGTCAGGACATGCAGCTGCAGAAGTTCTTCCTGCCGTTTTCCGGCTGGTACCTGACGCCGAAGTTCCGCTACTACCTGTATGTCTGGTCGGCGAATACCTCCCAGGGCGACCCGGCGCAGGTGGTCGGGGGCGGAAACATCAGCTACGCCTTCAACCGATTCGTGAACTTTGGAGCGGGCATCACGTCCCTGCCGTCGGTGCGAAGTACCGAGGGCCAGTTTCCTTTGTGGCTTGGTGTGGACAACCGGCTGCTCGCCGACGAGTTCTTCCGCGGTTCGTATACGACAGGATTCTGGCTCAAGGGCGAAATCCAGACGAAGTTCAAGTACATGGCGATGTTTGCCAACAACCTGAGCACGCTCGGTGTCAGCGCGACACAACTCGACAATCGCTTCAACACGCAGTCGTACATGCTGCAGTGGCTGCCGACGACCGGCGAGTTCGGCTACTTCGGCACGTTCGGCGACTACGACTACCACCAGAAGGTGGCGACGCGCGTCGGTCTGCACTACACGCACAGTCTCGAGGACAAGCAGTCGCAGCCGGGTACGGAAGGAATCGAGAACAGCCAGATCAGACTGACCGACGGCAGCGTCATCTTCACGCCGAATCTGTTCGGCGACGGCATCACGGTCAACTCGGTGAACTACCGGATGACGAGCCTCGACGCCGGCATCAAGTACCGCGGGATGTCGGTGGAAGCCGAGTACTACCGCCGGTGGTTGAGCGACTACTCGGGCCTCAACATCGGCGGCATTCCCGATATCAGCGACAACGGCTACCAGGTGCAGACGTCGGCGATGGCGATTCCGAAGATTCTGCAGCTCTATTTCAGTTGGTCGCAGATCTTCGGCAACTATGGCGACCCATCCGAGGTCCGGGTGGGCGAGAACTGGTACTTCATGAAAGACCGCGGATTGCGCGTCAACGCCGAGTTCGCCCACGTGAACAAGAGTCCCGTGGGCTACACGGCCTATCCGGTCCCGGTCGGCGGCAACGGCAACGTGATCCACGTCAATCTCGAGATGAACTTCTGATGAGCACCATCGCGTCCGGCCGTCGAGCCCGCCGCGTCTTGACCGTGCTGCTTGCGTTGCTGGGCGTTGGTCTCCTCGCCTTCGTGCTGGTGCGGCCGACCGGGGCGCAGGGTAGCGGCGCCGCGAACGAGTTCTACGACTCGCACTTCCACCTCACCAACTACATCCAGCAGGGCATCACTCCGCGTGAGTTCCTCCAGATCATGGGGACGCGCGTCGGGCGCTCCACGCTCTTCGGCATCCCGCTGCAGCAGCAGTGGTCGTTCGCCAACTCAGGTGACTTCGCCCCGACCTACTACCTGCAGAGCGACGCACCGCTCTACTACTACTCCTTTACCGATGCCTTCATCGCCAGTGCCTACAAGTCGCTGACGCCGGCGCAGCAGGCACGGTTCGATCCGATGATCACTGGCTTCAATCCGGCCGACATGTACGGCGTCGATCACATTAGGCGCGTGTTGCAGACGTTCCCGGGCGTTTTCACCGGCATCGGCGAGTTCAGCATCCACAAGGAATTCGTCTCGTCCAAGGTGGCCGGCGAGAACGCCAGCCTCACCAACCCGGCGCTCGACCGCATCATGGACTTCGCGGCCGAGTCGGGCCTGGTCGTCCTGATCCACAACGACGTCGACATGCCGTTCGCGAAGACGGACGCCGAGCCGGTCTACCTGACGCAGATGAAGGCCCTGCTCAAGCGGCATCGGAACGCCGCCATCATCTGGGCTCACGTCGGGCTCGGACGCATCGTCCACCCGATCCAGGTGTCGGCGGAGGCGGCCGAACGCAGCCCGTCGCATGTGGAGATCGTTGAGGCGATGCTGCGTGATCCGGACCTGAGCCACGTGAGTTTCGACATCTCCTGGGACGAGGTCGCCAAATATGCCGTCGCCTCGCCGCAGTCGATTACCGGCGTGGCGGCGATGCTCAACAAGTATCCCGACCGGTTCCTGTTCGGCACCGATACGGTGGCGCCGGCCGGTCCGGCACCCTACTTTGCCGTATTCGACATCTGGCAGCCGATTTGGCGCCTGCTGACACCCGAGGCGAGCCTCAAGGTGCGCAAGGGGAACTACGAGCGGATCTTCAACGACGGGCGCCGGCGGGTCCGGGCCTGGGAATCGGCGAACGCACGATGAGGGAGGATGAATGACACCGACGAGACGCTGCATATGGCTGGTGCCAGGCGTGCTGCTGGTGGCGGGCCTTGCCGCCGCCCGGGCGCAGGGGGTCGCCACGACCGCGGGGGTGTCGGTGAGCGCTGACGCCCCGGCTCCGCCCCCGGCGCAGGCCGCGGCGGACGACAAGCCCAGTTTCGAGATCTACGGCTTCGCGATGCTCGACATCGGCCACAACTTCACGCAGATCAATCCCAACTGGTCCGACACGCTGCGTGTCACCAGGCTGCCGTCGTTCGCGAATCAGTTCGGGCAGGACCACAACACCTTCGCCGGCGTCCGCCAAAGCCGGCTGGGCGTGCGCTCCTCGACGCCGACGGCGCTCGGCGACCTCAAGACGACGTTCGAGTTCGAACTCTTCGGCACGGGTGTCGATGAGGGGCAGACGACGTTCCGCCTGCGCCACGCCTACGGCGAGCTCGGCCAGTGGGGGGCGGGCCAGACCTGGAGCCCGTTCATGGATCCCGACGTGTTCCCGAACTCGCTGGAGTACTGGGGCCCGACCGGGATGGTGTTCTTCCGTAACGTCCAGGTGCGCTACATGCCCGTGCAGGGCAGCACTCACAGCCTGACGTTTGCCCTCGAGCGGCCGGGGGCGAGCGGCGACGCGGGCATCTACGGCGACCGTGTCGAGCTGCAGAACATCACCCCGCGCTTCCCGCTGCCCGACTTCTCGGGCGCCTACAAGTTGACGCAGAAGTGGGGCTATTTCAGGGCCGCCGGCATGATTCGCCGGATCAAGTGGGACGACAACCTGAACGACGGCTTCGAATTGTCCGGAGGCGCCACGGGCTGGGGCATGAACTTCAGTTCCAACCTCAAGCCGACGCCAAAGGACACGGTCCGCCTGCAGTTCGTGGTCGGCGAGGGCATCCAGAACTACATGAACGACTCACCGGTGGACATCGGCGTCGAGAGGAACGTCGGCAATCGCGTGACGCCGCTGGTCGGCAAACCCCTGCCGCTCATCGGGCTCGTCGCGTTTCTCGACCACAGCTGGAACCCCGAGTGGAGCAGTACCGTGGGCTATTCCTTGACCGACACCGAGAACACCGACGGCATGGCATCGGACGCTTACAAGAGAGGCCACTACTTTCTCGGCAACCTGCTCCACTACCCGGCTCCCAACGTGATGGTGGGTGGTGAGTTCCAGTGGGGCCGTCGCGAGAACTTCTCCGATGGGTTCTCGAGCGACGGCGCCAAGATCCAGGTGTCGTTCAAGTACAACTTCTCGTACAAGCTCGGAGGGTCGTAGTCATGACATCAACGTATTGGAGGCTCGGCGCCGCTGCGTGCCTGCTCGGCCTCGGCGTGCTGTCGTTCAGCCAGCGCTCACTCGAGGCGCAGGCGCCGGCTCCGGCAGCCATCCAGACGGCCGTCGACGCCGCCTACAAGAAGTTCATGACCCTGAAGGAAGGCAAGAACGCCGATTACATTCCCGCACTCGCCAAGGTCGACCCGAACCTGTTCGGCATCGCGGTTGTGACCGCCGACGGCAAGGTCTACACGGCGGGTGACGTGAAGACCCAGGTTTCCATCCAGTCGATCTCCAAGGTCTTCACGATGGCTCAGGTCATCCAGGAGCAGGGGCTGGACGCGGTCTCGAAGACCATCGGCGTGGACGCCACCGGAGCGCGTTTCAACTCGATCATCGCTGTGGAAGCAGTGCGGACCGTCGTCGGCAACGGAGCGCCGGAGATGAACCCGCTGGTCAACCCCGGCGCCATTTCGACCACCGGCATGGTGCGTGGCAAAACGGCCGACGAGGTCTGGAAGAAGATCCTCGGCTTCCACAACGACGCGGCCGGCCGCCAGCTGACCGTGTTGCAGGACGTCTACAAGTCGGAATCGGACAGCAACCAGCGCAACCAGGCCATTGGCGCGCTGATGCTCGCCTACGGCTACATCAAGAGCAACTGGCCGCAGGCCGTCGATCTCTACACCCGGCAGTGCTCGATCGGCGTCAACGCACGCGATCTGGCCTCGATGGCCGCGACGCTGGCCTTCGGCGGCAAGAACGCCACCACCGGCAAGCAGGTCATGGACGCGGCAAAGGTGCCCGGTGTGCTCGCCGTCATGGCGACGGCGGGCCTTTATGACGATTCCGGCAAGTGGCTCTATCAAACCGGCCTGCCGGCCAAGAGCGGCGTTGGCGGAGGGCTCATTGCCGTGTCGCCGGGCAAGTTCGGCATCGCGGTCGTGTCGCCGCCGCTCGACGACGCCGGCAACAGCGTCCGCGCCCAGCGCGCGATCGCCGACATCTCCAACGCTCTCGGTGGCAACCCCTACGCAGTGGGTGCCCGCAAGTAGCTCGTCAACCACGGGCCCGGACGGTCTCGCCCGCCGGGCTGGGAGCCAGGCGCCGCCGGGCGGGTCCGCGGCGGTGCCGGTCTTGTCTGCGGGCGCTGTCCTAGAACCTCTCAGTAGGCCGTCAGGCCCGCGCTCCTGAACAGCGCACACGTCCGTTCGACCAGTTCGTTGGACGGCGGCGCGGTGTTCTCCAGCGTGTAGTCGAGGCCCAGCTTCTTCCACTTGAACTGACCCATCTGGTGGAAGGGCAGCACATCGACGCGCTCGACGTTGCCGAGCCCGCCGGCAAAGGCGGCCGTCCTGGCGATGTCGTCGGGGTCGTCGGTCAATCCCGGCACCAGCACATAGCGGACCCAGATCGGCACGCGGCGCTCGGCGAGGCGCCGCGCGAACGCCTGCGTGGGCCCGTTGTCCATGCCGGTCAGGCGTCGATGCCGCTCGGGATCCGAGGTCTTGAGATCGAGCAGTACCATGCTGACGTTCTCGAGTGCCGCGTCGCTGAGGCGGTCGCCGAAGTAGCCGTTGGTGTCGAGCGCGGTGTGAATGCCCAGGCCGCGGGCGCCGGCAAAGAGCTTCTCGACGAAGCGATGCTGCATCAGCGGCTCGCCGCCGCTCACGGTCAATCCGCCCCCCATGACGTGCAGGCCGCGACGGTATTTGCGCAGCTCCGCGATGGCCTGGGCCACCGTCACCGGGATGCCGTTGCTCATCGTCCAGGTGTCCGGGTTGTGGCAATAGCTGCAGCGCCACATACAGCCGGCCGTCCATGCCACGACGCGGACGCCGGGCCCGTCGACCGTTGCCCCGGTGGTGAACGAGTGCAGGAACCCCATGTCACCGCTGGCCAGCGCCGCGCGCACGTCCGACTCGGGCACGTCCCTGCCGAGGTTGACGCGGAGCTCGAAAGGGCTTTTCGCGACGAGCGTCACTTGTTCAGTGCTCATGATGACCGCCTTCGGACCGCGCCCCGGCGCGTTCAGCTGATCGCGGCAACCGTGTCTCCACCATGGAACGTGCGGGAGATGACGTCCATCTGCTGGGCGCGGGTGAGACGCACGAAATTGACGGCGTATCCCGACACGCGGATGGTCAGGCTCGGATACTTCTCCGGATGGTCCATCGCATCGATCAGCGTCTCGCGGTTGAGCACGTTGATGTTCATGTGATAGCCGGTGCTGCCGAAGAACGCGTCGAGCATGCTCGACAGGTTGGTGACGCGATCCTCGGGCACGCGACCCAGGCCCTGCGGCACCAGCGAGGCCGTCAGCGAGATGCCGTCCGCCGCATCCCGGTAGGGAATCTTCGCCACCGAGGCGGCCGACGCATGGATGCCGTGGCTGTCGCGCCCGTGCATCGGGTTCGCGCCGGGGGCGAACGGCTCGCCATGGCGCCTGCCGTCCGGCGTATTACCCGTGGCCTTGCCATAGACGACGTTCGAGGTAATCGTGAGGATCGACTGCGTGTGAACGGCGGACCGGTAGGTCGGATACTTCCGCAGCTTGTTCATGAAGGTCGAGACCAGCCACGTGGCGAGGTGATCGACGCGATTGTCGTTGTTGCCGAACATCGGGAACGAGCCCTCGGTCTGGTAGTCGGTCACCAGACCTGTCGCATCCCTGGTCAGCCGCACCGTCGCGTACTTGATCGCCGACAGGCTGTCGGCCACCACGGACATCCCGGCCATGCCGAAGGCCATGGTCCGCAGCGGGGCGTAGTCGTGCAGCGCCATCTCGATCCGCTCGTAGGCGTACTTGTCGTGCATGTAGTGGATGGCGTTCATCGCATTGACGTAGACGCCCGCCAGCCAGTCCATCATCGCTTCGAGCCTCTGGATCACGTCGTCGAACTCGAGCACGTCGCCGGTGACCGGTTCGACACGCGGGCCGATCTGCTCGCCGCTGATCTCGTCTCGGCCGCCGTTGATGGCGTAGAGCAGGCATTTGGCCATGTTGGCGCGCGCACCGAAGAACTGCATCTGCTTGCCCACGACCATCGGTGAAACGCAGCAGGCGATGGCGCCATCGTCGCCCCAGGTGCGGCGCATGATCTCGTCGCTTTCGAACTGCAGGGCGCTGGTGTCGATGGCCACCTGGGTCGCGAACCGTTTGAAGCCGTCGGGCAATTGCGGCGAGTACCAGATCGTGAGGTTCGGCTCGGGCGCGGGCCCGAGGTTGTAGAGCGTCTGAAGGAAGCGGAAACTCGACTTCGTGACCAGCGGTCTGCCGTCGTCGCCCATCCCGGCGATCGACTCGGTCACCCAGGTCGGATCGCCGGCGAAGAGATCGTCGTACTCCGGCGTGCGCAGGAAGCGGACGATGCGGAGCTTGATGACGAAGTCGTCGATGATCTCCTGCGCCGACTCCTCGGTCAGCGCGCCGGCGGCCAGGTCGCGCTCGAAGTAGACGTCGAGGAACGTCGACGTGCGACCGAGCGACATCGCCGCGCCGTTCTGTTCCTTCACCCCGGCCAGGTAGCCGAGGTAGAGCCATTGCACCGCCTCACGCGCGTCGGCCGCCGGCCGCGAGACGTCGAAGCCGTAGGTCGCGGCCATCTGCTGCAGTTCCTTCAGCGCGCGAATCTGCTCGGCCAGTTCTTCGCGGTCGCGCAGGATGTCATCGGTGGACGGGTGGGCGTCGAGGGCGCTTTTCTCCTCCTGCTTGCGTTCGATCAGCCGCTTGACGCCGTAGAGGGCGACGCGCCGGTAGTCGCCGATGATGCGGCCGCGCCCGTAGGCGTCGGGCAGGCCGGTCAGGATGTGCGAGCTGCGGCAGCGGCGGATGTCGGCGGTGTAGGCATCGAATACCGCATCGTTGTGCGTCTTGCGGTACTTGCTGAACGTCTCGACGACCTGCGGGTCGGGTTCGTAGCCGTAGGCCTTCAGCGCATTGACGACGAGGCGGAAGCCGCCGTTGGGCATGATCGCGCGCTTGAGCGGCGCGTCCGTCTGCAACCCGACGATGATTTCACTGTCCTTGTCGATGTAGCCGGGGGCGTGAGCGGTGATCGAGCTTGGGATCTGTGAGACGTCGAGCACGCCCTTCCGGCGTTCTTCGACGAACAGCCGCGTCAGGATGTCCCAGATGTGTACGGTGCGTGCCGTGGCGCCTTTGAGAAACGATCCGTCGCCGTCGTAGGGCTCGTAGTTCTGCTGGATGAAATCGCGAACGTTGATCTCCCTCTGCCACAGACCGGTTCGGAATCCGTGCCATGGTGACGGCCCATTCTGGGCCGCAGTTGCCGGCGAGACTGTCGCGGCCATGTGTGTGCTCCTCGTTTGCCGGGTTGAGCCGGCGCGGTGTCGAAATGACGGGCCGGATGGGTTGGTCAGGCCCCGGCCCGCGTGGCTGCCGGTGCAGGGGTGTCACCCCCGAGGCCGAGCAGCGCCGCCGTGTGCCGGGCGATCATCAGTTCCTCGTTGGTCGGGATCACCCATGCCGAGACCTTGCTGGCCCGAGTGGAGACGCGCGGTCCTCTCTGCCGGTTCGCCTCGTGGTCGAGCTCGATGCCGAGCCACGCCGACGCGGCGCAGATCCGGGCGCGGATCTCGGGCGAGTTCTCGCCGATGCCGGCGGTGAACACCAGGCCGTCGATCCCACCGAGGGCCGCCGCCATCGCCCCGACTTCCTTGGCGGCGCGATAGACGAAGTAGTCGACCGCCAGGCGCGCGGCCGGCTCGCCGCTCGTGACCAGGTCACGCATGTCGTTGCTGATGCCGGAGATGCCGATGAGTCCTGCTTTCTTGTAGAGCATGGTCTCGACGTCCTTCACCGACAGGCCGAGAGACTGCAAGAGGTAGAGCAGGACGCCAGGATCGAGCGCGCCGGGCCGCGTGCCCATGCACAGGCCATCCAGTGCCGTGAAGCCGAACGTGCTGTCGGTGCTCCGTCCGTTTGTCAGGGCACACAGGCTGGCGCCGCTGCCGAGATGCGCGACGACGACGCGCCCGCCGGCGATCTCGGGGGCGATGGACGGCAACGCCGAGGCGATGTATTCGTAGGAGAGACCGTGGAAGCCGTAACGCTGGACGCCCGCGTCACGGATCTCGCGAGGCAGAGGCACGAGCTGGGCCACGGCCGGCTGCCCGCGATGAAAGCTGGTGTCGAAGCAGACGACCTGCGGCACTCCGGGCAGCCGTTCCCAGACCGCCTCGATCGCCGAGAGGTTGTAGGGCTGATGGAGGGGTGCGAGTGGGATCAACGACCGCAGATTGTCGAGAACCTCTGGCGTCACGATGGTCGGGCCCGAGTACTGCGCGCCGCCATGGACGACGCGATGGCCGACGCCGCAGACGTGGGCGCCCTGGTAGCGTCCGCGCAGCCAGTCGGCCACGAAGCCGAGCGCGGCTCTGGCGTCGTTGACATTGCCATCCAGCGCCGCGTCACCGACGCGCGCGCCGCCACCGTCTTTTGCCGAGAAGTGTGGATTGGTGCCGATCCCTTCGACCTGTCCACGGGCCTCGAGCGCCCACGAATCCGCGGCTGCCTTTCGATAGACCGAGAACTTCAGGCTCGACGACCCGGCGTTGACGACGACCGTATAGTCGGTCATGGTCACGCCGCGGTCTGAAGGCCCCGGCGTCGCGCGTGGGCCGCAAGCATCGCCACGGCGCAGCTGGCGCTGCGCGAACGGACGCTGTCGGCCCGGCTGGTCAGGATGATCGGCACGCGCGCGCCGAGGACAAGCCCGGCGCTGTCGGCGTTGGCCAGGAACGTCAGCTGCTTGGCGAGGATGTTCCCGGCCTCGAGGTCGGGGACGAGCAGGACGTCCGGATCCCCGGCGACCTCCGATTGAATGCCTTTGATGCGCGCGGCGTCCTTGCTGATCGCGTTGTCGAAGGCGAGCGGGCCGTCGAGGAGCGCGTGCGTGATCTGTCCGCGGTCGGCCATCTTGCACAGGCAGGCGGCGTCGATGGTCGCCTGCATCTTCGAGTTCACCGTCTCGACCGCGGCGAGGATCGCCACCTTCGGCTTCTCCAGGCCGAGGGCGACGCCAAGGTCGATGGCGTTCTGGCAGATATGGACCTTGTCCTCGAGCGTGGGCGCGATGTTGATGGCCGCGTCGGTGACGAACAGCACCTTGTGGTAGGTGGGCACGTCCATGACGAACACGTGGCTGATGCGGCGGCCGGTTCGAAGCCCGGTGTCGCGCGCCACCACAGCCCCGAGCAGTTCGTCACTGTGCAAACTGCCCTTCATCAGCAGTTCCGCCTCGCCCAGCCGTACCAGTTCGACGGCCCTTGCCGCCGACGCATGGCTGTGGGGCGCGTCCACGATGCGGGTGTCGCCGAGGTCGATCCCGTGTCGCTCGGCCACTTCCCGGATTTTCTTTTCGGGGCCGACGAGGATGGGCGTGATCAGCCGGTTCGCCTGCGCCTCGAAGGCGCCGGCCAGCGACGTCTCGTCGCACGGGTGCGCGACCGCTGTGGGAATCGGCTCGAGGTGGCGGGTCTTGGTCAGCGCCTGTTCGTACTTTCCGGTTCCGGTGTCTCGCGTCATGTTGCCTCGCGGGGTGTTATCGGGAGCCGTGCCGGCGAGGTCTGCGCCGCTGGTCCCGTCTCCTTGAGAAGAGAAGTGAGAACGACCGCCAGCGCCACGCCGTAGAGGAGCGGCTGGAAGGCCATCTGGTAGTGATCGAGCGTCATCGTGGAGGCGCCGCCGCTGGCCGTCACGAGCAGCCACGCGAACACCGGGCCGAGCAGGGCGCTGAAGGTGAAATTCAGGAAGTTGACGACGCCGGTTGCGGTGCCGCTCATCGTGGGCGGGTTGGCTTCCTTGATCACCGTGTAGGGAAGCATCGCCGCGCCCGAGGCGGCACCGGCCACGAGGCCGAGCACGTACGGCGGAAAGACGTCCACACGGCCGTAGAGGATCCACGCGAGACACACGAACAGCACGAGCGCTCCGCCGGCGATCACGGGCTTGCGGCGTCCGACGCGGTCCGAGACGAACCCGAGCAACGGGCAGCCGATGATCCAACCGAGCGGGACCATCGAGGATCGCATCACGGCCGCGCCGTACTCGAGGCCGCGAGCCTCCTGCAGGTAGCGCACGCCCCAGACCATGTCGAAGATCGTTGTCGGGATGAACAGCAGGCCGGCGATGATTCCGCACAGGATCGACTGTGGGTTCAGGAAGACGACACGCATCGAGTGTGCGGCGTCCCTTCCCCAGCCGTCACGGCGCGCCGTGACGGTTGACTTGGGAAGCAGAAGGAACAGGAGGCCGCTCACCCCCAGGCCGACGACGCCCATCGCGATCCAGAAGGTGCTCCAGTGAAGACCCGCGGCGATCGCCGGCCCGACCAGGACCTGGCCGGCCGATCCGCCCGCCATTCCGAACATCTGCGTCGCCCCGATCAACGTTGCGGCCCGAGAGGCGGGGAAGTTGCTGGTGGCGATGTAGGCGGCGCCAACGAGCGCGAACACCCCGCCCGCCCCCTGAATGAACCGGCCGATGCTGGCGACCTCATTGTTGCCGGTGGCGAACAGCAAGGCGCCGACGCCGACGAGCGCGGCGCCGATCGGAATGACCTTGCGCGGCCCCAGTTGATCCATCGCCACACCGGCGACGAGGCTGAATGGGGAGTAGCCGTAATAGAAGAGACCGACCATCGACGCCACGCCGAGCGTGCTGAGGCCGAACGCGTCCGCCAGCTGCGGCATCATCACGGCCGGCGCCGACCGCAGCGCGTATTGATAGAAGTAATACACCGCCGTGACGAGCCACGCGATCGCCGCCGTCTTCATGCCACGGTTCATCGTCTTGCGCCTGACGTGACCATCCGGACGTTGAGCAGCAGAGCCCATGCCGAGCGGGCGGTCACGGTCAGGGGTGTGGAAGTGCTTGTGCCGGCGAGAGTTCGACCGGTGCGCAGAGCGGTCGCGTGCCGGCGATGGAGGGAGGGCCTCCGCCCTGTCGGAGGACGGCCCGTATTTTGGAGGATGCCGATCTCGGGATGCGGCGAGTCGCCCGCGCCCTAGACCTTCTTCTTGCGCGCCGCGGCTCTGCGCTTGGCAGGCTTTTCCGGCGCCGGCGTGGTGGCCTGCGTCAGCACGACGCGAGGGGACGCGAAGGTGCGTGCGCCGTGAGCGTCGAATTCGATGATCGTGTGGTACTGATTGACACTGCTCACGGTACCGTCGCCGTATTGAGCGTGCGCGACGCGATCGCCGGCGCTGTGTGTGGACATGCAGTCTCCTCGGTGAGCGGGTGAACCAGCAGGCCTGCTCCTGCGACGGGCCAGGCTTCTGGAAGTGCCGGGCTCGAAGGCGCTGCCAGGCAGCTCGGACGGCCATAAATACTGTACTCGATGACGACCCCTTCGGGGCGCCCCTGGTTGGCCTCGACGCCGGTGCCGGGTTCGCCGCCGCTTTCGACCCATTCGCATCATCCCCGGTCGCCTCGACGTGGTTCGGGGCGTTGAATCCCGTATATTGATGCCGAGAATTCACCTCCCCATGGCAGAACCAGCTGGGCTCTTCCCGCCCGTGATCCACCAGGACCCCCTGCGCGTGGCGCTCGATTGCCTGACCGAGGGCTTTCAGATCATCGATTTCGACTGGCACTACGTCTACGTCAATCCCGCGGCCGCGCGGCATGGCCGGCGGGACGCGTCTACGCTCATCGGGAAAGCGATGGCCGACATCTACCCAGGCATCGACCGGACCCCGCTGTTCGCGGTCCTTCGCAAGTGCATGGAGCAGCGCCTCAGCCATGACACCGAGAATCAGTTCACGTTTCCCGACGGCACCACCCGCTGGTTCGAGCTGCGCGTGCGACCCGTGCCGGCCGGCATCTGCATCTACTCGGCCGATATCGAGGCTCGCAAGCGCTCGCAGTCGTTCGGCCAGCGGCTGCGCCAGCTCTTTCGCGGGGCATCCGATGCCCGGTCGTGAACTGCTCGTCGTTGCCATGGTCATCCTGTCGGCCGGCGTCCGGGCCCAGCCAGCGGCCAGCACCATCCCGTACGTCGCGGCATCCGGCTGGCTCGTCCTTCCCGACGGGCGTACAGCCATCGGTAGCATGCACGGCGACGTGGCGGTCAGCGGCGCTGACGAGGTGTACATCAGCGTCGAGGGCAGCGTCACCCAACGGTTCGCGGTGCGTGGTCCCAACGCCGGCCTCCAGGTCTATGCGGCCGACGGCCGCTACCTGCGCAACGTCGAGCACGCGCCGTCCGACTTGCACGGGTTCGTCATCCACCGCGACGGTGACGGCACCGAGTTCATCTACGGCGCCCGTCTCGCCGAAGGCCCGTCCGCGGCGGACCAGACCCGCGCCCGCCTCGACCAGCAGGTGATCGTCAAGATGCGACTCGATGGCAGCGTGGTGATGACGGTGCCGGCGTCGCGGATTCCGGATCGGTTCAAGAACGCCGCGGACGACGGTCGCCCCTATCTGCGGCTCACGGGCCTTGCCGTGGCGCCCAACGGCGACATCTACGTCAGCGACGGCTACGCCAGCGACTATGTCCATCGCTTCGACAAGCGCGGCGCCTATGTGGCGTCCTTCGGCGGCAAGCAGCCGCCCTACGGCTTCCGCACGCTGCACAAGCTCACCGTCGACACGCGCTTCACGCCGGCGCGGTTGCTGGTGACCGATCGCGAGAACGGCCGGCTGGTGCACTTCTCGCTGGACGGCCAGTTCCTTGGCGTCGTGGCCGATGGCTTGCTGCGCCCCGCGGCCGTGGCGATCCACAGGGATCTGGCGGCGGTGGGGGAGTTGCGCGGCCGCGTCAGCCTGATCGACAAGACTGGTCACACGGTTGCAGTACTGGGCGCCAACGACGTGGCCGAGGACGCGAACAACAACCGGACCGAGCCGTCGCGGTGGAAGCCAGGCATCGTGACGGCGCCGCACGGCGTGGCCTTTACCGGAGGCGGCGACCTGCTGATTTCCGAGTTCAACCTGTTCGGCCGCGTGCACCGTTTCACGGCGGCGCCCGCCGACCGCTGACACCCTTGGCTTCGAGGTGGGCACCATCGCCGAGATGATGGCCAAGGGCACTTACGCCCTGCTCCGTATCCAGGAACGGCGCTGAACCGTCGCGCGTCGCAGCCATGCCGATCAGGAAGGGAGGTCAGCCGTCAGGTCGGGCCATGGCCGACAGCCACGATCTCATCCGCGTCCAGGGCGCGCGGCAAAACAACCTGAAGGACGTCAGCGTCGAACTACCCAAACGTCGGATGACGGTGTTTACGGGTGTTTCGGGGTCGGGCAAGTCGTCGCTCGTCTTCGGCACGATCGCGGCCGAGTCGCAACGGCTGATCAACGAGACCTACAGCGCGTTCGTGCAGGGATTCATGCCGACGCAGGCGCGGCCGGAGGTCGACGTGCTGGAGGGGCTGACCACGGCGATCATCGTCGACCAGGAGCGCATTGGCGCCAATTCCCGCTCGACGGTCGGCACCGTCACCGACGCCAATGCCATGCTGCGCGTGCTGTTCAGCCGCCTCGGCACACCGCACATCGGCTCGTCGAACGCCTTCTCCTTCAACATCCCCTCGGTGCGCGCGGTGGGATCGCTCACGGTGCAGAAGGGTGCCGCCGCGGCCGAGAAGGTCACCTTCACCCGCGCCGGCGGCATGTGCCCGCGCTGCGAGGGCATGGGCTCGGTGACCGACATCGACCTGTCTCAGTTGTACGACGACAGCAAGTCGCTCAACCAGGGCGCGCTGACGATCCCCGGCTACACGGCCGACGGCTGGCACGCGCGCGTGTTCGCGGCCGCCGGTTTCGATCCGGACAAACCGATCCGCAAGTACACGAAGAAGGAACTTCACGATTTCCTGCACGCGGCGCCCACCAAAGTGAAGGTCGAGAAGATCAACCTCAGTCACGAGGGCTTGATTCCCCGGATCCGCAAGTCGTTCCTGTCGAAGGACGCCGACGCGCTGCAGCCGCACGTCCGGGCGTTCGTCGAGCGCGCGGTCACCTTCGCCACCTGTCCTGCCTGCCATGGCACGCGGCTCAACGAGGCGGCCCGGTCCGCGCGGATCGGGAAGGTCAACATCGCCGACGCCTGCGCGATGCAGATCAGCGATCTGGCCGCCTGGCTGCGTGGTCTCGACGAGCCATCGGTCGCGCCGCTGCTGACCAAGCTGCGCCAGACGCTCGACTCGTTCGTGGAGATCGGGCTGGGCTACCTGAGCCTCGATCGGCCCTCCGGCACGCTGTCGGGCGGCGAGGCGCAACGCACCAAGATGATCGGTCAGCTCGCGTCGTCGCTCACCGACGTGACCTACGTCTTCGATGAGCCGACCATCGGCCTCCACCCGCACGACATCCAGCGGATGAACCAGCTGCTGCTGCGCCTGCGCGACAAAGGCAACACCGTCCTCGTGGTCGAGCACAAGCCCGAGACGATTGCGATCGCCGACCACGTGGTGGATCTGGGCCCGGGTGCCGGCACCGCAGGCGGGGAAGTGGTGTACGAGGGCACTGTTGATGGGTTGCGGGCCAGCGGTACACTCACCGGGCGCCACCTGAGCGATCGGGTCGCCTTGAAGCCCTCGGTGCGGGCGCCATCGGGTGTGATGAGGGTGCGCGGCGCCCGCACGCACAACCTCAAGAGCGTCGACGTGGACATCCCGCTGGGCGTGCTGGTGGTGATGACCGGCGTCGCCGGGTCCGGGAAAAGCTCGCTGATTCACGGCTCGGTCAGCGGCCGGGACGGGGTGGTGTCGGTCGACCAGACCCCGATCCGCGGCTCGCGCCGCAGCAATCCGGCCACCTACACAGGGCTGCTCGATCCGATTCGCGCCGCGTTCGCGAAGGCCAACGGCGTCAAGCCGGCGCTCTTCAGCGCCAACTCGGAAGGGGCCTGTCCCACGTGCAACGGAGCCGGGGTGATCTACACCGACCTGGCGATGATGGCCGGTGTCAGCACGGTCTGCGAAGACTGCGAGGGCAGGCGCTTCCAGGCGTCGGTGCTGCAGTACCGGCTCGGCGCGTTGAACATCGCCGAGGTGCTGGACCTGCCGGTCGACGGCGCGCTCGGTCACTTCAGCGCCGGCACAGCGCCCCTACCGGCCGCGCAGGTGATTCTGCAACGTCTGACCGATGTGGGGCTCGGTTATCTGCGGCTTGGCCAGCCGCTCACGACGCTGTCAGGCGGCGAGCGGCAGCGGCTCAAGCTCGCCACCCACATGGGTGCCGAGGGCGGCGTCTTCGTGCTCGACGAGTTGACGACCGGGTTGCACCTGGCCGATCTCCAGCAGCTGCTCGGACTGCTCGACCGTCTGGTCGACTCGGGCACCTCGGTGATCGTGATCGAGCACCACCAGGCGGTGATCGCGCACGCCGACTGGATCATCGACCTGGGACCCGGCGCGGGACACGACGGCGGGCGGGTGGTGTTCGAAGGCACCCCGGCCGACCTGGTCGCGGCCAGATCCACGCTGACCGGAGAACATCTGGCCGCATTCGTGGGCGGCAAGAAGAAGAGCGCGCCTACCAGGGCCCGGCCGGTTTGATCGGCCCGGAGAGGACGGCGTTGCGAACGTCCCCGATGGTCGTCAGCCCGCCTGGTGCGGTGCCGCCTGCCTCGAATCGCGTCGCCGCCGGTGTCCAGTGGAACAACGCCACCAGCCACGCCTGGATTGGGCGGCCGCGCTCGTAGTAGACGAGGCAGTGAAAGTCGGCCGAGCACCCCGCCGCGACGAGTCGGCGGGCCGGGAGTGCCGGATCGACGGGCGTGCCGGGGCCTTGAAACCCGGCTCCCGGGTCCGCGATGTCGAGTATCCGGGTGCCCCACAGGGTCTGCAGCCCGTCGCGGACGCCGAGCGGCAGTCCCCTGATCGAGGTGACGATATCGAACCGCTCGTCCTTCAGGTGGGTTCGCAGCGCCGCCGGCATTGCGGCGGCCGGGGCGGTTTGAGCGCTGGAGACCGCGGCCGACCAGAGGCCAAGCCCGATCGCGCCCACGGATCGAATGCGACGCATGGTGCAGAATCGCGAGCTCACTGCCGGGGACAATGCCACCGTCGCGGACGGCGGCGCAACCGGAAATACGCCCACGCCGCCGGCGCCTCAGGCGACCGCCAGCGGCTGCGGTGGGCGCTCGGCCATCTTGTAAGGAGAGCACGACATGACCAGCCCGACCGTGATCCACGGCTTTCTGGCCTCGGCGGAGCGCGTCTACGACGCCTGGCTCGACCCCGCGACCATGCGCCGCTTCCTTTTCGCCACCGCCACCGGCCAGGTGACCCGCTGCGACGTCGACGCGCGTGTCGGGGGCGCGTACACGGTCGTCGATCGCCGCCACGGCGCGGACGTGCTGCACGAGGGAACCCTCCTGGAGCTCGAGCGGCCGCGCCGGATCGCCTTCACCCTGCGGGTGCCGAGGTATTCAGCCGACGAGGTCCGGGTCACCATCGAGATCGTCCCCCTACCGCAGGGCTGCGAGCTGACGCTGACGACGCAGACGGCCGACGAGTGGGCCGAGGACACGCAGCGCGGGTGGGCGATGATCCTCGATGTCCTGGAGCAGACGCTGCCCGCCGAAGAGCCGACGTGCGGTGCTGGCCTGGCTCAGCACGCGGCCGTGCCGCGGCGCATGGCCGTGTATCTCGCGGAGTTGGCGGAGACGCTCGAGCTGCATCGGGCCATGCTGGTGACGGACGACTCGAGTTCCAAGAGAGAAGACGAGGTATACGCCGCGCTCGCGGGCGGCTACCGCGACATTGCCGTCAGCCTGCGAGCGCTCGCCGAACGCATGTCGGCTCAGCGGCAGCTGCCCATGGGGCCGCATGATGTCGGCAAGTGGACCGACGGGCACATGAAGGCGTTCGCGCGATTCGTGCACGAACAAGGGGCGCTTGCCTCCGTCCTTCGTGAGGCGGCGGCGCGCGACGAGCAGATGCTCGCGTCGATGCGACAGCAAAAACCTTGACGGCGTGGCCCACGCAGCCAGGCTTCGAGGGCTGTTTTATTCGCTGTATGTTCGTTTTTGGCGCTCGAGCTGAACTGGCACTCCTTCGGCCCCCGGCTCTTGCGCGGTACGCAGCTCGAGGGTTATGTGTTAACCCATTGAGGGTAGGCCTGTGCTGGACCCTTTCATGCTAAAACCGTCGCACCCGCAATCCTTCGGGGAAAGCCTGTAACCGTCGGGAAAGTCGGGAAATACGGGAAATGGAAAGAAACAGGAAGAAGTAGAAAGACGGGCAAAAAATACGGGCGGAAAATACGGGCAATAGGGCGCTACGTCCACGTGTGCGGAAGTTCGGAGAGGCCGTGTGAGAAGAGGATTGAGGGAAGGTTCGCTCGTCGTCTTGGCTCTGGCGTTCGGCGTGTCTCAGCAGACTTCGAGTCTGAGCGCCCGACCTCTGCAGACGCCCGCGCCAACGGCGGTGTCCGCTCCTCCCGCTCCGGCCTTCGTGTCGCAGTACTGCGTCACCTGTCACAACAGCCGCACGAAGTCAGGCGGGCTGGCGCTCGACGTCCTGGATCCCGCGAACGTCGCCACCGACACCGAGACCTGGGAGAAGGTCGTTCGCAAGCTGCGGACTGGCGCGATGCCCCCGACGGGCGCCAAACGAGCCGACGAGGCGACCAGCAAACGAGTCATCGCGTCGCTTGAAACCTCGCTCGACAAGGTCGCGCTGACCCACCCCAATCCCGGGCGGCCGCCGCTTCATCGCCTCAATCGCGCCGAGTACGCCAACGCCATCAGGGACCTGCTCGACCTGGACGTGCAAGTGGCATCGCTGCTGCCTCCCGACGACGCGGCGTTCGGCTTCGACAACGTCGCCGACGTGCTGGGCGTATCGCCGCTGCTGCTCGAGCGCTACGTCGACGCGGCCGCGGAAATCAGCGAGGTGGCCGTCGGCGCTTCGGAGGTGCCGACGGGCAGCACCGCCTACCGGGCTCGACAGGATCTCTCGCAGGATCGACACATCGAGGGGCTGCCCCTCGGGACCGTTGGCGGCATGGTCGTGCGCCACCAGTTTCCGCTCGACGCCGAGTACGAGGTACGGGTCAAGCTGTATCGCACCAACGTCGGCACGATGCGTGGCCTCGAGTACGAGCGCGAGGTCGAGATCAGCGTCGATGGCCAACGCGTTCACGCGGCGAAGGTGGGTGGCGAGGCCGACCTCAAGAAGCTGTTCATCAACGGCAACACGACCGGGCTGGGCGACGAGGTCGATGGACGGCTGAAGGTTCGGCTGCCCCTCAAGGCCGGGCCGCACTCGGTCGGCGTCAGCTTCGCCGGAAAATCGGCGGCGTCCGATACGCGACAGCTCAAGGCCTACGAGCGCAGTTCTTCCGATACCTACGACTGGTCGGGCAACCCGCATGTCGACACGATGACGGTCGCGGGGCCCTACAACGCAACCGGGCCTGGCGACACCCCGAGCCGCCGGCGGATCTTTGCCTGTCGCCCGGCAACGGCAACCGCCGCCGCCGAAACCGCGTGTGCCAGAACCATCCTGACGACCTTGGCTAGACGCGCCTATCGTCAACCGGTCGCCGACGTCGACCTGCAGCGGTTGTTGGGGTTCTATCAGGATGGCCGCCGTGAAGGGTCGTTCGAGACGGGGATCCAGGCGGCGTTGCAGCGCATTCTGGCCAGCCCGAAGTTCGTGTTTCGCGCCGAACGCGATCCCGACAACGTGGCGCCAGGGGCGCCGTATCGCCTCACCGACCTGGAACTGGCGTCGCGGCTGTCGTTCTTCCTGTGGAGCAGCATCCCCGACGACGAGTTGCTGCGGCTGGCGGAACAGGGACGCCTGCGAACGCCGGCCGTCTTGAGCCAGCAGGTCCGGCGCATGCTGGCCGACAAGAAGTCGACCGCGCTCACCACCAACTTCGCGGGCCAATGGCTGCAGTTGCGGAACCTGCGCAACATGATGCCGAACTCCGAAGAGTTCCCCGACTTCGACGACAACCTGCGCCAGGCGCTCCAGCGCGAGGCCGAACTCTTCGTCGAAAGCATCGTGCGCGAGGACCGCAGCGCGCTGGACCTCCTGTCGGCCGACTACACCTTCGTGAACGAGCGGCTGGCACGGCACTACAAGATGCCGGGCGTCTATGGAAGCCACTTCCGCCGCGTGCCGGTGACCGACGAGGCGCGGAAGGGGCTGCTCGGCAAGGGCGGCGTGCTCATGGTGACCTCACACGTCGACCGGACCTCGCCGGTGGCGCGCGGAAAGTGGATCCTCGACAACCTGCTGGGGGCGCCGCCGCCGCCGCCGCCCGCCGACGTGCCTCCGTTCCCGGAAGGCGATGAGCAGAAGAGCAAGTCGGTGCGCGAACGCATGGAGCAGCACCGGGCGAACCCGGTGTGCGCAAGCTGCCATCGGGTGATGGATCCGCTGGGCTTCGCCCTCGAGAACTTCGACGCGGTCGGCGCGTGGCGCACGAAGGACGGCAGCCAGCCCATCGACGTCTCGGGGCAACTGGCCGACGGGACCCAGGTGAACGGAGCGGTCATGCTCCGGCAGGCGCTCCTCAACAAGTCGGATCTGGTGATCACCACCCTCACCGAGAAGCTGATGACCTACGGGGTCGGGCGGGGAGTCGGGTATGCCGACATGCCGGCAGTGCGGGCGATCGTCCGCGACGCGGCCGCCAACGACTACCGGTTCTCGTCGCTCGTTCTCGGCATCGTCAACAGCAAGCCGTTTCAGATGCGGATGAAGACTCAAGACAGTACGCAAGGCGCTCCGGGAGACCAGGGAAAACGCGCCTCCCGGTAGAGGCGTCGAGCACACAGTAATTGTTGCGCAGGAGAATTGCCGCCATGTTCATCACGAAGATGTCGTTGCCTCGCCGGACGTTCCTACAGGGTGTGGGCGCCACCGTGGCCCTGCCCTTCCTCGAGGCAATGGTGCCTGCCCTGACTCCCGCGGCAAAGGCAGCGACCCTCTCGCCGCTGCGCTTCGGAGCCATGTACGTCCCGCACGGGGCCATCATGGACCAGTGGACGCCGGCCGCCGGACGGGGCTTCGAGTTCACGCCCATCCTGAAGCCGCTCGAGCCGCTGAAGGATCGCGTCAACGTGGTGAGCGGCCTGTTCCGCGCCGGCGACAACGACCACGCCGTCAGCGTGGCCGCCTGGCTGAGCGGCGCGGTCCCGAAGCGGACCGAAGCCGAGGACGTGCGGCTCGGCACCACCATCGACCAGATCGTCGCGAAGAAGGTGGGCCAGGACACGCCGTTCCCGTCCATCGAGCTGGCCACCGAGGACTTCACCGGCTACGTCGGCGGGTGCAGCCCCGGTTACGCCTGCGCCTACATGAATACGCTGGCCTGGTCGTCGCCGACGACGCCGCTGCCCACCGAAATCAACCCGCGCGTGGTGTTCGAGCGCCTGTTCGGCCGGGCCGGCAGCGCCGCCCAGCGAGCCGCTCGCATGAAGCGGAACAAGAGCGTGCTCGATTCCATCAAGGACGACGCGCAGGACCTGCAGCGCGGCCTGGGCGCCAGCGACCGTGCCCGCCTCGACGGCTATCTGGGCAACATCCGCGAAATCGAACGGCGCATCCAGCAGACCGAGGCCAAGAACAAGAACCAGGTCACCTCGCTCGACACACCCCTGGGCGTTCCCGACGTCTACGGCGAGCACGCCGCCTTGATGTACGACCTGATGGCCGTGGCGTATCAGGCGGATCTGACCCGGGTGGCCACCTTCATGATGGCTCGTGAGGCCAGTTTCAAGACCTACCCCGAGATCGACATCACCATTCCGCACCACCCGCTGTCGCACCACGGCAATCAGCCGAATCTGGTCTCGACGCACGCGAAGCTGAACACCTATCACATGTCGCTGTTCGCCAACTTCCTGCAGAAGATGGCCGCGACGCCCGACGGTGACGGCTCGCTGCTCGACCACTCGCTGTTCCTCTACGGCAGCGGCATGAGCAACGGCAACGCGCACTCCGCGGGCCCGCTGCCCTTGATCGCCGCCGGCGGCGTGATGGGCAAGGGACACCGGCACGTGACGACGGCGGAGAAGACGCCGCTGGGCAACATGTGGGTGAGCGTGGCCGAGAAGTTCGACATCGAGGTCGAAAGCGTCGGCGGCAGCAACGGCAAGGTCGACCTCGCGTAAAGGCGTGGGCCCGCTGAAACGCGGACCACGCGCCATGTCTGGCGAACCGGCTTACGGCGTGACCCGCAAATCGCGCGGGTTCACGCCACGGTATCGGCGAACAGCCTGGACGGCCGTTCGCGGGTTGGTTCGCTGATTCGGTCGTTACTTTTCGAAGGGCGTTGCATGCGAACGAGCACTCGACTCGGAATGTGGTTGGCCGTCCTCGCCGTGCCCTCGATGGTCAGCGCGGGGGCCGGGGCCGGTGGGCCGGACCTCGTCGACGCGGTCAAACAAGGCAACAAGACGACCGTGCGCGCTCTGCTGAAACAGCGAGCCGACGTCAAGACAGCCGAGGCCGACGGCACGACGGCGCTGCACTGGGCCGTCCAGTCGGACGATCTCGAGATGACGCAGCTGCTGTTGCGGGCCGGCGCCGACGCCAGCGCGGCCAACCGGTTCGGCGTGACGCCGATGTCGCTGGCGGCGACCAACGGCAATGCGGCGGTCATCGAGGCGCTGCTGAAGGCCGGGGCCAACGCCAACACCGCGCTTCCGCAAGGCGAGACGGTCCTGATGACCGCCGCGCGTACCGGCCGGGTCGAGGCCATCAAGTCCCTGCTCGTGCACGGCGCCAACGTGCAGGCCAGGGAAACCAACCTTGGGGAGACGGCCCTGATGTGGGCCGCCAACGAGAACAACGCCGATGCCGTGGCGCTGCTGATCGAAGCGGGCAGTGAAATCAACGCGCGGTCCGCCCCGTCACCGGTGCCTCGCCTGCAGTACCCGCGCATCGGCATGATTCCAGCCGACCTGCCACGCGGCGGATGGACCGCGTTGATGTATGCCGCGCGCCAGGGCGCGATCGAGGCGGCGACCAAGCTTGCTGAGGGCGGCGCCGATCTGAACCTCAAGGACCCGGCCGGCTCGACGGCGCTCATCCTCGCCATCATCAACGGTCAGTACGACCTGGCGAAGATGCTGCTGGACAAGGGCGCGGACGCCAACGCCGCCGACTCCACGGGCATGGGCCCGCTCTACGCCGCCGTCGACATGCACACGGTCGGGTGGACGCAGGGCCGGCCCCAGCCGAAGCCGTCGAGTGAACTCGATAGCGTCGCCATCGCCAGGTTGTTGCTGGCCAAGGGCGCCAACCCGAACGCCCGATTGACTTCGCCGCTGTTGCAGCGGGTGCACAGCCGCGGCGACGGCTCGCTGGGCCCTGGCTCCACGCCGTTCATGAGGGCGTCGAAGTGGGGCGACATCACGATGATGCGGATGTTGCTCGACAACGGCGCGGATCCCACGCTCCGGCAGAAGAACCATACGACCGCACTCATGATCGCCGCCGGCGTCGGCAAGCGTGTCGGTGGTGACGACGAGGAAGATCCGCGCCAGCGCGGCACGGAGCAGGACGCGATCGCGGCGATCAAGCTGTGCATCGAACGCGGCGTCGACGTGAACGCTTTCAACGACGTCGGCGACACGGCCCTGCACGCCGCCGGCGGCGAAGCGCTGATTCGCTTCCTGGTCGAGAACGGCGCCAAGACGGACGCGCAGAACCGGCTGAAGCAGACGCCCCTCGACGTGTTGAAGAAGACGAAGGGGGAGAAGTCGGCGGCGGCGCAGTTGCTGACCAGGTTGAGCGCCAGCGCCTCGAGTGCGGCGCCGGCGCGGCAATAGATGCTGACGTCCCCCGGAACTGTCAGGAACACCGTAACGAGCCAAGAAGAGAGAGAGACGTGAGCATGCTGCAGCGCCGGCCGTTTTCGTGGTGGGTCACTGCCTTCCCGGTTGCCGCCCTCCTTTCAGGCGTGACGACGTTCGCGCAGGACGGCGCGAAGGCAGGAGCCGCGCCCAACGGCGTCTACACCACGACCCAGGCCGAACGGGGCAAGGACCTCTTCGTGAACAACTGTGGCAACTGCCATGGCGTGGACTTCAAGGGTGCGTTCGAGCGGGCGCCCGCGCTGACCGGCGACGCCTTCCTCAAGAACTGGGAAGGGCGGAACGTCAATAGCCTGTTCGCCAAGATCAAGCCTTTCCAGCACAGTGGGATCCGAAGCTTGGAATTCACGTGACTTGAAGTCGCGG
>JADMIO011678434.1_pt1 | contig 109199 bp, 96 predicted proteins | sample 8958161 | NCBI WGS metagenome assembly JADMIO01 (sample SAMN16585339, study PRJNA669376) | soil metagenome | isolation source: Crop rotation soil | place: USA: Cullars Rotation, Alabama | collected 2011
CACCCGAAGGTGAGCCAGTGTGATTACATTTGCGGCCTAACTGTGGCCAGTCCAGTTACGCTGGAGTCACTAGTATTTAGGTGACACTATAGAAGCGGCCGCGACAACTTGTCCACGTGGAATTCTAAGCTTAGGATCCCAATGTGCTGGAAAGGCGGCTCGCGCGCACCGTGTGCGCCGCGCCGACGAGTGCAGCTGCATTGGCGATGTACGGCAAGATGGCCGGCGTCGCCTACGAAGACTACACGCACGCCAAACTCATCGTGGTGTGGGGCGCCAACCCTCCGGCATCGGGGATTCACTTGATGGCCCACATCAAGCAGGCACAAAAGAACGGTGCCCGCCTGGTGGTCGTGGACCCGCGACGCACGCCTCTCGCCCGCACCGCGGATCTTCATCTTCCGGTGGCACCGGGCACGGACGTCGGCGTGGCACTGGCCATCATTCGCGAGCTCTTCGAGTCTGGCCGGGCCGACCAGAAGTTCCTGGACCGTCACGCTTCTGGCACCGAAGCCCTGCGTGCGGCTGCTGCGCCCTGGACCATGGCTCGCGCGGCGGAAGTCGCTCGAATCGACGAAGGACAACTGAAGCTCTTTACGAACTGGTATGCAGACACCAATCCCGCGGTGATTCGCTGCGGCTGGGGTCAGGAGCGCAATCGCAACGGCGGCTCCGCCACGATGGCGATCCTCGCGCTGCCGGCCGTCGGCGGAAAGTTTGGCGTGCGGGGCGGCGGCTACACGATGAGCAACTCAGGCTCGTGGGGCCTCACCGCCGAAACCTGGATCGACTCCCCTCTCCCCGACTCACGCATCGTCAACATGAACCACCTGGGTCGCGCACTGCTCGAGTACGACGCCCCGCCCATCAAGGTGCTGTTCGTCTACAACTGCAATCCCCTGGCGACCATGCCGGATCAGAACCGAGTGCGGAAAGGCCTGGAACGTGAAGATCTGTTCACGGTGGTGTTCGAGCAGACGATGACGGACTCCGCGAAGTACGCCGACGTCGTCTTGCCGGCCACGACATTTCTGGAACACTACGACCTCGCCAAAGGCTACGGCGCGTATCACCTCCACGTGGTGCAGCCGGTAATCGAGCCAGTGGGAGAAGCGCGGCCCAATCACGAAGTGTTCCGCGAGCTCGCCGTTCGGCTTGGTCTGCGCGAAGCAGAAGACGAGGAAGACGCCCTGGGCCAGACCGAAGCGCTGCTCGACGTGATGTCGCGCATGCCCGAGGACTACGCCAGCACCTTGCGCGATGGCGCGGTCGCAAGGGGTCCGGCATCAGGGTCGCCGATCCAGTTCGTGGACGTGCTCCCGAAGACACCGGACGCGAAGGCACACCTCTTCCCGGAAGGTCTCGAGATGACGGCCGGCCTGTATGCGTTTCAACCCGATCCCGCGAGCACTGCTTATCCGCTCGCACTGATCTCGCCTGCTAGTGCGCACACGATCTCATCGACGCTAGGCGAACTCCGGCCCGGCATCGCTCGCCTCAAGATGCACCCGGACGATGCGCGGCCGAGGGGGATTGAGGATGCCGACCCAGTCCGCGTGTTCAACGAGATCGGCGAAGTGTGGTGCGAGGTCGCGATTAGTCCCGAAGTCTGCCCGGGCGTGGTGTCACTGCCAAAGGGCCTGTGGGCTCGCAGTACGGAAAACGGCGCCACGGCCAACGCGCTCGCGCCAGACACGCTCACTGACCTTGGCGAAGGGGCGTGCTTCAACGACGCCAGGGTGCAGGTGGCCGTGAGGGGAAAACACTGACGCTATGGTTCGGCCTGGCCAATCAATCGAAGATTATTGCCGTGCGTGCAAGACCGATCGCATGCATACCGTGGTTGCCACGGACACCGCCGGCACGCCTGTTCGAGTTCGATGCGGTTACTGCGAGAGTGAACACAACTATCGCGGCGGGCCCAGGGTCAACGTCGACACCGGTGCCATTGCCTCGTCTCGAACCAGCCCTCGACCACCGGCGCCGCGCATCGCATCGACCGCCGCCCCTTTGCCTCTCGTCACCGATCGTGAAAGGACGCTGCCCCCTGTGAGCTTGAATGACAACGCCACCGACCTGGAATTACTGCTACGCCGAGTGATCCGCGAAGAGACGGGGCTCACATCCGTGATCCCGGCTGCGAAGTGGCGCGGCGGCACATTAGTGCTGCGGCCGGCAGACCCATCGCTGCAGGAGAAGACCTGGCCGATCGACACCTTCTTCCACAAGATCGTCATGCTGCGCAATCGTCTGCGTACACTCGAGCAGCACGTCAACGCTTCCGACCTGCCAGACGACGCCAAGGTGAAGCTGCAGACCTACATCACCGGATGCTACGGGTCACTGACGAGCTTCAATCTCCTCTTCGCCGACGAGCAGGATAAATTCACCGGGCAGGCGGAGGGATAGACCCAGCGTCTCTTTATCGTCTTGACCGGAAGATCTCGTACACGCTTCCGGTATCAAGTGAAACAACGACCAGGTTCCCGTTGGGCGCAGTCTGGATCTCGGTGACGACGCCGAAATTGGTGCCGACGACGTGATGCTTGTCCGCGCTCGGGTCATGGAAAGTCGCGTTGTCGGCGACGTCCTTGCCGACGATCGTTCGCCGGTTCCCGGTCAGCTTGAAGGCCATGAGTCCTCCCCCGAGCGGATCGTGGTCACCGCTGAGGGAGAAACCGACGAACAGGTCGCCATGCCACTGCGGTCCCAACCCGCGACTATTGAGGAACCCAATCCCTGCGGGCGCCAATACGTACTTCCAGGAGTACTCGGGATCGGAGTAGTGCGATCCAGGCAGCACGAAGAGGCGCGACAATGCCTCCTGCGGCGTGTCGGCAATCCGCTCGGGCCCCCACCGGAACTGCTGAAGGTTCGGAAAGTCCTCGTGATGCAGCGCCGTCGTCTCGATCTGCTTGAACTGCGCCACTCGAGACGCAGGTCCCATGATCTGGATCCAGCCCGAGTTCATTCCGCGCTCGATCAGGTTCAGCTCGTCGAACGCGTCCTCACCGTTCTCCTGGTCCCAGAGATTTCCAGAGAGCGGATCGAAGGCCATGCCGAAGCCGTTGCGAACCCCATAGGCGAAAATCTTCTGGATGTTCGCGCCTGCCTCTCCTCCCATCGCCGCGCCGGCGGCGAAGAACGGATTGTCCGTCGGCGTCGTTCCATCGTCATTCAACCGGATGATCACACCAGTGAAGTGCGCGTCGTCCGGTTCCGGTCCTCCGAACTGGTCGTCGGCCACGATGATGTTGCCGCCGCCGGTCAGTGTCGGACCGGAGGGAAGGTTCTGGAGCTGACCGCGCCGGCCCACATCGCCGAACAGAGCGTAAAGCTTTCCGTCCGGTCCGAAGCGAATCACGCCGCCATCGTGGTTGCCTCGTGGCGGCTGAACTTCACCGTTCGGGCCCGTTGGTGACGTCGATGCATCGTTCTGAAACGCGCGCAGCATGATGAGGTTCTTGTCGAACACCAGCGTATTGGTCGCGTCGTTCCACACGAACCGGTCGATGCGGTTGCCGAGCAACGGGACGGCGAGCGGGTCGTCAGAGTCGTCGCCGAGCCCTGGCGTCAGGGCGCATTTGTTCTGCGTCGGGAAGAACTGATTGTCGGCGGCTGGCGGCGGAGCGATGCAACTCCAGAAGAGGTAGACAAACTTGTTCAGCTCGAAGCCGGGGTGGAGAGCGATCCCGAGGAGCCCCCGCTCGGAGAAGTTGTTCACCGCCAGGTTGAGCGCGGTGCCGGTGACCGCACCGTTCTCCACCACCTGAACCTGTCCGGTGTTCTTCTCGATGACGAGCCATTCAGAACCGGAGAGAAACGCAAGACCGATCGGTGTCACGAACCCATCGGCAGCCGTCCGTACCGCAAGGTTCGGCACGGTCATCGTGGGCCCCAGTGCCCGCGCAGGCAAAGGAACCACTGCTGTCTCGAAGACGAAGATCATCGCCATCGCTGTGGCGACGAGCGCAACTACGGAACACGCACGCGTCTGCATGGAACAACCTCCTGATGCCAGCCAGTCTCGCCGGGCGATCGATGAGGTGTTGTTTTGTTTTGGACAAACAGCGGCTGATTAAAACCCCTGGAGGATCCCCAGCTGCCACTTTAGTGGTCTGCCTATGCGATCGATGGCGCGCGATGCGGCAAGTTCGAGCGTGATGAAGCCGAAGATGTTCGCGCGTAGTGCCGCGCCGTAACTGCGTACGAGATCGCGATCACCGCCGAACAACGCAGGCTTGGAACCGATCGACCACGCGACGCCGGCGTCGAAGAACGCGGCAATTTCGAGCGGCACATACGAGCCGTAGTTGATCTCACCGCGAAACAGCCCGAGCAGCGGCGCACGGACTTCGGCGTTCATCACCAACAGGCGGCTGCCCACGAGTCGATCGAACACCGCGCAACTCGTGCGTTGAAATGCGCCGCACTCACCCGGCTCGAACTCGCCGAACCCGTAGCCGTGAATCAGCTGCTGGTGGCCCGCATAGTACTTCGCGAGTTGAAGGTGTTCGGCGTCGCGGCCGTACCGCCCGATGTGAAGCGCCCTGACCGCCACTGTCACCGGACGGACCGGCATCAGGTACTGGCGCCAGTCCGCTACCGCCGTGCTGAATTGCAGGGACCCGCGCGTGTTCCGCATCTCGAAGCGCGAACGCCGCCCAAGAATGGGGCTGGTCGCGCCAAAGAACGATGAGTCGTGCACCAGCGCCGTTCGGAACTCACCGAGGCGCAGTGACTTCGCGAGCGTTTCCTCGTAGTCATTGCGGCTGATGAGCTGCTGGGTGACCCTGTCGTACACGCGCTCGCGCACATCGCGATTGAAGGCCACCATGTTCGCACTGCCGGCCAGCTCGAGCCGGGTCGAGCTGTTAAACGGAAACGCCGTCGCAAAAGAACCGCCGCGATAGATCTGCCGCTCGACCACTTCTTTGACCGTGGTCGTCGTGCCGTCTGCGCTATCCCTGAAATCGAGATAGCCGCCGCGGTACGGATCGACCCGCAGCGACGCGGCCCAGTTCCAGCGATGCCGGCGGTTGATGTAGGTGAACCCACCGCCCCAGTCGTCAATGTCGTTCGCCAACGTGGCATCCACTGCCAGCGTCCTGTCGCCCAGCATGTCGCTGAAGAGCGCGGCCATCGATCCGCCGATGAAGCCGCCGAACGAATTGACGCCTGCGTACAGGACCGGCTGGCTGATCGCATCGAGTTTGAGGTCGTGTTTGTATGGCTGGCTCAACGTCGGGGCATCGAGCAACGGCAGACCGCGGACCGGGTCGTCGAGCAGCCGCGCGACATCCCCGGTCGCGCGCGACAGCAGCGTCGGCGCAGGCGCAAAGGCCGTGATGCTCGCCGCCCGCCGCGAGACTTCGGGCGGCACCATCGCCACGATGTTGGCCTCGTCGAGAAGGTACACGGCGTGGCCATCGCGCTCGAACACGCTGAACGCGAATCGGCCCGTGCCTGGAGCGAATGACAGCGCAGGACTCGTTGAGGTGATGCCGGCAATGCCCGTGGCAAATGCGGTCAGACGTGAAACCGGTCCGCCCTCGATGCCAATCCGATACAAGTTGCTGACGCCGTCCGGATCGGCGATGAAAGTAACCGTCTTCCCGTCGGCGCTGATCTGCGGACTCAGGTGCTTGCCTTCGAGAAACGCCTGGATCGGATGGACAACCTTCGTCGCCAGATCCAGGCGCGCCAATCGCAGCGCTCCCGGTCGAAGCTGTTCAAGGTCGGTGCTGAATCGTTCGGTCACAAACACGATCGTCTTGCCGTCGGGTGACACCACCGGCTCGAGATCGGCGAACGGATCGGAGGTGAGCGCGGTCAGGTGGCCCGAAGGCAGTTCCACCTGATACAGATCGGTCAGGCCGCCACGATTGCCGCTCACCACCAGCGAGCGCGCATCCGGCGCCCACGCCGGATTCATCGCATCGTCGAGCTCCGGCAGCACGACCTCGCGCTGCACCTTGCCGTTGCGCGGATCGACAAACGCCAGCACGGGCCGCCCGCCGCGCACGGCCGTCACCACGAACTCCTTGCCGTCAGGCCGCCAGGCCCCCGCGGAGTTGAGGAACTGCAAACTGTCGAAGTGCGGATCGGTGGCAGACTCCACCAGCTTCCGTTCGATCTTCCCCGTCTCGGTGCTGGCGAGATAGAGGTCCACGGAGAATCGGTCCTTCTCCGAGAAGAAGGCGATGTGCTTGCCATCCGGGCTTACGCGCGGACCGATGTTGATGCGGCCCGCACCGTTGTCTTCGCTGATGAGCAGGCGAGGCTCGCTCGAAAGCGTTGGCAGGTCGGCGCGCATCATCGCGATGGCCGCGCGAATCGACTTGTGCCAGTCCTCGGTGAGTTGATCCGGTGTCGTGCCTAGCTGCAGAGCAAATCCGGTCATGTCGAAGCGTGGATTCGCGGCGGACCGGAGCAGAGACACGACCGCACGGTCGCCGTACGTGGCGCCGATGTACGCCCAGAACGCGTGACCCCATCGATAGGGAAACAGCTTCGGATCGTCGAGGTCCTTGACGTGCGGCAGCTTCTCCGTAATCGCCGCATCGCGCAGCCACATCGCCGTTTGCGGATCAACCGGTCCAATCGACAAGTACTCCGCCATCCCTTCTGCAAACCAGAGCGGGAACTGCAGAATGTCGGGCAGGCTGAACTCGGCCTCACGCGGATCGGCGCCCGTCATATCGAACTGGAACGCGTGCACCATCTCATGCCCCAGCACGTGATCGGTGTCGGCAAGCGAGCCGGCCATCGGCAACACGATGCGGCGCTTGAGGGCCTCGGTCACGCCGCCCGTGCCCTCACCAACCAGGCCCTCGATCGCGTTCGTCTGGCGGAAGTGGGCCGGCGCGGCATAGAGGATCAAGGCCTGCCGGCCGCGAAGGTCGTGACTGAAGAATCGCGTGAGGCGCCAACGCCACCGCTCAGCCATGCGTCCGATGATGGCCGCGCCTTCGGCTTCCTCGGGGTAGTAGTAGATGTCGAAGTGCTCGGTCTTCAGGATCTGGAACTTGAACGATCGATACTGGACCTTGTTGCGGCCGAAGTACTGGGCCTGCGCCACCGCCGGTACGAGCGACAGCAGCATGACCGCCGCCACGAGGCGGATGCAGCGCGGCGGCCGCCGCCTACAGTAAGATGCGGAGGTCTCATGAATACCGACGAAACCGCAGATAAACCGACGCCACGCATCGTGCATTGCGTGAAGCTCCTTCGTGACCTTCCCGGACTGCCCTCCCCCCCCTGGCCCGGCGAACTAGGCCGGCGCATCTATGACAGCGTCTCCGCGGAGGCGTGGGCCATGTGGGAAGAGCAAATGAAAATGATCTTGAATGAGTATCGCCTGTTGCCGTTTCAAAAAGAAGCGCAGCAATTGGTGGCCAAGCACATGGAGGAGTATTTCTTCGGCAAAGGTGCCGCAACTCCCCCGGGCTTTGTGCCCGAAACCAAGTAATATCCGCCGGACGCCAGCACGGCTCTGTAAGCCGTGAGCCGTAAGCCGTAAGACATCTCCTTGGAGGACTGACACGTGGCAGCATCGACAGCACCCGGCAGCATGGCGCCCGCCAGCTCTGACAAGTCGTTTTTCGGACACCCACGCGGGTTGTCCACGCTCTTCTTCTCGGAAATGTGGGAACGGTTCAGTTACTACGGGATGCGGGCGTTCCTCATCCTGTACATGACCGCACCAACGGAATTGGGCGGCCTTGGACTGAGCAAAGCCACAGGCTCAGCGATTTACGGCACCTACACGTCGATGGTCTACCTGCTCAGTCTGCCGGGCGGATGGATTGCCGACCGGCTGATCGGACAGCGCAAGGCCGTACTGTTCGGCGGCATCCTGATCGCGTCCGGACACTTCTCACTTGCGTTCCCAGCCACCGCCACTTTCTACCTCGGCCTGATCCTCATTGTCTTCGGCACGGGACTTCTGAAGCCAAACATCAGCGTCATCGTCGGCCAGTTGTATTCGCGCGAGGACTATCGACGTGACTCCGGGTTCTCGATCTTCTACATGGGGATCAACCTAGGGGCGTTCATTGGACCGCTCATCACCGGCTTCCTGGTGCAGGACGAAGGGTTCCGCCGCTGGATCGCCGGAATGGGGATGGATCCCAATTCATCGTGGCATTGGGGCTTTGCCGCGGCAGGCGTGGGCATGACGCTCGGCCTCATTCAATACGTGCTGGGCGGCCGTCACCTCGGCGAAGCGGGGATCAAGCCGACACCGGCCGCTTCACCTGAAGCCTTTGCCCAACTGAAGTCCCGATCGACCATGGTTATGGGCATCGCACTCGCCGCGATGGTCGTCTTCGGCGCGATGCTGGCCATGGGCACCATCAGCGTGACTCCCGAACAGGTCACCGGCGCCTATCGCTACCTCCTGATCGCCGTGGTGCTCGGCTTCTTTACGTGGCTGTTCAAGGCCAATGACTGGACACGCGAAGAACGCGGGCGCCTGTGGGTCATCGTGGCGATGTTTACCGCCGCCGCGTTGTTCTGGTCGATCTTTGAACAGGCGGGATCCACGCTGACCTTCTTCGCCGAAGAAAGCACGGACACGCACATCTTCGGCTATGCGTTCCCCAGCGCCTGGTTCCAGTCCTTGAACGCCATGTTCATCGTCATGTTCGCCCCGGTGTTTGCCTGGATCTGGCTCAAGTGGGGCGATACCCAGCCCTCGGGTCCCACTAAGTTCTCGTGGGGCCTCATTGGCGTCGGCCTCGGGTTCGTGTTGCTGGTGCCTGCCGCGAAGCTGGTCGCAGGTGGCGCACAGGTGAGCCCCCTTTGGCTCACCGGAACTTACCTGCTTCATACGTTCGGCGAGTTGTGCCTCAGCCCGGTCGGCCTGAGTTCGATGACCAAGCTGGCGCCCGCGCGCATCATGTCGCTGATGATGGGTGTCTGGTTCCTCGCTTCGTCAGTGGGCAACTTCCTTGGCGGCGAGATGGCCGGCCTCTACGAGAAGCTGCCGCTCGTGAACATCTTCGGCTACGTCGGCCTGTTCGGAATCCTGGCCGGTGTGATCATGATGGCGTTCTCGGGCAAGCTCGCGAAGATGATGCACGGCGTAAAATAGCGGGCAGTGGGCCTCAAGAAATACCAGGAGAAGCGGAACTTCAAAGTCTCGCCTGAGCCGAAGGGCGACGAGGCGAAGGCGCGAAAGACTCGCAAGGGAAAGCCGCTCTACTTCTGCGTCCAGAAGCACCTGGCCAGCCACCTTCACTACGACTTCAGGCTGGAGCACAACGGCGTGCTGCTGTCGTGGGCGGTCCCGAAGGGGCCGTCGCTCGATCCGAAGGTGAAACGCTTCGCGGCGCAGGTGGAAGATCACCCGATCGAGTACGGGTCGTTTGAAGGCGTGATCCCCGAAGGCTACGGCGCCGGCATCGTCATGCTGTGGGATTCCGGGACGTGGACGCCTGAGTCGCCCGACGTCGATGCGGCCCTGGCGAAGGGCGACCTGAAATTCAAGACCGATGGCTACAAGCTGAAGGGATCCTGGGTGCTCGTGCGCACCCGCGGATATTCGCGTGGCGGAGAGAAGTCAGCAAAGCCCAGTTGGCTGCTGATCAAGCACAAGGACGAATGGTCCGGGGACCTGGACATCACGGAATTTGCGCCCCTGAGCGTCAAATCGGGCGACGATTTTCCCGCCATCATGGCGGCCCAGGATCCGAAGCTGTGGATGAGCCACCAGCCCGCCAAGGGCGGAGCGACCAATGCTATGCTTCGGGAGATTATCGAACAGGCGGCGCAGCTGAAACTCGCCGAGTTGGAACAACCGAAGTCACGCGGAAAACGCGCGCGTAAACCTCCCGTCTGACCTGCTGAAAGAGGGTCCTTTATGAAACAGTCACTCTCCGCTCTCGCCGTCGTCGTTCTTCTTACCGGCGGCGTCAAGCTCGCCGCCCAACAGCAGGCTCCGCCTACTCCGGCGCAGGAAGCGCCGAAGGCCGCCGCCGCCAAGCCCGGTGCGCCGGCCGGCAAGTGGGTCATGACTCTCGAGGGACCGCAAGGCCAGATGGCGCTGAACCTCGACGTGAAGGTGGACGCCACCAACAAGGTGACCGGCACACTCGAGAGCCCGCAGGGCCCCACGAACATCGCCGGTGAAGTGAAGGACGGCGTGCTCGGGTTCACGATCAACTTCGATGCCGGCGGGACGCCGATGGAGATCTACTTCGAAGGCAAAGTCGGCGCGGATGACAAGCTGACGGGCACGATGGCGCTGGGCGACATGGGCAAGTTCCCGTTCACCGCCACGCGGGCGAAGGGTTAGTCACTGATGATTCGACGCGTATTGATCGCCGCCCTGGTCCTGGCCGGGGCGGCGACGTCTTTTGCCCAGAAGGCGCCGGACGCCGCTGCCGTCAACCTCACGGGAAAGTGGCAGATGCAGCTCGAGATGTCGGTCGGCACCTCCACTCCGGTGTTGGTGTTCAAGCAGGACGCCGAGAAGCTCACCGGCACCTATACGGGCCGGTACGGCGAGTTCCAGCTGGCCGGCAAGGTTGATGGCCGCAAGCTGGAATTCGTGGTGACGATCATCGCCGAAGGCACGGAAACCAAAATGAGCTTCACCGGCGAAGTCCAGCCGGCGGGCGACATCATCAAAGGCAACGCCGAACTGGGTGGCATGGGCGAAGCCACCTGGCTCGCAAAGCGCGAAAAGAAATAAGCTGGGTTCGTAATGGACCTTTCCTCGGCCGCGCGGCAGGCCATGGCTCGACTTGCCGCGGACCTCACTCGGGTCTTTGGCGATCGCTTCGTTGCGCTCATCGCGACGGGACCGACGCGCACGGCGGCGTTTGCCACAGCGATTCACGCCGACGACCTCGAGGCGCTCTCCGCACTTACGCAGCGATGGCAACTCGACGGCCTCGACACGCCGCTCTTGATCACGCCGCATGAATTCGTCCGTTCGCTGGACGCCTTCCCCGTGGAATACCAGGCGATGCTCGATCGCCATGAACTCATCGCAGGCGTGTCCCCGTTTACCGGCGAGCGACCGGCCGAAGCGGATCTGCGACGCGCCTGCGAAGTGCAGGCGAAGTCGTTCCTGATTCATTTGCGCCAAGGGTGGCTGCAGGCGTCGGACCACGGACATGAACAGGCTCATCTGGTGGCCGAATCTGCGGCGCCTCTGCGCGCGCTGATTGGCAACGTCGCCAAACTGCACGGCGTCGGCTACTGCACCGATCAGGAGATCGTGGCTTTCGCAGGCACGATACCGGGCGTGTCCTCGGAGTTTGTTGCAGGTGTGTTGTCGCTCGATGAGCGGCCCGAACTCGCGAAGCAATTCATGCCGCGCATGAACGACTACTTGAAAGTTGCCGAACGGCTGTGGGCGTACGTAGACGGCTGGGGCGCGTGAACTCATTTGTCCGGCTTGCGCTGGCGACGGCGTTCGCTGTCACCTGCGCCTTCCCCGCCGCCGCACAAACCAACCTGCCGGCTCTGACGGCGCCGGTCAATGACTTCGCCAATGTCGTTGATGCCGCATCGGCCGCGGAACTCGACCGCATCATTCGCGTGCTCCAGGCCAAGACCGGCGATGTCGTTGTAGTCGCAACGGTCGAGACGTTCGCGCCCTACGCAACGATTGAGGAGTACGCGGTCAAGCTCTTCGAACGCGCCGGCATTGGCACGCGCAAGGCTGACAGCGGCGCGCTGGTGCTGCTCGCGGTCAAGGACCGCCGCGTGCGCATCGAGGTGGGCTACGGCCTCGAAGAATTCATCTCGGACGGCTTTGCCGGCGAGACGATTCGTCAGGAGATGCTGCCGGCCTTCCGCGACGGCCGATACGGGCCGGGTCTTGTTGCGGGGACCACGCGGGTCATCCAGCGCATCGCAAAGGGCCGCGGCGTCACGCTCGACAACGTCGAGTTGCCTGCGGCCTCGCCGCAGCGCGAACCGAGCGGGGGCCCTTCGATCGGCACCATCATCTTCATCATCCTCATCCTGATGCTCATGAGCCGCTATGGCGGAATGGGTGGCTCGGTGCTGCCCTACGGACGGCGCGGCGGGCGCAGCACGTGGAGTGGATGGCACGGCGGCATTGGCGGGTTCGGCGGCGGCTTCGGCGGGGGCGGTGGTGGCGGCTTCGGCGGGTTTGGCGGCGGCCGCTCCGGCGGCGGTGGTGCGTCCGGCGGGTGGTAGCGTGGCGCGGCTAAAGCCACGCCCTACGGTCCGTACGCAGGGCGTCCCTTCAGGGGCGCCCAACGGTCCGTACGTAGGGCGTCCCTTCAGGGGCGCCAAAGTATTCGTATACAGTGGAAATATCCATGCTTGGAAGGAGCCTCAACATGCGGAAAATGTTTCAGGTAAGTCGAATTGTTCTTGCGGTGTTGGCGGTTGGCGCGCTCGGCGCGGCTGCCTCTGGCTGCTCATACAACCGGTTTACCACCCAGGAAGAAGCCATCAAATCGCAGTGGGCCCAGGTCGAGAATCAACTCCAGCGGCGCAGTGATCTGATTCCGAATCTGGTGGAAACCACCAAAGGCTTTGCCCAGCAGGAAAAAGACGTGTTCGGCGCGGTGGCCGACGCGCGCGCGAAGATGGCGGGCGCCACCACACCCGCGCAGAAGATTGAGGCGGCCAACCAGGAATCGAGCGCCCTGGCGCGATTGCTCGTGGTCGTCGAGGCCTATCCGCAATTGAAGTCGAACGAGATCTTTGCGCGGCTGACCGATGAACTGGCCAACACCGAAAATCGCCTTGCAACTGAGCGCATGCGCTACAACGAAAAAGTGCAGGAGTACAACACGGCGCGCCGGAAGTTCCCAGGCAACATCACCGCCAAGATGTTCAGCTTTGCCGAGTATCCGTACTGGGAGGTTCCGAAGGACGCCAAGCTCCCGCCGAAGGTGAACTTCGGGAAATGATCCGGCCGGTTCTGCTGGCCGAGTTCGATCACGAGATGGCGGTGACCCGCCGGCTCCTGGAGCGCTGCCCGACCAACTTCGAGTGGACGCCGCACCAGCGCTCGTACTCGCTCGGCGGCCTGGTCACGCACCTGGCGCGCTTGCCTCGCTGGGGAGAATGGATTCTCACGAACGACGGCTACGACCTGGTCCTCGACCATAAGCCTCAAGCACCGGCACACGATACGCTCGCTGACGTCCTCGCCACGTTCGACACAAATGTCGCGACAGCGCGCGGGCTCCTGACCGCACAGAGTGACGCGGAACTGGCGGCGCCCTGGACCCTGCGCAAAAGCGGCCACAAGCTGATGACGCTGCCTCGAATGTCAGCGTTCAAGACGCTCGTGGTGAACCACGCGATTCACCATCGCGGTCAACTCAGCGTCTATTTACGCCTGCTCGACGTGCCGCTTCCGTCCATTTACGGCCCTACGGCCGATGAGCCCATGTGAAACGCGCCGGCGTAGTTCTGGGAGTGCTGCTCTTCGTGGTGCTGGCCACTGCCAACAGCGGCGGCTACCGGTACGGGATCTCTGACCAGGCCTTTTACATTCCGGCGGTTAACCGCATCCTGACGCCGGCACTGTTTCCACGCGATGCGCCTCTGCTCGAGGCACAGGGCCGCCTCATGGCCTCCGACAACATCGTCGCGGCGGTCGTCAAGACTACGGGGCTGTCGTTGCCGCATGTGGCAGTCACGTTGTATTTCATCGGACTTGTCGTGCTCATCGTGGCGGCGGCTGCGTTCGCGCGCGGACTGACGTACTCGTGGTGGGCGGTGACGTTGTTCGGAATACTCCTCACCTTCCGTCATCGCATCGCGAAGACCGGTGCGAACTCGCTCGAGGGCTACATGCATCCGCGTGAACTCGCGTTCGCGGCCGGCATCGCGTCGCTCGCTTACGTGGTCCGCGGCCGCCATGGCGTGGCGCTGCTGCTGGTGCTGGCATCCGCCGTGCTGCATCCTACGACCGCGCTGTTCTTTGCTTTGGTCGTTTGCGTTGCAGCATTGGTGGGCTTTGGTTCCGTAGGGCGTGGCTCTAGCCTCGCCCTCTGGGTCGCCGCGGTGTTGGTCGCAGGCGTGGCAGCCTGGGCCTTAATCGCCGGCCCCATGGCCGGCCGTCTCATCCGGATGGATCCCGAATGGTTGCGCGTCTTCGCAGAGAAGGACTACCTGTTCCCCGCCCAGTGGCCGATCGACGCGTGGCTGCTCAACCTCGCCTACCCTGTCGTCATCTTCGCGGTGTGGCGAACGCGTGTTCGTCGCGGCCTCTCCGTGCCCCATGAGCGCGGTCTGGTGATTGGCCTCCTCGCGTCAGTGGTCTTCTTCCTCGCGTCCGTGCCCTTCACCATGGCCGAGGTTGCCCTCGCCGTGCAGCTTCAGATCACGCGCGTCTTCTGGATTCTGGACTTCGTCGCCGTCGCGTCAATCGCGTGGTGGCTGACGCAGTCAAAGACGACCGCGAAGATCGCGATTGGACTCTGCCTGATGGGATCGATCGCGCGCGGATATTACCTGCTCGAAGTCGACGACCCCGAACGCCGGCTTGTGACCATCGACCTCCCGAACACAGCGTGGACGGACGCGATGCGTTGGCTCGAAGCGCAACCGTCCGACTGGCATGTGCTGGCCGACCCTGGACATGCGTGGAAGTACGGGATCAGCGTGCGCGTGGGTGCGAGCAGGGACACGCTGATCGAATCGGTGAAAGACAGCGCGATTGCGATCTACGATCGTGGCGTCGCGATGCGCGTGGCTGAACGGGCGCTCGACACGAACGAATACGATCAGATGTCCGAGACCCGGCTGCACCGGCTCGACGAGAAGTACAATCTCGATGTGGCGGTCTTCCCGGCCGGACGCGCGCTCAACCTGCCGCTGCTCTATCGCAATGCCGGTTTTGCCATCTTCGATCTTCGCTGACCAGCCTTTTGTCCCCGCGCGGGGGCTGTCGAACGGCCACGTCATCACGTTCTATGCCTGGGCTCGTTCCCGCACCCGCACGTATCCAGGCCTGCCTGCGCCTGACAAACGCCTGATTCGCGTTGGTGCAGACACGCAGGTGCGCGCGGACTGTTATTGGCAGGCGGATCGCCAGGCCCATCCAACGCTGCTCTGCATGCACGGCCTCGAAGGCTCGTCGGAGGGCCACTACATGCGCGGGCTTGCGCATAAAGGGCTCGGACGCGGATGGAATGTGGTGCTGCTCAATCATCGCAACTGCGGCGGCACCGAACACCTGACTCCACACCTCTATCACTCTGGCCTGACGACGGATGCGATCGCGGTGATACGGGCACTGACCGCTACCGAGGGCCTGAAGCGATTCTCGGTGATGGGCTATTCCCTCGGCGGGAACATCGCGCTCAAGCTTGCCAGCGAACTCGGCGATCACCCCGCTCTCTCCGTGATGTCGGTTGCCGCGGTCTGCCCGACGATCGATCTCGCGCTGTGCGCCGATGCCCTCGAGTGGCGGCAGAACCTGCCGTATCAGTGGAACTTCCTGAGGGACCTCAAGGCCAGGATGCGCCGCAAAGCCCGCGCATTTCCCGGCTTGTACGATCTCACGCCGTTGGACCGCATCCGCAGCATCCGGGAGTTCGACAACACCTACACCGCGCCATCGCATGGCTTCGGCACGGCCGCGAGGTATTACAAAGAGGCGAGCGCCATCCGAAGCATCAGCCGGATCGAGACTCCAGCGCTAATCATCGCCGCTGGAAATGATCCGTTCGTGCCGGCGTCGCAGTACCTGCGCGATGAAGTCCGCGCCAACTCGCACGTCCACGTGAGCCTCCAGCGCCACGGTGGTCATTGCGGCTTTGTTGCTGCTCCTACACGCGACAGCGACGGCTACTGGGCAGAGGAAGCCGTCATCGACTTTGTGACAACAACGAATTCACCATGGTGAAAAAGCTCTATCGTACGCGCTTGCCGTTTTTGATGACCAGGTCCATGTCCTGAAGGAGATTGATGTATTTCAGGACGTCCCCTCGAACGGCGATGATGTCCGCGTACTTGCCTGGCGTGACTGTGCCCACGTCTTTGTCCTTCTTCATCATCAACGAAGGCCAGTAGGTGGCGCTGCGAATAGCCTGCATCGCAGGAATGTCCATCTCGCGGACCCAGACGTCCAGTTCGTTCCACGTGGACTGGCTGTGGAAGTTCATCGGGATGCCGCTGTCGGTTCCGATGAGCAACGTCGCGCCGGCCTCGCGCAGCTGTGTGATCTTCCGTTTCAACGTCGGCTTTCTGGCCGCGGTCAGCTGGAAGTAACTCAACTCCCCTGGCTTGCGCAGTGACTGTCGGATGTCGGCTACCGTATCGGGAGCCAGGCCCAGTGTCCATGACGGATCGTCGAGCATCTCAGGGTTGTCGCGTTGGTATTCGTAGTTGAACAGCCCCTGCACCGTTGGTGTCCAGAAGAACGGCCCCAGGCTCATCTTGGCCGACCGTTCGCGAATCATCCCAATGATGTCTGCCGGATACTCGGGCGCGGTGGCCAAGCCCGTGTGCTCGAAGTTGTCCACGCCCGCGCGCATGCCGCGACGAATTTCCTCAGGCCGATGTGAATGGCCGACGACCGGCAGGCCGCGCTTGTGGGCTTCGTCCACGACGGCAAACACTTCCTCTTCCGTCATCTGATCCTGATCGATCAGCTTGATGACATCGACGCCGGCCGTGGCCAGCTTGGCCACCTTCGCGCGCGCGTCCTCAATGCCCTTGACGCCCCAGCGGAACGCCTCAGTGCCCGGATACGGCTCGTGCTGGATGAACGGGCCCGATACATACAACCTGGGGCCGGGAAGATCGCCTCGGTTGATCGCGTTGCGGACGTTGATGCTCGCCTCGAGCGGACCGCCCAGATCGCGCGCGGATGTGACACCGGCTCGCAGCAGCTGATTCGCGGAAGCGGGCATGATCTCTTTTTCGAAACGCGACAGATACGTCTTGTCCCAGTGCGTGTAGTCCGAATGGCCGTTGATCATGAGATGAACGTGCATGTCCCACAACCCGGGAAGGACGGACATGCCTTCGGTGGAAATCACCTCGGCGCCGGCCGGCACCGCGAGCGAACCGACCTGGCCGACGGCGGTGATGCGCTCGTTGTCCACCAGGATGACGCTGTTCTGGACGGGCACGCCGCCAAAGCCATCGATTAACGTGCCGCCCACCAGCGCTAACGTGCGGCCCTTTGTTTGTGGAGCTGGCGCGGCGGTCTGCGCGATGGCCGCCATGACGACGAGGGTCACAACACTTAGCAGGAGTGTTCTTGCGATTCTCATGGAGCGGAGTGTAGCAATTGGCGCGGGAATGTAAACCGTGTGCCCACGGCCCCGTAATAACCTCACGATGACTCAGGACCTGCGACTAGCGTTTCGTCTGATGGGGCGCCAGCCGCTGATGGCCACCACCGCCATCGTGGCGCTCACCGTGGGCATCGGCCTCGCGAACATCGGGTTCGCCACCATGGAAGCGATGCTGTTCGGCAAGCTTCCTTTCGACAAGGACGGCCGCTTTGTCCGGCTGTCTGTCGTGGGCCAGCTCAACCGGGAACCGGTCGCGCTGACCGCTGAAGGATATGGCCGCCTCGCCACGATGCGCGACACGTTCGAGCATGTGGGTGCGGTCATCGGCGGCCGCGAAAGTATCGAGCTCCCGTCCGGCGGTCACGAAGAAGTAGCGACCGCCGGCGTTACTCCGTCATCTCTGCCCTATCTGCAGGCCATCCCACTTCAAGGCCGACTCCTGACGATCGACGATGCTGCGCCGGGCCGCACACCGGTGGCGCTTGTAGGTGAGATCTTCTGGCGGCGGTCGTTGTCAGCGGCCGACTCAGCCATCGGCACAACGATCAAAGTGGGAAACGTGACGAGAACGATCGTGGGCGTGATGCCCGCATCGTTCAAGGTTCCGAACTCCGCGAGCGTCTGGGTGCCGCTCGATGAAGCGTTCCGCGAAGGCCGAGGAGTGCCCGAACCCGGTGCACGATTGATGGGCGTGATGGCGCCAGGTGTCACGCTCGAAGCCCTGTCCGCGCGGCTCGAGGCCGTCGCACCGCAAGCAAGAATCGAAGCCTCCTCGTTCACAGACCTCGGCGACATGGCCCCCATCCTCTCGGCAACCATCGTCATTGTCGGCCTGACCGTGTTGATCGTGATCGCCGCCAACGTCGGCAACCTTGTGCTGGCGCGGTCGCTCTCGCGCGTTCGCGAGTTCGCATTGCGGGCGGCGCTCGGAGCCTCTCGACGACGGTTGGTCACGCAGGTGCTGGCCGAAGTGTGGCTGCTGGGATTCATCGCGGCAGTGCTGGGAAGCCTCGGCGCCCGCGCGGTCCTTCGGCAATTCAACTCGATGGATGACATTCCCTTCTGGGTGGATTTCACGGGGGGCACATTTACGTTCGTGTCGGTCGCGGCCGCGGCGTTGCTGGCCACGGCCATCGCAGGTGCGTGGCCGGCGTTGAGAGCGACGAGGCGCAATCTGCTCGCCGGCCTGCAGTCTTCTGACGGACGCAGTAGCGATGTGCAGTTCGGCCGCGTGGCCGGTGTGATGGTCGTGGCCCAGATTGCCGTGTCTGTGGTGATGCTGCACGCGGCGTTGGTCGTGGGACAGGCGTTCCGCAAATACACGAACGTGGATCTCGATCTTCCTCGCAATGTGCTGACAACCGGCATGGGCATCGATGCCAGCGGCCCGAGCGCGGCCGAGGTCGAGCGGATCGCGAAGGCCATCCCCGGCGTTATCTCCGTCGGCACTACGACGGCGTTGCCCAGACATAGTCCACAGGCGCGGCTCGTGGAAGGCGAACCACGTCCGGGCGAGTCCAGCGTTCCCGCTCGTATGGCGCCCTCCGCCGCGGTGTCGCCGACGTACTTCGGCACGCTCGAAGCCACTGCCCGCGCGGGCCGGCTCTTCACGCCGGCCGACACGTTGCCAGGCGCCTCAGCAGTCGCGGTGGTGAACGAACCGTTCGTCAAGTCGATGTTCAACGGCGAAGGCGCGATCGGACGACGGATTCGCACGATCGAAGGTGGTGTGCCAGGCGCGTGGATGGAAATCGTGGGTGTGGTGCCTGACCTCGGGCTGAGCGTTGGCGATGTGACGCTCTCGGCTGGTTACTACGTGCCGCTTACGCCGGCGGCCGACATTGTCTACGTCGCGATGCGCGTCAACGGCGAACCGCTGCCGTACGCCGAGCCCCTGCGGCGTGCATTGCGCGAGCGGTATCCTGATCTCGAACCGTTTCGTCCAGAGCGCATCGAGGACGTAGCGCAGGAAGACCGCGCATTCTTTGCAGGCCTGTCGCGCGCACTCACGGGCGTTGGCGCTGTGACGCTGGTGCTGGCCTTGGTGGGCGTTTATTCGATGATGTCGCTCATCGTCGAGCGCCGCACTCGTGAGATTGGCATTCGCGTGGCGTTGGGTGCGACGCCGGCGCTGATCACTCGCGCGGTTGGAAGCCGCGCGGCCGTGCAGGTCCTGATAGGCGGCGCGATCGGCGCGGCGCTTGCGCTGCTCTCACTCAAAGCCCGAGGCATCCTGGTCTCGCGGCTCGGGGATGGCGGCACGTGGACTCTACCCCTCGTCATCGCGCTACTGATCGCGGCGGGCCTGGCTGCGACATGGGTGCCACTACGGCGGGCGCTTCGCATTCGGCCACAGGAGGCATTGAAGGCGGAATGAGGTGTACGTAGGGCGTCGCTTTAGCGGCGCCGGAATGATGTGTGCGGTCACCACCGTTCGCATCCGGTAACATGGCGCATTCACCTGGAGACTCCGATGCGCCATCTACGCCTGTTCACGCAACTTCTCGCCTTTGTCGCCGTCATCGCTCCGATTTCCGCGCAGAACCCGCCGCCTGCAGGTGGTGCTCCTGCGCAGGAAGCTGGCGCCCAGGCCCCTGCCGGCGCCAATCGCCGCGCCCCGAGGCCCTATGACCAGGTGATCACCGCGCGTGCGGCCACCGAGAAGGGTGCACTGATCGTTCACAAGGTGGATGACCGGTACTTCTTCGAAGTGCCGGAGGCGATGCTGGGCCGGGACTGGTTGCTGGTGAGCCGCTTGTCGGGCGTGCCGGCGGGCAGCGGCGGATTCCAGAGCGCGGGCAGTTCCGTGAGCGAACGCATGGTGCGATTCGAGCGGCTCAACAACAACGTGCACCTCAAGAGCATCAGCGTGGACGCGGTGGCCGACGAATCGATGCCTATCGCACGGTCGGTCAGCCAGAACAACTTCGCGCCCATCCTGGCATCGTTTCCGATCGCGGCATTCGGCAAAGACAACGCGAGCTTCGTCGTCGACGTGACTGACTTCTTCAGCGGCGACACGCCGGCCCTCACGGGCCTGTCGGCAGCGCAGCGGCGCACTTACGGCGTCCGCCGCTTTGATGCAGCGCGCAGCTATGTGAGTGACGTACGCGCGTTTCCAATCAACGTCGAAGTGCGGCACGTGCAGACCTTCGACGCGTCAGACCCGCCTGGAGACCGCACGGGCGGCGCCGTCAGCCTCGAGATGCGCCAATCCCTGGTGCTGCTGCCGAAGGAACCGATGCGGCCGCGAAACTTCGATCCGCGCGTCGGCTATTTCACCGTTGAGCGCGTGAACTACGGGCTCGACGTGCAGAAGGCCGCCACGGAAACCTTCATCGCGCGATGGCGCCTCGAGCCGAAAGACCCTGCGGCGTACGCACGTGGCGAACTGGTCGAACCGGTCAAGCCGATCACCTATTACATCGATCCCGCCACGCCGACGCGGTGGAAGCGCTACGTGAAGGAAGGCGTTGAGCAGTGGCAGTCGGTGTTCGAGAAGGCGGGCTTCAAGCGCGCGATCGTTGCGAAGGATCCACCGACCAAAGCCGAAGATCCCGATTGGGATCCAGATGACGCCCGCGTCTCGATGGTGCGATGGGCGGCCAGCCTCGTCCGCAACGCCGTCGGTCCTCACACGTCCGATCCGCGCACCGGCGAAATCATCAACAGCGAGATCACCTGGTATCACAACCACATGCGGAGCTATCGGAATCGCCTGTTGCTGGAAACCGGCGCCGCGAATCCGTCCGCGCGTTCGCTCGAGATTCCGGAAGAGCTGATGGGCGAAACGATGCGGCAGGTCATCACGCACGAAATCGGCCACGCGCTTGGACTGCAGCACAACATGGTGGCGAGCAATTCGTTCCCGGTGGAATCGCTCCGCGATCCGAAGTTCACCAGCAAGTACGGCGTGAGCGCCACGATCATGGATTACGCCCGGCAGAACTACATCGCCCAGCCTGGCGACGGCCTGGCGCCGAAGGACTTCATCCGGCGGCTCGGCCCGTTCGACGACTTCGCGATCAACTGGGGCTATCGCGTGCTGCCCGGCAAAACGGCAGGCGATGAGAAGAAAACGCTGAACGACTGGATCGCGAATCAGAAGGGCCCGTTCCCCTATCGCTTCGTGCCGGCGGAATTCGGTGCGCTCGACCCGCGCTCGCAGACAGAAGACATGGGCGACGATCCGATCAAGGCGTCCACGTACGCCATCGCGAACTACAAGAAGATGATCCCGAATCTCATCGCGTGGACCACGAAGCCCGGGGACGATTACTCCGACCTTGAAGAGCTCTACACTGAAGGCCTCGGCCAGTGGGGCACGTACATGGGTCACGTGGCGGGACTCATCGCCGGCGTCAACGTCGATTTGAAGACAAGCGATCAAGCCGGCGCGGTGTTCAAGGTGGTGCCGAAGGCAAGACAGAAGCAGGCGCTGACGTTCCTCAACGACAACGTGTTCGTCACACCGGACTGGCTGCAGCCTCCAGCGATTGCCGCGTTGATCGGCCCCAGCGCGTTACCGGCGCGCCAGGCCGGCGTCCTCAACAACCTGATGAGCAATGCGCGGCTCGGCCGACTCGCGGAAATTGAGAAGTTCGATGCGGTCAACGCGTATCCCGTGGCCGAATACATGGCCGACGTGAAGCAGTACATCTGGAACAGTCTGCAGGCCCTGACGCCCGACGCCAACAGACGGGCCCTGCAGCGCGCCTACGTCGCGCGCCTCGGCGCCATCGTCAATCCACCGCCGACACCCGCGCCCGCTGCCGGTGCCGCACCCGCCGCCGCACCTCAGCCGCCTGCCCCATTCATGGCGCCGGTGGTGCTGGCGCAGAGCGACCTGCCGGCTCTCGCACGTGCGCAACTGCGCGCGATTCAAGCGCAGGCACGAGGGGCCGCCCAGACTACTGTCAACCCGGTCGTCAAGGCGCACTGGGCGGATATCGTCGATCGAATCGCGGAGATTCTGAATCCGGCGAAATAATCGAGTGTACGTAGGGCGTCGCTTGAGCGGCGCCGCCATTGGCGCAGCTGAAGCCACGCCCTACGTCTCACCGGTCGACCAACAGCCCGTCCGCCGACGGCGCCTGTGTGATCTCCCATCTATTCCCGTCGGGGTCCGTGAGCAGAAAACTCTTCTCGCCCCAGGGGTGATCCTTCGGCGGTCCGCTGAGCTGATGTGAGAACGTGTCGCGCAGCACTTCGAGCCGCGCGAAGGTGTCGTCCACGTCCGCGACTGTGAGCCCAACGGCGCTCCCCTTCCTCGACGCCGCTGCGTCAAAGGACGCCGCCGACGCACCGACGGGCTTGAAGAACGCGATGCGGAACTTCGACGGCAGCACGAACTCCGAGAACATGTCGTTCTCGAACACTGGGGCCAACCCAAAAGCCTCGACAAAGAACCGCGTAATCGCCGGCACGTCCCCGGTGGCGATGACGAGATGAGACGCAGCGAGGATGGACATGACGAAAGTCTTTCATGTCTACTGTCCCCATGCGTGTATTGAGGCCCGTCGTTGTTGTCGGAGTGTTGTGTGGTGGGCTCGCGGTAGCCCTCGGCGCGCAGGCCGGGCGGCCGATGACGATCCAGGATTTGCTGCTGGCCGTTCGCATCAGCGATCCGCAGCTGTCGCCAGATGGCCGGACGGTCGCGTTTGCGAGGGCCACCACTGACCTTGCCACAGGGAGACGGAACTCCGACATCTGGATGGTGCCGGCCAGCGCCGAGAATCCCACACAGGCAAAGCCGCTGCTCGCTGGTGAGAAAACCGAGAACACCCCGCGATGGTCGCCCGACGGCAAGTCGATCGCGTTCATCTCGACGCGCGATGGCGATCCTCAGATCTACCTCGCGGACTTCGCAGGCGCGACGGGCGCCTCCAACATCCGGCGGATCACCAATGTCTCTGGCGGCGTGCAGCCGCCGCTCGTGTTTGCACCGGATGGCTCGATGGTCGCATTCGTGGCCGACGTCTATCCCGAGTGCAAAGACGACGCCTGCAATCGAGCACGACGCGACGCCGCGGACAAGGATCCCGTCAAGGTGCACGTGCTGACGCGACTCCTCTATCGGCACTGGGACGAATGGCGCGAAGGTATCCGCCACCACGTGTTCGTGGCGCCTACCGCCGGAACCGCGCCGGGTATGGCGCGTGACCTCACGCCTGGCGATTTCGACTCGCCTCCAGGCCAGCAGGAAGATGCCGCGCTCGCGTTCACTCCAGACAGCCGCTCGCTCGTATTTGTTTCGAACCGCGAGGGCAACGATCGCGAGTCGTGGACCACGAACAACGACGTGTGGCAGGTCGCCGTCACCGGCGGCACCGCGACAAAGCTCACACCGAATCCTGCGGCGGACGCCCAGCCGGTCTTTACGCCCGACGGCCGTTCCCTCATCGTTCGCGCGCAACGGCGGCCGAACTTCGAATCGGATCGATGGTTCCTGGATGTCTACGACCTGGCAAACAAGTCGAGACGCACGGTCTTTGAAAACCCGGATCTCTCCGTCGGCGGTTTCACACTCTCGACCGACGGCCAGACGATCTTCTTCACCGCCTCGAGTCAGGGCATGGACAACCTGTATCGCGTTCCCGTGGCCGGAGGCGCGCCTCAGCTGCTGGTGAAGGGCGGCACCATCAGTGCCGTCAGCGCGAGCGCATCGACGCTTGTCTTCTCGAAGGCGTCGATGACGATGCCGGCGGAGATCTATCGGACGCCGATTGCCGGTGGAGTGCCGCAGCCGCTGACGCAGTCGAATGACGACTGGCTCAAGACGGTCTCGATGAACCCGCCGGAAAGCGCGACCGTGCCGGGTGCCGGCGGCACGCCCGTGCAGTACTGGATCGTGAAACCGCCGAACTTCGACGCGTCGAAGAAGTATCCGATCGTCTTCACGATCCACGGCGGCCCCCAAGGCGAATGGGGCGATGGCTGGTCGTCGCGCTGGAATCCGACGCTCTGGGCAGCGCAGGGCTGGGTGGTGGTGGCGCCGAACCCGCGCGGCTCGACCGGCTTCGGCCAGAAATTCACCGACGAGATCACCCAGGACTGGGGCGGCAAGGTCATGGGTGATCTCAATGCCGTGTTCGATGCAGCGGTGAAACTGCCCTACGTCGATGCGTCGCGTCAGGGAATCGCCGGTGCGAGTTACGGCGGCTATGCCGTGGACTGGCTCATCGGCCACACCAATCGCTTCAAGGCGGCGGTGAGCCACGATGGCGTCTTCAATCTCGACTCGATGGGCCTGTCGACCGAAGAGCTCTGGTTCTCCGAGTGGGAAGCCGGCGGCCCACCATGGACCGCAGCCGCGCGCGAGAACGTCGCGAAGTGGTCGCCGCATCTCTGGGCCGAGCACATCAAGACGCCGACGCTGGTCATCACGAACGAACTGGACTACCGCGTGCCCGTCGACCAGGGGCTGCAGCTCTTCACCGCCCTGCGTCGAAACGGCGTTCCAAGCCGCGCGCTCGTGTTCCCGGACGAGGGCCACTGGGTCCTGAAGCCGCTCAACAGCAAGCGGTGGCACGAAGAAGTCTTCGACTGGCTGAAGACCTATCTGAAATAGGCCCCGCCAACCCTTCGCCGCCCCCTCTCGTCCAACTCACCTAGAATTTCAAGGGGAAGTCCCCTTGAACTTCATAGGGAGGGCGCGACGTGAGACGACGGCCACATGGGTCCGATGGGGATTTGCTCGGCGGCACACTGGACATGCTGGTGTTGAAGACGCTCCTGGGCGGCCCGCAGCATGGATTTGCGATTGCCCTCAGCATCGCCACGCGCTCTGACGAGGTGCTGCTGGTGGAAGAAGGGTCGCTCTACCCTGCGCTCCACAGGCTCGAGGATCGCGGATGGATTTCGGCGGCCTGGGGGGTGTCGGGTAACAACCGCCGCGCCAAGTTCTACACCCTGACGGCAAAGGGTCGCCGCGAACTGACCCGTGAGCGGGATCGCTGGCGGCAACTCGTGGCCGCGGTGGGCCGCGTGATGGAGTCGCCGTCGTGAGCCTCCGGCGCTTCTTCTCCCGCTGGCGCCAGGATCGCGATCGCGCCGAGGAAATGCGCGCGCATTTCGATCACGCCGTTCAGTACTACATCGATCGAGGGTTGTCGCCGGACCATGCGCGTCGCGAAGCGCGCCTTCGGTTCGGGAACCCTCGCGCGCATCGCGAAGGAGTGGATGACATGAACCGATTGCCCATCTTCGACGTCCTCAGCCGCGACGTGCGCTACGCCGTCAGGCGCCTGTCCAAAGCGCCGGGATTCAGCGCCACCGTGATCCTCACACTGGCGCTCACGATTGGCGCCGCGAGCGCGGTGTTCAGCCTGGCCGATGCGGTCCTGCTGAAGCCGCTGCCGCTGCCGCAATCAGATCGCCTCGCCGTCCTCGGTTACAAGCGAGTCACCCCGACCGGCGAATACATCGGCCCAAACGTTGATGGCGGCATGTGGGTCGCCGTTCGCGATCACGCCAAGCTGATGGATGCCGCCGTGTCCGGTCGCGGCGTCCAGGGCGTGAACTTCGTGCTCGGACAGACGCCATCGTTCGTGCAGAACCAGGTGATCGGCGCGGGCTACTTCCGCGTGCTCGGCGTTCAACCGTTCATCGGCCGCGAGTTCTCACCCGACGAGGCCAGGCCAGGGGGACCACCGGTGACAATTCTCTCGCACGGCTTCTGGCAGAAGGTGTTTGCCGGCAATCGCGACGCCATCGGGCAGACCGTGCTGCTTCGTGGAGAGCCGTACACGGTAGTCGGTGTCATGCCGCCCGGATTTCAGGGACTGAGCGAGGCCGATGTGTGGACGCCGCTTCGCAATGCTGGCCAGGGCCTGAACTACATGGTGGTGGTGCGTCCGCGTGAAGGGGTGACTGTCGCCGCGGCCGATGCCGAGCTGGCGTCGCTGGGCACCACGCCGTTCTCGATGCTTCGTCCACCCGCCGAAGGCGTAACACGAAGCCTCGTGCTGCAAGGCTTGCAGGACACGCTGGTGGCGGACACGCGTGAGCCGATTGTGCTGCTGGGATGGGCGGTGGGCGCTGTCCTGCTGATCGCCTGCGTCAACATCACGGCGCTGTTGATGGCGCGCGGCGGCACGCGCGTGAAGGAGATCGCCACGCGCATGGCGCTTGGCAGCGGGCGCACGGCCGTGGTCCGGCAACTGATGGTCGAAAGCATGGTGTTGGCCGCCGTCGGCGGCGCGCTCGGACTGCTCGGCGCCCTGGCAGGCCTGGAAGGGTTGAAGGCCATCGGCGGAACGACATTTACCGATTGGGATCGCGCCACGCTCGACGCGCGAACCGTCGGCGCCAGCTTCGCGCTTGCTGGGTTGACGAGTCTGCTGTTCGGTCTTTTGCCGGCATGGCAAGCGGGCCGTATCGACTTGCAGCGTGCGTTGACCGATGGCGGCTCTCGCTCGATCGCAGGAGGCTCGCGGCATGCGCTGCGACGCTTGCTCGTAGTGGCCGAAGTCGCGCTCGGTGTCGTCATTCTCGTCGCCGCGGGATTGCTCCTTCGACAGTTCGTATCGCTGCGAAGTCTCGATCCCGGCTTCACCGCCCGGAATCTCTACTCCGTGAGCGCGTCGCTTCAGGATGCGCGATACAAAGATCCCGCCACCGTTAATCGACTCTTTTCGTCTTCTCTGGACAGGCTTCATCAGACGCCGGGGATCCAGGCGGCCACGGTTTCCCAGGGACTGCCGTATCAGCGTCTTCTGAACCTGGCATTTGAGATCGAAGGCCGGACCGAAGACACCCGCAACTCGCCAATTGCGAACGTCGGCTACGTCACACCCGAGTTCTTCGATACCTTCAGCATTTCGATGGTGAGCGGTCGTGCCCTCACCGATCGCGATCGCCAGGGCACGCCTCTCGTGGCCGTCGTCAACGAAGCCTTCGGCCGGTTCTACTTTCCCAAGGAGGCCATCGTCGGACGCCGGCTGCTGTTCAATCTGTCCAGCAAGGTGGCAGTCGAGATCGTCGGCGTCAGCCATGATGTGCAGCAGGCGGGGTCGGGGTTCTTCCTGACCGGTATGACGCCTGGTCCGGTGGCCACAGCGCCAACAGTTTATTTTCCGGCCGCGCAGACTGAAGCCGGACTATTCGCGTGGTTCGCGCCGGTGTGGACCGTCCGCGCCTCTTCCGCAGGCGAAGCGGCGGCGGCCTTCTCACGCGCAATTGCCGCGTCTGACCCACTCCTCCCACTCGGCGAAGTGCGCGCGATGGAGCAAGTCGTGGAGCGGTCCATGGCAGAGCCGCGTTTGATGATGACGCTGGTGGGCACCCTCGCTGCGGCGGCGCTGCTGCTGGCAGCGATCGGCATCCACGGCCTCATCATTCACGTGGTCTCTGAACGGACGCGCGAGTTCGGCATCCGCCTGGCTCTGGGAGCCACGGCCGGCCAGACGATGATGGCGGTGGCGAAGTCGGGCGTGCTGCTGGCGGCGATAGGCGCCGTGATTGGCGCGGGGCTCTCGATTCCCGGTGTCAAGCTGATCGAAAGCTTCCTCTACACGGTGCAACCGACGGACGTCACCACTTACATCGCTGTTGGGGCGCTGCTCTTTCTGGTGGCCGCGCTTTCGAGCGTGCTGCCGGCGCTTCGCATCTTGCGGCTCGATCCGGCGCGGACGCTGAGGGATTGATTGACGGCGTCTATTTCTTTTGCTCGGCCAGTACCTTCTTGATTTGCTCGACGGCGTAATTGACTTTCATCTCGTACGCGATCTTGCCGAGTTCGTCGCTGGACTTGCGCGCGTCGCCGCTGATGCCGTTTGACACCACGCGCACGTTCGGGTCGGCCGGTGGCGTGGCGCCTCTGCCGGTGTTCGCGACCGCAGTCGGCAGCAGATCGCGCCGCACCCAGTTGCGGCCCTTCTCGAGATACATCATCTCCGACGTGTCGGCGATCACAGCGTGACCGGAGTTCGGCAGGCCCTTCTCGCCCAGCATCTTGTTGAAGTCATCCTGAGCTGGACCGTAGACACGATCGATGTAATAGACGTGAATGTTCTTGTCGGCCAGCTCCGGCGCGCGATACTTCGCCTCGAGCTTTGCGGCCACTTCACCGTAGCCGCGCACGCCGCCGCCGTGGTCATTGAGAAACATGATGTTCGTGAAGCCATTGACGATGGCCTGCTCGGCCAGGCGTTCCATGATCATCGACTGAATCTCGTCGGTAAGACCGAGAGTTCCCGTCTGCTGGTTGCTCGCGTTGTTCGAGCTGTACGGCAGGATGGGCATCACGATCGCGTTCCCGACCTTGCGCGCGATCTCGATCACGGTCTCCTTCGCCATGAGGTTGTGGCCGCCGTTCACGTTTTGCGGACCGCGATGCTCGGTGCCGCCTGTGTAGAAGAGCGCGGTCGTCTTGCCTTCCTTATGGATGGCGCGATAGACCTCGGGCCACGTCATCATCTCGAACTCGATGAGATCCTTCGGCGCGTTCTTCGAATAGAACGAGTCGGGCGGATCCATCGGCGGCCCGGCCGGACCGCGACCGCCCTGGCGGCCACCGGCTGCGGGAGGTGTGGCCTGCTGCGTGGCAGGCGGCGTCTGGGCGGAGACGAAAGACCAGGTGATGAGGACAAGAGCGGCGATGGCAAGCACACGCTTCATGGCAGGGCTCCTTGGTCGGGAAGTTTATGCAATTGGCGCGGCTAAAGCCACGCCCTACGTACGGCCGGCGACGCGCAGTACGTAGGGCGTCCCTTCAGGGTCGCCGCGACCTTACGACGCGGCCTTCGATTCCGCGAAGCGCTTGTAGTCCATCACTTCGTCCTGGAGCGCCTTCCTGACTTTGCCGGCGAGCGTCCACCCGAGCGGCGACACCAGCATGGACAGGAACGTCTGCGGCGCCAGTTGGAACACGATGTTCACCTCGGTGCCTGCGCCGGCAGGTTCAAAGGTGAAGTGCGTGTCCATGCGGGCGCCGTGCACGTCGTTGGTCACCGTGTAGGCGTGGTTGTGCTCGAAGGCTGTGACCTCCAGTTCCTCGGTCACCTGGCGCCCCAGCACTTCGCGCGTTTCCAGCCAGCGGGTCCTGAGGCCGAAGGGGCCGGCGGTCAGGACTTCGATTTTCTTGATCCCGGTGACCAGCCCGGCGCAGTGATCGAGGTCGGTGAAGAGGGTGAAGACGCGGTCAACGGGCGCCGCGATCTTGTTGGCGACGGTAACGGTAACCATGGAGCTCCTCCTTGGTTAAGTGACGGCGGTTCTGACCACCTTACTCCTCCGGCGCGGCTAACGCCACGCCATACCCCAGGGCTAAAGCCCCGGAGCACCGGCGGGCTCCTCTATACTTTCCCCATGAATGTGGCGCTGACTGTCGGCGATTTCCTCAACCGCGCCGAACTCGTCTACGGCGATCGCATTGGCTTGGCGGACGAACACGATCAGCCGGGTGGCAGTTGGGGTGGGATCACTTACCGCGAGCTGGCCGTGCGGGCTCGCGCGTTCGGGGCCGCGATGGACTCGCTTGGTGTGGGCCCCGGCGATCGCATCGCCATCGTCTCGCCAAATGGCGCGAGGTTTGTGGCGGCGCTCTACGGCGCGTGCATGTCCGGTCGGATTCTGGTGCCGATCAACTTCCGCCTTCACGCGCACGAGATGGAATACATCCTCCAGCACTCGGGCGCGCGCGTGCTGCTGGTCGATCCGGACATGGAAGCGACCACGGCTGGCCTCGCTGTCGAGCACCGGTTCGTGCTTGGCGAAGGCACTGACGAGGCGCTCTTCGGCTCAACGCAGGCGCCTGCGGCTGTGAACATCGCGGAAGACGACGTGGCGACGCTGAACTATACGAGCGGCACCACTGCGCGACCGAAGGGCGTGATGCTCACGCATCGGAATCTCTGGCTCAATGCCACGACCTTCGGATGGCACGCCGGCATCACCGATCGCGATCGGTTCCTGCACGTCGTGCCGCTGTTCCATTGCAACGGCTGGGGCATGCCGCTCGCGCTCGCGGCGATGGGCGCGCAGCAGTTCTTCCTGCGCAAGTTCAGCGGTGCCGAGCTCTTGAATCGAGTGGAGGCGCACGGCATCACATTCCTCGGCGGCGCACCGGCCGTGGTGAACGGCATACTCGACGCACAGAAGGCGCGCGGCGGCGTTGCACCCGGCCACGGCACCACGCGCATGCTGATCGCCGGGGCTCCACCGCCGACCAGCACTCTCGAGCGCGTCGAAACGGAACTCGGATGGGAAGCAATCCAGCTCTACGGATTGACGGAGACGTCGCCGCTGCTGACGATCAACAGGCATCGCGCCGAATACGACACGCTCACACCTCTCGAACGTGCGTCCAAGCTCGGTCGTGCAGGCGCGCCGGTCATTGGCTCTTACGCGCGGGTGGATGGCCAGGGCGAGGTGCTCGCCCGTTCCAACCACATCATGGCCGGCTACTGGAACGACCCCACCGCCACCAACAACGCCATCGTCGATGGCTGGTTCCACACCGGCGACGGCGGGACGATGGACGATGAAGGGTTCATCCACATTTCCGATCGAAAGAAGGACGTCATCATCACCGGCGGCGAGAACGTGTCGTCGATCGAGGTGGAAGACTGCCTGATGTCGCATAAGGCCGTCGCCGAGGTCGCGGTAATCGGCATTCCCGACGAGAAGTGGGGCGAGACGATCAAAGCGCTGGTCGTGCTGCGCCCCGATGTGGGCGCGACCGAACAGGACCTGCTCGCCCACTGCCGCGCGAGCCTTGCGCACTTCAAATGTCCGACATCAGTGGAGATGCGCGACGTCCTGCAACGCACGGCCACGGGCAAGCTGCAGAAGTTCCTGTTGCGGGCGCCCTATTGGGAAGGGCGGACCAGACAGGTTAACTGACGGTACTCGGCGCCGCTAAAGCGACGCCCTACGTACGGCCGGAGCGTACGTACGGCGGGAGCGTACGTAGGGCGTGGCTTTAGCCGCGCCGGCCCACCTACCTACGGCGGGAACGTACGTAGGGCGTGGCTTTAGCCGCGCCAGCTCATACGATCACCGACCGCGCCGCAATGAGCGGCTCCGCGAGATCCGCGCGCCCTTCGATTTGCACTGCCGCCCGTGCGACATCGCCTTTGAGCGCATTGAAGAGCAGCCGCCATGCGTCGCTGTCCGAGATGCGCACGCGAGCACTGGATGTCGCGCCAGCCCCAGCGAATATCTTCCACTTGTTGGAAGAATTGGAAAGCGTCCACTCCCCTCCCGCCGGGCCGGTAGCCTCGATAGTGACCGTATCGCCCTCAGAAGCAGCAACGTCGCGATACGCGTGAGGCAGCCCGCGCACCGCAATCTCGAGCACTGCGTGGAGGAATCGCGGATCGGTCAGCGAAGGAGCCCCAACCGCGAGGCGAATCTGCTCCTGGTGATGCCAGAGCTCAGTGAACTCGCGCCCAACGTCGAACCAGCCTTCGGATGTCATCTCCCCCGCCCATGACACGCCGAAGAGCGCCGGTGCGTCGAGCGGCAACGCCTCGAAGAACGTGGCGAGTTCGGTCGTGGACTTCTCGAGCAGGTCCGTCAGGAGGCGCGGACTCACGCGCCGGTACGCGTTCACCCACTTCGCGTTCAGTGCGTTGATGAAGTCCACGAAGTCGCGCTCGGAATTGATCGGCCGCGACGGAGGTGGCGGCGGCATCCTGTCCCGATGAAACGACAACCTCCTCATCGTCACATCCAGCACATGCGCAGCCACATCGCGAACGAGCCATGTGCCCGCAATGGTCGGCCGCTCCCAATCGTCGGGCCCCAACGATCGGAGCAGCGGGATCAGCTCGGCGGCGACGGGACGAAACAGCGCACGAGTGTCGGTCGGCGGAAGCGGTGCAAGAGCCATCCGCCGATGTTAACCAATTTCGTAGGTAGGGCGTGGCTTTAGCCGCGCCAACCGTACTACTTGAACAGCGGGTTGAGAAACGAGTTGAGGAACACGTCGTTCGGATCGAAGCGGCGGCGCGTCTGTACGAACGTGTCGTGAGTGGTCGGATACATCCGAACGAGGTCTTCACGCGTGAGGCTGAAGTGCTTGCCCCAATGCGGGCGCCCGCCGAGTGTACGCATGAGCGGCTCGAATCGCTCGAAGACTTCGGCACTGTTGTTCTGAATGGCCACGCCGGTTGACATGCCCATATACACAACGCCCTGTGGACGGTCGAGCGAAGTGCTCAGCAGGTGCGTTTCGGGCCCCACGTATCGCACTTCTATCGGCAGGAACAAGCGGAGGTCGCCTTCGTCGAGCACGTGACGAATCTGCTTCAAGGCTGTGGACGCGTGCTGCGCCGGGATCGCGTACTCCATCTCCCGGTGGAACAGCGGCAGGGCCTCCAGGGTCAGGACCTTGTTGTAGTCGTCGGTGAACTTCACGACGCGGCGGTACCGGCCGGGGGTTGGCGACAGCCCCAGCAAAAGACCCAGGATGGCGCCGACATCGAATTGCAGGTTCGCCCCGAAGCCCGGGATGGCAAAGTCGTCGAGGTTTGGATCGTTTGCCGGGAATCCGGGCGGAGCCCCGATGGGATTCTGCGTGATGATGACGACGCGGTCGCCGGGGCCGTGTTCCGGTCGCAGCCACCAGATTCTCGCGCGCTCGTTCGACGACGCCAGTTCGTCCATGCGATCGACGATGTCGTCGAAACGGCAGAGGTAGGCGTTGTATTCGAGCTGGTAGTGCGGCACGCAGTCGAGCGTGACTTCGGTGATGATGCCGAGCAGGCCCAGGCTCAAGCGCGCGGCCGGCAGGTCAGCGGCCGACACCACCTGCACGTTGCCGGCGCCATCGACCAGCTTGATCCCAGTCACCATCGAACTGAGGCTCCCCAGCCCGACGCCGGTGCCGTGTGTGCCTGTCGAGAACGCGCCGGCGATCGACTGCTCCGTCACCGACCCCAGGTTTCTGAGGGCCAGCCCTTTCGTCTTCAGCACCTGGATGAGTTCCTTCAGCCGGATGCCGCCGTTGACCGTGGCCTGTGTGCCGTTGACCGTGCAGGTGTCGGGAATGTCGTCGAGCGACACCAGAACGTCGTTCGTTGTCACGAGTTGTGAGAACGAGTGTCCGGCGCCCTGCACACGCACGAGCTTTTGGTTGTCCCTGGCGTCCTTGACCAGCTGCACCACTTCGGCTTCGTTCTTCGGTTTCTTGAACTCGTTGACGTTGAAGGTGACGGTGCGTGACCAGTTCCTGAAGGTATGGGGCATATCGGCTCACCTCGGAAGGGAAAGTGGAAACGATAGCGAGCCCGTAGCGGCCTGACAAGGCCGGAAAGTGGGGTGTTGCTCTCCCGGGCGTTCGGTGACAATCGCCTTTTGTGAACTGCCATACGGGAGGGATTCGAGCATGACTGGAGAGCACAAGGATTTGTTCAATCTCGCAGAGGTCATTCAGAAGATTGCCGACGACGCGATGAGCAAGCTCGATTTGGAAAACATCACGTCCCAGGTGAAGAACCTCGGCCACCTTGGAACGATTGCGGAGGCTCTTGCAGCCCGGGTCGTTGCTGAGCACGGCACCGAGGCCGACCGGAAGCTGGTTGTTGATAAGTTGAAGCAGCGCTTCTTTAGTACGTAGGGCGTGGCTTAAGCCGCGCCATTGCGTCAACTCCCGTATCCAAATATCTGCGCGAGGCTGCGATTGAAGGCAGGCAGCACGCCCGACTGAATGGGTTCCTTTCGCGCGTGCTCGGTGCGGAGCCAGACGCGGTTGTTCTTGAAGTGCAGCACATCCACGCGGCCGGTCATCTGGTGCACGAGCCAGCACTCGCGGACCCCGTGCTCGCGGAACCAGGTCACCCGTTCGTCCGTGTCGCCGATGCGCGGTTTCGGCGAGAGGACTTCGATCACCAGGTCCGGCGGGCCGAAGACTTTGTGTGACACCGTTGCGGCGCCACCGTTGAGGATCACGAACAGGTCGGGCTGCACCACGAGTGGGCCGTCGGGATCAAGCACCACGTCGAGCGGCGCCAGCCACACCTGGCCCAGCCGCTCGCGCGACACATGCTCGTGCAATGTCAGGAACAAACCGGCTACGGCCTGTTGATGCATTGGTGTTGGCGATTCAGCCGCGCGCAGAGTGCCGTAAATCAGTTCTTGCGGCTCCACGGACTCCGGCGTCTCGAAGTACTCTCTCAATGTCATGCGCAGGCCCTCCCTGTCTGCCTCCTGCACCTGTAGCGTCGCTTGCATGGCCGCTCTGCCCATCCGCCCTCGACGACGATGCCATCGTCGTCAAGGACGCCGCAAGTGAGAAGATCGTGCCATGGCCAAACGCCGCCTTCCGAGCGTAGGGCGTGGCTTCAGCCGCGCCGTTACTGATGTGTCGTCCGAGGAGCTCGAACTGTTCGAGCGTGAAGTGGCGGACGATCGGCGGCTTGCACCCGACGCAAGAGGACGAGTGGAGCCCCCGGTCCGTCGGTCAGCCCTGGAGCCCCTGGGCTTTAGCCCTGGGGTACCGTCGTCTCCAAGCCCCGTCGAAGCCAGCCCAGAAGAACTGGACTCCTACGTCGCCCCCGGTGTCGACCGTCGCGAATTGCGAAAACTGAGACGCGGCGACTACGAGCCCGACATGCGAATCGACCTGCATGGCCTGATGGCGAAGGAAGCGATCGCGCGAGTCACGCGCGTGCTCGATTCAGGCCCGGTCCGCCGGCCGCGATGCCTCTGTGTGGTGCACGGCCGCGGACTGCATTCTGCGGGCAACGTGGCGGTGCTGAGGTCACGCGTGCGCGCTTTCCTGGCCGGGCATCCCGCCGTGCTCGCGTTCGCCGATGCGCCGAGAACCGACGGCAGCTCGGGTGCGGTGTATGTCCTGCTGCGGCGCGAGTCAAAGTAATACTTTAGTTACTTTGGCTTCAGCGCCCTCTAGCGGAGGCTGGTGTGCACTTCCTATCCATGCGCACTCATGGCTTGAACCCGATCCGCTTGACGGCCGTTCTTGGCGGCATCACCAGTTGTCGGATCGCCTCAAACACCTGCGCGAACTGACCGTCGTATTTCCGCTCCAGCGCTTCCAGCTTGCGGGCCAGTCCCTCAGTCGATTCGAGGGTCCGTCTCAGCTCCACGAAGGCCCGCATAATCTCGATGTTTACGGCGATGGCCCGTGGGCTCCTCAGCACGCTCGAGAGCATCGCTACACCCTGCTCGGTAAATGCGTACGGCTCAAACTTCCGATGTCGTCCACGGCCCGTCTCTAAGATCACAAATTGTGATCTTAAAGAATTGGCCTCGGCCGCAGTCAGCTGGAACATGAAATCAGCCGGAAAGCGTCCAATGTTCCGGCGAACCGACTGATTGAGGACGCGCGTTTCGACGCCGTACAGCTCGGCCAGGTCCGCGTCCAGAAGTACTTTCTGGCGACGCACGATCAATATCGACTTGGCGATCCGTTTTACGGGAATGGCCTGTCGGGGCATCTACCTACGGTTCTGCAAGGACGGATCCTGCGAGTAAGTGCCAGGTTTGCGCGAATTTGGCCGTGCGCATGCAAATTCTGCGTACGCCGGGCAGCCGCGCATTGAACATCTGCAGGTCACAAAAGTGCGGTCAGTTCTTCGTGCCGGCCGAGCCGGCGGTCGAAAGTCGGGGACCCACCCTGTCACACGCCGGGGCGACCCTATGTCGTGCCCGAACAGCTCACCCTTCTGGAACCGCCCGTCACACGCGACCGCGCGATCTCGAAGTCCAAATACATCAGCGGGCTGCAGTGCCACAAACTCATCTGGCATCAGTACAACGCGAAGGAACTCATCCCGCCGTATGACGCGCTGCAGCAGGCGGTGTTCGACCAGGGCCACGAAGTGGGCCGCTTGGCCCAGAAGCTTTATCCCGACGGTATCTATGAGGCCGAGTTCGTGGGCGGCGGCGCCTATGCGCTAGCCGACATCATTACGCCGACAGACGATGGGCGGTGGGACCTCATCGAGGTCAAGAGTTCGACGTCCGTAAAGCCGGTGTATCTCGACGACGTGGCGGTGCAGCGGTATGCCGCGGAAGCGTCGGGCGCGTCCATCCGGAACTGCTACCTGGCGCACATCGACCGTGACTATGTTCGTTCGCACGACTCCATCGACGCTTCCAAACTCTTCCGCGTCGTCGACATCACCGCGGAAGTTGCCGAGCGATTGCCTGACGTTGCCGGCCGGATCGAGTCGCTGGCGGCGGTGATCCGCCAGCCATCGCCTCCCGAGGTAGCGGTTGGGCCACACTGCACCAAGCCGCACGACTGTCCGCTGATTCCGGTGTGTTGGCCGGAGGGCCGTGTGACCCGGCTCGTGCGTGGCGCCGACCGCCAGGGCATCCAGGTGGCGGCAACCGAAACGCAACAACCGCACGTGGACACGCCCAAGGTGCGCGAGTTCCTCGACGGGCTGACGTATCCCCTCTTCTTCCTCGACTTCGAGACGTTCGGTACAGCCATCCCGCTGCTCGACGGCACGAGGCCTTACCAGCAGGTGCCGTTTCAGTTCTCGCTGCATGTCCGCCGCGAGCCTGGTGGTCCGCTGACCCACCATAGCTTCCTCGCAGACGGCGACCGCGATCCGCGCGCGCAGCTTCTTCAGCACATGCAGCAGTGGCTGGAGGATACGGGTTCGATCGTTGCTTACTTCGCGGCCTTCGAATCGGGGCGCCTGGGCGAGCTTGCCTGCGAATTCCCCGAGCACGCGGAGTGGATCGAGCAAATCCGTGCGCGAGTGGTTGACCTGCACGCGCCGTTCAAGGCATTCGATGTGTATCACCCGCTTCAGAACGGCAGCACGTCGATCAAGGCGGTGCTGCCTGCCCTCACCGGCAGCGGCTACGAGGGGTTGGCAATCGCCGACGGCGGCACGGCGTCGCAGGCGTTTCTGCGCAGTGTCTTTCGCAGCCCCGACGACGTCGTCTTTCGGAGCCCCGGGGATGTCGTCATTCGGAGCCCCGGGGCTTTAGCCCTGGGGGACGACGTAGCAAGAATCCGCGAAGACCTCGAAGCCTACTGCCGCCTCGACACGCTGGCGATGGTCAGGATTCTGGACGAGTTGGAGAGGCTGGCGGCGCCCCTGGGTTTGGCTTCAGCGCGCGGACTTCCCTCAGAACTTCGCTAAGCAGCTCTTCGTGCCGGTCGAGCCGACGCTCAACTCGCCCAAGACCTGCTTTCACGCCGGAGATCTCCGTCTGCAGGCGCTCATTGCCCTGAAGCATCTCGGCGCGCAGCTTGTCGAAACAGAATGTCGTGAAGTCGCGCATCTCGCTGAAGTGATCGCGGACTTCATTGAATCGCGCGACATGCTTCAACTGGGCATCGACTGCGTCGAAGCGGGCGTCCACCACATCGAACCGGGCATCCACGGCATCAAACCGCGCGTCCACCGACTGCGCCAGCTCAGCAATGCGCACCGACACCACTTCCTCGAAGTGCTCCGCCACATCGACGACGATCTCATCGTCCGCAGCGATGAGCAAGCGAGAAGATCGGCCCGTGTACATCAAAATGCGCGCTGTCCTCCCCTGTCACAGGAACTGGAGACGGGTGCACCGGCGAGCGATGGCGACGTGGTCCGCCGGATCCTGCTGCTCTCCGATGGCCTGGCCAACGTGGGCGAGACCGATCCGACCGCGCTGGCGCAGCACGCCACAGCGTTACGCGCCAAGGGCATCACAACTTCGACCTTCGGACTCGGCGCGGATTTCGACGAGACGTTGATGTCGAACCTTTCGGCCAGCGGCGGCGGGCACTTCTACTTCATCGAGAAGCCGGTGCAGATCTCGGACTTCTTCCTGAGCGAGATCGGCGAGGCGCTGGAGGTGGTGGCGCGCGACGCGCGAGTGGTGATTGCCGGCGCTCCCGGGATCGAGATCTCGTGCCTCAATCAGTTTCCGGTCGAACGCACGGAGGGTGGCGACGTCAGCATCCGACTGGGCGACCTCACGTCTGAGCAAGAGGTGACGACGATCATTGGTGTTCGCTGCACCGCTGGTGCGATCGGCGACACGGTGGGTATCAGCGTCAGGCTGACTGACCGCGAGTGTGCGCTGTTTGGTGAGCCGATGCCGATCGAGTGGCGCGTGACGGATGCCATCGCCGATGATGCGCAGCCCATCGGCACCGAAGTTTTGATTGAGGTGGCGAAGCTCCTGGCCGATGGCGCGCGCACTCGTGCGCTCGAGGCAAACCGCCGTGGCGTTTACGACCGCGCGGCTGAGATCCTCCGCGCAGAGGCGGCCGCCATCCGCGCGCTCGCGCCAGGCAATTCTGAACTTGACGCCATCGCCGACGAGCTATTCGGCGAGCGGGAGCTGTTCCAAGAGGCGATGACAGCCAACGACATCAAGGGCCGGCACTTTGCTTCAATGAACGCGATGTACAGCCGCAGTCCGCAAGGGCGCGCGCGGAAGCGCGGGGCAGTCTAGATCAAAGGAAGTGGCCACTCTCGTACGCAAACGCCGGTGACCGGCTAATTAATACGTCTATAAGTTGCCGGCGACTGCCGAGTACCTGAGTTCCTTGGGGCGACCATTGGGCGGGAATAGCAAAGTGAAGCCCATGCTCACGAAAGCCTCTCCCTTGTTGGTGACCGGATAGAACAGAATTACTCCAGTTTCAGGCTTGATTAGCTTCTTGAGAGCAGGAGAGACGCGCACCGCAGGGGTCAAGCCAGCAACCACCTCAGCTACCTTCCTGTGGTGTGGTTCGCTGTAGACCTTGAATCGCCCTCCAAGTTCGTCGACTCTGGCGCGATTCTTGACCGTGAAATCAACGCCTGCCGCGGCCCACTCGTCGTCCTGACTCTGAAGCTGCGGAGCTAGGAACAGCCACCTTCCAATCTTGGGATTGTCCTTCCCCTTGCCTTCCAGATAAGTGATCTCGCGGCTCACGCATTCCTCTTGACCTTTAGCCCAAGTGTAGTCTTTGACCAAACGCCTGACCGTCGCCGGCTCCAGATACGTCCAGTACGCCTCGAATGAAGCACGTTCCTTGTCAACCTTCGCTTCGAACCAGTCCCTTCGCAGCGCCTTTCCTTGTAAAATCTTCCTCACTAGAGTTTGGTTTCTCAACGCAGGTGCGCTGCTGGCTGGAGCCGAGGTCTTCTCGCTCCACTCACCTCCAAGATTCTGATACACCAGCGAGGCCCAACGCATCTTGTTCCTGCTTGTAGGCCTAAGCATGTGGAACGGGACCAAGGGCCGCACTTTGAGCGGAGTGATCCCCGGGACGTTGGCGTACTTCTTGAGATCTTCTCTGAACCCCTCTTCGTCATGACAGAGCGCCTTAAAGGCCTCCAGGAGGTTCAGCGGTTTCTTGCTCTTGCCTACCAACTCAGACTCTCCGACGAAGAGCCGAACTAGGTCCTGATATCCCTGTCGGAAACCGAACCAACGTCCCATCTGCATCAAGGTGTCAGCTGTCGTGGCCGTGCGCCGGTAGTAGGAGGTTGTCAGGCCCTCGATGGTGTAGCCGCGAGAGAGCTTCGTGCCGCCGACGAGTATCGACCATACTGGGTTCTCACCAAAGTCCGGTGCATCATCCTTGTTATCCCCGTTTACGATTCTGACCGGTTTCTCGTTCGTCGCAATGCGACTGTGGCACTCGCGCACAAAAGCGAGCAAGGACTTAAATTCAGCAGGAAACGCGAGGCCCTTCCCTCTCGTTGCCGACACAGTTCGGAAGTCATCCAGCAATAGGGCAAGACGCTCGTCCGACTTGGAGTTGCCGAAATTCGCCCGCTCATAGAGCTTCCAGACCAATCCAGCGCTCTCGGCGTGACTCGCTTTAAACGTCGAACTGTGCACAAGCATCGTGTGGTGACGAAATTTGTGCGACTTGGATCGACTCTCTCGATAGAGTTTCAGCGCTCCGGACAGAACGAAGGAATCAAGCGCCTTCGGAAAGTTCTCCTCCTTCGTGTCCAAGCCCTTGACTGGTCTCACATACGCCCGCTCGTTCGAAGTGTCGGGACCCGAATCGGCAGGCAGAGCCTCCATGTCAAAGAAGTCTGTGACCCCCATGTAGCCCTTAGGACGCGGAAGAGAAACAATAAAATCCTTTGGGAAGATATCGTGCGGATCTGAGGGGTTTACAAACACGTTGGCGAACGGCGTCGCCGTGTAGCCAACGTACTGGCTTCGAGGAAGGAGGTTCAGCAGGTCGGTAATAGCTTCGTTGGTAGCGGTACGCTTCTTTTCCTCGTCAGGATCCTTCGTATTGATGCTCGCCTGATCACTTTCGTCATCGATAATCAGAACCGGAACACGACCAAGATCCGTGCGCTTCAATGCACTAATGTCGTCAATAACTCTTTGGATGACTGCAGCGTGCTTCTTGACGACAGCGAGGCGCACCCGTACGTGACGCAAGTTGTTCTGGGAATTAAGCGGTTCTGTCTTGAGACGACGCTCGAACTCCAGTGCGTCAATTCCCGCACCGAGACGTAGGTAGTCCGAGGATCTCCGCGTGAGACAGGTGATGTCAATCTCTCCCACCGAGCTCGGCAATCCCCCATGACTCAGAAATGAGTCCCACTCTTTGTCCGTTGCGTAGTCATTTCCTGAGAGAGACAGCTGCAGTTGCTCTTTCCCAACAAGTTCCTTATCTATCCGTCGCTGCGTCTGTGCCCTAAGCACGTCCAGGGTGCCGGCCAGCACGACAATCAACCTGTAACCCGAGTCGATGGCCTTGGCTATGACACCCGTGAAGTTCGCGGTCTTTCCGCTCTGAACATAACCGACGACCAGCCCTTTGGCTCGGTACGACTCCGCTCTTAATGGGTTGGCGAGCTTCGACACGACGGCGGTCGTGACTTCATCAAGAACCGCCAAGCTCTCGGCAGGCCATCGGCTGACATGCTCAAGGTGGCGGCGATAAGCAGCCCAATAGTAGCCTGCGCGCGGCTGCCAGACCTCGTGGCTCTCCGCGATGATCGTCGGGCCCTGCACTGGTTCGACTGGGAACCTGTGGGAGTACGCCTTTCGAAAACCTCTCCCCACGCCCAGCAAGTCGAAGATGCGCGCGCGCCGCGCCTCCGTGTTCCGCTCGGTTCCAGCGGTCCAGCTACCCGAAGTGACAAACTCCCACCCCGCGAACACTTGGTTGAGTTGGAGTACGTGCTCATGGCTCCCGTGGCTCAATGCCCTTTCAACTTGGGCCAGCTGGCAGGTATTGGCGGGCCACCCCTTAATGACGGCGACCTGCTTGAGAGCACGTGCGAGATCGCTGGGCTCTTCATCGATTAGGGCTAGGGCCTTTTTCAGCACGGTAAGAGCATCGTCGCGCATCATCAGTCCTTCACGTGAAGATTCTCACGAACTTCTTATCCGTTTCCGAAACACCGAGGCCATCAACGTCGATCCTGTAATGGATTTCTGTAATGCGGTGTCTGAGTTTCTCCTCAATAGACACAAAGCGTGGGGTGATCCGAGGGACGGTGTCGTCGACCAAGATCAATCGGTCGGGAGATCGTCTCTTGAAACGGCTGGTGTATTGCACTGAGTCAGCCTCCGTGTAGCCACAGGTCTCCAAGCGATCCCTGAGAGCCCTCGCCGCTGCCCGGCCACATTCATTGGACAGGGTTCTGACCAAGCTCGGCAGCGAGAACCCTCTTGCGTTTCCGGCACTCTCCAATTGAATCGACAGGAGATAAAGCGCCATTCCCCGGCTTGGCTCTAGCTGTTCCCAGCCATTGATGAAGTGTTCTCGCTTCCCGGCCAATGTCGTCTTGACCTCAAGCTCAGCCGTTTTGAGCCGGAAATCATGGCGTTGCTTCAATGGCCCGGTCCATGACGCCACGGCCGAATCACCTTGACTTGCAACGAGCCTTGTTAGGGTCAAGAGTTCGCCTACAAGTCCCACTTCCATTTCTACTGAAAGTGTTGCCGAGCGCTGAAGCAATTCTCGCCATGAACGCAGCGTCGCATCGACTGCATCCGTGATGTCACCATCACTGCGCTGTACCGCATCGGCGACGTCCATCGCAAAGAGGAAGAACTCCTTGTACAAGGGACGGGCCGCAGTCCAGAGTTCCAGAACGGAGGCGCGGCCCTTCCCCGTCAGCTCGATATTGAGCTGCCTCATCGGACTCCGAAGGGCTCTGGCGTCCTTGCTCGCGGGCAGCCGCAGGCCCACAGATCTGCCGGCCTCGCTGACGAACAACGTAGCCGGCACTTTTCCCGTCAGTCGTATCGCTTTTGGTTGACCCGGCTCGAGAAAGAATTCTTGGAACTCCGCCCAGCTCAGTTCGGCGGGCACTCTATTTGCCCCCGTAAGCGGCACAGAGCAGCTGATTGCATGCGTTCAGCCAAGCCTCTTTCTTTTTGGTGTTCCTCCGCTCTAGTTCATCTCGGAGTAGGACGAACAGGAGAGTCTTGAAGATCGCGCCACCGCTACTCGACTCGCCGGTAAGACCAGCTCTGTAATCCCTGTTGATCGAAATGACCCGATCGTTGCGGTCAATCTCAAAGAACTTTCCTGGCTCCAGCTCCGCCCACGCGATGTCAAACTGCGTGAAGCCCTTTTGCCGACCGCCGTCGGCGAAAATCTGCTTAGATCTGTTTCTAACAGCCGCGGTGAACCCCTTCCCGGGAATAACGGGGTACTTGATTTCTGGACTCTTCCGGTACGCCAACTGCGCGTCGCGAATGTAATCGGCCCAGCTCACCTTCTCTGAATGACTGCTGCGAACTGCCTCGACAAATGCTCCGGGAACCTCAACTCCAGCCTTCTGCTGCTCGAGCGCAAATTCATTGTCAAGTCGCGGCGGAAGGTCGACCGCAATTCGCGCGAGGGTAAGGTGAGGCTCGTCTTGTTGCTGGCGGATGCCATTCCATCCTCCCGCTTGGATCAACCGATCGTTTCTGTAGAAGTAGAACCCCTGTCCAGCGGCCGCCTTCCCGCCCAAAGAGTATTCCAAGCCTTTCGCACGGGCCGGCCAGATATGCGCAAGCCCGCTGACGCCGCCAAGTCTCCCCAAATCGAAAGTGAACCGCTTTGGATAGTGTTTATTTCCTGGCTCCGCGTACGCGAACGGATCGACTGGCTCGACAATAATTCGGTAATCCGGCTCCGACTTGTTTAGTTTCTGCCGCTCAATCCAAATCTTTATTCGTCGTGCCTTGATTATTCTATGGAACACCAACCCGAGGTTGATCGACACCGCACGCAGCTTGTTGTCTAAGTAGTTCTTGATGTCGTTAATCCGTGGCTCCATTCGATCTATTTCATCCCATACGATGAGGGTGCCACTGCGACTCAAATTCAGTCCGCCCCATCCTTGGTCTACGAGTCTCGTAGCGGCCGCAACATCTAGTCGTCCGCATGCCCAGCCTGTCCTGATATCGCGCTCGGTCCATTGGCGCGCGGAAACCTGCTTCTCGTGGCGAGAGATCACTGAGAGACATCGGCATTGGCTAAATGACGCTGTCTTCATCCCCATTCCGTATTTCCCTAAATCACCGCTCGCGTGTTGCTCGTCAGCCCCGAACTGCATTGCCGCTTTCAGGCGGGTCTCAGTCATGCCCCGCCCATCGTCGACGATTATTACTCTACCGACCGCATCCGAGGTGTACTGGAACCGAACCAGTACATGCTTTGCCTTGGCATCAATCGAGTTGTCGATCAGATCAGCTAGTGCCTCACTCAGCTTGTAGCCAAGATTTCGGTAAGCTCGAATAGCTCCTGGGGCACTGGGCTCGATCTTGTCGAACGCGACCGCACTGAGCCCATCAATCTCTGCAAGCCCTAAACCAGACATAGAACCACGGCTTTCTGAACGATTTGACGCAACATGTGCAAACTACGATGACATTTCCAACTGGTAGTCACACGTCGACTGCACAGTGCCCGACTGGTTTGAAGTATCGGTCTGGAAGTCCGAACGGTTCTGTTTTCCGATGGAGGCTTATTACGTTCTGCCACAACCCATGACTGCGACACAGTCGACCCCACCTCGCGGTCGTTCGACCTGTGCCGAATGTCCGCTTCCCGTCTGAAGGGTGGCCCACTTGTTGCCGGAGTCAATTCAACCCAGTCTCGCTTTGATGTCATTGATAAAAGTTCCGATGCTCAGCATATGTTGCCGCTGAGTCGGAGTAAACGTGCTGTGAATCTCAGACGGAACTACTAGAACCACGCGCCGGGCGTTCATCTCGTCGGTCTGCGCTGCACTGATACCGGGCTCCAGCGTAAGGAGGTGCTTCGTCGAAAGGCGATCGGCTTCGGTCAGAATTTGGCGCCAGCGGTCCTTGCACGTTGACTTCACCGCGAGCATCGTTAGCCGCTCCGTTGCAACTTCGGGATCCTGGTAAGCCGCGATGGACGGGAAGAGAAAATCAGGCCGCGATGTTCTCTCGGTCACCGGTGCCCAAGCGTAATGGATCGAGTTGGCATCGAGGATGGCTTTTACGTGATGTTCAAGGGCATATCCGACTCGAGATTTCCTCCGGTTCTGAACGCTCAATGAGAACTTTACGAAAGCGTCAACGTCATCGGCAAAGCCTTGTCTGAGCCGATCTAGCACGAGATGACGTTCCAGTTGTCGGAACAAGGCTTCCTCACGCTCCAGCCATGCGATTAGCGCGCCGTCCGGATCCTCGACAGGGTTAACATCCTGCGTAACGCTGCGCGCGAACTCAGAAAACTCAGCAGTTGACGGGAATCCCCCACCGAATTTGTCAAGCAGTATCTCGAGGTACGACTCCTCGATGGGTGGGCTGATTGGCGGTTCAATGCCGAGTTGTGCCAGCACCTCTCGCGCCGCAAAGCCGACTAGGGCATCGTCGCGGCAGATGTCTCTGACCTCAACGCCCTGACTAGGGGATGCAAGGTCAAACAACCACAAGAGCTGTCGCTCTGCGGTGCTCCCTTGACTAGCGAAAACGACCAAGACTGAATCGTCGGGCCGGCGCAGGACAACCGCCAAGTCTCCTTCTTGGAGTTTCTCGGATGCGTCTGTTCGAGGAAAATAGAGTCGGAACTCGGATCTCGTTCGATGTTCTTCGCGGGCGTCGTACCAAGTGACGAACCCCTCCGCCAGCGTGACCTCGATCTCATGCTCTACGAGGTAGACAAATCGCGCGGCCCGTCTCGATCGAGCTTCGCCAAAGAGCCCCTTCAGAGCCTGGACGCCGTTGAACTCGTGCTGATTCGAACGATCAGGGCGAGCCTCAACTGCCGTCAGTCTCTTTGCTGCCGCTCCGGTGACCAGCGCGGAGAGCAGATCACTCATGCAGGTATGCGAGTCCGATGGTCATCGGGTGTGAACGGAAATTCAAGTTGTTCGCCCGTGATAATTCGCATCATGTGCGGAATAACTGCAGCAGCGACCGCTTCGACTACCGGAACCACGACGGAGTTGCCGAACTGGCGGTACGCCTGGGTGTCCGACACCGGAATAGTGAAACTACGACCGCTCTGATCGAAACCCATCAACCTCGCACACTCACGTGGGGTCAGCCGCCGCGGATTCCGACGGGGCCTCCTGATAAGAATTTCTGAGCCGTCTTTAAAGTATCGGGCCGACAACGTACGAGACACGTCGTCTGGACCGACGAGACCAAATCCGAAGCCGTTGCCCTTCGCTTGATGCTTCTCTGCGTAGGCCCTCAAGTAGGCCCAGAGATGATTGGTCAACACGTACTTGCCGGCTACGGTGGCATTCGAGCCTTCTGTGAACGGCCACTCGGGACGTTCTGAGCCATCCTCCGGATGCAAGATGGTGGACAACCGGGGACCGGTCTGCGTCGGCGGCATGGTCACCGCAGCAATGTCGAAGTCCACATTCTCGCGGAATCCCACGATGAAGATTCGCTCTCTGTGCTGAGGCACAAACGCCTTTGCATCAACAACACGGGTCGAGATGCTGTAACCGAGAGTTTCAACGAGCGTCTCCATGATCCGTGCAAACGTTCTGCCCTGATCGTGACTCTTCAGGTTCTTCACGTTCTCGAGGATGAATGCTGCGGGTCGGTGACAAGCGATGATGTCAGCGATGTTAAAGAACAGGTTGCCTTGTTCGAGGCAGCTGAATCCGTGGGGCCGGCCCAAGGCGTTCTTCTTGGAAACGCCTGCGATCGAAAATGGCTGGCAGGGGAATCCAGCTAACAGTAGATCGTGCGTTGGAATGGACTCCGGCTCGACGAGCGTGATGTCTTTCGGAAAAGGATGATTGAGCCCATCCGCAAAATTGGCCTCATAGGTCTGCCGGCTGAACTTATCGCGCTCGCACGAAAAGACACAGCGCCCGCCAGTCGCTTCCACTCCTAATCGCAGCCCTCCGATGCCTGCGAACAGATCGATGAACCGAAAGTCCGGCTTCCCATTGATCGTGCGAGTGAAGCCGTTGGCTATCCGACGCAGAAGAACGAGCTCTGCAACGCTCGGTTTGGTCTGACCTCGCTTCCATCGATACAGCGTTGATTCAGTCCGCCCCAGCTGTCGGGCGATTTCGTCCCTGCGAAGTGGGATCGTCTCAATTAGGCGGCTGATTTCGATGGTAGTCACGGGCGATTTCGCTGGGAATAATTTTGGCATTCGCCTCGCAAGGAGCGTAGTCAATCGGGCGACATCGTCCGTTTGGCATTCCCATATCGTCACCACCCTCCATCCGAGCGCACGGAGAGCCGTGGCCGCGCGACGGTCGCGCGCCACGTTGCCTTCAAACTTTCCTTTCCAGAACGGCACGTTGCTCTTAGGCGTGTACGCGAATGGGCAGCGTGGATGTCGATGCCAAAAGCAACCGTGGACAAGCACTACGACGCCGTGCCTCGCAAGGACAATGTCTGGACGGCCGGGTAGTTTCCGGCCTTGGAGGCGAAAACGGAATCCCATGCGATGCAGCACTGATCGAACAATCCGTTCAGGCTTGGTGTCACGGTGTTTGATCCGAGACATGTTCCAGCTGCGATGCTTTCGAGAGATCGTGTCAGCCATCTATCAGAGGCTATCGCTGCCGCGGCACCGCATCAAACGTCGTCCTGACCGTCCTGTCCGCAAACCGCACGCTCGAAACGGACGGACGGCGGAGGCCAAGCGACGCTGCCAAGCCGCTTGACATAGACTTCCGCCCCAATGGTAGGCACCCGATTCGGCTCATACGAGGTTGTAGCCCAACTGGGCGAAGGCGGAATGGGCGCGGTTTACCGCGCGCGCGACACCAGGCTCGGCCGCGAGGTCGCGATCAAGGTCGTCCTCGACGCGTTCCTGGCTGACCGCGATCGCCTCGCCCGGTTCGAGCGCGAAGCACGGGCGCTGAAGGCGCTCAATCATCCGAACATCGCGACGCTCCACGGCATGGAGGAAGCGGACGGCCGCCACTTCCTCGTGATGGAACTCGTCGAGGGCCAGACGCTGAGCGAAGTGATCGCATCGGCCGCCGGAGGTCGAGGGCTTCAACCCGCCGCGGCAATTGCCATCGCCCGCCAAATCGCCGAGGCCCTCGAATGCGCGCATGAGAAGGGCATCGTCCATCGCGACCTCAAGCCGGCCAATGTGAAAATCACGCCGGACGAGAAAGTCAAAGTCCTCGACTTCGGACTGGCGACAATCGCAAACCCTGGGTCTGAAGATTCGGGCACGGGTGCGAACAACCTGGCCAACTCCCCCACCATCACCGCGATGGGCACCCAGGCCGGAATGATTCTGGGCACCGCGTCGTACATGTCCCCCGAGCAGGCCCGCGGCTCGAGCGGCGACCACCGCAGCGACGTCTTCTCCTTCGGCGTCGTCCTCTTCGAGATGCTGACCGGGCGGCAGCCGTTCCAGGGCGAGACGATCAGCGACGTCCTCGCGTCCGTGCTGGCGCGCGATCCGGACATGGCCGCACTGCCGAAAGATCTGCCGCCGCGACTGACGGAACTCATCGCGCGCTGCTTGGACAAACACCCGAAGCGCCGATGGCAGGCGATGGGCGACATCCGCCACGAACTCGAGAGTATCGCGAACAACCCGACCGCGCCTGCACCAGTCGCTACCGTGGCGGCGCCACCGACGCCGCTTTGGCGCCGGACTCTGGCGCCGATGGCCGGACTTGCGCTCGGCATCGTCGCCACCGCCGCGTACCTCACGTCATCCAAACCCGCGCCTGCGGCGCCGGAGTCGATCGTCTTCGAAATCAGGCCGTCCGCCTCGGCGCCGCTGATGTCGCTCTCGCCAGATGGCCGTCACGTCATTTACGGCACGATGCCCACCGACGGTGATGCGCCGAAACTCTGGCTGCGCTCGCTCGACTCACTCGACGCCCGAGCCATCCCGGGCACGGACGGCGCGATGGTGCGACGCAACCAGTGGATCGGCGGCGTGGCATGGTCACCCACGAGCGAGTCCATCGTCTACGTTGCCGATTTCAGTCTGCACCGCGTCGACTTCAGCACGGGACAATCGCGCGAACTCGGCAAGATGCTCCCGGGGAATGTGCTGATCCCCGGCGCGTGGAATCGCGACGGCGTCATTCTCTTCGGACAGCGGAGCGGGACCAACGCAGACATCTCAGGGATCTGGCGCATGCCCGACGCGGGCGGAACGCCCGAAGCCGTCACGGTCCTGAAGACCGCTGATCTCTTCCATCGCCCGTCCGGATTCCTGCCTGACGGCAAGCGTTTCCTGTACTCCGCCACGCTGTCGCAGGGCGGCGGGAATGAAATCCGGATCGGGTCCATCGATCGCAAGCCATCCGAGCAGGACACCACTTCGCTGCTGATCGCCGACGCCACCGCGGTCTACTCGGCGTCCGGCTACCTGCTCTTCGTGAGGAACGGCAGCCTGATGGCACAGGCCTTCGACGCCAATCGCGGCGTGCTCACGGGCGATCGCCCCATCCAACTCGCGTCCGGCATGAGCCCGTTGATCGCCGTGTCAGAGAACGGACGACTACTGACCCGGCCGCTCGGTGGCGCCGACTCGACTCCACCAACCCACCTCACGCACTTCGATCGCGCGGGCAAGGTCCTGGCCACGATCGGGCCGCCGGCCGTCTATGGCGGCATCGACGTGCTCCCCGATGGCCGCCATATCGCGGTCACACGTTCCGAGACCACTGACTCCGGCCATCTCTACATCGTCGATCTCGCGCGCCCGGTGTTCACTCGGCTGAATCCCGGCGAGCCACTGGATTTCGCCGCCGCCACCGCGCCTGACAGCCAGATCGGCTTCACGTATTCGCCCGAAGGCGCCAGCAAGGACATCTACGTACGCTCCTCGAACGGGGTCGGTGAAATGCGCCAACTCACGCGAACCGACTACGTCAAGCATCCCAACAGCTGGACGCCGGACGGCCGGTTCCTGATCTACGACGAGCACGTGCCCACACGCGCGCAGGATCTGATGATGGTCAGCCGCGACGGCGGCGTGCCCGTCACGCTGCTGGCCACTCAGTACGATGAAACATTGGGCATGGCCTCCCCCGACGGCAAATGGCTGGCCTATCGAACCACCGAGTCCAACAGGCCCGAAGTCTACGTGCGCGACTTCTATCCAGGCCGCACACCCGTCTTCGGTTCAGAAAAAATTCAAGTGTCAGTCAACGGCGGCGACAAGCCGCGCTGGAGCAGCACCGGGAACGAACTCTTCTTCTTCGACGGTTGGGACCTGATGGCTGCCTCCATCCGGCCAGAGGGGGCGACACTGAAGGTGGGAATCCCCACGAAACTCTTCACGGCCCGATACACCAGCTACACACCGTACGACGTGCTCAATGACGGCACCTTCATCGTCAACGCGTTTGCCGAATCGACCGGGGCCGCGCCACCAACGCCGATGCGTGTGCTCTTGAACTGGGAAACGGCGAACAAGAAGGAGCCTTAGGGCCCGCTTTGCGTTTGTTGCAATGCGCGACCATGGCAGCCTGGCAGAATCTGCGATTTCGGCACAAATACGCAAACTTCCCACGACGTTTCAGCGGGCACGTGCTTTGCAGGGCACGTGCTTTGCTCAAAACCTCAGGCGAGGACGATGGTATCGTCGTCGTCCCAATCGATCAGGAGAGCACATGTCGGAAGAACAACTGGCGCGAATTGAAGGGAAGATCGAGCGAGTTATTGCGACTCAGGCCGAGCATGGCATGACGCTCGGCCAGCACACGGCAAAGCTAGACCGGTTGGATAGGAGGGTCACGGCGGTAGAAGTCACCCTGGAGACCACCGTACCCCACAGCATCAAGCAGATCGCAGAGGGTCACTCGGTGCTGCAAGGCTCGATAGATCGAGGATTCGCCGAAGTGATGGCTCGACTCGATGAACACGTGCAGCCCATCGAGGCAGCCAGCCGTTACCTGGCGTCGCAGGTTCCAGCGCCGAAGCGCCGTCGCAAATAACATTTTGGCGCGGCTAAAGCCACGCCCTACATTCTCAAACGTCGGTCTGAGTGTCCCATCCAAGAACCGCAGGCGCGCGCGGGCGAGTTCTTCCTGGACTAAGCCCTCAGCGCCCGACGCGCCTAGGGCGTTGCTTCGCCGAAATAGTGACAGTCACATCGATTTGCTCATCGTCGCGCACGAAAACGAGATGATACGGGCCGATGTAACCAGCAGGTGGCATCCAACCAAACGTCGCTCCCGATAGTGACGCTCCCAACGGCAATGGATGACGCTTACCGTTTGCGACCAAATAGCCGGCATCGACTGAAGACCCCAGTGATAACTCCAACCGATCCAACTCATTCAGCCGCGCGGCGAAGGATCCGTCAGCCTTGGCGTTGATCTTGGTCCACCGAGCTGCCAAGTCGTATCCGGTTCGACCCCACACCCCTTTGGCTAGGGGCGCACGATCCGGCAACGAAGCTCCGTCGCTGAGGGCCGGCGTCGACTGCGGAGTCCCTCGATCGCGGTACGCTGGCCCACTGTTCGCCACGGTGAAGAAGCGTGATCCGATGCCCTCGTTTCTGCCTGACGAGTCAGAGACGCTCCAGGCAATTGTGTGCAACCCATTGCTTAGCGCCGTCGAGTCGAATGTATAGACGCCAATAGCTGCCCGCGCAGCATCCAGGTTCCTGAACTTGGTGGGATTGCTCGTCCGTGTCGTTAACGGCGCCTGCGGCGTCGCATTGCCAAAGAAGCTGGCAATGTCATCATTGCAATACACTCCGCCCGGTACTGGATTGCCCACGTTGCCTCGGCATTGGTTATAGGCGACCAGTCCAACTGGCAGACCGTCGATGAACACAGTCATCGTGGACCCGTTCGTCGGGATGACGATGTCGTTACTTTCGCCACCAGTCGTGTTGGCGTCCGGCGTGATCGCCCACCCGAAGTTGTTGAACATCCCGCTGATGGTCTGGCCCTGGCTTGGCGTATCGATTATGCCGAAGGGCTTCGCAATCGTGTCGTTCGACATAGTGATTGCCGTCGGCGTCGAATACGTTGAATGCGCCTGCACCCAGGAACGCCCGAGAAGCTTTTTGTTGCTGCTCGTGTCCGTCGCGATCGCATAGAGGGTCAGCGCGCCCTGCCCACCGTACGGCAGGCTGTTGGGCACATGGGGCAGCATCGGCGTTAACAGGCTGAACCCCCAGCCGGCGCTGTTCTTGTCGGGATAGGTGGGGAACGCTGCTGCGACATCGGAGCGGGCTCCCGTGATGAACGCCGCATCACCGAGGTACACCACGCTGTTGCCCAACACGGTTTGGCAATTCTGGGGCTCAAACGCCAGGCAGTTGCGGAAGATCTCCACCTTGGTGACGTGCACCTCGTCGAGCGCCCATCCCGTTACGCCTATTGCGCCCTGCACACCCGTGGCGTTCTGAGCCGGCGTATCGACCTGCCCGAACGGCAGTCCGACAGGCGCGAGACTCCAGAATGTCTGTGGGGCCCCATCGGCATAGCTCGTGACAGCTCCTTTGTTTGCTCGAACCTGCCACGAGTACGTCTTGGTGTTGTCGAGGCCAGTCACAACTACGCTCGTGTTTGGACCGGTGGACACCCAACCGTTGACGCTGTTACAAACGTTATCGTGGCTGGTGTCGAGGCAATACTCGTAGCTTGTGGCTCCGCTACTGGCGCCCCAACTGAGCGTCAGACTCGTTGGCAGCTGCGTGGCGCCATTTGCGGGGCTGGTCTTGCCGAATGATCCAAGTGTGCCGCTGTTCGCGACTGCAACACGAATGATTTTCGACACCGACGGCACGCCCGTGTTGTCCACAATGATCAGCATGTAATGTCCCGGTGGCGCCTGACTACCCGACGCCGGCGCCGTCACATTCAGGCCACCGTCCGCGCTGGCGAACTGCAATCGCGTCAGCCGCTGATTCTGATCGAACGCGTGGGTTACCGAACCAAGGCGGATCAGGTGCACCCGCTGGATATTGGCCGAAGTGCCAACGAAAAAATTTTCCCCGTACCCAATGACCAGTGGCGCAGAGGAAATGACAGGCCGGTTCTTGAAAAAATATGGTGGCGAATAGATCTGTACGTCCGGATATGAGCAGCCGGACCCCGCGCGGCCGCCGCCCGCCAGCACCCGACCGTCGGGTAACAACAAGGCCGTCGAGTGATACACCCTACGATGCTTTACACTTGCGACTTCCGTCCACGATGGTGGATTGGCCGCAGGGTTCCATATTTCCGCGGACAGGACACCAAAGGCGTTTGGGTCTTCAACGTTTGTGCCGAAACCACCCGACACAAGAACGGTTCCGTCTGCTAGAACTGTTGAATTATGGTACTGCCTCTTATTCTTCATTGGGCTGGCCTGTTGCCACGATGGTGAATCATCTAATTCGATGAACTCTGCGTCATTCGTAACGTCCTTGCCGAGTTGGTAGTTTTCAGGGGCGCAGCCGCCGGTACCCGTACCTCCTCCGGTTAGAAGCACTTTGGCACTGTTGTTCACAGGGTCAGAGTCGTACAGGACCGCAGACGCATACCACCGCCTGTTGCCTGAAAAGTCGTCAATCTTGGGAGCGACAACTGAGGTCCAGCTTCCGGCACCGTTATTTGCGCTTGGATCCAAATTCCCGCTCCCGTTCGGCCATTGGCTGACATCGAAAACCTTTCCGTTGGGCGCGGCGAACAACAGGGGGAACCAATTGTCATAGCTGCGACTCGCTTGGCTGAGCTCCCGTTTGGTGGTTCCGTCTACACTCACAACCTCCGGAGTAGGATTCACGATCACGGACTGGCCGGCGGGCTTCATGTCGCCCGCCGTAATCAGGAGTTCGCCTGTGGCGAGCGCCGTGACCGTCGGATACCAGCGGCCATTCGTCATAAGTGGCCCGGTTGTCCACGAGCCCGCGGCTCCTTGGGAAAAATCAAAGATGTTAGTGGCGCTGATCCCGCTATCTGAACCGTGGCCCCCGCCAGCGACCAGCAATCGGCCGTCAGCCATAAAGGCGTGACCTGCGCAGAACAACACACAGCTGTTCTCTAAAGTCGTCGCATTAGAGGGGTTAGAATTCTCCGGGTCCCAAATCCAAGTTTGAGTGTTGTTCGCAGTGTCTGAGTCCTCATCCCAAGCCAGGACTTTTCCGTTCGGAAGAAGACTCATGTGGATCGGAATTCGTGCCCACGAGATTCTGCGGGACCACTCTCCCTTCGTTAGTTGGACCTGTTCGAAATCGCCGACCTTCAATGTCGCCCATCCAGTCTGCTGATCGCAGTAACCTGGCGCACCGGAGCCCTGGCCTCTGACATGAATGTTGTAGACCTTTGGTGAACTCCAAACGTGATTCCAAGGTGGTGTCGAGACGAGGAGGGAGTCCCCTGGAGCCCCGTCATCGAAATCAACTTCAAACACAGTACAGCCGCTCACCGGCGTGATGGAAACCGTCGCGCTCCACCCGCCGGTGACTTGCTGTGGAGCTGAGACCATTACATTCACCGTATCCGCCGAAACAGGAACGGAGCCTGAGGCTCCCGAGGCGCCGTGACGGTGAGGGTAGGACTCGCCGGACCACGTCGGCACGGAAAACGCCGCCAGCCCAACGAGAGTGACAAAGGAGAGCACGGCCCGCCCTAGTGGAACGCGCATATCGACCTCCAAGAGACCGCTAAGCTATTCAGTAACCGGTTCTGAGCGAGCTGAGAGTAATACTCCGACGCACTACGAAACGCAATCGAAAAGAGTGGGCCTTTCGGGCGATCTTAGGCGGACAGCCGAAAGGGAATCCCCACAACGAGGGGCCGTGACTCGCACTCACGGCTCGCCAGCCGCAACTGCGAGGAATTAGATGTTTTGCGAATGATTGTGAGCCTCTGGGAGTCGAACCGAGAACCAACAGACTAAGAGTCAAGGCAGTTCGCGGCGTGAATCTCGCAAACGGCTAGGGGTACCGTCGCAACATCACATCAAACGTCGCCCTCACCGTCCCGTCGGAGAACCGCACCCCCGCGCTCGACCAGGGAATCTCGTCCGGGTGCGTCGCATCGAACGTGTAGCGAGTCGATAGCGCCTCGATGCCCCACGCGGTGACGGGACGAACCTCGCCGCGCTCGCTGACGCCGTTGCTGTTCCGGTCGTGCCACAACGCCAGGCCGCGCAGTTCGGCGCCGCGCACTTCCCCATCGCCATCGTCATCCAGCGCGCGGAGCGCGTGGTAGCCGTTCTGCCAGAACGCCCAGAACGTCACGTTGCCAAGCAGCTGCAGCCCCGACGTGATGCGTCCCGTGTCGAAATGGTCGTACACCAGCCACGCGGCGTCGGGCGTGATCCACGTCCACCGCTTCGGCCCGGTGCCATCCAGATCAAACACCACGCCTGGCCTGCCGAAGCGCGCTGCGCGTAGGCCGGCCGCATCGTCATCCACCAAATCGAGCGCCGTGAGGTCGTTCCGTAGCGGAATCGCGATGGGCGTGATCCAGCGAGGCACCTCATCCACCTTTTTGACCCGGTCGCGCAGCTCCAGGATCTCCCTTGTGTCGCGACGCACATCGAGCAGCGGCGTCAGGTAGCGCGACGCCTCCGCCACCATGCTGGGCGCACTCGCGTAGATGGACGCCTTCGGGCCAGACTCCTGCACCCACGCCGCTTCAGCCGCCTTCCTCAACACGGGGATGGCGTCCTTCTTCTCCCCCGCCTGAACCAGACACCATCCCAGACCGATGAGCCCGACGATGTTGTCCGGTTCCTGCGCTAACGCGGCACGATATGTCGCGATGGCGTTCTTGAGATTGACCTGCGCCACCGCACGGACCTTGTCGTTGACGGCTTGCTCCACTTCGAACTGTTGATACTTCACATCAACGTCGGTGGTAAACGCCGGCTTCCACTGCGATGGTTCCTTGCCGAACACCTGGATCTCATCGGCCTTCTGCGCATACGCCATCGCATACACGCGCGCGAGATTGATCCTGACCTCCATGTCCCGCGGTCGTTCCTTTAGCTGCTGCGTCAGGCTCGCGATCAGGCGGTCCACCGGCACGTTCTGGACTTCGTACCGGACATGCTCGGCGACGAGGGACACGGACAAGGCGAGGAGGAGCGCCACGCAAAATCGCATGCGCTCATTCTGGGAGGTTGCCTGCCGGAGCGCAACGCGCGCCGCCCACATATGGCACGATCGTGCTATCCTGCCGCATCCAGAATTCGGGGGGCACCATGTCAGCAGAACGATTGGCGGCACTTAAAGCCAGCGCGGCGCGTACTCGTCTCCGGGTTGAAGTCACGACGGGTCGTCCCGCGATTGACCGACAGCCCCTTTCCCGCGACCCGCGGGCGTTTTCACCTCTCATGTCGAAAGGCACGCAGCGGCCGGGGCCGGGCTACAAGAGCCCTGGGTCCGGGCCTCGGCCCTGAGCTAGCTCCCGATAGCGGCACAGCGCGTTCGCCAGCTGCATCTGCAAAGGTGACTGGCAGTCGGGCTCGAAGAGGCGTGGACTTGCCACGAGGATGCACAAACACCTCGCGCGCGACGTGGCCACGTTGAAGCGGTTCAGGCTGTACAGGAATCCAAGGCCGCGCGGCGCATCCTCTGGGCGCGACGTGGCCATCGAGTAGATCACGACTGGGGCCTCCTGCCCTTGGAATCGGTCCACGGTGCCTACGCGGACCTTTCCCCCGGGCCACGCCCTACGTCCCAACGCATCTTCAAGGCGGCTTACCTGGGCGTTGTACGGCGCGACCACCAGGATGTCGTCAGCGGTGAGCTGACGGGCCTCGCCTCTTTCGTTCACCCACTCCGAGCCTGGTGCGAGCAACTCGGCGACGATGCGGACGACTTCGGCGACCTCTTCGTCCGAGGCGTTGCGGTTGCCGTCGTGCTCAACAGGGACGATGCACAGGCCGGCGCCGGTGAAGCGAGTGCCGCCGCGAAGAACCTGACGCTCCAACCCATCGAGTGACGTCAGCCGGCTCTCGTAGAAACACTCCGACGTGAAGCCGCAGATGCTCGGTGCGAGCCGGCGCGTCACTTTCAAGAACTCGCCGCGCTCGAGCGGCATCGTCTTGTGACCGGCCAACATGTGCTCCAGTGCCGAGAGACCCACGCCGTCCGGATGCACGCCCTTGGTGGGCTGATCGAGTTGCTGTGGATCGCCCAGCAGAACCAGCGCGCGCGTGGCCACAGTGCACGCGAGCGTGTTCGCCAACGACATCTGGCCAGCCTCGTCGACGAAGAGGACGTCTACGCCGTTGGCGCGGCTGAAGCCACGCCCTGCGGTTGTCTCTTGCGACGTCCAATACCACGCGGTGCCGCCGACCACCATCGGCGCGTCGTCACCAAACTCATCCTCGTTCTTGACGTGAAGGATGCGGACCGTGACGCCTCGCTTGGCGGCCTCCTTGCGAACGGCCTTGAGGAGATTGCCGATGGCCGCGTGACTCAGCGCAGTGACACCCACGCGCTTGCCTGCGGCGACAAGGTCGCAAATCATCACACCGCCGGAGTACGTCTTACCCGTGCCCGGGGGCCCCTGGATCGCCAACACCGCGTCGCGCAGTTCCAGGACGTTGCGTGTGGGCGGAGGATCTGCTCGCAGCAACGCGAGGGCCAGCGGCCCAGCCTCGCCATTGGCGAGCTCGGTTCCAATCTTGTAGAGCGCATCCTCGATGCTCTCCGCGCTGACGACGTCGTGTGCGAACGCAGAGACCGGACGGGCGTCGAGCCGGCTGGGACCGACTTTCACATCAAGCGTTCCGGCCTCGCGATTGATCGACTGCACTTCGCCCCAGGTATTGCCATCGGTGAGGTTGAGCTTGTTGCCCTCTCTGATATCGCAGTCCTGAAACGGAAAACTGTAACGGTCGACCACCGACTTGGTTGGCTTACCGGTCTTCTCACTAATCCAGGGCCCTAGGCGTTCCAGCCACTGGAGACCTGACACGGCCTTTCGCTCATCCATCAGGTCGTCGTCATTCAGGTCGACGAGGCGGAAGAACTCCCACCACTCGGCTTTGTTCTCGCGGCGATGCCAGTCGAGGAGGTAGGCGGTTAGATAGTTTTCGGGGCTCCATTCGGCCAGCAACTTCTGACGCAGCTCGTTGACTCGTTGTTCGCGTTCGCCGACCTTCTCGGATGCTTCTCCGCTCGATGGCTGCGGCCGGGGGACCTCTGCGCCTCCGGCAATGACTTCGGCTCGGCGCGCCTCCAACCAGCGGTGCAACTCGAGGGTCGAGCGCACGTCGTCGCGGTTGTAGCGCTCGACAGCTCCACGCACCTCATCAGTGATTGCGCCAGGATCGCCGGACTCGAGCGCAACCTCGATCGCCTGCCGCTCGCGACCTGCCTGCCGAAGGTCGATGTCACGCGTGAAGCCGTAGTACTGCTCCATTTCCTTGATCGAGTAACTCTCGACGCCGGCGCGAAGCGATTCGCGTGTGACGGCGAAGAGATCCACGAACCGTCCGGCCCGCAGCAACTCATCGAGCTGCTCGGCACGCAATGCGTAACGGCCGGCCAGGCGCTTGATCGCCGACGGCTCGTACGGCGCGTAGTGATAGACATGCGCGTTGGGATGCTCCGCCACCGTGCGGGCGATCGCATCCATCAATGCTTCGAACGCCGCGCGCTCCTCATCGTCATTGACGGCCCACCAACTTCGATACTGGAAGTTGCCAGCGGCATCCACCCAGCCGAGGCCTGTGAGGTACTCGCGCGAACCCTCACCAGACTCGCCGCCGAGTACGTTCCGGCCGAACGGATCGCCTTCGAAGTCCAGGTAGAGGTCGCCGGGCGACGGTTCAGGCAAACGCTTGAGGCCGCGGAACGGCAGCAGCGTGCCCTCCGACGTCACGTGTGGTTCGATGGGCAGCAGCTTGAACTGCGGCTCCTTCGTGAGGCGCTGCTTCAACTGGAGTGACGCCTGGTCGTGCAGCTCGACGAGCTTCTGTCTGGAACCGTGCGCGGGTTTGAGATCCGATGGCACGGTCCACTCAGCCAGACCAGCCAACGTGGTGATGTCGTGAGTGACGAGTTCTCGCTGCTGGCTGCGGCCAAGATTCGCGACGAAGCGGATGTGATCGTCGGCGCGACGCTGGTCGTCGCACACCTTCCACCAGCGGCAGACGGAACAGTGGCCGACAGGTTCGGGATAGGTGGCTTGTACGTAGGGCGTCCCTTCAGGGGCGCCGTCGGTGGCGCGGCTAAAGCCACGCCCTACGGACGTCTCCAGTTGCGCCTTGACAAGCCGGTAGTACGAAGCCACCTCATCGAAGCGGTATTCGTGCGAGCCGGCGGGTGTGACGACCACGAAGCGCTCGGGAGTGCGGCCCTGCATCTCGCCGAGGAGTTGGGAATAAACGCACAACTGAAGGATCGCGCCGCCGCGAGTCTCACGCGCGAGTTTGGTGTCATGCGCCTCGTAGTGCCAGTCGCCGAGGTCGCTCTTCCCCGCCACCTTCACCAGGACGTCCGCATAACCGAACCACGTATCGTTCCCCAGCGGGGCCTGGACGATGACGTCCACGCCGCTTCGCATCGCATCGAGCGTCCGCGCGACGCCCGCTTCGTGCCCAGCCTTTGGATCTTTGAACCTGGTGAGATCCTCAACGCTCAGCCCCTTCTCGTGCAGGCTGGCCACGTATCGACGCTCGTGCTCTTCTCCTCGCTTGCGCAGCTGCTCGGCGAGCGGATCGCTGTAGTTCGGTTTCTCGCGCAAGCCGCGTCGAGCCTCCAACTCCAGCGTGAGCGTGTGCCGGCACGCAAGAAAGTTGGCCAGATGCGTGGGAGAAAATGTCACACGCCGAGCTTATCAGGCAGGTCTGACAGGGAAGGTCGGAGCCCCGGGGCTTTAGCCCTGGGGTCTGGTTCATAATGAAGCCCCTATGAAGAACCCAGCCCTCCGCTTCGGCGTAGCCGCCGCCATCGGCCTGATGACCTTTGCCGCCACTGGCGCGATGCGCGCGCAGCAGGCCACGCCCACGCCAGCTCCACCGCCTCCCCCACCCACGCTTGGCCTCGAGCAGGGCGTCATGGAGTTCGACACGCCTGACTTCAAGCTGAAGCTGGTCACGGCGTCGCAAACGATTGCCGCGCTCGAGCCGAAAGGCGTCGCGACGTATACGCCGACGCCCACACCTCCGCGAGGACGAGGCCGCGGTGCAGCCGGTGCTGATGCTGCACCCGCCACGCCGACACCACCGCCTCCTCCGCCGCAGCCGCTCAACTTCGACTTCACACCAGCGGATCGCCTGGCTCAACGCGCAGCCGACGGCTATCACCACCTCGGCGACATCACGATGCGCCTGCGGACCACTCCAACCGGCGCCTGGAAGGAGTACTCCACTGCGACCGCTCGCCAGCCGGTGACCGCTCTGCCGGCTTCGGCCGGCGCGCTCGCGGTCGCGGATCTCTCAGCGACGCTCGCGGCGGATATTCCGCTCAAAGTCACGCGCGCGTGGAAGCTCGTCAATGGCAAGTTGGCGCTGAGCTTTGACCTCAAGAACGCCGGCACCACTCCGGTCGACATCGGCGCCCTCGGCATTCCCGTGGTGTTCAACAACATCATCACGGGCCGGAACCTCGAACAGGCGCACGAGATCTGCTCGTTCTTCGACCCTGCAATCGCCGGCGATGCCGGCTACGTGCAGGTCACGCGCCTCTCAGGCAAGGGCCCCGCGCTCGTGGTGGTGCCTCAAGGCAAGACGCCGCTCGAGGGATGGCGCACGGTCAACGATCGCACGCAGCGCACACAGACCTCTGAAGGCATCTTCGAGTGGATGCCCCACACGCTCGCCTACGCCGAGAACGAATGGAAGAACGCGCAGCCCTGGAACCCACCCACGTTTGCCACGTTGATGCCCGGTGAGTCGCGCACGTACGGCCTCGAGTTCCTGCTCTCGCCATCGATCCGGGAAGTGGAAGACACGCTCGCGAAAGCGGGTCGTCCAGTCGCGGTGGGCATCCCCGGTTACGTGGCGCCGATGGATCAGGACATGAAACTGTTCCTTCGATACGCGGGACGCGTGTCGTCGGTGGATGTCGTTCCCGCGGGTGCCATGACCGTCGCGCCGGGTGCAAACACTCGCAACGGCTGGAAGCAGTACGTCCTTCGCGGCAAACAGTGGGGCCGTTCGCGCGTGACTGTGAAGTACGCCGACGGGACGAATCAAGTCCTGTCGTATTACGTCACGAAGCCGGCAGCCACCGTCGTCTCCGACCTGGGACAGTTCCTGTTCACGAAGCAGTGGTACGAAAACCCGAGCGACCCTTTCAAGCGCAGCCCTTCGATCATGAGCTACGACCGCGCGAAGAATCGCATCGTCGACCAGGATGCCCGCGTCTGGATTGCGGGTCTGGGCGACGAGGGCGGCTCGGGTTCGTGGCTGGCGGCGGGGATGAAACTGTTCGGCAAGCCGACGAAGGCCGAGGTCGAGAAGTACGAACGCTTCATCGACGGCGTGCTGTGGGGCGGCATCCAGTACAGCGAAGGCCCGAAGAAGTACGGCGTGCGCAAGAGCCTGCTGTATTACGACCCGAAGGACAAGCCCGACTTCCCGTACGATCCGTCGCTGAATTGGACGACGTGGACAAGCTGGAACAAGACAGCTTCGGAAGACACCGGCCGCGCCTACAACTACGTGCACGTGGTGGGGGCGTACTGGTCCATGTATCAGGTGGCGCGCAATCACAGAGGCCTTGCCACCAGGCACACGTGGGACTGGTATCTCGATCAGGCCTACAACACGATGATGTTCCTGACCGATCCGGTCAATCGCGTGGGCTACACCAACGTGGGACTCATGGGCGCCAGCACATTTACCGCGACGCTCGAAGACATGAAGCGCGAAAAGTGGACGGACAAGGTCGCGGCGCTCGAGGCGCGCATGAAGACTCGCGCGGATCGCTGGGCGGCGCAGGCGTATCCCTTCGGCAGTGAGATGGCGTGGGACTCCACCGGCCAGGAGGAAGTCTTCGCCTGGACCAAGTACTTCGGCCACAACCCGCAATCGCTGACTGCGCTGAGCTCCATCGTCGGATACATGCCGTTGATCCCGCACTGGGGTTACAACGGATCCGCGCGGCGCTACTGGGACTTCATTTATGCGGGTGCACCGGGATCGCGCTATGAGCGGCAGTTGCATCACTACGGATCGGGTCTCAACGCGATTCCCGTGCTGGCGCAGTATCGCCAGCAGCCTGACGACTTCCATCTTCTGCGGATTGGTTATGCCGGCACGATGGGCGCTCTCACGAACATCGATCAGGAGGGGTTCGCGTCGGTCGCGTTCCACTCGTTCCCGGAATCGCTGAAGTGGGATGCGTATTCGGGCGATTACGGGCCCAACTTCCTGGGTCACACCCTCAACGCCGCCACCTACATCGTCAATCACCCGGAGTTCGGCTGGCAGGCCTTCGGCGGAAATGTCACGAGAACGGCCAGTCGTGTGGCCGTGCAGGTGCTCGACTCCCTGCGCAAACGCGTCTACATTGCGCCGCTCGGACTGTACCTGACGCTCGATGCGGGCCAGTTCCAGCGCGTCGAGATCAACACCAGGACCAACGACGTGGTTGTCACGCTGGCGCCGGCGACGGCCGACACGCCACGAGCGCGCCTCCGGCTCGAACAGCCTTACAAGGCGGCCGGCAAGCGCGCATTCGCTCTTCCGAAGGGCACACTCGAACGCGGTGCATATCCCATCACGCTCCGGGCAGCTCCGACGGTGGTCACTCTCACGCGCAGGTGAGTTGACGGATGGAGTGAGTTGTACGTAGGGCGTCGCTTTAGCGGCGCCAACGCCCGACGCGGCTAAAACGACGCCCTACATCAAATAGCGAACGACGCGTGCAGGGTCTTCCCCGCCGCGCCGCCGGCATCGATCGAGAGGGTCAGCGGCTTCCGCTCGAGGACCTTGATCCGGTCGTCGGATGCCAGCGTCCTTCCGATCTCCAGGTCGAAGGTGATGCGGATCGGGCGTTTGTTGAGTTGCGTCGGTTCGGCTACAGCGATGCGGACGCGGCGGCCGACTCGGCGCAGCATCACGGAGCAAATCGCGGAAGCGGTGATGCCGGCCACCGTCGCTCCCGGTTTCCAGAAATTGATCGCCGTGATGCCAGGGGTCTTGTGTTGGACAGCCTGAGCGCTTGCGCTGTTCTCGAGGATGCGCACGGTCGGCTTTGCTGCGTACCGCGCCGTGCTTGCGGCGTCGCGGCCCGGCAGGATCACGTACTCGTAGCTCCCGTGACTGGGCTTGATGCCGTGATCGATCCACAGCGCCTGATAAGTGGCTGTCAGCTTCTCTTTGGAGAACCCGGTATCAATATCTCGCCACGATCCCGTCCGGCTCGCCCGGCGCGCGTGCACCTTGGCATGCGGGCTGAAGACGTAACCGATCGCCGCCACTCTCGTTGACTTCGGCTGATTGGCCCAGTGCTCGCTCACCGACCGCACGAGCTTGGCGGTGCGCGACGATGTGAGCCGGCGGTTGGCGATGATGGTTTCGACGTGTTTGCCGGCCACGGTGCACTTGATGTCGGCGCCAAGGGCCACGACCTCGTTGTCGAACAGGAACCACGACTTCTTGGCCTGCAACCGACCCTGAAAGACATTCAGTTGCATCATGACCGCGCTGTAGCAATCCAGTGACGTGCCGCCGACCGCAGCGCTGCCGCCGAACTGGCCCTCGGGCGGGTGCGAGCCATTGATCACCGTGGTGCCGGGCAACCGCTCGTAATCGACGGTCGGCCAGAAGTTGCCGTCGTACTGCAGCAGGTCGGCATCGTAGAGATAGACCATGCCGTCACTGGTGTGCCAGCCCTCGAGATCGTCGCCGTTGATGCTCTCGTAGTTCTGGATCCGCGTGGAATGCATCGAGATGCCAACGCCATAATTGCGCCGCAGGTGGATGGCGCGATCCATCGATGCGAACACCTTGCTTTCCGCACGCGGGACCGATGGCCGCGGCGTGCGCGAATGTCGAAGCCGCCTGGCTTCATCGACCAGGTCCAACGTCAGGCCTTCGGTGTATGGCAAGGCCGTGCCGCGCGCCCACCAGCCTTTGATTCGCGCACGGATGATCGTCGACTCCTTCGTGGAGACCGACTGGCTCAGGCGAAGCATGGCCGCGATGGTTCGGTGGCCCACCGCATGGCTCGGCGATGAACTGAACGAGATCAACCGGCCGCGCACCATGTCCATCATCCCGCCGCCGTATAGCAGCGGCGTGAACGATTGCATCGCCCATCGCACGGCCATCGAACGATGGCGTTCATCGAAGTCCCATCGTGTGCGCTTCAACAGATAGAACGCATCCGCGATGTCCGAGAGCAGCACCACGCCGTAATTGCCGGTGTAAGGAAAGAAGTTGTGGAACACGAACGAGCCGTCGGCGTAAAAGCCGTCGCCTTCGGTCACGGTCCGGAAGACCGACTTGATCGCCGTCACGGCACGCGAGATCAGATCTTCCTCTTCGAGCAGGATGCCGGTGAACAGATCCACCATCGCCTTGTCGGTGCGATTGGCTCCGGTCGACGTCAGGCTGTGGTTGGGCGCGACGTTGATGACGTCCGGATCTGCGTCGAGCTTCTGCACCGGCCGAAGGTATTTCTGCTTCTGCTCCGCGGACAGTTCATCGCCCAGCAACATCAGCGTGTCGGTCAGGCAGCTCGGCGCATCAATCTCGAAGTCGTACCAGTTGCCCTGCTCCTTCACGTGCGCGTTGAAGTCGTGCTCGTCCAACCACTCGAGCCCGAACTTGATGTCGCGCAAGAGAGCCGCGTTTCCGTGCAGCTTCTGGCCTGGGGTCGCCCATGCCTGCGCCATCAGCGACAGCTGCAGGTACTGGCTCGAAATGGCATTCGAGAACGGGGTCATGCCGGCCAGGTCCCGCCAGAGGACATTCCGCTTGGGCGGCCGCTCCATCGACCTTTGATACTGGCGTGCCAGGCGCTCGGTGGCGGCCAGCGCGGTCTTCACTTCCGGAATCCTGGCATCGGCGAGCGGCACGGTCAGCATCCGCAGCCGGCGCTTCCGCAATTTGTCGAATTCGGGCGCTCGGACTCCCATGACGGGGGGACCGTATCACGGGTAATTGACTTCGAGGAACCGGATCGGACCTAATACGGGGCTCCAAAGGCTCAACCTGTCAGGAGACAGCGGATGAAAAAGACAAAGGTCGTTGACGAGCGCGGAAGGGTCCATCACATTTCGGCGTCGGCGCTGAAAGGCGGCGGCAGTGAACATCACGTTCACATCCACATTCATATCTACGGTGCGGACGGAAGTTCGCATTCGTCGGGGTACGGCTATGGCTACGGCGCCTCGTCGGCCTACGGCTACTCGGGCTATGCCGCTTACGCGGGTTATGCCGGGTACGCGGGCTACGCTGCCGTAAGCAAGGCCAAAGGCAAGAAGAAGTCCAAGGCCAAAGGAAAGAAGAAGTCCGGCAAGCGGCGCTGAGGACCCTGGGCGCCGCTAAAGCGACACCCTACGTACGGCGGTGAGACGCACGTAGGGGCGTGGCTTTAGCCGCGCCGATTCTGCAGCGCAAACGCCCGCAACAAGTACTCGACCAGAAACAACGGCACCTTGTCGGCGTGAATGCCCAACCCGGTGTTCACGCCGCGCTTTTGCTTGTCCGCGATCTCTTCGGCGATCCGCACTTCATTGCGAACGCGAGGCCCCGGCCACAGCAGCACGTTCACACAATCGTCGTCTTCTGCGCGTCCATCGCAGAGCCTCGTGTCATAGCCCAGTTCTATCGCCAGTCGCGCGGCTGCAATCAGCGCCGGCGAAGGGTGCTGAGCGTCGACGGCGTGGAATCTGGCAATGAGGCGCTTCGGTTTACCACTCATGATCGCGAGACTGTTCGAGGCAGGATACTCGCGCTCAGGCTCTCGGGCGCGAAGGAATGCACCGCCCAGGAGTTCATCGGCGGCCATGCGCAGGCCGGCATTTACGATTCCAGCCCACGGCTTCATCGCTCGTTCAGTCGAGTCCCATGGCTCGACAATCGCCTTGAAGATTGCCTCGGCGTCGGGGATCACCGCTCGGCCCAGCCCTTCGCGCTGCACAAACTCACTCCTGGCCTTCACATCGTCAAGCCGATTCCGGGTGCCGCACACCACCATCGGGCTGTGGGCCGCCACCGCTTCCCAGGTGGTGTTGTAACCACCCCTTGTCACCACGATCGTTCGCGGACCGAAGTGCTCATGAAGCGAAGTGGTGCGACGCACCAGGAAGCGCGCTTCGAGTTCAGGCGTCACGCGAAGAAAGGTCCCGACCGCCAATGTGGGCTTCGAATAGCCATGATCGGTCAGCAAACGGCTGGCACCGGCGAACGCGCCAAGAAACGTCTTGATGGTATTGGCCTTCGACGCACCCGGCCACTCGCCGCCGGCGCCCACGGAAAAGATGATTTCGTTCTTACCGCGCGGCTTGCCCCGACCGATCGTTCTGCGGTCCGTACGACAGACGGGCCCTATCGGGATCACTTGCGCCGAATCCAGCTCTCGAAGCAGTTGCGGATCGTCGCGGTAAGCCCAGCGGATTTCCCGCGGATGATGCGGCAGCAGGATGCTGTCGAATATCGTCAGCGCCTCTCGAAGGCGAAGCCGCATCAGGCGGCTGTCCGTCATTCGAAGCATGAGCACGGCTCGACCGCCGCGAGCCCTGAGCTCGGGAATGGACGACACCGCCTCTGACCAGTACGTATCGCACACCAGCACGTCCGGACGAACGTCACGCATGGCGCGCCGCACACCGACCTCGAGCATTCGCCATCGCTCTTTCGCACTGACGTGCTCACCATCGATCAGCACACCAGGGCAACTGAAGAACGCCGCGGCGTGCCTGGACTCGGAGAAGAAGTGACAGTCGGCCAGGCTGTGCTCGGTGAGGAATCGCTGAACCACCGAAAGACGCGCCACGTGACCCAGGCCCACGTGATTGATGGCGTAGAACAGGATCCTCACGGTTCGCAGGCCCGAAGGAATTGCGGCTCGAGCACCTCGTTGAGCACAACCGAGGTGCCGGCGTTCACAATCGACGCCCACCTCTGCGTGGCCTGTTGTTCGCGCGTGGACCAGGGCCGTTCAATGGCCTCGACGAGCGCCTCGGCCGACAGCTTCACTTTGCGGCCGAGACGTTCATGATCGAGAAACCGGCAACGCGCATCGACATCTTCTTCGGACTGATGCGACCCGCACAGCACCAGGCGGCTCGACGCGCCGATGGCCTCCCAGCACGTGTTGTAACCGCCACGCGAGACGACCACGGTGCCTTCTCCAAAGTGTCGATACAAGTCCGTGGTCCGCAACAGCGTGAATCGTTTTGCATACTTGCCTCCCACATCGAACAGCGGCCCAACGGCAAGCGCCGGCTTCGGATGCCCTCTTCGAATCAGCAGTCCAGCCGCTTCGAAGAAGGTATCGAGATAGGTGGGAATGCGATTCGCATGTCGCGCGCCTGGCCATTCCCCTCCTCCGCCAACCGTGAAGATCACTTTGTTCGATGCAGAACGGGTGCTCGCACGACGGGCAATGGGTCCGACAAAGCCGATGGCCTGCGAGTTCAGGAAGCGGATGGCGCCCGGGGTGCCCTTGAACGTCCACAAGATTTCGGCCGGGTGATGGGGAATCAGGACGGTATCGAAAGCGTCGAGCGCGGTTCGCACTCGCCCCGGCATGATCATCGCGTTCATCAATCGCATCAACAGCATCGTGCGGACGCCGGTGTCACGAAGATATTGGATTCGGGACTGCGGCCAATAGGTATCGCAGACCACGGTATCGGGCTGGACGCGGTCGAGTGCCCGGTTGAAGCCCCGATCGATCAGCCGAGCGCGTTCCGCCATCGACGCACGATGCGGAATCTGCGCCTCGATTCCAGGGCAACTGAAGAGGCCGCTGACGTGATCCGAGTCCGTGAAGAAATGGCAGCTGACGTTGTGTTCACGCTGCAACTGCTTCTGCAGGATCGACAGGCGGACCGCGTGTCCCAGCCCCACTTTATTGACCGCAAAAAACAGCGCCCGCATGTGTGGGCGGGATTATGTCACCTCGGATATGATGCGACGACGTATGGCCAGGGGTGACCACCACAAGCACCACGACAAACAGGATGACGCGGGGCAGGTGCTCTTCAGGCGCGTGGCGTTCGATCGCTCGGCCGAGATGAACGTCACGCCGCTCATCGACGTGCTGCTGGTGTTGCTGGTCATTTTCATCGCTGCCCTGCCGTTGACGCAGAAGGGCGTGGACATCGACCTGCCGCTGGAGACGCAGACGCCACCGACACCCACGGACATACCGTCGGTGGTCATCAAGCGCACGGACGATCGGCAGATCTCGGTCAACGGGACCGCGGTTGAACTGGCCGATCTCCAGGCGCGCCTGAACGGGATCTTCGCCGCCCGAACGGACAAGACTGTCTTTGTGGATGGCGCGGGGACGCTCGCCTACGGCGAAGTCATGCCGCTCATCGATGCCGCCAACGCCGTTGGACTCAAAGTGGGCATCATCACGCCCGCGATGAAGCTCAACGCTCAGCGGCCGAAATAGCCCGCGCGCGTCCGAATGCGGTAGGAGCTGTGGCCGGGCACGCGGACTTCGAGTTTGTGCCACCCGTCGATTGTCGCGCCGCTCAGCTGGTACCGCACCGCATAACTCTGCCGAAACTCCGTGATGGCGTCGATGATCACCGGGCCCAGGGTTCGCTCAGGCGCGCGCACCAACCGGCCTCCGGTCAATAGCGACAGCGACTGCAGCCGTTTGGCCGACACTGCCCTGTTGAACTTGGGATCGCCGGGCAGGATGGTATAGACCACCGCGTCGGTCAGCCGCGCCGCCTCCAGCATCGTCGCTTCGTCGAAGAAGCTGGCGTTGTCCTTGGCGTCACTGAGCACAATCGTGATCTGCCGCCGGTCTGGCGTGGGCACTGTCGCTAGCGCCAGAGTCACCGCGTCGAAGAAGGCCGTGCCGTCCGAACCTCCTCGCGTGAGTGCGATCTTCACCGGCGGACTCTGCCGCGACGCGGCCTCGGCGATGCGTGTGTTGAATGTGACGATCTCGATCAGATCGCGGGGCTGCAGGGTGGACGCCACCTGATCCATCGTGCGAAGGAAGTGTGCGAGGTCGTCCTCGGAGATGCTGCCGCTCGTATCGAACACGAGGCGGAGTTCAATGGGCAGCGTGTTCAGTTCAGCAGATGTGATCACCTGCAGGACGCCGTTGTCACGAACCTCGAAGTCCTGAGGGGTGAGGTTCCGAACCACCTGGCCATCGTTGAAGACTGCTACCGGGACGATGACCCCGTGGCTGCCCGTGTGGAACACGGGAACCTGCGGCTGCGCGAACACGACGCCCGCTGCGATCGCCACGGCTACCGCAGTCGACGCGGTCGTCATCGGACGAAGGTCCTCAACGAATCAATCCAGCGGCCGGCGAACCGACGATCGCCTTGATTGTAGTACTCCCACGGATCCGGAGTTCTCGGTCCACCCTCGCGAACCGACCGCGAGATCTCGTCTGCCTCCTTCGGCCGATCGAGATGCATCAGCGCGACGGAGAGACCGAGGCCGGCCGCCTGCGCGCGTGGATAGAGGGCGAAGGCCGATTGATAGGCGTTCGCCGCGTCCTGATACCGGCCGAGCGAACCGAGCGCGCGGCCGCGAAACAATCCCTGCCAGTACTCGAGGTCGCGATCGTCCTGCGGCTTGGCGGCGTCGAGCCACTTCAGCGCCTCTTCCGCGCGGCCATCCTGGAACAGGGTCCACCCACCGCGCACGCGGGCCTCGGCTGCGATGTCTTCGATTCCAGCGGCCGCTTCGAATCGAGACAACGCCTCCCGCAGACACACGCTGTGCCTGGCGCGCGCGGCCTCCTGATCGCCCTTCGAGAGGCCGACCGAGTCCTCCGGAACCTCAACGCCCGCACTCGCCAGCAGCCCATCGATTCGGACGGCGGGTTGATCGAGCGACGGCCGGTCGGCCCAGCACCGCCGCTCCTGCGCCACCGCGCGCGCCAGCAACAACCTGGCGTCCTTTTGCAGGTTGGCGACATGGTCTTCAACGCGTAGGGGATCGCTCGCGCCCTGAATTAAAGCGACGGCGGCTCGATGCCACACTTGAACGAAGTTCGCTGTCTGCGTCGACTCCAGATCGATCTTCTGCGCGGTCGCTATGTAGCGGCGGCCGGCGTCCGCGATCACATAGACGTACTGCGGCGCCACGCTGGCAGACGTCCGGGCGAGCTCCAATAGCAGCAGCGCCTTTCCGCGGTTCCACGGACCGAGCCAGAGGTCGAGCTCGCGTGGTTTGTCTATGCGAAGGCGGTTCTGAAAATCGAGTGACCGGACGAACGTGCGTTGGATGACATCGAAGTCGCCGCCGAGGTACTCAACCAGCACGCTATCAAGCGTCACGCGCTGGGCCGCGCCCACGCTACGGCGGGCAAGCGGGGCGACAGCGAGCACAATCGCAACGAAGGCTACGAAAGCGGTTCGATGGCGCGCCATAGGGTCGGGGGAGATCAATATACCCTGACGCCCCCAGGGCTAAAGCCCCGGGGGTTGAGTCAGCTTCTCTTCGAACACCTTGGCAAACTCGGGGCCCTTTCCTTCGTCTTCATGCTTGAAGTAAACGAACACCTGGTCCCAATCGGACTCGTGCGACAGCACTTCCTTCGCCCAGCGTTCGAGATCGGCCGGTTGGTAGCCTTCATCGCGCAGCCGAAAGTACGCGTGCCTTGCTGTCGGAACGATCGGCGTCGTCTTGTCACCCATGTCCGCGATGCAGAGTGCGGCTCCGTGCTTCTCGAGCAGTCGATACACGTCATCCACCAGCCACGAATCGTGACGGAACTCGAACGCACATCTGAGGTCTGTTGGCAGAATGGCCAGGAACTTCTCGAAGCGCGCGAGATCGCACCGGAAGTTCGGCGCCAGTTGAAACAGCAGTGACGCGATGTGCGGTCCCAGGCCCCGTGCGCTCTCGGTAAACATCGTCATTGCCTCTTCGCAATCGATCAGGCGCTTGTCGTGCGTGATGCGCTTCGGCGCCTTCAGCGTGTAGCGGAATCCCTCCGGCGCCTGGGCACGCCAGCCTTCCGTCAGCTTGGGGGTCGGCATCCGATAGAACGTGTAGTTGATCTCTACGGTGCGGAAACGCTCGGCGTAGTACGCGAACATCTTCGACGCAGGGAACTTCTCGGGATAGAAGGTGCCCTTCCACTCAGGGTAGTTGTAGCCGGAGGTGCCGACGGCGATGTCCATGCGACACGATAACTCATGGAGGTCGCTCTATTCAGTCTTGTGCGAGCGGAAGGTCGCCAGCGCGAGCACGGCGACGCCCCAGATGCCGAGCGCCGCAAAGTGTGGCCACAGGATGTTGAAGCCGACGCCTTTGAGGAAGATGCCTCGGACGATGACGAGATAGTAGCGCAGCGGGATCAGGGTGGTCACCCACTGGATGGGCGTGGGCATGTTCTCGATGGGGAAGATGAACCCTGAGAGGTAGATCATCGGCACCAGGAAGAAGAACATCGACGTCATCATCGCCTGCTGCTGCGTGGATGAAATCGTCGAGATGAACAGGCCCAGCGAAAGCGTGCACAGAACGTAAACCGCGCTCGCGGCCAGCAGCAGGATGGGACTGCCAAGCAGCGGCACCTCGAACCAGAACACGGCGACGGTCATCACCAGCAACACGTCGATGAAGCCCAGCACCGCGTAGGGCAACAGCTTTCCGAGGACCAGCTCGAACCGGCCGAGCGGTGTCACGTGCAACTGCTCCAGCGTACCGAGCTCGCGTTCGCGCACGATGGCCATCGCCGACATGTTGGTGGTGATGAGCAGGAGCAACAGTGCGAGAACTCCCGGGACCATGAAGTCCTTGCTCACGAGCTGCGGGTTATACCAGACACGCACGTCGCCGTTGATACCGCCACGTGCTTCCCCCTGGCTAGAGCCAAGAGGCTGCGTCTGTACCTGCTCCGCTACCAACGCGGAATTGAACTCGCTGACCAGGCCGCTGGCGTAGGCCAGCGCCACGCCGGACGAGTTCGAGTCCGTGCCATCCGCCAGCACCTGCACGGATCGCGCACTGGCCGGCCCTTGCCCGTCCAGCGCATCTCCGAATCCGATCGGCACGATCACGCCGAGCCACGCCCGCCCGCTCGCCAGCGCGTTATCCACGTCGTTCGGATTCAGCAGCTCATCGACCACCTTGAAGTACGGCGACGCGGCAAAGCGTTCGACCAGCTCGCGGCTTCGCGGCGTCCGATCGCCATCCACCACGACGATCGGCACATCGTGCACATCGGTGGTCGCCGCATATCCCAGCATCCCGAGCTGAATAATGGGTGCCACGATGATGATGCCGGCGAGACGGGGATCCTGGCGGAGTTCGAGGAACTCCTTCCACATGAGCGTGACGATGCGGCGGATCATCGCTTGGCGAGCCTCAGTGACGCGAGGCCGAAGACGACGGCTGCGTAGATACCGAGCGCCGCCACCGACGGGCCGACCATCCACAGGTCGGAGCCTTTGAGCACAATACCGCGCAGCGCGATCAGAAAGTAGCGCGCGGGCACGATCGTGCTCACGTACTGCAACACGATCGGCATGCTGGCGATCGGAAAGATGAACCCCGACAGGATGAACGTCGGGAGGAACGCCACCAGGCTGCCGATTTGAAATGCTACTTGCTGGGTCTCCGCAATCGTTGATACGAGCAGACCCGTGCCGATCGCGCCGATCAGAAAGACGGCCAGCACAAACGCCAGCGCCAGCCAGTTGCCGCGCATCGGCAAACCGAACAGCGCCATCGCCGCCAGGATCACGAGCAGGCCGGAGATCTGCGACAGCAACAAATACGGCGCGGCCTTGCCTGCCACGAACGCCGGTGTGGAAATCGGCGCCATCCGAATCTGCTCAATCGTGCCGTTCTCTTTCTCACGAACGATGGAGAGCGCCGTAGAGACGACGGCCGTGATCATCGAGATGTAGGCGATGAGGCCGGGAACCAGAAAAAGCGTGCTGCGGAGCTCGGGGTTATACCAGATGCGCGGTTCGATGCCCGCGAGTCGCGTGGTCACGTTGGCTGCAGCTGGAATCGAAGCCTCGCGCAGCACCGCTGTGGTGTAGCCCAGCACCGTGGTGGCCGTGTTGGCGTTGTCTCCATTGAGGAGGACCTGCACGTTGGCTTGTGTCCCCTGCTTGATATCGTTGCCAAACCCCTCGGGGATCACCAGAGCCGCCCGAGCGGTGCCCGCATCTAGCGCATGCTCGATCTCGGCGTCGGAAACGGCAGTGCCAACGAGCTCGAAGTAGGTGGACTCCACGAAGCGCGATACCAGGCGGCGGCTCTCCACGGTTTCATCGCGGTCCTGCACCACGAGCGCGACGTGACGGATATCGAAGTTCAGCGCATAGCCGTAGAGGAAGAGAAAGAACGCCGGCAGGAACAGGACCACCATCATGGTCCGGCGATCGCGGACGATCTGCCGGAACTCTTTGACGGCGACGGCCCAGACGTGACTCACGCGGCATCTCCCTTTGCGCGCGAGACGACGTCGATGAAGACGTCTTCGAGGGTGGGAAGCACGCCCGATTCTCCGGAGCCAAGCGCTTCTTTCAACTCGCGTGTAGGACCGAGTGCCGCGATGCGGCCGCCGTGAATGATGGCCACGCGATCGCAGCGCTCCGCCTCATCGAGATAGTGCGTGGTCACCAGCACGGTGGTGCCGCCGATGGCCAGGTCGTCGATCAGCCGCCAGAAGTCTCGCCGGGAGACCGGGTCGACGCCGCCGGTGGGTTCGTCGAGAAACAGGATCGGCGGTTCATGCAGCAACGCGCAGCCGAGCGCGAGGCGTTGGCGCCATCCTCCCGACAGCGTTCGTGCCTGTACATTCTCGCGATTGATGAGCCCAGCCATCTGCAGGATGAAGTCGCGGCGTTGCGCCAGGCGGTCGCCGGACAGGCCATACAGGCCCGCGTAGAAACGGATGTTCTGATCCACAGTCAGCAGTTCGTAGAGCGAGAACTTCTGCGACATGTAGCCGATGCGCCGCTTCACCCCTTCGGGATCGCGTCCCACATCGATGCCGCCAACCTGTGCGCGGCCTGAGGTGGGTTTCAGCAAACCGCACAACATGCGAATGGTGGTGGACTTCCCCGCGCCATTCGATCCCAGGAACCCGAACACTTCGCCCTTCTTCACATCAAACGACACGTCATCTACAGCGGTGAATGCCCCGAAGCGACGAGTCAGGTGATCGACGTGAATGGCGAGCGCGTCGGACATGTCAGTTGGTTCCGACTGCCCGGCGTAGCCGCGCTTCGCTTACGCGGAGAGCAGCCTGCAAGCGTGTGCGTTCGAGCTGGGCCTCGAGCAGGTCCACACCCGCGTCGAGCACTTCCGTGCTGGTGGCGACGCCGGCGGCGTAGCGCTCGCGCAGCACGCGATGCGCTTCTTCACTGGCGGTCACGGCCTCCTGCGCAGCCGCGATCGCCGCCCATCCAGCCTGGATCTCATCAAGAAGCTGCTGGATCTCCACCGACACTCGCGAGTCGAACTCGGCCAGGCGGTGATCGAACACGCGGGCCTGGGCTTCTGCCACCGCGCGATCGGCTTTGGCACGTCCGCCATCCCACAGCGACCAGCTCACATTGACGCCGAGGTCCCACGACAGGTGCCACCGGTTCTCCCGAGGCACGAAGCGATTGTTGGGCCGTGCGGGTTCCAACGCCGCGATCGCGGCCACCTGCGGACGAGATGCCGCCATGGCCGCTTCGGCCGACGAGCGAAACGCAGACTGCCGCTCGCTGAAGGCGTTCCGCTCCGCGCGACTCTCACGCGCCAACGCCATCACATCGGCCGGCGTCTTCGACGTCAGCGCCGCAAGACCTTCGGCCGGCTTGTCCACGGGCGTCACGGGATCGATGGCCTGGCCCGGCATGCCGATCAGCCGCGCCAGTTCGCGTTCCGCTGCGGCGGCAGCGTTTGCGGCTTGAATCCGCTGGACCTGATCGCGCGCTCGCCTCGCTTTCGCCGTCAGCACCTCATGAGGAGAGATCAATCCTGAATCCAGCCGCGCCTGCACTTCGTCCACCCACACGCCGGTCCGCTGCAGACTCTGATCAATGACCTTCACCAATTCACGTGAAGTGACCAGCGTCCAATACGCCACCGTAATCTCCATCGTCAGATCCGCCTCGGCCACCTTGCGATCGGCCTGCGTCGCGCGCACTTCGGCCTCGGCCCCTGTCACCAATGCATCCACGCGACCTGCGCTCCACACCGGCCACAGGAGTTCGGTGCGCACGCGGAAGTTGTCCGGAATATCCGGGAACAGGACCTTCGTTCCACCGCCGGCCTGCGGAATGCTGTATTCGGGCACGTGGTTCGTTCGCGTGTAACCGGACGAAGCGTTGACGTTGGGACGGTCGAGCGTGGCCCGGCTGTCTCGTGAGGCCACGGCGGCCTCCTCACGCGCTTGATTCTCGAGCAGCCGAGGTGCGGTCGCCTTCCCTTTCGCGATCGCGTCGTCCAGCGTGAGCGGGAGGGGCGTTTGGGCGCGAGCGAGGGCCGGGAGAAGGAGAATTACGAGAACCAATACGGCGCGGCTCAAGCCACGCCCTACCTTGACTTGCTTCATGGTCTTCCCCCAGTCCGCAGAGCGGCGGCGTGTTGGGCGCGCCGGACGTGTTCAATGAAGACATCTTCGAGCGTGGGCACGATGGTCTTGACGCGTGTGACTTCGAGCTGCGCGGCCCTGAGCCAGCCTTCGATCTCGGTGCTCATCGAGGCGTCGGTGACGCGCGCGTGCAGGCGATCGCCAAAGAGCGAGACTTCGTCTTCGCCCAGTTGTTCGCGCAACACGCGCAATGCCTTCCGTGGCGGCGACGCGATGACCTCGAGCATCACGGCGTGATCCATCTTTCGAAGCGCATCGGGCGTATCGAGCGCGAGCACGCGGCCATCGCGTATCAGGGCCACGCGATCGCATCGCTCCGCTTCGTCCAGGTACGGCGTTGCCAGGACGGCGGTCAATCCTTGCGATTTGAACTCGGTCAGCAGTTTCCAGAATTCGCGGCGTGACACCGGATCGACGCCGGTGGTGGGCTCATCGAGGATGAGCAGCTTGGGCTCGTGCACGAGCGTGCAGGCCAACGCCAGCTTCTGCTTCATGCCGCCCGACAGCTTGCTGGCGAGCCGGTCGCGAAATGGCAGGAGGCCGGTCATGGTCAGCAGGCGCGTGCGACGATCCGCGAACTGCGACACACCGTGCAGGCGCGCGAAGAACGCGATGTTCTCGTCGATCGAGAGATCGCCATACAGGCTGAACCGCTGCGGCACGTACCCGATTGAAGTCACCGATGCGTTTCGCGCGCGGAATGGATCGGCGCCGAACAGGCGCACTTCGCCGGCATCAGGACGAAGCAGCCCGCACATCATTCGCAGCGTGGTGGTCTTGCCCGCGCCATCAGGGCCGATGACGCCGAACATTTCGCCCGGAGCGATGTCGAACGTCAGGCCGTCGACTGCACGAGTGGCGTCGAACGACTTGACCAGCTCCTTGAGCGAGAGGACGGGAGTCACTTCGCCGTCCCGAAATCCACTTCAACAGGCATGCCGGGCTTGAGCACGCCGGCCTTGTTGTCCACCGAGACCTTCACGCGATACACGAGCTTCGCGCGCTCGCTGGCGGTCTGCACGTTTCTCGGCGTGAACTCGGCACGAGGCGCGATGAACGTCACCGTACCTTGAAGGCGATCGCCGCCATCGGTGATGACCGTTGCAGCCTGGCCAATCTTCACGGCCGCAACGCGTGGTTCCTCGACGTAGGCCGTGGCCCACGCGCGATCGAGATCTACGAGCACCAGCAACGGCACTCGCGCCACCACGAGTTCACCCGGCTCGACCAATCGCGATGACACCACGCCATCGGATGCGGCTGTGATCGTGGACTCGGCGATGTCGTTGTTGATCGTCGCAATCTGCGCGTCAATCGCAGAGAGATGCGCGCGGGCGGCCTCCACCTCCTGCACACGCGAACCAGCTCTGAGTCGCGCGACCTGCGCACGAGCGGCCTCGACTCGATCGTCGGCGGCCTTGAGCCTCGACTCTGCCAGCACTCGTCTCAGCACGGCATCGTCTCGCTGCTTTTCAGAGCCGGCGCGCTTCTGGACCAACTGTTCGAAGCGCTCGGCATCAACTTTGGCCGCGGCCAGTTCAGTGGCCACGGTCGCTCGTTCACTCGCCGCCGCGGCAGCCTGGGCTTCAGCCTGCGTAATGTCTTCCCTTCGCGAACCGGCCTGCACCAACCGCAACTGCGCATCGGCTTGCTGACGCTCGGCCTTGAGTCGAGCAAGGGCGAGAGTGGAATCCGTCGACGACAGCTGGACGAGCGTCTCGCCAGCCTTGACGCGCTGCCCTTCGGCGACCGCGACATTCAGGACGCGGCCCGGCACCTTCGAAGCCACGCGCACCTCGGTGGCCTCCACGTAACCCGAGGCGTGCGGACTCGCCTCCGGATCTTCTTTGGAACACGCGACCGCCGCTATCAGGAGGCCTATCAATGTGGCGCGGCTCAAGCCACGCCCTACGTTTCGAGTCATCGTTTCCTCACCGTCTTTGTCCGTGCCCGCGCAGGTGCGAGCCCGCCTAGCGTGATCACTTGCAGGTGCTGCACCATGTCCTGCACCGAGACGTCCATGCCTTTGTGCGCCTGGGAGAACTTCGCGCGAAGCGGTTCGCTGGCCAGGAACAATGTCAGGGGCCCGACGATGCCGAGTTGCACGAGGAAGGGGTGGGCCGGCCGCATCGTACCCTCGGCCACACCCTGTTGCAGGATGCCTCCCAGGACCGACAACACGTGCTTGAAGTGACTGGCCACTTTCGGATCGAGGTGGCGGCCCGCCTCGGCAATCTCGCGAAGCCAAATCGGCGGAAAGAACGGACGGCCTTCGGCGATGCCTGCGATCGCAGCCACGTACGCGCGCATCTGGTATTCGGCGGTGCCGCCTGCGCTCCGAACACCCTGGACCGCGGCGGCAATTGCAGAGAACGTGTCGTGGAGGATGGCGTTATAAAGGCCGGCTTTGCTGGCGAAGTGGTAGTAAATCATCGCCTTGTTGACGCGCGCCGTGGCGGCGATGCGGTCCACCTTTGCCCCGTCGAAACCGCGGGCAGCAAACTCGTCAGCGGCCGCGGACCAGACACGGGCGCGCGACGCGTCGGCATCGCGGACGGGCTTGGCGCGGGCAGGCATATTAACTAAATGGTTAGTTAATACGCCTCACGTTGTCAAGGCGGCACGCATATTTCGGCACAGAACTGTCAGAGCAATTGCTGAAGCCGCTGGTACCCGGTGCGGCTCACGGGCAGCCGTGTGCCGTCCTGAAGAATCGCTTCCCTGCTGTCTTTTGCGTACAGCTCGACCTTGGCGAGGCGGTCGATGTTGAGGAGATACGAACGGTGGATCCGGACGAAGCGGCGCGGATCGAGTTGCGATTCGAGCTCGGCGAGCGTCTGTTCCTTGAGGAGTGACTTCCCGGCTGTATGGAAGCTGACGTAGTCGTCCTGGGCTTCCACGTAATCGATCTTCCCCACCACCAGCACGTGCACGTTTGCGCCGTCACGAATGATGACGCGGTCGAGCGGCGTGCCTGGTTTGCGCGCGGCTGCACGCAGCTGCCCGGCCGGCACGGCCAACGCAGCCTGGCGCGACCGTACGCGTTCGAGGGCTTCGCCCAGGCGCGCGGCCGTGAACGGCTTCAGCAGATAGTCCACCGCGTGCACTTCAAAAGCGCGCAACGCGAACTCGTCATACGCCGTGACAAACACCACGGGAATCTCGCGCCCGATCACTTCGAGCACCTCGAATCCATCGATTTTCGGCATCTGCACGTCGAGCAGCATCACATCCGGCTTCAGCTCGGACGCCGCCTTGATGGCCTCGAAGCCGTTCGAACACTCGCCGACAATCTCGATGTTGCCGAGCGTGGTGAGGTGCTGGCGCAGCGCTAATCGCGCCAGCTCCTCGTCATCCACAATCACCACGCGAAGGGGGGGCTGTAACTCACTCATAGACATTCCCCAGGGCTAAAGCCCCGGGGCTCCAACTCCATCGCCAGGGCTAAAGCCGCGGGGCTCAACCGGCCACGTGCTCTCTATAGGCCAAGTAATCGACACGCGATACTCCGTGGGCGACGGCTCGACCGCCAGCGCTCCACGCGTGCCGAAGGCGCCACTCAAGCGGCGTCTCACGATATCCAACCCGAAGCCGGTTCCACGCCTGGTGGATTCGCCATCTCGCGGATTCGACACCGTGAGCCACACCAGATCGCCGCGGCGCCTGGCCTCGACCTGAATCGTGCCGCCCTCGAGACACGTCGCAATGCCGTGCCTGACGGCATTCTCAACCAGCGGCTGCAATAACAGCGGCGGCACCGAGACGCCTCCCAGGCCTTCGTCCATGTCCACACGCACGCGCAGGCGTTCGCCAAATCGCACCTGCTCGATCTCGAGATAGCTCGACACAAGCGCGAGCTCACGCTCGAGCTCGATCCAGGGCACCTTGCCCAGCGTCAGGCTGGACCGCAGAAAGTCTGCCAGGCGCTGCACCATCTCGCGCGCACGATCGGGATCGGAACCAATCAGGCCCGACACCGCGTTCAGGCTGTTGAAGAGAAAGTGCGGATCAACCTGCGCCCGCAACGCACGCAGTTCCGCTTCGCGCGCGGCAATCTGCAACTGCAGGTCGCGCTGGGCCAGGCCGGCCGAATCTTCCGTGGCCTGCAAGGCGTACTGCACCGTCACTGACAACAGATATGCGAGCGCTCCGAAGCCCAGGAGCAGGCTCACAAAAGTCGGTGACGCCGCCGCATCGCCAGGGACGCCGAACCGGCCGAGGAATCTCCACCACCATCGCCCCGCACTCGCCCAGACGGACCCGGCAATCAGCGAAGCGATCACCGCGCTGATGACCAGCTGCCAGGCCGCGGTCCGAGTGGCCGGCATCGCGCGCGCCATGAACCACGCTGAAAACGACAGCGGCGCGGCCAGCAGGCCAACCGGCACGCCGAATGCCAGCGCCAATGACCAGCGCACCCCGAAACCGTTGTGCGCCAGCATGGCCAGCAGCGCTCCCACCAGGCCCCACGCGATCAGGTGGAACTTCAGGCGCTGCCGGTCACCAAACGTTGACGCCATCAGCTCACGACGTCTTGATCTCGACGCCGCCCATCACGACGAACCCGCGCACCACCAATCGATTGCGCGCATCCTGCGTGCCGGAACTCTTGTCTTCAGCGCCGCCCATGAACACCACCACCTGGTTCGACACGGCCCAGTCCGGCGGCACGGTGATCTCGATCCCACCCCACCACGCGAACACATCGATTACTGCCTCCTGCCCGCCGGTCGAGGCCCCGCGCAGGTCCACTTCCACGCCGCCCATGATGGCCGTGAGATCCGCACGGCGGAACAGCGGCGACGTGATGCGGCGAACCTTGCCCGACCAGACGGCCACTTCGGAAAATGCGCCGTCGGTGGTCGTTTGAGCGCCGGGCCCGTGTGGTCCTCCGCCCTTCAACGCTCGCAGGACAATCAGGCCGCCAATCGCGACCAGCACCATCGGCCACCATCGATGGAAGTCGATGGGAACTCCCCACAGGTCGTCGGCGGTCAACCAGAGACCAATCAGGACCATGACGCCGCCGGCAACGCGGCTGGATGTGCAGTCACTGCCGGCAATCCTGGCGAGGCCGAACGCCACCAGTAACAACGGCCAGAATCGGAGTATGTCGCCCGCTTCGATGTAGTCGAGGTTATCGAGGGTCAGAATGACGCCGAACGCCACGATGAGCAGGCCCAGAATGATCTGGGGCGTCACCCGAAAAGAGGCTCGCGGCACGGTGTTCATGGCTTGTTGCCCTCCACCTTGCCGGACATCTTGCGTTGCCGATGGCCGAACATCACGGTCAACCCGGCCACCACGATAAACAGGGGCCAGGAGTCGTGGATGCGCATGACCCGGTAATTGTGTGCCAGAAAGATACTGGCAATCAGAATCAGCGAGACCCCGTCCCATCGGCTGTCTTCACCAGGGGCGAGGATTTTGATGACGCCGATGGCCACCAGAATGAGGGGCCACATCCGCGCCATATTGATCTCCGGCATCGTGCCCAGATTTGATGCGAGGAAGATCAATCCAATTCCTATCAGGAGCAAGCCTGTCAGCAAGTCTTTGCGTTTCATCTGAAGCCTCCCGTAATGAGCGTCCACCACAGGTTGGCCGCGCCCATCGCCGCCGTCGCGCCCAGCAGGCCCACTGCCACCAGCCATCGTTCGGCATTCGTTCTCATCACATGGGCAGGTTACGGATGGGATCCGCGCGGATCTGTTCTGATTCGGCCAGCGGCGTCCCGGTGTCGGTGAACGCCGCCAATCCCCGTTACAATCACCCGTATGGCGTTTTTCTCACGTACCCCACAAGCGGCCGAACCGGTCGATGAACTGCTCGCCCCCTCGGACGTTCTCATCTCCTTGCGTCAGCTTGAAAAGTCCTATGCCCACGGCACATCACGCTCGTGGGTGCTGCGGCGAATCACGCTCGATATCAAAGAGGGCGAGTTCGTTTCGATCATGGGTCCGTCGGGCGCGGGCAAGTCCACGCTGCTGCACATTCTGGGAATGCACGACAGCGCATGGGCCGGCGAATACTACTTCGGCGGCCAGCCGGTGCACCGGTTGAGCACGAAGGACCGCGCCGCTCTCCACAAGAAGTGGGTCGGGTTCGTGTTCCAGAGCTACCACCTGCTCGACCATCTGACGGTTTACGAGAACCTCGATGTGCCGCTGTCCTATCGCGACATCAAGAAGAGCGAACGCGACAGCATGGTCTGCGACATCCTCGATCGCTTTGCGATCGTCGGTAAGAAAGACCTCTACCCGAATCAACTTTCGGGCGGACAGCAGCAACTGGTGGCCGTGGCGCGCGCGGTCATCGCCAGCCCGAAGGTCATCCTGGCGGACGAACCCACGGGCAATCTCCACTCGAGCCAGGGCCGCGAGATCATGGAGCTGTTCCGCAAGCTGAACGACGCCGGCACCACGATCATCCAGGTGACGCACTCGGAGGCCAATGCCGAGTACGGTTCGCGCGTGATCGAGCTCAAGGACGGCTGGTTGGTCGGCGCTCCACAGACGTGATGGAGAAATCGGCGCGGCTAAAGCCGCGCCCTACATACTCAGGCCAGTGTAGGGCGTGGCTTCAGCCGCGCCAATTGACATTCGACCTGCTGCTGCTCCTCTCAGCCTGCAGCGCCCAGCCCCCAGCCAAGCGCTACGAATTGTCCGGCCAGATCCTGGCCGTCTACGCCGACCGTCAGGAGCTCGCCATCAAGCACGGCGACATCGTCGGCTACATGCCCGGCATGACGATGAGCTTTCCGGTGGCGCCGAAGTCGTTGATGGAAGGCCGAACGCCGGGTGAACTGATCACCGCCACGCTCGAGGTCAAAGACCTGACCGGCCGGATCGTGGCGATCACGCACACGGGAAACGCCCCACTGCCGAACGACACCAACAGCGCAGCCATGACGGAGGGTATCCTCGCGCCAGGCGATCAGATTCCCGACGCTGCACTTGTTGACCAGGCCGATCGAAGGCGGGCGTTGTCCGAGTGGAAGGGCACGCCGGTGCTGATAACGTTCATCTACACGCAGTGTCCCCTGCCCAACTTCTGCCCGGCGATGAACCGGAACTTTGCGTCTATCCAACGAAGCCTCGCCGCGGATACCGCACTGAAGGGTCGACTGAAGCTGGTGTCGGTCTCGTTCGATCCTGAGCACGACACTCCTGCAGTGTTGGCGGAGTTCGCCAAAAAGCACGATACGGATCCGGCTGTGTGGACGTGGCTAACTGGCGATCGAGTCACGACGGATCGCCTGGCTGCGAAATTTGGCGTGAGCGTCATTCGCGCCGGCGCTTCTCCCGCTGACGTCACGCACAACCTTCGCACCACCCTGGTTGATGCAGACGGCCGCGTCGTGAAGATCTATTCCGGCACCGACTGGTCATCGTCGACCGTCCTCTCGGACCTGCGTGGCATTCTCAAGTAAGCCGACGCCTGGCGTGGGTGAAGCCCCGCCGCGTTCGGCGTTCACCGCGGCCGAACGGCGCGTCATCGATCGATTGACGACGCCGGACAAAGTGCAGCGATATCTCAACCGGCTGGCGTATAACACCGAGCCGCCGCCGGGAGGGCCGCAGCAACGGACGTTCCGCAGCGTCATCCTCACGCGAACCGCGCACTGCCTTGAAGCCGCGCTCACCGCCACGGTGATTCTCGAGCAGCACGGCTATCTGCCCACCGTGATGAGCCTGGAGTCAGAGGACGGACTCGATCACGTCATCTTCGTTTACAAGACGCGCACGGGGTGGGGATCGGTGGCGCGGTCGCGAGACCCGGGGCTGCACGGTCGCAAACCGGTCTTCCGTTCGCTGCGTGAGATGGCGCTCACCTACTTCGAGCCGTACATCGACACCACAGGCCGCTTGCAGGCGTACGGCATGGTGGACCTGCGCGTGCTCGGCAACTACGACTGGCGGCTCTCATCGGGCCATGTGTGGAAGGTCGAGCGGCTGCTCTACGACATCCCTCACGTCAAGATTCGATCGTCCACAGTGCGAGTGGACCGGCTGCGCCGCCGGTACTTCACATTTCGGCGCGAGCACCCTGGATTCAAGCCCGTTGACTTCTATGACCGCAGCACCTGGACGGAAATTCCCTCCTTCGCGAAACGCGCGCTTCGCGCGCCGCTACGGCGGGGCAAGCCCGAGTTCGCTTAGCGCGCAGCGTCGGCGTGGCAGGGTGACAAGCACACGGCTTGTCTATTAGACTGAAGTTTCCTTACGTGGGCGGCTAGCTCAGCTGGGAGAGCGCTGCGTTCGCAATGCAGAGGTCGCGAGTTCGATCCTCGCGCCGTCCACCAAAAAAAACGACCTCGAAACGAGGTCGTTTTTTTTGCCCCGCCGAAGCTGCGCGCGTAGCGCGCGATTAGCGAAGGCGGGCCTCACAAGATCGGCGCGGCTAAAGCCACGCCCTACGATACCGGCTCCGCCTGCCTCTTAAGCTCGTCAATAAGCCCCCGAAGCCCCATCACAGCATTGGCGTGCGCACCCACCAGCCGATGGTAGGTCTCGAAGTCGAGCGATGCGAGGGTGGTGTCTTCGGGCAGCCCTTCCACCGATGGGGCCAGATTCGCCAGCTCCTGGGCCGAGGTCACCACGCCCAACCATGCGTTTTTCAGGGCCGACACGGCATTTGCTTCGTCACGAGACATCAACTCCTCCTGCCAGGGCCAGTATATCGGGCCCGGTGCTAGTATGAGGTCACCTATGAGGGGCCGGTTCGCGCTGCTTGCTCTCACCGCGCTAGCCACGCTCAACCTGGTGGCAAGTGGCGCGGCTAAAGCCACGCCCTACGGACTGGGCCAGACGCCGTCGCCAAGCGAACTCGCGAAGGCGCTGCAAAAGCGCTACGCCACCATCAAAGACTTCCGCGCGGACTTCACACACGAAGTTCAAGGCGCGGTGTTGCGAACGCTCCGCACTACCGAGCGCGGCGAGATCAAGGTCAAGAAGCCGGGCCGCGTCTGGATGAAATATGCGGCGCCGCAGAAGAAAGACTTCGTGGCGGACGGGCGATGCGTCTACACGTATGTGGCCGCCGATCGATCGGGCACCAAAGGCGCCATGCCCGAAGGCGACGACATCTCCATCGCAATCCTCTTCGTGGCCGGGCGCGGCGATCTCGTGAAGGACTTTCGCGCAACGATGCCGGCGACACAGCCGCCTGATGTCTGGCACCTGACGCTGACGCCCATCAAGCGGCAAGAGGACTTCGCCACCATGACGCTGGTGGTCGATCGCAAGACGCTCGTGCTCCGCGGCCTGACGACCATCGACCATCAGGGCGGCAACTTCGTCTTTGGGTTCACGAACATTCGCGAGAATGTGGACCTCAAGGACAGCGACTTTCAGTTCACTTTCCCCAGGAACGCCAATGTGGTTCACACAGTCCCGCCCTGCAAGTAGATCGGTCCGCTTCGCGCTTGCGGCCGCGGTAATTGCGCTCGGAGTCGGCTGCGCCACCGGCGGCGCGATGCGGCAGGCGCGGTCGGCCGAACAATCGCGCGACTTCGATCTGGCCGTCGCGCAGTATACGAGGGCGGTTCACGCCGACCCCGACAACCGCGAAGCTCGCGCAGGGTTGGAGCGCGCAAAGCTGCGCGCGTCAGAAGCCCACCTCGGACGCGGCAGGCGCCTCTTCTCCCAGGGGAAGTACGACGATGCGGTGTTGGAACTGCAGGTGGCGTACGACCTGAACTCCACCAGCGATGACATCGCAGCCGATCTCAGGGCGGCGCAAACCGCGCAGCGGACCAAGCTCGCGGCTCCAGCCGAAGGCCAGACGCAGCTGGAGTCCGTGTTGGCGCGCGCACGAACTCTGACCCCGCCGGGACTTGACCTCCCCGACACGCCGCTGCCTCCGGGCATCGAGACCGGCGCGGGCGCCACCAGCAGGCAGGTCTATCAGATGCTGGCAAAGCTCGCCGGCCTGAGCCTGGTCTTCGACCCGCAGTTTGTGGACGCGCCAGTCTCCATGACCCTGAAGGATCCCACCATCCGTCAGGCGCTGGACACCGTGGCCCAGACCACTCGGTCTTTCTACAAAGTCACGGGCCCCAAGACCATCACCGTCGTCCCGGACACTCCTGCGAAGCGCCGCGAGTACACCGAAGAGCACGTCCGCACGTTCTTCGTCAGCAACCTCGACATCAAAGAGGTCACGGACCTGTTGCGTGTGGTGGCGGATGTGCGCCAGATTCAGGGCACCACGCTGAACACGATCACACTGCGAGACACACCCGAGCGCCTGGATGCGGTGTCGAAACTCCTGGCCGCCATCGACAAGGCCAAGGCCGAGGTCATCATCGACGTCGAGATCCTCGAAGTTGACCGGACGAGCATGCGCGAGTACGGCCTGCAGGTGGCGTCGCCCGGCTCCACGGGAGTCGACGGCGCAGCCGGTGTCGAACAGCCCATCACTCTGCGCAGCCTGCGAAATCTCACGCAATCGGACATCCTCATGTCTGGCGTGCCGGCGCTCTATTACCGGTTGTTGAAGACCGACTCGAATACGCGGACGCTGGCCAACCCCCACATCCGCACCCAGGACGGCGTGCTCGGACGCGAGGAGATGGGCGAACGAGTGCCGGTGCCGACGTCACAAATTGTGCCCCTGGGCCAGGGCGGCAACAGCCTCCAGTCGATTCAGAACGTCACCTACGAGAACATCGGCATCAACATCGATGTCACGCCCAGGTTCCACGCCAACAACGACGTGACGCTCGCGGTCAAACTGGTGATGAGCACCGTGTCGGGCACGGGCTTCGCGGGTTACCCGACGTTTGGCAACCGCTCGGTGACCACCAGCGTTCGCCTGCGCGACGGCGAGACCAACATCATCGCCGGGCTGATTCGTGACACCGAACGCACCGTGGCCAACGGCATTCCGGGGTTCGAAAAGATCCCGCTCCTGGGCCGCCTCTTCGCCCGCAACAAGCGCGAAACCCAGGAAACCGACATCGTCCTGACCCTGACGCCGCACATCGTGCGGGTGCTGGCGCTCACCGATGAGGACCTGCGGCCCTTCAGGATTCGGACGGACGGCAGCGGCATCCTCCCGGTGGAGCTGACACCCATCGTTCCAAGGGACGTCATCATCAAGTAAATTGCAGCTCGGCCTGGGCCTCGAGGCCGAGGCAATGAAACGCGTCTACCTGTCGTATAAAGAGCGCCTATGACCCTCCTGATGACCCTTCGTATTGCCCTAAAGGCGCTCAACCGCAACAAGATGCGCACGTCCCTGACCATGCTGGGGATGATCATCGGCGTGGGAGCGGTCATCACGATGGTGGCGTTGGGCCGCGGGGCCCAGGCGACGATTGAAGATCAAATCCGTGGCGCGGGCACCAACATGGTGACCGTTTTTCCGGGAAACCCGATGCCGACCGGCGGCGTGCGCCTGGGTGAGGGTATGTCCGCCAAACTGATGCCGGCCGATGCCGCAGCGATGCGCGGTCTTCCGGATGTGGCGTACGTCGCCGAGTGCGTGACGGCCCGCCAGCAGATCATCGCCGGCAACCAGAACACCAACGCCTCCATCGTCGGCACCAACGTCGACTACATCCAGATCAAATCCTGGCCGATGAAATACGGCGCATTTTTCACGGAGCAGGACGTCCAGAGCGCCGCGAAGGTGATCACGCTGGGCATCAACGTGGCTGAGTTGTTGTACGGCCAGGGCGTGGATCCAACCGGTGAAACCATCCGCGTCCGCAATCACGTGGTGAAAGTGATTGGCGTCATGGCGCCCAAGGGCGCGTCCTCCAGCGGGCAGAACCAGGACGAACAGGTGTTCATGCCCTACACCACGGTCCAGAAGAAGCTGCTGGGCCAGCAGCACCTCAACTACATCGCCACCTCGGCCGCATCGGGCGATCGCATTTCGCAGACGGCTCTGGCCATCAGTGAACTGCTTCGCGTGCGGCATGACCTCGGGCCCGGCGAGGAAGACGACTTCCGCACCCAGACGGCAGACGACATGGTGGCGATGCGGACGCAGACCACCAGCACGCTGACGTCGTTGCTGGCGGCGATTGCCGGCGTCTCGCTGCTGGTCGGCGGCATCGGCATCATGAACATCATGCTGGTGTCGGTCACCGAGCGCACTCGCGAGATCGGACTGCGGATGGCCATCGGCGCCAGAGGGTCCGATGTGCTCTTCCAGTTCCTGGTCGAAGCGCTGCTCATCAGCATCGTCGGCGGAGGGCTGGGCATTGCCGCAGGCTTTGGCGCGGCTGAATTCATGCGCTGGTTCCGCGAGTGGCCGGCCGTGGTCCCGAGCGATGCAATCGTCACCGCCTTCGGCGTGGCCGCCGGCATCGGCATCTTCTTCGGCTACTATCCGGCGCGCAAGGCTGCGGCGCTCGATCCTATCGAGGCGCTGCGGTTCGAGTAGCGCCTCAGTCCCTTCGCTCCACGTCCGCGCCGAGACTTCGCAACCTGTTGACCAGGTCCGCGTAGCCGCGCTCTACGGTTTCCACTTCGAGAATCTTGCCGTCGCCCTTTGCCACGAGCGACGCGGCGATCAGCGCCATGCCGGACCGAATGTCGCGGCTGTCGAGGGCGCGGCCGCGCAAGCTGGTCTTGCCGGTGACGATAATCCGGTGCGAGTCGCAGAGGAACAGGTCGGCGCCCATCGCGCTGAGCTGTTCGAGCGCGAAGAGCCGCAGCTCATACATCCAGTCGTGCAAGAGCGTGCGGCCGTCGGCCTGTGTGGCCAGCACGGTGACGAGACTGACGATGTCCGATGGGAACGCGGGCCACAATCCCGTGGCGATTCGCCTGACGGCCCGTAGAGACGACGGCCGCACCACGAACTCATCATCTTTGAGGTCGCAGTCGAGGCCCATCTCCTTGAGCACTGAGACTGTCGGTTCCATGTCGAGGGCTTTGGCGCCTCGAACGACGACCTCCCCGCCCGTCACAGCGACGACGATGCCCCAGCTTGCGGCTTCGATGTAATCGCCGCGCAGCGTGTGCGTCACGCCCGTCAGCGTGGGCGTGCCGATGACTCGCAACGTGGTGGTGCCCTTGCCCTCGACGAAGGCGCCCATTGCCGTGAGCATTTCGCACAGTTCCACCACGTGCGGTTCACATGCGGAGTGCCGGAACTCCGAAATGCCCGGCACCACGGCGGCTGCCATCAGCGCAGTTTCAGTACCGGTGACGCTGGCTTCAGGCATGTAGAGCGAAGCGGGTCTTAATCCGTGCGGCGCTTCGATCCGGTGTCCATCCGGATGGCTCGTGACCACTGCGCCCAGCGCCTCGAGTGCGCACAGGTGCGTGCTGATCGAACGGCGGGTGGGAAAGTCTCCGCCAGGGGGCGCAAGCGCCGCCCATCCGACCCGTGCCAGCAGCGAGCCCATCAACATCACCGACCCCCGCAGCCGGCCGACAAGTGAGGCATCGGGTGCGCCGGATATCACCTCGGCGCAGGTCACCTTCAATGTTGATGTGCCCTCGCCTTCGACCGTGGCGCCGAGAGAACGCAGCAGCGCGATCATCACGGCCACATCGCGAATCTGCGGCACGTTCCGCAGCTCGCAGGTTTCAGGCGTGAGGACGCACGCCGCCAGAAGCGGCAGAGCGGCGTTCTTGTTTCCGTCGACTGCCACTTCGCCGGACAATCGGGCTCCGCCGCGAACCACCAGATGCGCCATCTCACCACTCTCCGAGATACACGATTTCGTCTCTCAGTGTGACCCCACACTGCAGTCGAACGGCATCGCGCGCGCGTTCGATCAACGTCCGAATGTCACGAGCAGTTGCACCCTTGCCGGCCACAACGAAGTTGGCGTGGACGGTCGAGATCGCGGCCGCGCCTTCTGTGGCTCCTTTGAGCCCGGCGCGATCCACCAGTGCACCGGCCGACCATGGCACACCCGCAGGGACACGATCGAGCGGAGGCTGCGGGTTCTGGAACACGCAGCCGGCGCTGGGAAGGTTGAGAGGCTGCGTGCGTTTGCGATGGGCCAGCGACTCGCGAGCCGTGGCCCGCAATCGATCCGGTATGCCGGTGCTGACTGCAAAGTCCGCCCACATCACCACCTCGCCAGTGTTGAAGAGGCGACTTGTGTCGTAGCCGAAGCCCATCTCCGCCGCCGGCACGATGATGAGCCCCGCGTTGGGCGCCCACAGGCCGACTTCGATCACGTGATCGCTGATGTTGCGACCGACATAGTGGGCGTTGCCATGAATCGCGCCGCCAACCGTGCCGGGCGTGCCGGCCCAGGCTTCGAGTCCGGCCAGGCCACGACCGATGAGCCAGCGGACGAGGCCGTTGATCGTCACGCCTGCTTCAGCCCTGACCCGATCGGGCGACGTCTGCGAAATACCTGTCAGTCGCGGACGAACGACTACGCCCCGGACGCCCGCGTCGGCCACGAGCACGTTCGATCCACCACCGAGCAGCACGACAGGCAGGCCTGAATCGTTGGCAATCCTGAGCACGGCCTGCAGCGCTTCGATCGAATCGGCTTCCACGAGCCATTCCGCAGGGCCGCCGACGCCGAACGTGGTGAACGGCCCGAGCGGCACTTGCTCACGCACGCGCGTCGTGCCCGCCACGGCTTGCAGTCGCTCTGTCAGATCGGTCACGGTCCCTCGTTCAACGCGCGAGTGCGGCCAGCAATTTTGTGTGAATGGAATCAAAGCCGCCGTTCGACATCATCACGACAATATCGCCTTCGCGGGCTTCCGCGGCGATGGCCTCGACGATCTCGTTCGCACCTGGCAGCGTGCGGGCCTTGACGCCGCGTTTCTTCAAGTCATCGACGATGGCATCCACGGACAATCGCTCGTCCTCGGGCAGCGACGCACGGAAGACGGCGGCCAGCACCACTTCGTCGGCGCCCGATTCGTGGAATGCACGGACAAAGTCGTTCTGGAAAATCTTGCGACAGGCCGTGGCGGAACGCGGCTCGAAGACGGCCCAGACCCTGCGATTGGGGTGGGTCAGCTTGACCGCACGAATCGTCTCGAGAATCGCCGTCGGGTGGTGCGCGAAGTCGTCGAACACCGTCACACCGCGCGCTTCGCCGCGCTTCTCGAGCCGTCGCCGCACACCCAGGAACGATCGCAGGCCCTCGCGCATCCGATCCGGTGCTACACCCGCTGCGTTCCCGATCGCCAGGGCGGCCAGCGCATTCCGGACGTTGTGCGCGCCATAGAGCGGCAACTCGAAGTGACCGAGCCGCTCGGTCCGGTACGTGACCAGGAACCGTGTGAAATCGCCGGTCGACTCCATGAACGAGGCCCGCCAGTCCGCGCCTTCGTCAAAGCCGAAGGTTTCCACCGGTGAGCGCGCGAGGCTACCCAATTTGCGGCACTCAGGACAATCCGCCCCGAGCACGACCAGGCCGTTTCTGGGTACGAGATTGATGAGACGCCTGAAGGCGACTCGCAGTGCCTCCATATCCGGATAGATATCCGCGTGGTCGTATTCGATGTTGCCGATGACCGCGATGTCGGGAAGGTACTTGAGGAACTTCGCGGTCTTGTCGAAGAAGGCGCTGTCGTACTCGTCGCCCTCGATGATGAAGTCGCGCCCGGAGCCCAGTCGAAAGCTGCCGTCGAAGTTCGAGGCGATGCCGCCCACCAGCAAGCTCGGGTCTTCGCCGGCGGCCGTCAACAGCCATGCGGCCATCGACGTCGTTGTCGTCTTGCCGTGTGTGCCGGCAATCACGATGGACCGGCGATCCCAGAGAAACTGATCGCGGATGGCCTCCGGCAGCGAGCAGTAGCGGACCTTGCGGTCGAGCACGGTCTCGAGCTCGGGATTGCCTCGCGAAATTGCGTTGCCGATGACGACCAGGTCGATGTCGCTGGTAATGTTGGCGGCGTCGTAGCCGTCGAAGACCCGAATCTGTTCTCGGGCGAGGAAGTCCGACATCGGAGGATAGATGCCGTGGTCGGAGCCCTGCACGTCGAACCCGCGCGTCTTCAGCATGGCCGCCAACGTGGCCATGGCTGTGCCGCACACGCCGATGAAGTGAACGCGCTTCGTCATTCGCCGCTGCCGCTGCCGTCGGCTACGCCCGACTCTTCGATGACCAATCCCGGCGTGCCGTTTGCCAGCACGCGCGTGTGCACTCCAAACGGGAGTGTCACGAACGGCGTGGTGGTGTGGCCCGAAGGAAAGCCGTAGAGGATCGGACCCGGGAAGTCTGACAGCACGTCGGCCACGGTGGCCTTTGCGGTGACGCTGCCGTCTTGTTCGTCGCACCGCGGCAGTTGTCCGAATACCAGGCCCGATACCCGGGCAAGCAGTCCCGTCAGGCGCAGCTGCACCAGCATGCGATCGATCCGGTAGGGCCGCTCGCCCACTTCTTCGATGAACAGCACGGAACCCTCCGCCGGATCGAATGGCCACGGTGTGCCGAGCGACGCCAGCAACTGTGTCAGTGTGCCACCGATGAGCGGCCCTTCGGCCTCGCCGGCCTTCAGCACTTCGACGCCCTCGGGACGAAGCTCTCCCATCGGCTCAGGCTTGAGGCTGGCCAGGAAGGACGCGGGATCGTATTTCGCGGGGCCACGCGAGAAGCGGTGGTCGATCATCGGTCCGTGAATCGATGTCGTTCCGGCGCAGCAGTTGAGCCAGATGTGCAGCGACGTAATGTCGCTATAGCCCACGAGCGAACCCATCGGCTTGGTGAGGATCGGCGCTGCCAGGCGACTGAGCGACGGCAGCATCTGCAGGCTGCCATAGCCGCCACGAATCGCAATGACGGCGTCCACCGCATCTGCGCCGGTGCGCTGCCAGAGATCCACCATCTGCGCGACCCGGCTCTCGGCCTCGCCGGCCACGTAGCCTCTGCGCTCGAACACACGCTCGTCGTAGACCGGCTCAAAGTTCAACCGGCGGAGTTCTGCCACGCCGTTCTCGAATTCCGTTCGATCGAATGGACTGGCAGGCGCGATCAAGCCGACGCGGCTGCCGGGACCGGCCGCGCGCATCTTGAGCAGGCCTCTACGAGTGCGCGCGATCACAGCCACGCCGCCATGCGATCGGAAATGCGTTGGTGCGCGTCAAGGCCGACATCGGAGAGCGGGGCCGGTGCGGCTCGCAGGGCGTCGGCAAAGCGCGTCTTCGCGCGCCACTGGCGGGCCAATGCATCTTCCACGCGCGCCTCCGGCAGCGCGCCTGATTCGAGGGCATGGATGATCGCTTCGAGCGCTTCGACTTGTTGATCCTGAGTCGAGTTACACAGCAGCACGACATCGACGCCCGCTTGGAGCGCCGCCACTGTTGCTTCCGGCAGCGGCCAGGTTGCCGCCATCGCGTTCATTCCCATGTCATCACTGAACACCATTCCGCCAAAACCCAACGCCCCTTTCAGCACAGTCTGAACGATTTTCGGGGACAGGGTCGCCGGCCGGTCTGCATCGAGCGCCGGGACCAGCACGTGCGCCGTCATGATCGCCGCGAGACCCGCGTCGATGCCCGCGCGAAACGGCGCGTACTCGACGGCTTCGAGACGATCCGGCGGATGCTCGACGAGCGGCAATTCGAAATGTGAGTCCGTGCTGGTGTCGCCATGACCGGGAAAGTGTTTGCCGCACGCGACGATGCCGCTTTCGTGGAGCTTGCGGATGAGCGCGGCGCCGAACGCGGATACGACTTCGGGCGTGGTGCCGAGCGCGCGGTCGCCAATCACAGGGTTTTTCGAGTTGGTATGGATATCAAGAACGGGCGTGTAATCGAGGTTGACGCCAACGGCTCGAAGCTCGGCCGCAAGTGCCGACGCGAAGGCTTCCGCCAGTGCAGGATCGCCGCTGCGCCCCAGCGTCATCATCGGCGGCCACTCGGTGAATGGCCGGCGCAGACGCGCCACTCGCCCGCCTTCCTGATCGACGCTGATCCACAGCGGCCATTCGCGAGCGAGCGCCGACACTTCACGTGAGAGCTCACGCACCTGCGCGGGCTCAGCCACATTGCGTGCGAAATAGATGACGCCGCCCAGATCGAACGCCGCGATCAGTTTCTTCACGTCCGCGGGCACTGTGTGGCCAGGAAAGCCGATGATCGCCAGTTGCCCTACGTGACGCCTGAGATCGCGAAGCGACATACCAGCGGCCATTATAATGCCCGCGTGCGTATCGACTGCTCCGCTCCCACCCGCATTGACCTCGCAGGCGGCACGTTCGACATCTGGCCTCTCTATCTATTCCACGAGCGCGCGCAGACGATCAATGCGGCACTGAGCCTTCGCGCGTCATGCATACTCGAATCGCGCGAGGACGGACGCGTGGTCCTCGTCTCGGAAGACACCAACGAGCGCATCGAGGCATCGTCTGCGGCAGCGCTCGGTGTGGATCGATTGGCATTGCTCGTGCGGCTGGTCCGCGTGTTCGATGCATCAGGACTGACATTGACCACGCGATCTGATTCGCCGGTGGGCGCGGGTATCGCCGGATCGTCGGCGATGAACATCGCCATCACGAAGGCGCTCTCGGTGTGGACCGGCCGCTGGACCTCCGACGCGGAGATCCTCCTGACGGCGATGAATGTGGAGGCTCAGGTCATCAAGGTGCCGACCGGCGCGCAAGACTATCGACCTGCGCTATATGGGGGCGTGTCGGCCGTCGAACTGGATGCCACGGGCGTGCGTCGCGTGAAACTCGATGTCCCCGCCGCCGCCCTCGGTGCACGCATTGTGGTGGCGTATACGGGAGCCTCGCGCAATTCCGGCATCAACAACTGGGATGTGATGAAGCGCCGCATCGACGGTGATCCGGCCGTGGTCGCCGCGTTCGACGGCATCCGCGACGCGGCGGCAGGCATGCGTGCTGCTCTCTCAGCGGAGGATTGGGCCGAAGCGGGCCGGCAACTCGATGCGGAGTGGAATCATCGGACTGCCCTCGCGCCTGGTGTCACCACGCCTGAGATCAACGCGTTGCTCGCGGCCGCCAGGGCTGCTGGCGCTCTGGGCGGCAAAGTCTGTGGCGCGGGTGGGGGCGGGTGCTTGTTCTGCTTGACGCCGCCCGACCGGAAAGCCGCGGTGGCAGAAGCGCTGGAAGCCGGTGGCGCGCAAGTACTCGACTGCGCGATCGATGTGGATGGAGTCAGACTGGAACGGAGTGCGTGATGTCTCTCGACGCCATTCGATCGCTCTACTTCAATGCCACGAAAGGGACCATCCAGAAGGACCTCTCGAAGGCGATCCATCTGTTCAAGGCGCTCAAGAGCGAAGAGGAGCGAGAGAAAGCCGCTGTCTTTATGGACGGTCTTTCTCAGATGCGATCGGAATGGGGCGTGCGCCCCGCCGGCCCCGCTTCAAAGAAGCCGCGCCGAGGTTGACGCCGGTGGCGTCAGGCTCGTCGACGGCGTCGCCTTGCCTCGTCGCACCTGCCAGGCGATCAGCGAACCGATCAGCACCAGCGCAAGAACGATCAGCCCGACGCGCAGGAACAGGCTCGCTCGTCGCTGCCGTTCCAGGAACGCGATGTCGTCTTCCGTCACATCAGGACGCACCGCTTCGGCCGCTGCGGGTGTAGCAGCTTCCAGTTCGGCCACGAACTGCGCGACGACCGTTTCAGGATTGGCGCCCACTTCGAGCGCGTACGAACGCACAAACGCGCGACTGAAGATGCCGCCAGGCAGGCGCGGAAAGTCGCCGCGCTCCAGCGCCTCCAGTACACTCACGGAAATTTTTGTGGACGCAGCCACCTGCTGCAGGGAGAGCCCTCGGCTCTCGCGCGCCTCTTTGAGTTGTGTTCCGAATTCAGTCATGACGCGTAGCCAAAAACCTACTGTAGATGACCCGTTGCGGCAGCGTCAAACGCAGCGCGCAGCTGGCGGGTTGCGTCTATCACGCCAAGTGCACCATCTGCACGGCCCGGTGGCAGAAAAAGACGAATCGCTGCGACGCCCGTCGCGCCGGCGGCAATGCATTCTGAAACGCGCTCAATCGTTATCCCTCCGATCGCAAGTACTTCGGCGCGGCTAAAGCCACGCCCTACGTACTCGGCGGCAGCTCGGAGCGCATCGACGCCAAGGCCGGGCTTCGATCCTGAATCGAAGACCGCGCCAAAGACCAGGTAGTCTGCGTCGGCGTGTGCCTGCGCCTCGTCGACCGAGTGCACAGAGCGCCCCACGACCCAACCGTGGCCGCTGCCAGCCGCCAGCGCGCGCACACGGGCCACTGGCGGGCCATCGCCGCGCAGATGCACGCCATCGCACCCGCAGGCGATTGCCACGTCAGCGCGATCGTTGACCACCACGCGCGTACTCGACCCCGCGGCAGCGGCCATCGCGGCCCTTGCCACATCAGCCAGGAGTCGAGCCGGCAGATCGCGTTCCCGAAGTTGGATGAGGTCGACGCCGGCGGCGATCGCGTCTTCGAGCCAGGGAATCAGTGCCGAGACTTCGTCACGCTCGGTTCGCGCGTCGGGACTGAGCTGACGCCGGTCCGTGACGAGGCAGATGGTCACTTGGAGTTGGAGGCGGACCAGCGCGCCATGAACGCGCCGCTGAGATCCTTCACGCCGGCCCAGGCGGTAATCAGGCCCACGCCGGTGACGGCGCCCCGTACAAAGTGATTACGCATGACAATCTCGAGCCAGGGCCACAGCGCGGCAAAGTAGTTGCGCTGCCACAGCGGCGTCCAGGGCGCCATCACCAGGAGGAATCCGGCCTCGATGAGGTAGATGGCAAGCAGTAGGCGGCTGAGGAAAGCGATGACTGGCTCCTAATCGAACAGCGTTGGCGGCCGGAACGTGCGGCGATGCGCGTCGGAGTATCCGCATTTATCAACGGCCGCCAGGTGGTCGGCGGTCGCGTAACCCTTGTGACGATCGAATCCGTACCGCGGATCCCGCTCGTGCAGTTCGCACATCAACCGATCGCGGTGCACCTTGGCAACGATGGATGCGGCCGCGATGGCGCTCACCCGCCGATCGCCGCCCACCAACGATCGCTGGGCCAGCACGAGCTGCGGAATCGGAAACCCGTCGATCAACACCAAGCCCGGCAGCGGCACCAGACCCATCACAGCCTGGTGCATCGCATGAAGTGAGGCTTTGTGGATGTTGAGCCGATCGATCTCCGGAGCGTCGATGACACACACGCTCCAGGCGACTGCGGCGGCGATGATCTCGAGGCTCAGCCGCTCGCGCGTTTCGGCCGGCAGCAACTTCGAATCGGCCACGCCCGGGATATATCGCTCGGGGTGCAGAATGACGGCCGCAGCCACCACGGGCCCGGCCAGGCATCCCCGCCCCACTTCGTCCACGCCGGCGACATGCACGATCCCGAAACGCCGTGCGGCGTTTTCCAGCGCACGCGACGCCCGAGCCCTGGTCATCCTCGTAAGCCGTAAGCCCCGAGCCGTAAGCCGTCTAGGTCCGGCGCTTTTCCTTCATGCGGGCCGCCTTGCCGCGCAGATCGCGCAGGAAGTACAGCTTCGCGCGGCGCACCTTGGCGCTGCGAATCACTTCAATCTTGTCCACGATCGGCGAGTGCAGCGGAAAGATACGCTCGACGCCCTGGCCGAACGACACCTTGCGCACCGTGAACGACGCGCGTGCGCCGCCCCGATGCATGCCGATCACCATGCCTTCGAACACCTGGATCCGTTCCTTGTCGCCTTCGCGCACCTTCACGTGTACGCGCACGGTGTCGCCCGATCGCATCTCGGGCCGGTCCACCAACTGGGTCTTTTCCACCATCTCTACCGCATTCATGACTGCTCCTTTACCTTCGCCTTCGCCATCAGATCCGGGCGTCGTTCCCGGGTGCGCTTCACCCGCTGTTCCGCTCGCCACTGTTCGATGGCCGCATGGTGCCCGCTCGTAAGAACCGCGGGCACTTCCAGTCCTCGAAACATTGCCGGCCTCGTATAGTGCGGGTGATCCAGCAACCCGTGCACAAACGAGTCGGCCTCAACCGACCCTTCATCGCCCACCACGCCGGGCATTAGTCTCACCACCGCGTCGATCAGCAACAGGGCCGGGATTTCCCCACCCGTCACCACGAAGTCGCCAATCGAGATCTCGTCGGTCACCAATGTCTCGGTGACCCGCTCGTCAACGCCTTCGTATCGCCCGCACAACACCACCAGCCGCTGCATCCGGCTGAACCGCACTACCTCGGCATGCGACAGAGCCCGTCCCTGGGGCGTCATCAGCACCACCGCGTCCAGCGCCCCGCGCTCGGCCGTAATCTCGTCCACCGCCCGAAACAGCGGCTCGGGTTTGAGCACCATGCCGGGCCCGCCACCGAACGGCATGTCATCCACCACCCGATGTTTGTCCGACGTGTAGTCGCGCAAGTCCCGCGCCTTCACATCGACCAATCCGTTCACCCGCGCCCGGCCGATGACGCCTTCCGACAGCACCGCGTCAACCATCGCGGGGAAGATCGTGACGACGTCGATCGTCGTCATTTCGCGTTCACGTCTTTGCTCACTGGACGGTTCACGTCCAGCAACCCCTCCGGCGGGTCGACGATGATACGGCGTTCGGCCACATCAATCTCCGGCACCATCGCCTTCACGAGAGGCACGAGCACTTCAGCGCCATCGTGATTCACACTCAACAGCGCGCCGCCGGCTCCCGTGTAGACCGCCTGCACCTTTCCAATCTCCACACCCGCCGCCGTCCGTACCTCGCAACCCACCAGGTCGTAGAGGTAATACTCGTCAGGCCCCAGCGGCATCCGCGCGGCTTCGGGGATCCGCAGTTCGATGCCTCGAAGCGTTTCCGCGTCTTCGACGGTGGTCACGTTCTGGAACGCGACGACCCATCGATCCGCCTGCGGGTAACTGTCCACGACCACAAGCTCGTTCATGGACTCGCCCGCTTGCCGCCACACCTTTGCGCCTGGGGCAAATCGCTCTGCGCCAAAGTCCGTCTCGGACGCGATCACCACCTGGCCGCGCAATCCATGTGGGCGCACCACCCGGCCCACCATCACCATCGACGCCCACTCCACGGCTGCCCTTCTTCCTCACGGCGCGGCTAAAGCCACGCCCTACGTACTACCCGCTGAAGCGACGCCTACGATAGCGGTACGCAGGCCGTGGCTTTAGCCGCGCCAATTAATCGTCGCGGAAGTCGACGCTGACGCGAATGCCGTCGAGCTCCGCGGCGGCCGCAGCCAGCGTCCGCACTGCCGTAGCGGTGCGGCCCTGCCGGCCGATGACTCGCCCAAGGTCGCCCGGCGCCATCGTCAGTTCGACGACCGTGGTGCCGCGGCGCTCGTACTCTTCGACCTCGACCTGGTCAGGCTGGCTCGCCAGCGCGCGAGCGACCACGTCTACGACGTCGCCCGCCCGGCTCACGAGGCCGCCGGTGCTTCAGCAGCCGCGGCCGCAGGAGCCGGTGCGCGCTCGATGAGCGTGCGCAGCGTGTCGGACGGCGTGGCGCCGCTCTTCACCCAATGCGCATACCGCTCGCGATCGACGACCAGGGTTTCCGGCTTTGTGCGCGGATTGTAATGGCCAAGGATTTCGATGAACCGGCCCTCACGCGCCGCCGCCGACTCCGTCACCACAATGCGGTAAAAGGCCCGATTCTTCGAACCCGCGCGCCGCATACGAATCACTACCATGCTGTCTCCTCAATCTCGGCGCGGCTAAAGCCACGCCCTACTTACTACCTACCGACCTCGCAGCATATTCATCAAACGCTGCTTACCCTTCGACCCGCCGCCCATGCCGCTCATTGTCTTGAGCACCTTGCGCATCTCGACGAACTGCTTCAACACCCGATTCACTTCTTCCACCGACGTGCCGCTGCCGCGCGCGATGCGCTTGCGGCGGCTGCCGTTGATGACCTGGTGGTTGCGCCGCTCTTCGATCGTCATCGAGCTGATGATCGCCTGCACGCGCTCCACCTGCTTGCCGTCCATCTGGGCGCGCTGAGCGTTGAGCTCCTTGATCGCGCCCATGCCGGGGATCATCCCCAGCACCTGGTCCAGCGGCCCCATCTTCTTGATGGTGCGGAGCTGGTCCCCGAAGTCCTCCAGCGTGAAGTCATCGAGCCGCGTCTTCTGCTCGAGCTTCTCGCGGCTTTCGTCGTCGAGCGCTTCTTCCGCGCGTTCGATCAACGTGAGGATGTCGCCCATCCCCAACAAGCGCGACACGAGCCGGTCCGCATGGAACGGCTCGAAGTCCTGCGGGCGCTCGCCGACGCCCACAAACGCAATCGGCACGCCGACTACGCCCACCACCGACAACGCGGCGCCGCCCCGCGCATCACCGTCGAGCTTGGTCAACACCACGCCCGACACACCCGACCGGGCGTTGAACTCGCCCGCGCTGCGCACCGCGTCCTGGCCGGTCATCGCATCTGCGACATACAACCGGTCCGTCGGATTCACCGCCGCGGCGATGGCATCCAACTCCGCCATCAACTCGTCGTCGATGTGCAGGCGGCCCGCGGTATCGACGATCAGCGTGTCGAACCCAAGCTGCTTCGTGGCCGCCAACGCACCCGTCGCGCGCACCACCGGATCCAGTTCCCCTTCAGGGTCGTGAACCCGCACACCCACTTGCTTCGCCAGCACCGACAGCTGCTGGATGGCTGCCGGCCTCCGCACGTCGGTGGACACCAGCATCGGGTGCTTGCCCTGCTGTGTCAGCCACCGCGCCAACTTCGCCGAAGTGGTGGTCTTGCCCGAGCCTTGCAGCCCCAGCATCAGCACCACACGCGGCACGCGCGCATCTGGCGTCAGCCCGCCGGTGACGTCACCGAAGAGCGCGAGCATCTCGTCGCGCACGATGCGCACAACTTCCTGCGCGGGCGTCAGGCTGCGCTTGACGTCCTCACCGACCGCCTTCGCGCGTACGCGCTCGATGAAGGCTTTGACGACCCTGAAGTTGACGTCCGCTTCGAGCAGCGCGAGACGAATCTCGCGAAGCGCGGCATCGACATTCTCGTCGGTCAGACGCAGTTCGCCGCGAAGCGACCGAAAGACGTCCTGCAGACGCGTGCTGAGCGACTCCAACATACCGTTCACGTACCCGTCGCGGTCAGCCCGGCCCGGGCAATCACCAGGGCCTTTGTGGCGCTAACCGGTTCAAGCGCAAACAGTTATGTTAGGCCAAGACAGCGGAAATCTGCAATCTGGAAAGCCAGGGGCTTGTTCACGAGCCGTCGTGAGCTACTTAATGACTTGATCGACTAACACGTTGAATTGGCGGAAGTTCTCGTACGTCGCCCGGCCCGTGATGACCGGCTGACGGGGGGTGGCGTAGCGCTCATTCATGAGCATGGGCAGCCAAATCTTGAGTTTTGGCTGAAGTCGATACATCACGACAACAGTGGCGCTGGTGTTGCCGGTGGTGACCCGCAGCTCGGTCTTTACGACGCGGCCGGTGGCTTCTTCAATCCAGAATCGGCCCTGTGCGGCAGCACCGTCCCGGGTGCTGATGACCCGCGGCAGTTTTTTCTCCTGGAAACGGAGCTCCCTGGCCTCGACGCCTTCAACATCCTCCGTGCCGCCGCGCTTGAACTCCGAGCGGTTTTGCTGAGTCGACTTGGCGAACTGGAGCACCATCGTGGGCACGTTGATGTTCCGGTTGACCCACCCGACGTTATGCCTCGCGCTCTCGGCGACGATCCTGTTGATCTGTTCCTTGCTGTCGCCTGTGGGTTTCAGGAACAACTTCACGAGGCGGTCGGATCGGTCGTTGACTTCCTTGCCGTTCACCGAAAGCACATCGCGGAAAGCGATCCAACCTGACTCGCCGGCTTTCGAGAGGAGGAAGTCCGACTTCAACTCGCGCTTCTCGCCGAACATCCCGTTGGTGGTTGTGACTTCCTGCCAGTAGTGCTCTTCGGAAACAACCACCGCCAGGTCCTGCTCGTACTGATCGACGTACTTTCCGAGTCGATCGAGCAAGGCGGGCAGCGAGTTGTCGAGCTTGTCCTGCGCGCGCAGCGACAGCAGACTGGCGCCGACCAGCCCGCTCACGATTACCGCCCACGCACGTTTGCGCATCGCTATACCGAGGAGAATTTGTGCCCCATTTTATCTTTCTTCGTCTTCATATAGCGCCGGGTAAAGTCGGTGGCTTCAATTTCGAGCGGCACCGACTCAACCACTGATAGCCCGTACCCCTCCAACCCCACGAATTTTCTGGGGTTGTTGGTCAGAAGGCGCATCGTGCGCACGCCCAGGTCCCGAAGAATCTGGGCGCCAATGCCGTAATCGCGCTGGTCGGCCTTGAAGCCCAGCCGCTCGTTGGCCTCCACGGTATCGAGCCCCTGGTCCTGCAGCTCGTATGCGCGAATCTTGTTGGCCAGGCCAATGCCCCGGCCCTCCTGATTCAGATACAGCAGGACACCCCGTCCTTCGGCGGCGATGAGGGCCATGGCCTTGTCGAGCTGCGGCCCGCAGTCACACCGCGAGGAATGAAACACGTCGCCGGTCAGGCACTTCGAATGCACACGCACCATCACGCGCTGGCCGTCCGTCAGGTCGCCGCGCACCAGCGCCACGTGCGTCTCACCATCGAGACCCGACTCATACGCGTGGACCTCGAAAGGACCGTGCGCGGTTGGCAGCATCGCGCGCGCCACTCGCTTGACCATGCTCTCCGTCCGCATGCGATAGCGGATCAAATCCGCGATCGTGATCATCAGCAGCTTGTGCTTGCGCGCGAACTTCCTGAGTTCCGGCACACGCGCCATCGTGCCGTCGTCATTCAGGATTTCGCAGATGACGCCGGCCGGCGCCAACCCGGCGATGCGGGCCAGATCAACGGCCGCTTCCGTATGGCCCGACCGCACCAGCACGCCGCCAGGGCGCGCACGCAACGGGAATACGTGTCCGGGGCGCGCGAGATCCTTGGGCTTCGTTTCTTTGGCAAGCGCAACTTTCACCGTGCGCGCGCGATCGGCCGCCGAGATTCCAGTGGAGGTGCCGGCTCGCGCATCGATCGAGACGCAGAACGCCGTTTCGCGACTGGACGAGTTGTCACTGACTTCGAGCGGGATATCGAGTTCGGCCAGCCGCTCCGGCGTCATCGACAGACAGACCAGCCCGCGACCGTATCGCGCCATGAAATTGATGGCGTCGGGCGTGACCTTCGATGCCGCCATCGTGAGGTCCCCCTCATTCTCGCGTTCCTCATCGTCAACGACGATGAGCATCTGGCCGTTTTTGAATGCCTCGATCGCTTCGTCAATCGTGGCAAACGGCGAGGCCTTCCGGCCCTTGGCCAGGCGCAGGCTGGGGTTCTTCATTCAATCCTCCAAACCGGAACAGGTTCCGGCAGATTCTGCAGCGACATCATCCGGGACACATATTTGCCCAGGACGTCTGCTTCAATATTCACCAGCGCGCCCGGTATCAGGTCCGAGAGCGTGGTGTGTGACCACGTGTGCGGAACGATCTGCACACCAAAATCCCGATCGCTCAGCGAGGCCATTGTCAGGCTGATGCCGTCGAGCGTCACCGAGCCTTTCGGGATGACATAGGCCCGCAGCGCGAACGGCAGCGCGAACTCCATCCAGTATGAGTCCCCTTCGGGGCGAATCGCCGTGACTTCCGTGACCGCATCGACGTGGCCGAGCACGAAATGCCCGCCTAATCGCTGATCCGCGCGGATCGGACGCTCCAGATTGACGCGCCGGCCGGCCACCCATTCGCCCAGCGTGGTCACGCGCAAGGTCTCGGGCGAGACATCGGCGGAAAATGCGGCGGGGGTTCTTCCGACGACCGTCAGGCACACGCCATTCACGGCGATGCTGTCGCCCTGCTCGAGTTCTGCCGCAAGCAGCGTCTCAACCAGAAGGCGCCGGCCGCCTGCGTGCTCGTCGACACTTGCGACGCGTCCCACTGCTTCTATCAGACCGGTAAACATCAGTTCACGCGTCCCACTCGAACTCGACAAGCCGGTCGTCACCCAGGGCCATTGGCTCCAACGCTTCGGCACGCTCGCGTACGGCCGCTACCATCGGTATGCCGTCACCAAGCACTGCGGGCGTCCTGACCCATTGCACGTGGTCAACCAGGCCTGCGTCGAGCCAGGCCTGCTGCAATGTGGGCCCTCCCTCGAGCACCACCGACTGCAGATTCGACCCGGCCAGCCGCTCGCTTACTGCCTTGAGATCGCGAGTGGCGAATTCCTCAACCGCCACGCCGTGGAGCCGCAACACATCGAAACGTTCCGGGTCGGCGCGCACGGTGGCCTCCAGCACCACCATTATGACGGGACCAGCCGACAGGGTCGACCACACCCGGGCGGTCAGGGGCGTGCGGCCGCGCCAGTCAATGACCACCCGCGTGAGAGGGCGAACGCGGAGCGCGCCTCGGGCCGTCAGCAGTGGATCGTCAACGATCATCGTGTCAGCGCCCACAATCAGCGCGTCGATCCACGCGCGCTGCCGCTGCATCCACCGATCGGTCTCGACGCCCGACAGCTGAGTGCGCTTCCCGTCACGGCCCACGAAACCATCTGCGGACGTGACGGTCTTGAGCACCGTCCATGGCCGGCCTTCTTCGATCCACGTGAGGAACGGTCCGTTTTGACGCGCGGCCTCGTCTTGCCGAACACCGGTCTCCACTTCGATGCCGTGCTCGAGCAGCCACGTGTGACCGCCGCCATCAACCTGGGGATTTGGATCGGACATCGCGGTCACGACTCGACGAATCCCGGACGCCGCGATCCGCTCCACGCACGGACCTGTGCGGCCGACGTGGCAACAGGGCTCCAGCGTGCAATAGAGCGTGGCTCCACGCGCGTTGTCGCCGGCAACATCGAGCGCGATGACTTCGGCGTGCGGCCCGCCGGCCTTCAAGTGCGCGCCCTGCCCAACCACGACACCGCCTGGCCGCACGACGACCGCACCGACAAGCGGATTGGGTGTGGTGGTGCCGCGGCCTCGCTCAGCCACGAGCAACGCCCGCGCCATCCAGTCCGCGTCGGTCAGATCACCCGCCAAGCGCGGACCTACTTGGATTCGGCGAATAACGCATCCACATAGGCATCAGCATCGAACGCCATGAAGTCGTCGATACCCTCTCCCACGCCCACATATCGAATCGGCAACTTCAAGTCGTGGGCAATCGCCACCGCCACTCCGCCCTTGGCGGTGCCGTCGAGTTTGGTGAGCACGATGCCGTTGGCGCCGCTCACTTGCTGGAATTCGCGAGCCTGCACGAGCCCGTTTTGTCCAACGGTGGCATCGAGCACGAGAAGGACCTCATGAGGCGCACCGGGCACCTCGCGAGAAACGATTCGGCGAATCTTGTCGAGTTCGGCCATCAGGTTTGCGCGTGTGTGCAACCGGCCGGCCGTGTCGACGAGCACGATCTCCCGTCCTCGCGCCTTCGCTGCAGTGACAGCGTCGAAGGTCACGGCTGCCGGATCCGACCCCGATTGTGCGCGCACTAAATCAACGCCCGCACGCTGCGTCCAGACCGCGAGTTGTTCGACGGCGGCGGCACGAAACGTATCGGCGGCACACACCAGCACCGATCGACCGCCCGCTCGGTAGAGATTCGCGAGTTTGCCGACTGTGGTTGTCTTGCCCGTGCCGTTGACCCCGACGATGAGGATTACGTGAGGAGTGGACGCAATCGCTGGCGGCGTGGCCGTCTCGCCCAGAATGCGGCGAACCTCGCGACCCACGCGTGCACTCAACGAACCTTGGCGATCGTTGCGCACCGCCTCGACGATGCGCTTCGTGGCTGGGAGGCCGACGTCCGCCGCAATCAGCGCGTCTTCAACGGCCTCGAGGGTATCGAGTGCAAGACTCGGCCGGCCACCAGTGTTTGCCGGGCTGATCGCGGGTGTTGCCTCTTCGACGTCGGCCAACCGCTCGCGAATCTGCTGAGCGGTGCGCGCCAATCCCGCGCGAAGGCGATCGAATAACGACATCAGGCGCTTCCTGTTTCCTGTTCGACGCGCTGTGGTCGCAACATCAAATTACTCACGGCTTCCCTGGGCGCCTTGCGGCCCGCCAGCACCTCGCCGATCATCGCCGCGATCGGCAACTCGACACCGTGCTTGCGGCCCAACTCGAGCGCAGCCGGCGTGGTCCGGACGCCCTCGGCCACCATCCGCATGCCGGAGAGAATCTCCTCGAGCGATCGACCGCGCCCCAACTCATAACCCACCTGGCGATTACGGCTGAGCGAACCCGTGCACGTGAGCACCAGATCGCCAAGGCCACTCAGGCCCGACGCCGTCTCACGCTCGCCGCCCATCGCCGAGGACAAGCGCGAAATCTCCGCGAGGCCGCGCGTGATCAACGCCGCCATCGCGTTATGACCCAGCCCCAGCGCCTCAACAATGCCTGCGGCAATCGCGATGACGTTCTTCATCGATGCGCTAATCTCGACGCCAGTCACATCCTTCGATCCATAGAGACGGAACAGAGGCCCGCGGAATTCGTCCTGGACGGCTCGAAGCGCGGCGTCATCAGACGATGCGGCGACCAATGCCGTGGGCAAACGTCGGGCGACCTCCGCCGCAAAGCTCGGGCCCGACAGCACCACGACCGGATGACGCCCTTCGGTTTCGTCGCGAAGGACCTCGGACATGCGCTTCAGCGAATCCGACTCGATGCCTTTGGTGGCGCTCACCAGAATGGCGTCACGCGGAAGATCGGGCGCTGCCTTACGCAATACTGCTCGCAAACCGTGTGACGGCACAGCTACCACCACATGACGAGCACCATTCAGTGCAGTGGCCAGGCCCGCTGTAGGCCGCAGCAGAGCAGGAAATGTCACATCGGGAAGGTACGTGGGATTGGCCCGGCGCTCGGCCATCGATTCGAGGAGCGCGGCGTCGCGGCCCCACAACGCCACGTCGTGTCCCAGCGTTCCGAGATGAATGGCGAGAGCCGTGCCCCAACTTCCGGCGCCGAGCACAGCGGCGCGGTACCGATCCTTACTGACTTCTTCCGACGACATGCCCGTTAATTGTAGTCGGCGGCGGTCAGGCCGCGCCCGTCAATACTCGGCGGACAAGATCCAGCGCGCCTTGTACGGACATTTGCCGGACCATCGCGCGGTCGCCCGGAAACCGTACTGTCTTGACGACGCGACGTTCGCCAGGCCCGGCAACGGCCAGACACACAGTGCCGACAGGTTTGGTTTCCGTTCCGCCTGTTGGTCCTGCAATACCGGTGATGCCGACGCCAATGCCCGCCCTCATCGCTCGGCGTGCGCCTTCGGCCATCGCTTCCGCTACGGGTTCGCTCACGGCCCCGTGAGCGGCGATCAGGTCGGCCGGCACGTCGAGCGACTGCACCTTCACGTCGTTCGCGTATGCCACTACTCCACCGGCCACCCACCCGGAACTGCCTGCGACTTTTGTCAGAGTGCCGAGCAACATTCCGCCGGTGCAAGACTCTGCGGCGGCCAGCTTGAGGCCGCGCTCGAGCAAGAGAGCGCCGACCACTTCCTCGAGGCTGCGGCCATCGATGCTGAACACCACTGGTCCCAATGCCGATTGAAGCGCGGTGACTGCGTCGTCGAGCGCTTGATCCAATCGCGCAGGGTCATCGCCTTGGGCAGACAAGTGCAACTCCACCTGTCCCGGGGCCGCGAGAATGGTCGTAGCGATTGCTGGAACGGCATCGCGCAAAGGTCCATAGACCGGTTGCGCGACTTCTTCCACATGCGACTCGCCTCGACCCACGATCTTCACGGTGCGACGCCGTAGCACCACATTGCCGGTGCGGTCCTTCAACTTAGGAAGCACTTCGTTCTCGAACATGGGCCTGAGTTCACGTGGAGGACCCGGCAGCGCAATGACGATGCTGGAACCAATCTCGAGCCAGAGCCCGGGTGCGGTGCCATTCGGATTGGCGAGAACGAGCGCGCCTCGGGGCACCTGGGCCTGCCGGATGTTGACGGATGGCATGCGCAATCCGCGGCGTGAAAAACGCTCTTCGATGGACGCGAGCACCGTGGCATCTTCTTCGAACGGCACGCCCGCGACTGCTGCGATCGCATCTCGCGTGAGATCGTCATCGGTGGGTCCGAGGCCACCGGTCGTCACGACCACTCCGGCCCGCTGCACTGCCGTTCGCAGCGCCGACTCCAACGCGGACCGGTCATCGGGCACCACCGACTTGCCGATCACGTCGAGGCCGAGTTCGTTGAGTCGTGCGGTCAAGTACAGCGAATTGGTGTCAGCGCGAAACGGTGTGAGGAGTTCCGTGCCGATAGCAAGGATTTCTGCGTGTCTAATAGGCGTTGTCACTACAGGCCAGGCCAGAAATGCACCAGCAACAGCATCAGACCCAGGCCGTATGCGCCGGCCATCAGGTCATCGGCCATGATACCGAAACCGCCGTGCAAGGCCTCGAGTTGTCGTGCCGGAGCGGGCTTGGCGATATCGAGGAGACGAAAGATGAAAAAGCCGGCGATCGCGCCTTTCCATCCAACGCCGGTCAGGAAAAGCGTGAGGAGCTGGCCCGCGACCTCGTCGATGACGACCGGCCCCGGATCTTCTTTTTGCAGCGCCTTCTCGGCAATGCCTGCGGCCCAGATACCCACGATTGTGATGCCGAACAACAATGCGGCTTGGGCAGGGGCACTCCAACTACGCGTGATCAGATAGATCGCCACACCGACCGCTGACCCTGCGGTCCCCGGAGCGATCGGGAACCACCCGACACCGCCAACAGTGGCGATGCCCACGCCGAGCTGTTTCACAGACGCACCACTCGGGTGTGCGCAATGCGATCGTGAAGAGCCAGGCCCGCGCCGGCCAGTGCGGGCAGGAATCCGAGGCCGAACACGAGCACCGATGGCAAGGCCGCCAGCGTTCTCACTGCCGCTTGCGACACGGTGATGCGGTCATTGATGACGGCCTCTGGCGATGTGCCCACCACCCTGAGGTTCATCGCCATCTTGCCAACGGTCTGGCCGCTGGCCACAGTGAACATCAGCAAGTAGCCGGCGATCATCATCAACAACAGCCCACCGAGAGGTAGCGCGGGCAAGAGGCCGATCTGTGCGATCGAGAGCCCGGTCACTTTGAGCGTGAAGTAGATCACCGCGGCCGAGATGCCTCCGAGTAACGTGGCGTCAATCATTGCGGCAAAGAGACGCGCGCCCGCGCCCACCGGCTCCTGCCAACCCGCAGGCAGCCGCTCGGGAGTCGGTTCGCTCGCCCATCCGGGCTTCGCTTCATTGGTCCATTGATCCGCCGCCGTAAGCGGCAGATCCTGGAAGGCCGTGGGTTCTTCGCGAAGATCGACCTGATCGAGAGGATCGGCCGGAATGTTCGACCACAAATCCGGTTCAGGATTCGGGCTCATGCCGTACTTCGCCCGCAGCCGCGCCGGGTCCGGAGTGGCCCGCCTGACGGAGACGGGCGTTCGCGGACGAGCGGGAACCTTCACGAGCGGTTCGAGTTCCTCGGGGTCGTCGTTTTTTGCATGGGAAGTGCCATGCGGTGCCACGTTTTGCATCGACTGGACGAAGAGCGGCAGGTCCGCGGTTGGAATGCGGCTCGAGCCATGCGTGGCGGTCTTCGGCCGGGTCAGTACGGCTGTGGCCGTGCGGCCCGACTCACGTGAATCGGCCAGGTGGTCCGATTCGCCCGCGTCGCCCGACTCGCCCGACTCGGAGAAACCGTCGAGCGCTGCGTTGGCCAGGCTGAACTGCGATCCTTCCTCCAGCGACAGGTCGTGCCCGCAGTTCCGGCAGCGAGGTTCCGGCTCAAAACTCAGGTAGTGGCACTTGGTGCATCTCATCGCGGTCCCTGCCTTTCGTCCCGGGCGGCGCGTCCCTCACCTGCGGTCGCCAACAACAGCCGCTGAATATCGACTCGCAATCTATCGGACTCATCCCGCGTAATCTGTTCGAACTCCACCCGGTCCAGCACATCCAGGCTTTCCAGCACAGTGGGATCCGAAGCTTGGAATTCACGTGACTTGAAGTCGCGGCCGCACTGACCCTATAGTGAGTCGTATTAATTTAAATCATACCAACATGGTCAAATAAAACGAAAGGCTCAGTCGAAAGACTGGGCCTTTCGTTTTAATCTGATCGGCACGTAAGAGGTTCCAACTTTCACCATA
>JADMIO011507001.1_pt1 | contig 109185 bp, 101 predicted proteins | sample 8958161 | NCBI WGS metagenome assembly JADMIO01 (sample SAMN16585339, study PRJNA669376) | soil metagenome | isolation source: Crop rotation soil | place: USA: Cullars Rotation, Alabama | collected 2011
CCGCGACTTCAAGTCACGTGAATTCCAAGCTTCGGATCCCACTGTGCTGGAAAGGGCAAAACCAAAACCTTGATGCGAATCCAGATTGGCTGTTCACCTACCCAATTCCCATAGGCCGCATTGTCAAACTTGGAGCCTTTTTTTTCAAAAATCATTTTGGCCAGATTGGCCACGGACGCTTTGTAGCCCTGCTCATGAAATACATTCAAGGCAGCTTCTCGAATTTGAGCTGGGTCGCTGGTGCGGACCCGAAGTTGGTCGATATCTTCGTGATTCGATTCAGTTGGTGTGTGACAAGCAGTTAGAAAAAGCATGAGCGGGAATGTCAGGCTAAGAAAAATCCCTCGCGCGACTCTGGCATAGGCTCGGGGTGACTCGAAAGTAAATCGCATTGCGAAGTTTAACTTGGAAAGGAACAGAAAGCAGTACTTTGGTGTAATATCGTGCTGTGAATGCCGCTTCCTTGACATCGGGAAGGCGCTTCGAAAGACTTATTTTCTTATGGCTGAACGGAATACGGGCGAGTTGATGGAGAAAATTGTTTCGCTATGCAAGCGCAAGGGATTCATTTTTCAATCCTCCGAGATGTACGGAGGATTAAACGGATTTTGGGATTATGGTCCATTGGGTGCTGAACTAAAGCGTAACATCAAAGAGACCTGGTGGCGTTCGATGACTCAACTTCGGGATGATGTCGTAGGGCTAGAAGCGAGCATAATCATGCATCCGCGCATTTGGGAGGCCAGCGGCCATACCAGCACTTTTAGCGATTTGATGGTGGATTGTCTGCTAACAAAGAAACGTTTTCGTGCCGACCAGGTTGAGCCGCAGTCGGGTTTAGCTTACGGCTATACGGGCGCAAAAAACGACGTCAAAGAATCCAAGGACGTATTCTCGGTGCTTTTGCCTCCTGGAAAGCCCCCGGAAAGTGCGAGGAAGGTTGCAACTCAGTTTTACCGCGAGCGAGGGATTGAAAACCCGGTGCTACTAGGCGAGCAGACAGAAAAAGTTGAGAATTCGCAAAGGTACAATCCGGAAAATGGCAGCCTCCTGACCGAGCCCCGTCCCTTCAACTTAATGCTGAAGACATACGTGGGTCCCGTGGAAAGTGCCGAGAACATTTCCTATCTGCGGCCAGAAACGGCCCAGGCCATTTTTGTGCAGTTCAAGAACGTAATGGAAGTATCGCGACAGAAGGTTCCATTTGGCATTTGCCAAATTGGGAAGGCTTTTAGAAATGAAATTAATCCTCGCAACTTTACCTTTCGTTCTCGTGAGTTCGAGCAAATGGAACTCGAATTCTTTATTCGCCCAGATGAGGCAATCGAGGCAATTTGTGGCAAGGTAGCCAAGCCGGCCACAACCGGACACCCGGGCGAACCGCAAGCCAATTGGGGCTGGCAAATGTGGCATCAATACTGGGTGGAAGAGCGATTTGCTTATTACGAAAGTATCGGGCTGCCACGGCACACCTTGGTCGAATACTGGCAAAAGGGAGACGAACTGGCTCATTATGCGCGAGCGACGGTAGATATCCTGTACAAATTTCCTTTCAGTAAACGGAACGAAGCGGGCGAATTGACGGGGGAAGAATTGGAGGGCGTGGCAGCTCGAAGTGACTTCGACCTATCGCAACATCAGCGATTTTCCGGCAAGCAAACCATCGTTTTTGACGAGGAGCTCAAAGGGGCATGGCCCAAGCTGGATGATGGCAAGAAAGCAGAGTTATCGCTGCGCTTTTTCGAAGCTCGACAAAAGTATCTTTTGAAGACCGGAGAACAGCCGGAAAAGAGCAGCAAGCAGGCCCGGGAGGATGCAGATAATTTAAGTAAAGGCTATTACGTGCCACATGTGATTGAGCCGAGCGCTGGGGTGGATCGCCTGGCGCTGGCGCTGCTTTGTAATGCTTATACGGAAGACCAGGCGCCCGACGAAAAGGGAAAGCTGGAGAGTAGAGTGGTGATGCGCTTCCACCCTAGAATTGCGCCGGTCAAGGTAGCAGTCTTTCCTCTGCTGAAAAACAAACCTGAGCTGGTAAAAAAGGCGAAAGAGGTCCGGGATATCTTGTGTCCGCATTTGAGTGTCGATTACGACGAAGCCGGTGCCATTGGCCGTCGTTACCGGAGGCAAGACGAAGCCGGAACGCCATTCGGTGTCACCATCGATTTCGACACGCTTGGAGAAAACGGTGAGGCGCTTAAGGACACAGTCACTCTGCGAGAGCGGGACACGATGAAGCAGGAGCGAGTTAAGGTGGTTGATTTGCTTAACGCTTTGCTCGGCAAAATGCGTTAGGCTCCATTTCATTAATTGGACAGTCTCCTATGGGTTCAGAGACGGAAATCATAAAAAAGCCTGCCCCGACGTTTTATGCGATTATAGCCATTAAACTTTTTAAAGGGCTTTTGTTCTGTGCGATTGCGGTTACGCTTTACACGATATCGGATAATGACCTTCCCGCGGATGTGCGGCATTTGCGTTCCGTGTTGAGATTGAACCCTGAAAGTAAATTTTGGGGGGATGCTGCAAAGCAAATAGGGCAGCTGACAGAAGCAGGATTAATTCGGGCAGCAGCGGGAATTTTTATTTACAGCCTGTTCTCGTTGGTGGAAGGAATAGGATTGATGTTTCGAGTGAGGTGGGCAGGTTGGATGGCTATAGGGGAATCTGCGTTTTTTATTCCGATTGAGGTTTATGAGCTCCTGCACCGGCCGGAGACCGGCAAAGGGCATCCCGTGCTCGTGGTAACCATTCTGGTTATTAACATCATTATTGTTTGGTACCTGCTGCAAAATCGGCACAGACTTTTCAAACATCACCATTAACAACCGTTTCGCGCGTGACCACCTTCCCAAGGTGTGTCACTTTCCACCAGTGACGACGACCGAAGCCATACAACTCCTGGAGAAGTTCAGAGCCGGAGGAATCAGTCGCGATGAGGTATTACATTCATTTCAGGCGGCGCCCATTGCGAACCTTGGATTTGCGCAAGTCGATACGCACCGTGCGCTCCGACGCGGTTTTCCCGAGGTAATTTTTGGGGCCGGCAAGACGCCAGAGCAGGTAACGAAAATCGCGGGGGTTTTATGGAAGCGAAATCAGCGAGTGCTGATAACAAGGATTACTCCCGAGCATGCGCGAGTAATTAAAAAGCAATATAGATTTGCCATTCACCACGAGCGGGCAAGATGCATAACCCTTGAAAAGCGACCTATGTCCAAAGGTCCTGGAAAGATTATTGTTATTTGTGCCGGGACCAGCGATTTGCCAGTAGCCGAGGAGGCAGCCATCACCGCCGACATCATGGGGAACAAAGTGGAGACCATTGTGGATGTGGGCGTGGCGGGTATCCACAGGCTGTTCGCCAAGCTGGAGCAGATTCAAGCCGCGAATGTATTGATTGTTGTCGCTGGAATGGAGGGCGCTTTGCCAAGCGTGGTCGGCGGGCTCGTTTCTAAACCAGTGATCGCAGTGCCTACAAGTATCGGTTATGGAGCGAACTTTGGAGGACTCGCCGCTCTCCTGGGGATGTTAAATAGTTGCGCGAGCGGCGTGACGGTAGTGAACATCGATAATGGTTTTGGTGCTGGGTATGCAGCCAGCCAGATCAACGCGCTGGCTTCACGGTCCTAGTGTTTTGAGAAAATGAAGACGTTATACTTGGACATCTTTAGCGGACTAAGTGGAGACATGTTCATAGGAGCGATGATCGACCTGGGTGTTGACGCACGGAAACTCGAGCGCGAACTGCGGAACCTGCGGCTGACAGGTTACCATCTGCATGTGGCGCGCATGAGCAAATCGAGTATCGAGGGCGTCAAGTTTGATGTGCACATTGAAGATGAAAACGAGCACCACCACGATGCTGGAGAACACCATCGTTCTCCTGAGCCAGCTTTTGGGTCTCACGGGGGAATGTTAGTCAACGTTCCCAAAGGACAGCTGGAGGTAAGCGTGTTTGAAACCAAGGTGCCGCCGCGGTTCCGACTTTATTTTTTAAATCGAAAGGGAAAACCTGTTCCTCCGATCGGTGGAAATATGGTTACTTTGGAGACCCTGCGTCCTGACGGCGAGAGGAAGACTTTTCTCTTCAAGAAATATCCGAATTACCTGGAAGCAACGGAAGAGTTGCCTGAACCACACGAGTTTCAAGCAATTTTGAATTTAAATCAGGGAGGCGCAACCGAACGCTATTCTTTGGAATTCAGGGAGAGCCATGAGCACGATCATGCACACGGTGCTCACGAACACACTCATTCGCATTCCGCGGAACATTCCCACGGTCCCGAGTCGACACACCACCACGAACACAGTCACGGGCGAAACTATGCTGAGATTAAGGAACTTATCCGGTCCAGCTCATTATCGGAGTGGGTAAAACAAAAAGCGATGGCTGTGTTTCAGCACATAGCCAGGGCAGAAGGTAAAATACATGGAGTTCCTGCCGATAAAGTTCATTTCCATGAAGTCGGAGCCGTGGACTCCATAGTTGATATAGTAGGAGCGTGCATTGCGCTGGAGCTATTGGGAAAACCACAGGTGCTCGCCAGTTCGGTCGTGGAGGGCACAGGTTTTGTCAATTGCGCTCATGGGCGGTTTCCTATACCTGCGCCTGCTACTCTGGAAATACTCGGGTCAAAACGAATTCCCATTTCTCAATGTGAGGAACCACAGGAGCTACTGACACCTACTGGGGCTGCTTTGCTCGCTGAATTTGTAGAGGAATTTGGACCTTTGAGGGGAATGGTTGCTGAGAAAATCGGCTTTGGACTGGGAACCCGCAATAACCAGACAAGGCCCAATGTAGTCCGCGCGATTCTCGGAACCGCAGAGGAGCCAAGACGGCCTGACGGTAATAAACATGATTGGGAAACGGATACGATCACAATTCTGGAGGCAAACCTCGACGATATCAGCGGGGAAATTCTAGGAAATTTCGTGGAGTTGGCATTATCAAAGGGAGCCCTGGATGTTTATTACACCTCGATACTAATGAAGAAGAACCGCCCGGGCGTATTGCTGACAGTCATGTGCGCGGAAGACTTGGCTGACCAGCTGACACAAATCATGCTCCGGGAGACGAGCACTTTTGGGGTGCGGAGGTATCTCACGGAAAGAAGAAAACTTCTCCGCGAATTTGTAATGGCCAAGACGGACTACGGCGAAGTTTCAGTTAAGATTGGCAAGCTTGACGGTCAGATCATTCAGTGTGCCCCGGAGTTCGAATCCTGCAAATTGCTGGCAGAGTCGAAGAAGGTATCCATAAGACAAATCTATTCGGCCGCCCTTAAAAGTTGTAAAAAGCAGTGAATCCTTTGGTAATTACCTTTTGCAGGAGCACAAATAGTGATAAGGTAGCTCAGAAGCATAAAGAAAGAGCGTTAAAGCAGAGTTTTGAAATCGCTGATTGAGACAAGGAACCGGAGGACCGAGCGTGTCTTTTTAATAGCCGTAGAGATCAAAGGACGTAATGGCTGGGAGTTGCGCGATTCCCTGGAGGAACTTTCCGAGTTGGCTAATACGGCTGGTGGGCAGGTGGTTGGCGATGGTTTGCAGAAATTGGCTTCACCGGACGCGGCTACATTTATTGGCAAAGGAAAAGCCGATGAGTTTGCCAAGCACTGCCGCAAAGCCGATGTTGATACGGTAATTTTCGACGACGAATTGAGTCCGGCGCAGAGCCGTAATCTCGAAAAAGTTTTCAACTGCAAGATTTTGGACAGAACTTCGTTGATCCTCGATATTTTTGCGCAGCGCGCTCGGACCCGCGAAGGTAAATTGCAGATAGAACTTGCCCAGTTGCAGCATCTCTTGCCCAGGTTGACGCGATTCTGGGGACACTTATCGCGGCAAAAAGGTGGGATCGGCATGCGGGGTGGTGAAGGTGAAACCCAATTGGAAACCGACCGCCGACGTGTTCAGGACCGCATTGCACGGATCAGTCGCGAGCTGGAAGTCGTGCGAAGGCAACGCTCGACTCAAAGACAAGGCCGGCAACGCAAACAATGGGCGCTGGCTTCGATCGTGGGCTATACGAATGCTGGTAAATCGACTTTGCTCAACATTTTGACGGGTTCTGAGGTTTTCGCCGAAAATAAGCTTTTTGCTACGCTGGATCCGACCACACGACGCCTGCGGTTACCAACCAATCAGAACGTATTGCTGACAGATACAGTCGGTTTCATCCGGAAACTGCCTCACGGGCTGGTAGAGGCATTCAAAGCGACGCTGGAAGAAGTGGTTCGGGCAGACCTACTGGTGCATGTGGTGGACGTAAGTCATCCGCAAGCTGCCGAACAGATCGAATCGGTTGATTCTGTCCTGAAGGAAATTGGCGCTGAAGGCAAGCCGACGTTAATGGTCTTCAACAAGGTCGATTTACTGAACGGCAAACGAGATAGCCTTTCTGCGTTTTTGGAACGGTATCCGCATGGAGTGACGATTTCGGCAACAACGAGCGAGGGTATTCCCGAACTCCTGGCGGAGCTTGGCAGTCAATTGCGACCGATTCGTGAGTTTGTTGAATTGGCCGTGCCGCATAGCCGCGCCGAGGTAATCGCTCGGTTGCACGAAGTGGCACAGGTTATAGAACGAAATTACGACGGGGATCTTGCCAAATTCAAGGCGCGCATTCCTCCGCATCTTCACGAGGAATTTGCGCCGTTTTTCATAAGAGAATTGCAAACAGCCTAAAAAAGGCGTGCCTTTTAAAGCCGCGGCGCTAAATTGCGCCGCATGAGCCGTGGTCTGTTAATCAAGGAGTTACCTCAAAGTGACCGCCCTCGAGAGCGACTCGCGAATCTCGGTGCGGATGCGCTGAAAAATTCTGAATTGATCGCAATTTTGCTTCGCACGGGAATGAAGGGCGTCTCAGCTATCCAGGTAGCGGAACAATTGCTGAAGCGATTCGATTCTTTGGAAAAACTTTCGCGAGCGAACATTTCCGATTTGTGCCAGATAAAAGGCATTGGCCGAGACAAGGCCGTAGCCCTAAAGAGCGCTTTCACGCTGGCGCGGAGGATGGCTGCCGAAATTCGGCTGGAGTCCCCCATTCTGGACACTCCTGACAGAATCGCGGACTTGTTGCGCGAAGACAATCGGGTTTACGAAGTCGAACATTTCCAGGTGGTTTTGCTAAACACTCGGCGTCGGCTAATCGCAATCGAAAAGGTCTCACAGGGAACGTTGGACACCATTCTGGTGCATCCGCGGGAAGTTTTTAAATCCGCGATTTCTTCAAATGCGGCAGCGATTGTCCTGGCCCATAATCATCCCAGCGGTGACCCAACTCCATCGGAAGCAGATGTCAAAGTGACGCGTGATTTAATTAGAGCAGGGCAATTGCTTAAAATTGAGGTTCTTGATCACGTCATTATTGGTCGTGCAACCAGCGATCGTCCGAAAGACTATGTGTCCTTGCGAGAGCTCGGATATTTTTACACGTGATTCATCCCACGGCAATCGTTCATCCGAAAGCAAGGGTGGATTCCTCAGCCAATATTGGACCTTATGCCGTCGTTGATGAGGCTGTGGAGGTTGGAGCAGATTGTAAACTTGGACCTTACGTGTACCTGACCGGAACCACGGTGATTGGACCAGGGAACATTTTCCACGCTGGCTGCACGATTGGAGATGCTCCGCAGGATGTAAAATATAAAAACGAAGCGACCGGGCTCCGAATCGGGGGGCACAATATCTTTCGCGAACAAGTCACTGTCCATCGTTCCGCGAAGGTGGACCAGGAAACCGTGGTGGGCTCGCACAATTTTATGATGGCGAACGCTCACGTGGGTCATAACTGCCGGGTTGGTAATCAGGTGATTATAGCAAATGGTGCTTTGTTGGGCGGATACGTATCGGTCGCAGATCGCGCTTTTATCTCCGGCAATTGTCTAGTGCATCAGTTCGTGAGGGTGGGCGAGGTGGCTCTCATGCAAGGGGGGTCTGCCATCAGCAAAGATCTTCCACCGTTCACGGTTGCGCGAGGGAGTAATGGGATGTGCGGATTGAACACGGTCGGCTTACGGCGGGCAGGGTTCGATGCTGAAGAGCGGCTGGAACTTAAGGAGCTATATAAATTTCTTTTCCGAGAAAGGAGACGTCTCAAAGATGCTGTGATGACTGCGCGCGGCAAATTTAAAAAGCCTGCCTGCCAGCAGATGCTGGATTTCCTTGCTGAATCGAAACGTGGGACATGCGCTGATACCTCCATAAAGCACAAGCCTGAAGAGTTATTTGGGGATTAGAACGCTTTCTTAAGTTCAATTGCTGTGAAATACATGTTGCGAGAGAGCGTATCATAAGGTCCAGTAAGGAATTGGGCCATTCGGGTCGAACTTTGGCATGAAAGCAAAAGCAGCACGTAAAAAGCCGGCAAGGAGGGAGACAAAACCGGTCGTAGCGTCGCGAAGTAAAAAAGTCTCTAGAGGGAATCCTGCGAAGAAAGTATCACTTAAATCCAAGAAAACCCTTTCATCACAAAGAAGGAGCGCCACGGTTAAAAAGCTAAAGGTTAACATACGGGCAGCAAGACCCAGAATTTCCAAACTCCCAAAACCGAAGACGTTGTCGCGAGACGAAAAAAAAACAGAATCAGAAGCTTCGAACGTTCCAAAGACCTCGAAATTGGAACCTGCGAAGCATACCCGACCGGCAGGATCAATCGGTAAATTACCAAAAAAAGGCGGTCCGGTTCAAAGCGATGGGAAAGAGGGTAGGGACTATGCCGTTGAGCAGTCTTCATCAGTGCAATCGGCAACGAGTCACAAAAAGCCGACTGAAGAAATACCAGGGACGGCGGAAGTAAAGATTGCTTCCAGTCCGAAAAAGAGGCGTACGCAAAGCACTCCACCAAAGCATGTACAAATTGAGGATTTATCGGTTAAGGCACCCCAAGCAAGTCTGCCTAAACCAGAGCGTTCAGTGCGTAAGGCTTCTTCGAAGTCGGTGAAAGCGCTGCGATCACAGCCGGTCATTAAAGCGAATTTATTGCTTGGAGCGAAGTCGGACCCGAGTAGCCAATCCAAGTCGTCACAACCTACCTCTTTTACTGAAGAGGCAAGCCTTTTGAGCATAACGAAACGTGCTCTCCCGGCACCGGTAGAATCTTCGGAGGCCCTGGGCTCGGTCAAAGCGGCGAAACCAGACGCCGTGCAAAGCCCACCGACAAAGCGTTTGCCGTTCGAAATCCCGCCAATTCTCCTGGAAGGCGACGAGCCCACTCAAGCTTACGCTCCGATTCCAGCACTGGGAGCTAAATTCCCTTTCCTCGCAAAAGGTGAATCTCGGGCGCCGGCGAAGCCGGCTAGGGACCAGCTTACGAATCAGTTGCCGGACGCCTATGGCACTGGAAAATTGCTTCTCCTGGCCCGTGACCCGCATACGGTTTATACAAGCTGGGATTTTACTGACCAGCAGCAACGCGAATTTAATGCTAAAGCCCGCGACCACCACTTAATCATCCGGCTTTATCGGGAAAGAATCGACGATAAGCCTGTTTCGGAGGTTCATGTCCACCCGGAATCACGTCATTGGTTTGTCCATGTCGACGAAGCGGCAACTCAATATGTGGCTCAATTAGGGTTTTTCGAGGAAAATGGCACGTGGATTCCGGTGACGTCATCTACTCCGGTGATGACTCCTGCCGAAAAAATTTCTGAACAAAAAGCGCTGCGTTTCGCCACTGTTCACCAAACATTTGTTCGACCTCCGAAGCCAAGTGAATACTTTTCTGCGTACGATAAGCCCTCGCTCGAAGGTCAGCAGACGGAGGAAGCAGCCACGCGAACTCCGTTCACTCATGGCGTAGCCAGAGAGAATCTCGAACATAACCGCAAAATGGTAGTGCACGGGCCAATAGGCTATGAGGCACAACCTATGGGGGAATATCCAAAGCACGAAACGGCAGTGGGGCCAGCTTTATTCCGTAACCAATCCTGGACCAGCGCAAAAGAGCAGGAACTTTGGGAAGACATCAGTTTTGCCTCAAAGCAACGCAATCCGGCAAGTTCGATAGACGTGCATGAACACGCTGGCAGGAAGATAGTTAAAGGAATTGATATCAAAATACCGGATGCATTAGAAACGCGAGCGCTATCAAGTGAAGCGATTCTCGTGCCTCCCACGGCCGAATCCGAAATGCCGTTTGAGTCGATATCAAGTGCCTTTGGAGGCCAAGGGTTGCAGCGCGTTTCGACATCTTTCTGGTTTAACGTCAATGCTGAGCTCATAATCTACGGAGCGACTGAACCAGATGCGTCCGTTTCCATCGGTGGGAGAAGAATTCGTTTGCGGCCTGATGGAAGTTTTAGTTATCGGTTTTCTCTCCCGGATGGTCAGTATCCTTTGCCGGTGATAGCCACTTCGAAGGACGACGACGTTCGACGTGCTGAGCTAACCTTTAGCCGAAATACGGTCTATTCAGGTGAGGTAGGCACGCATCGCCAGGATCCGGCGCTGAACCCCCCAAAGCCTGAAAACCTGCTCTGAAGTTTTGGACTGTAGCTTGCGTTAAACATACGAAGGCGCTGTACTATTTCATTGTCGTCTTTGACAATCCGCCTCGGCACGGCAAAGATCTTCCATGGACGGGTACTTAGCCCTTGTTCTGCACGCACATCTGCCTTATGTGCGCCATCCGGAGCACGAACAGTTTCTTGAAGAGAATTGGCTCTTTGAGGCTATAACGGAAACATATCTTCCGTTGCTGCAATTCATTGAGGGCTGGCGACGCGAGGGTATTCGTGCCCCAATAACCCTTACCTTATCACCTACGCTTTGCAGTATGCTGCAGGATTCATTGTTGCGGGAACGGTATGTGGGGCACCTTAATCGGCTAATCGAGTTGGCGGAAAAGGAAGTGCATCGTACGCATTGGGAAAAGCCTTACAACCAGATTGCCCAATTCTACTTCGAGCGATTGTCCGGGTGCCGGGAACTTTATCACGCAAGACAAATGGACCTGATAGGAGCATTCCGCGAACTACAAAATGCAGGTGCAATTGAAATAATCACCTGCGCTGCCACACATGCTGTCCTGCCATTGCTCTCAAGCCACCCTTCATCGATCCGTGCTCAGCTTCTGGTAGCACGCGATCATTACCAAACATGTTTCGGTCACGCGCCAAGAGGAATTTGGCTTCCTGAGTGCGCTTACTACGAAGGATTGGAAGTATTCCTGGAGGAAGCTGGTCTGGCCTGGTTTATTGTTGATACACACGGGGTTCTGCATGCCCGTCCGAAACCGCGCTACGGCATGTTCGCGCCAATATTTACGGAGAATGGGGTGGCGGTTTTTGGGCGTGATCTCGACTCAGCCAAACAGGTCTGGAGCCGGGACGAGGGCCATCCGGGGGACCCACGATATCGGGACTTTTACAGGGACATTGGTTTCGATGTGGATTTCGATTATGCCAAACAGTATTTGCCGATCAATCAGCGCGCTTTTACCGGCATTAAGTATCATCGCATCGGAGCGAAGAACGGAACCAAGGAGATTTATGAACGGTTTGCGGCTCTAGAGGCCGTAAAGGAGCATGCCACTGATTTCCTCCGGGCTCGAGTCCAGCAAGTTCAACGGATTCACAAGATTATGGAACAGCCACCCATCTTCGTGTGTCCCTATGATGCCGAGCTGTTTGGGCATTGGTGGTACGAAGGACCCGAATTTTTAGACAATTTTGTGCGCAGTGCGCATCATCAGAATTCGGTAAACTTAATTACTCCAAGCGAATTCTTATCAGTCCACCCAACCCACCAGATAGCCACGCCCAGCGCATCAAGCTGGGGAGAAGAAGGATTTTGGCGAGTCTGGTTGAATGAGCAGAATGAATGGATTTATCGGCACCTGAACGTAGCGCAAGATCGGATGATTGAATTAGTTAAGCAGACCGATGAGGTAAGCGATCTTACTGGTCGGGCACTACGTCAAGCGGGGCGAGAACTCCTGCTGGCCCAATCGAGTGACTGGCCGTTCATCATTCGCACTGGCACAAGCCCGCAATACGCTACAGGCCGATTGAGAGCTCATCTTGGCCAGTTCACGAGTATATATGAGCAGGTAAAGAGTGGATGCATTGATGAGCCTCAGTTAGCTCAACTGGAGCAACGGGACAATCTATTCCCCTCGTTGGATTGGCGACACTGGCATTGATCCCCAGTCCAGAAAAATCTCGCGTCAACCACCTCATTACAACAACATGCTGTCGCCATGGGCAAATTAAGTTTTCAATGAAGGCGAAGATTATTATTACACCAAAAAAGGCAGTCCTTGATCCTCAAGGCAAAACTGTCCAGAACGCGTTGGCGCACATGGGCTATTCCGGAATGGGAGCTGTTCACGTAGGAAAATATCTGGAAATAGAGCTCAATGGAAATGACAAGGAAATTGCCCGCAAACAGATTGATGATGCCTGCCACAAATTTCTAAGCAACCCAGTTATCGAGGATTACCGGTTTGAAATCGATTAGATTTAAACTATCGTGGAGCAGGCCATGAATTTCGCCGTCTTACAATTTCCCGCTTCAAATTGCGATCAGGATGCGGTTCATGTTTTAAAGAACGTGCTCGGTCACTCTGCTCGCCTGGTTTGGCATAAAGAGAAATCCCTTGGAAATGTGGATGCAGTCGTGGTTCCTGGGGGCTTTAGCTATGGCGATTACTTGCGAACGGGTGCCATCGCTCGGTTCAGTCCGGTGATGCAGGCGGTTCAGAATTTTGCCGCGAGTGGAGGGCTGGTCTTAGGAATTTGCAACGGCTTCCAAATTCTATGCGAAGCGGGTTTGCTCCCGGGCGCTTTAATCCGGAATCGTTCGTTACAATTTCGTTGTGAAAGTGTTTTCCTCAAGACAGTGACAAGGGAATCGGCGTTTACCAATCAAATCCCGGAAGGCAAGTTGCTACGGCTTCCAATTGCCCATGGGGAAGGTTGCTATTTCGCGGACGAGGAAACACTCGTTCGTTTGAGGCAAAAAAACCAGATTCTTTGGCGCTACGTTAACTCCAGCGGGGACGCAAATGAAACCGCAAATCCCAACGGGTCCCTCGATAATATTGCGGGAATTTGCAATGAGGCTGGGAACGTAGCCGGGTTAATGCCTCACCCGGAACGTGCCAGCGAAATCTGCCTTGGTTCCGCCGACGGGCTTATGATTTTCGAGAGTCTGCTGCAGAGCCTCCAAAAACGAGTTGCAGTCGCAGCATAGACATCCTCGTCTGGTGGATACATAGCCAGCGGTCCCGAAATCTTTCATGAACGAACCGATCATCACCTCAGAATTAGTTCAGAAACACAATCTGACTCCCGAAGAGTTTCAGAAGAGTAAAGACATTCTTGGACGTGACCCAACCTATACAGAGTTGGGCATTTTTTCTGTGATGTGGAGCGAACACTGCTCCTACAAAAACAGCCGGCCGCTGCTCAAAACTTTTCCAACCAGGTCTTCAAAAATTCTGGTTGGTGCTGGTGAAGAGAACGCCGGAATTATTGATATTGGGGATGGACTGGCCATAGCTTTCAAAATCGAATCCCATAATCATCCGAGCGCTGTCGAACCTTTCCAGGGTGCCGCCACTGGAGTGGGCGGCATTATTCGAGATATATTCACCATGGGGGCGCGGCCTGTTTGTGCGCTCAACTCCTTGCGGTTCGGTCCTATCACCGAGGATGCTCGTCAGGATAGTCAGTCGCAGAAATCTGCTATTTCCAAAAATAAGCAACTTTTCAGTGGTGTTGTGGCGGGAATCGCCCATTACGGGAATTGCTTTGGCATCCCTACAGTCGCCGGTGAAGTTTACTTCGACAAGTCGTACGAAGGTAATCCCCTGGTAAACGCATTTTGTCTCGGGGTATTGCGACACGACCAGATTGTGCGTGGCCAGGCGAAAGGCATCGGCAATCCTGTATTCTATGTTGGGCCTGCGACTGGTCGAGATGGATTGGCCGGGGCGGCATTCGCTTCGCAGGATTTAACGGAAGAGTCCGCTGGCCAGCAGCGTGGGGCGGTCCAGGTGGGCGACCCCTTCATGGAGAAGCTCGTTTGCGAAGCGTGTCTTGAATTGCTCGCCACCGGAGCTGTGGCGGGAATTCAGGATATGGGAGCAGCCGGATTAACGTGCTCTACTTGCGAGACTGCTGCTCGGGCTGGCACCGGCATTGAGATTGATCTGAGCAAGGTACCTCAACGCGCGCCAGATATGACTCCTTATGAAATCATGCTCAGCGAATCCCAGGAGCGCATGCTCATCATTGTGGAAAAGGGTCGTGAAGACGAAGTAAAACGAATTTTCGAGAAGTGGGATTTGCCGTGGGCAGAAATTGGCCGGGTTACCGATACAGGCCACATGGTGGTGAGGAATAATGGTACTTTAGTTGCAGACATCCCCGCTAAAAAATTGGCGGATGAAGCACCCATATACCAGCGCGAAGCTCGCGAGCCTGAATACCTTAAAAACGTCCGCGCCTTTGGTATTACCAGCGTGCCTGATTCAACCGAACCGGCCGCTGCCTTAAAGACCCTCCTAAGCTGGCCGACGATTGCCTCCAAAAACTGGGTTTTCCGCCAATATGATCATACGGTAAGAGACGGCACCATTGTTCAGCCCGGTTCAGATGCTGCGGTGATTCGGATTAAGCACGACTCATTACCAGTGTTCGCAGATGGAGCGGCATCGGACGCCAACACTGTGCCGGAAAAACTCATTGCCATGACGGTTGATTGCAATGCCAATTATGTTTACCTCGATCCTTACGAAGGAGGTAAGACAGTGGTGGCCGAAGCGGCCAGAAATTTGGCATGCACTGGCGCCACCCCTTTAGGGAGCACCGATAATTTGAATTTCGGCAATCCTCATAACCCTGAAATATTCTGGCAGTTGCGCGAATCCGTCCGTGGATTGGCGGAAGCTTGTCGAGTATTTAACGCCCCCGTTACAGGCGGTAATGTGAGTCTCTACAACCAAAGTCCGAATGGTCCAATCGACCCGACTCCCACGGTCGCCATGGTAGGAATCGTGGAAAAATCTGAGCACATCACCACTCAATGGTTTAAGGACGAAGGAGATGTTATTATCTTATTAGGTGAGATTGTAGATCTTCAGGATCCCTTGCAAGGTTTGGGCGGGTCGGCATTTCTTTCCCAGGTTCACGGCTTAAAAACGGGGTCACCGCCTCGGTGCAATTTAGATACTGAAAAGGAACTAAACCTTTCCTTGCTCGCTTTAATTCATTCCGGAACCATCAAGAGCGCACATGATTGCAGCGATGGTGGCCTCGCGGTTGCGCTCGCGGAATGTTGTATTTCCAATCACCTCGCCCGTGAAACTCCGCGGCTCGTCGGAGCGGAAATTGATTTGAGCTCAACTCTAACTGCCAGCGGGCAGCCTTCCAGCGCAACTCCACGCCTCGATGCCTTGTTATTTGGAGAAACTCAGGGCAGGATCATTATTTCGGTAGCAGCTATTAATGCTCCCAAAGTGATGGCCCAGGCTAAAATTTTGGGGGCAAAGGCATCCCGGCTCGGTACCGTAGGGGGTGGATCGCTAAAGATTTCAAGTCCAAATGGGAAATTGGACTGCCCGGTAACGGAATTGTTTGACCTCTGGTGGAATTCGATCGCGAATGCGATGCGCTAAGCTGCACGGAGCTGGGTTTACTGGAAGTGTTTATCACCAGACTGGCGATTTGTGTTGGAAGGGTTAGGCGGAGTAACCGCCGGGACAGGTTCAGCTGCTTCCTGCTCCTCTTGCGATAGTCGATGGACACCACCCCGCACCGCTATATTTCCATCTGCATCCAAGCTCAATCTGGGGCGGCTATTCACATAATCGTATGTTTGTTGGGTAATCACATCTCCGTCCGGACTAAATACGTTGTAACTATACGTTCTCGGTCCCGTTTGATACAGAACATGGAGATTGTTGAACCGGTCAAGCTGCGGTTCAGGGCGACTAAAAGAAACCATCGCTCCAATAGCAAAAACTTTGAATGTTTTTCCTCCGGACGCATCTGTGATTCGTAAATACAACCGCAATTGTGTTTTTAGATGGTTCGCTTCCTGCAAAATGTATCTACGTACCTCAGGTGGTGAATTTGAAGAATTGACTGGGCGGGGCAGACCAAATTCCTGTTCCCACATTTTAGCTCCTTCGATAACATCAAACCCCTTCTTTTTACTGGTGACATCTCGGTTCCAGTCACTGACTCGCACCGTCGCCACTACTTCGTAACGCCCGGGTTGAGTCAAATTGAAATAGGGAGCCAGGTCAACGTGCTTAGTGGCTCGCTTGGACGTAGCAAGCTCAAACTCGCCGGCTACTGGAACCTGTCCGGTGCGGCTGACAATGCTTCCATCTCTCGATTCTACCGAAAAGGTTAGCCAATTCTCATCCGATCCTAAATGGAGCGTTTGCCCTGAGCGATTTGTAATTCGCACCGCCGTTGGCATAGCCTCACCGACTAAGAATTGCTCCTGATCCTGCAAAACTTCAGCTGTGACCTGGCCATGTGACGCCAACGCACTAGCTAACAAAAGTATCAGGTAAGGACCCACTATCTTCATTGAACCACTTTAGGGAACGCGTGCACGCAAGCAAGTTCGAAAAGGGCCGGAGGTGCACCAACTTGTCCTCAGTTCTGACCTCACGATTTGCAAAGCGCAGTTTTCCAGCGAAGCTGTTCTATGGAATGGCTTTGGCGCTACAATGGAGTGGATTGGTGTGGGATGCTTCTTGCCGTGCTCTCCCTTTTTTATCTCGGCAAACACCGAAAGCGAGGCTTCGTCCTTGGCTTGGCTTGTAATTGCTGCTGGATCATCTTCGGTATAATGACAAAGAGTGCCGGCAGCATCATCGCAAATCTTATCTACATTGGATTCAACATCCACGGCTGGAGTGCTTGGAAAAAAGACCAGACTCCTTGTCCGTCCTCCAAATAATGGCGTTTGTATAAGCGTTAAAAATTATCCAATTTAGTTCGCAAATTATGCGCATTACTGGCGGTAAGGCGGCTCGCCGGATACTAAAATCCCCAAAAGGTCTTGATGTAAGACCTACGCCGGACCTCGTTAAGCAGGCTCTGTTTAACAGCCTGGGTGCCAAAGTTATTCAGGCTCACACTCTTGAGCTTTTTGCGGGCACCGGGTCATTAACCCTGGAATGCCTGAGCCGGGGCGCAGTTAGTGGGGTGTGCATCGAACTCTCCAGCCGGCACGCCGAAATTCTCAAACAAAATGTTCAAGTCGCGGGATTTTCCACCGCCTCGGTCCAAGTCAGGGTTCAGGATGCCTTTGTCGCTATTCCACAGCTCGTAGCTGCCGAAGCGCAATTCGACATTATACTCGCTGATCCGCCCTACGGTCCAAAAAACGTCGGACGCCGATCTAATTCCGCAGCTCAGCAGCTCTTGGATGAATCGAAGCTTCCAAAACTCCTGGCGCCGGATGGGCTTTTCATCCTGGGTCACACCAAACGAGATCAGTTGAGTTTGCCAGATTGGTGGTCAGTCAAGAAGCAGCTAAAACACGGAGATAGTATTCTAGAAATATTATTGCCGCGCCAAACAGGAGTCACTCAAGGTCCGTTGAGTACGTCCGATCAAGGCTATTGATTTCTATTTTTTGGAGACTTCAGTGGTTTAGTAATTTTGGGCGCTGCCTGGTTTGTCTTGGGTGTCTTGAACGCGGATCGGAGGAGCCAGTGGTGTTTCAAGCCTTGGACGAGGTTGTCAGCGTCTACAATTGTCTGCGAGATTCCGCTCACCAGGTTTGTATTCATCTGAACCTGGTTATCCAAATTACTCGTAATATTGGCAAGGCTGGTGAGCGAAAGGTCTAAACGCGAGGCGAGCGAAGTGATATTCGTATCTACACTGGTTAATGTCGTGTTAGCGCTTCGAAGGGTGCTTGATAATTCCTGAATTATATTGGTAGGCAAAAGCCATTCACCTAAGGTCCCAGGACCGTCAAGGTGAGCGGTTGCAATTGCAATATTGCTTACGGCAGGAAGTGCCGCCTGGGCCACAACGTTCAGGTTGGACGTGAGCATCCCGCTGTTCGAGAGCACTGCGGAAAGCTGATTAGTGAGCGCGAGAATGCCCGGCAACGCATCTTCAATGTCTGAAACTAATTGCTCTAATCTCTCAGTCACCGCCGCTGACTCATCCGATAAAAGCCAAAATGGTTTTGTCTCTTCTGTATACGCATCATAACGAGCTTCCTGGCGATTCCAGATCCCGGTCATGGTTCTGACCTTGTTCGTACGCATTATCCAAAGAGACTGTGCCCCAGCGGTTTTTAATGCGGGTAAACAATTGATTAAAGGAGTTTCTGCTTTGGCCATCACGTTTGTGCCGCTCGAATCATAAATCTCTTGAGCCAAAAGCCAGGCATTCGGATCCAGCGAATTCTGGACCTCGGAAATAGGGACGTTTGTGCGCAACGGGTGGAATGTGTACGCCGGGTATCCGTTTGTGCCTTTAGTCACTTCCAGGACTCGTTTTCCCAATAGATCAGCTGTAGCTACTTTTGCTCGTGAACCTTCCGTCCATAAATATCCGAAATAGGGCGCCTTGATTTCAAATTCCAAGTAGACATTGTAAGGATCGTATGGTGGCTGTGCGTCAATTCTCGTGATTTGCCCAACGCCAAAGCCCATCAATTGGACGGGGTCCCCTACCTTTAAGCCAGTCGCTCGCTCCGTAAAAGTGAAATAAGGTGCCTTGGTTTTGAACCAGCCTTTCCTCTCAGCGGTGTTGTAAAGATAATAACCCAACCCGACGGTCAACAGCGCTACCGCAATGAGGACGAACCAACCTACGGCCCGTTCCATCCGACTGAGTCGAGTGCGTAACTGTGGGGTTAAGTCCTGCAAGGCCATAGGATACTTCTTCCGCTATTCTGTGAGCTCGGTTGAAATGAGCTCATGCAACAACTCATCCTTTGCTTTAGCCAATTGATCCCAGGTTCCGACAACCGTGAATGTTTTATTACGGAGCACCGCAAATTCCTGGGCTCTATCCTTCCATGGATGCAGTTCTGCACCGGTTGCAATCACTGTCACCGGCCGCCCATCTGTTAAATTTGACCCTCGAGAAAGCGCCTGCAAAAACTCTGCCCACCAATTCAAATGCCGCAGATCCAAACCAGCTAGCGGATTATCCAGAAGCAAGAGGCTTGGTTTCAATGCCAGTGCCCGTGCCAGCCCTACCCGCTTTTGCCAATGACGGCCTATGGCTCCGGGCGTACTGTCGGCCCAGGGCAGCAGTTCCAGAGATTCCAACAGCTGGCTCACGGCCTCGTGCCCGGCCTGACGCGCGAGATTATGGTGGTATCTTAGTGGCAGCGCCACATTTTCACGAACGGTTAAGTGATTGAACAACTGGCCGCCTTCAAAGACCAAACCCATTAACAAGCGGGTGGCAAGCCTCCCTTCATCAAAGATCGGCATCTTCTCGCCATATAAAAGATATTCGCCTGAAGCCGGCGCCATCACCCCGCCTGTCATCATCAGGAAATCAGTTTTGCCGGAACCCTGCAGACCGGCCACCATCCAATAATCTCCTTCTTTCACGGTCCAGTCGACCCCGCTCACTATGAGAGAAGCTGGATCTCGAGTCGAAGGCACATCTACCTTTTGCATTCTAATTACGGTTTGCTTTTGGTCGTTCAATTTCAGATCAGGCTGCCAAATAGATGACTATGAAGACCGCATCGAGGAGCACGCACGCGATGATGCTTTGTGCTACTGCTCGCACCGTCGCATAAGAAACTTCCTCCAACCGCAAAGGCTGGGCCAGGCCGTGATAACAGGTGACCACCGCGATAACAAAACCGAATGCACTCGTCTTTACTGCCAGAACTGCAAAGTCCAAACCCCTCAGCGAACCTGCCAACTGCCGAAAGTAATCACCAGGCCGCAACGGTACGTCCTGAATGAATGCCCATAAGTAGCCGCTCAACAAAGCACCAATGATAAGGTAAATAGTGAGCGAGAAAACGCCAACGGCCATCCCGATTACTCGCGGCATCACGAGGTAATGGACTGGATCTATTCCAAGCGCCTCCAATGCTTCAACTTCGCCAGTGGCTCGCGCTGTTCCCAATTCAATCACGTTGGACGTGCCAATCCGCGCAAGGACGAGTAACGCAGATAATAGGGGCCCGAGTTCACGCACCACAGCCAGGACCATTATCGTGCCAAGATAACTAATCGCGCCTACACGCGTTAGCCATGAAACTGCCTGACCAATTACGAGAAGCCCCAAGGCTGAGGACATAAATAAAAACATGGGCAGGAGTTTCGAACCGGAACGTGAAATCTCATGAAATATCAATGGCCAGATTACATGCCTGGCTACCCGAAATTTCCTGAGGATGACCCCCAGCGTAATCAGCGTAAAAGCGCCAAGGCCCTGGATTGTGAGAACAAACCGGAAAAGTTTTCTTCCCAGGTAATGGGACCAACTTCTGGGCAAGGGCATGCGCAGCAGAAACCGCATCCGCGGCGAATCCAAAACACTCGCATTCCCCTGCTGCACGCCAGCAACCTAGTTTTGTCTGTCCGTCAGGTCAAAACGGAAAGTTCAGTTTGCCGGTGGGAATACTGCGCTGGAATGGCTCATTCCATGTGCTTCAGCCACGACTCGATGGGTAACTTTGCCGTCCATCACATTGATTCCTCCCATCAGCGCCGGTTGACGCTGGCACGCCTCGGCAAGGCCAGAGTCTGCCAGCAGCTCAATATAACGGTAGGTAACGTTTGTTAAGGCCTGAGTCGCTGTCCTCGCATAGGCACCCGGCATATTTGCGACACAATAGTGCGTAACTCCTTCTTCGACAAAAACGGGGTTGTCATGGCTGGTGGGCCGGGATGTTTCTGCGCATCCGCCCTGATCGATTGCTATGTCAACGAGGACGCTCCCAGGTCGCATCCGCCGCAGCATCTCCCGGCGAATTAACTTGGGTGCCTTGGCTCCAGGCACCAGGACAGCACCAATCAACAAATCAACAGTCGGCAGGAGTTCCATTAAGTGCGCCTCATTGGAGTAAAGCGTATGAGCTGTATGTAACGTTATGTCAAGAAAGCGCATGCGCTCCAGATCCACCTCGAGAATGGTAACATCCGCTCCCAATCCCTGGGCCATTCTCGCGGCATTGATTCCTGACGCTCCGCCGCCAAGCACCACGACTTTTCCGGGGAGGACCCCTGGCACCCCGCCCAGCAACACCCCACTACCACCAAAGTGTTTTGCCAAAAAATACCCTCCTACAAGGATAGACATTCGCCCGGCTATCTCACTCATGGGCTCCAGGAGAGGCAGTCTGCGGTTCACCTCAATTGTTTCATAGGCCAGCGCCGTGACTCCTGAGCTCATCAGTGCTTCCGTTAACGAGCGGCTTGCGGCGAGGTGAAGATAGGTGAACAGGATTTGGCCCCGTCGGAGCAAAGGATATTCCGAGGGTTGCGGTTCTTTCACTTTTACAACCAGGTCCGCCTTCTCGAATACGGCAGTATGTTCACTCACCAGCGTAGCTCCCGCCTGCGAATAATCCGCATCCGGATATCCGGCGCCAGCTCCGGCGCCACGTTCCACCAGCACCTGGTGACCCCGCTTAATTAATTGGTAGGCAGCAGAAGGTAAAAGCGCTACTCGATATTCCTGACCTTTGATTTCTCTCGGTACGCCGATTATCATTTCAGTTTTCTTTTTCCGGTGCTTTAAGTTGATGTTCGCCTACCTCTGTCTGTGCCCGGCTGACCATCGCCAGCATTGTAACGGCTGCGGCCGCTTTCCTCTCCGCCTCCTGAATTCGATGGAACTCCCCATAAACTTCGTTTCTCTCAGGTTCTTCACGAGTGGAAAGCTCCTGCCCCCTGGTGGCGCGCATCGCCATTAAAATATCGTGGCAAGTGATATGGTCAATTGGACGCGCCGGGACGAAGGATGGCTCAGGCCCCGCAGTTTCAACGACCAACCGCGCCGAAGCCAGTGTCTGCAATACTTGTTGGGACAAGCGGGAAGGAATGCATAGCTCGCGCGAAATCTGGGCAATGCCTGGAGGAGGTTCGCCTCGAAGATAATACTGTCCAATCCGAGTCATGAGACGCAAAGCGATGAATTCACGCCCCCGTTGGTTTACATTTTCGACCTGCCTCTCCTCCAAATAGGTAGACCGGTTTTGATACGCGTACGCTACTTGCGCTCCAAAAAGTAGAATTAACCAGCCAAAATAAAGACCGATCATGAAGACGGGAACAAGCGCCAGGCTCCCGTAAATTTTGCTGTTAGACACTAAACGCGAAACGTAAAAAACACTCGCAAGATTGTTAATGTGAAACAAAACGCCTCCTACGAATCCCCCGGTGAGTGCCGCGCGCCAGTCCACTTTGGTGTTGGGCATGAGCATGTAGAAAACGCCAAATGTAAGGCAAAGCACAATGATGGGTACGAATTGAAAAATGAAGTGGCCGACAAATGGCATCGTCGTCAGAAGCTTTTTCGGACCCTCTAAATGCGGCCCGCTGCCGAGCCCCAAAGCGACCACCACCAGCAGAGGCGCCAGGCTCAGTACTCCCCAATAAAGCACAATCCGGGTAAACCATCCTCTTCCGCGTTCGACGCCCCAAATATCATTGAACGTGACTTCTATTCGGCTGAGCATGGATATTGCCGCGAAAATCAGCAGGATGCTTCCCGTGAGTCCCAGTGCGCCGCTGCGAGTATTCTGAATGAATTGGTGAATCCGCCGGGCAACAACTTTACGCGTCCGCACGACTGGCTCTTGCTGTGCAAATGCAGCCAGCGAGTTTGCTTTGTTGGTATAATTTGCTGGTGGCTCCATCTCTTCGTCTTCGTCACCGAAGATATCTTTGTCACTTGCTATGCCGGCGCGGGCACTTGAAGCATTGGTTGCAAAACTCGAATTAGTGTTTTGCTGAGAGGGTTGGCTCAGTTCCGGTTGTGCCTGGGGAGCATTGGTGCCTTCCATATCAGGCGGAACCACGCTGGCAACGAATTTGATAATGAAGTGATCGATCTGATCTTCCCCTTCCTGTTTTAAGAAGGTGCTCGTAATGCTAACCACCACGGCGAGCATGGGGATCAAAGCAAGGAGCGTTGCGTACGCCAGTGCCGAAGCACGCACAGGACACCGATTTCTCGCGAAACTTTTCCACACCAGGACCCAGAAGTGCGCAAACTTCTGTAATTTCGAAACCTCCCCGCCGGCATCGAAACCCCGTTCCTCCCAAATTGCCTGAGCATTTCTGCGGAGGCGTTGAAACCTGGATGTTTTGCCGGACATGCCGATGACCAACGCTAACAGAGCAGCCATCCAAGTCAAATTGCACGCCTGATCACTTCCGCGTTGTCACTCACGCCCGCGAACTGCTACGCTGAGATCATGGCTCGAAAAGCTTCGGCGGGCACAGATGCTCGCGGATTCAATGATATTATTGGCATCGTTCTGATGGGTTTTGCCGCGCTCCTGTTGGTGGCGTTGATCTCTTATGATCCTCGGGACGTTTCCGCCAATGGATTGCCAACCAATCCCGCCGTGCGAAATTGGATCGGGCCATTTGGTGCATGGATGGGCTATGCTTTTTTTATATCGGTCGGAGCTGCGGCTTATGAATTGCCAGCCCTGCTCTTTTTTCTCGGGCTGGGTTGTTTCTTTGATTTTTTCTCCTACTTGCGGCGTCGTTGGCTCTGGACCGTCGTGTTGTTCGTTTGCTGTATCGGCCTGCTCGATTTGTATCACCCCCATCTCGGTACCCTTGAGCGGAATCTCAGGATTTTGGCGGGTGGCGTCATCGGGCGTAATCTGAACACTTTCATTTTTGGCTACTTTGGGACAGTGGGGGCCACAATTCTTTTTCTCATGCTGTTGTTCATCAGCGTATTGTTGCTCACTAATTTTCAATTGGGAACCTGGGTGCGCGCAAGCTGGCGCAACCGGGCTTCCGAGCAGGAACCCACGAAAAGCGTGGACGAAAAAGCTCTGGAGCGCCGTGCCACCGATCTGAAAAAACAAGCTCGGAAACTTCAGGAGGAAGTTGAGAGGTCTGGGTTGGGTGCCGATATGCAGCCGGTTCCAAAACCAACCGTGCGGGATCTCAGCATCCCTCAACCTAAATCCGGCCGGAACAAGGCCTCTGAATCCATCAAAGAACCTGAACCTGCCGAGGAGGGTGAGGTTATTCCAGCTCACGAGGTTGCTGCCGCCACATCCGCGGAAATCCTGGGCAAAAAACGAGGCACATCTGGCGGCAAGGAGTCATCTGATTCTAAGAACGGCTCTGGCTCCGAGAAGAACGGTGAGGAAAAGCCAGTTGAAGCCAAACCGGAGCCCCAGGTTAACATCTCGGGACTTCCCGCGACGTCTCCGCGGCCCAAACTCCTTCCCAGAAAACCAAAACCAATCACCGTGGCTTCGACGCCCATGATTGGTAATTACCAATTTCCTACCCTGGAATTCCTGCAGCTTCCTGACCATACTTTGCGGCCCACCGAATCCAAAGAAGAGTTGATGGCCAATGCCCGCCTTATGCAGCAGACCCTGGCACAATTTGATATCGAGGTTTCACTGGGCGACATCACCAAAGGTCCAACCATAACGCGCTACGAGCTGCACCCTGCCCCGGGTGTGAAGCTGGAAAAAATCACCGGCCTGAGTAACAACATCGCCGCCGCCCTCAAAGCGGAGCGAATAAACATTCTCGCACCTGTCCCTGGCAAAAGCTCCGTCGGCGTGGAAGTGCCCAATGCCATAAAGACCAAGGTCATAATGCGAGACCTCCTCGAATCGGACGAGTGGCGCAACACCAAAGCTCGCATTCCCCTGGCGCTCGGAAAAGACGTTTACGGGCATCCCATTGTTGCTGATTTGGCAGAGATGCCCCATCTGCTCATCGCTGGGAGCACCGGTTCCGGCAAGTCCGTCTGTATTAATGCCATCATTTCATCGCTGCTTTACCGGTTTTCGCCCGACCAACTTCGATTCGTGATGATCGATCCTAAAGTAGTTGAGTTGCAGCAGTATAACATTCTTCCCCATCTGGTTGTTCCCGTGGTGACTGATCCCAAGAAAGTAATCCTGGCGCTCCGTTGGGTTGTGAATGAAATGGAAAAGCGTTACCAGATTTTCGCCAAAGTGGGTGTCCGAAATATCAGTTCTTTCAATTCGCGTCCTAAAAATAAACCGCTGCCGCCTGCTGAACTCGAACTGCCCTTAATGGCCAAGAAAGAAAAAGTTGAACCGGGTGCCGAAGGCTTCGCGGTTGAGGTCGATGAGCAAATTGTGGTTCCCCGTGAGGAGGACATCGTCATTCCGGAAAAATTGAGCTACATCGTCGTGATCATCGATGAACTTGCAGATTTGATGCTGGTTGCGCCTGCGGATGTAGAAATGGCGATTGCTCGCATTACGCAAATGGCACGCGCCGCGGGTATCCATTGCATTGTCGCAACGCAACGGCCCAGCGTGGACGTTATAACCGGTGTCATCAAAGCCAACATCCCAGCCCGTATTGCCTTCCAGGTAGCCGCTAAAGTTGATTCACGGACCATTTTGGATGCCATGGGTGCAGACAAGTTGCTGGGCAAAGGAGATATGCTTTATCTTCCGCCGGGCTCAGCCAAATTGATCAGAGCGCAAGGTGCTCTAATCACGGATCAGGAACTGCAAAGTATCGTGGAGTTTATTGCGAAGCAGGCAAAACCAAGTTACGAGATGGAGATCCATCAACAACTGTCCAAGCCCACAACCAGCTTTGGCGAAGAGAGTGGGATTGATGAGGATGAGGAAATTATCCAGCAATGTATCGAAGTCATACGTAGCGAGCAAAAGGCCAGTGTTTCCCTGCTGCAAAGGCGGTTGCGCCTTGGCTATGGCAGGGCGGCACGTATCATGGATGAACTCGAAAATCGTGGCATCGTAGGCCCGAGTAATGGTGCCGAGCCTCGAGACATTCTCATTGATCTGGATGGAGCCGGCGCCGATGGTCAGCCGGTCGCGCAACCTCATTGAATGGCCGCGGGTATTTAGTAGGCTCCCCTCTGTGCCACAAAACTGATTCTTGCCCCAATCTGGTGCCCCACGCACACTTGGGCGATGCCATCCGTGTTTAGAAATCAAGCTCGCCGCCTCGAAAACGAATCTTTTCGGACGAACTCATCCCATGCCCCTGTTTGTTGGCGCATGTTGATGGTTTGTTCTTTGCTTCTCTTCGTCGAAGTAGCGCAGGCAGATTGGCCGGAATTCCGTGGTCCACAGGGGGACGGCCACGCCCCACAAACCAATGTCGGTCTACCTCTGCATTGGGACGAAACCAACCACGTGACATGGAAAACGCCTATTCCGCATAAAGGTTGGTCCACGCCGCTGGTTATGAATGGCCAGATTTGGCTGACTACCGCGACGGATGACGGACATGAATTATATGCCATTGGGTTGGACGAGAAGACAGGTAAGATTCAGGTTAATGAAAAGGTATTCGAAGTAGAGCACCCCGAACCGCTGGGCAATGGTGCGTCGATGAATTCTTATGCGACCCCTTCGGCTTTGCTCGAGAACGGGAAGGTCTATGTGCACTTCGGCAGTGCTGGCACTGCTTGCCTTGATACTAAAACCGGCAAAACGATATGGAAACGAAGCGATTTGCCCTGTCGACATTATCGCGGCCCGTCTTCGTCTCCAGTTTCCTACGAAAACCTGATCATCCTGACCATGGATGGCGCCGATTTGCAATATGTTGTCGCCCTGAATAAGCAAACTGGTAAGACCGTATGGAAGACTAATCGTTCAGTCGCCTGGAATGACGAAAATGTGCCAGGCCCCATGGCGAAGGATGGCGATTTGAGAAAAGCTCACAGCACACCGTTAGTCATTCGCGACGGCACTCAGGCTCAACTCATCAGCACAGGAGCAAAGGCCGCCTACGGTTACGATCCGGCGTCAGGACGCGAGTTGTGGCGCGTTCAATATGCTGATTGGTCCGTCGCTCCACGGCCATTATACGACCAGGGTTTAGCTTTCATTGTGACAGGCTTGACTAAAAAAGAGATGTGGGCCCTGAAAGTGGATGGAAAAGGTGACGTTTCCGAAACAGCGGTCGTGTGGAAATTGAAGACTCACGTGGGAAAATATGCTTCTCCCATACTTGTTGATGATTTGATCTATACGGCAGCGGAAGAAAGTTTCATCACCTGTCTTGAAGCAAAAACCGGGCAAACGATATGGACCGAAAGAGTTGGCGGGAAGTACGCGGCTTCTCCCATTTATGCGGATGGACGGCTCTATTTTTGCGACCAGGAAGGTACCACCACGATTCTGAAGCCAGGGCGCAAATTGGAAGTGCTCGCTACCAACCATTTGCCGGATGGATTCATGGCCTCACCCTCTGTTTCCGGTAAGGCATTGTTGCTGCGCACCAGGACATCTCTATATCGGGTTGAGGACTAGTTTGCTCGGCCCTCCGCACAAATTTCGCATCTATCCGCAAAACCAGTTTGACTTTTTCCTGGTCACCCATAGTATAACACCCGACACGAGAGTTACTTCTGCGGAGGAACCACCCCTGGACACCGACGCAGCCTGCTTTCGAAGTCTAAGTTATGGCACGAATTTTGGAACAAGCAGTAAACCGAGAGATCAGGCATAAGAGCGAAGCACTGAGAGAGCTTCATACGGAAATTCAATCACTGGCGTCCGACGTAAGCGAAAGATTGTCCAGGCACGAAAGTGCATTCCGCGATATGGCGCGGCTGAGGGCCATGTTCAAAAAACAAGCAGAACATGCTGCCGAATTCGCGGATACTCTCCATCGCGCGTAGCGGCGCTCTCAAACACTTTTGTTGTATTTAGTGCCGCTGCCCGACTTGGAGATGGGGGATACATTCAGGGATACTCGATAGTAATTTCGTTAATGCCTCCGGCGAGAGTGGCTTCTGCACACAGTCGCGCACTCCCAACTTTCTGGCTTTCTCCACCTCCTCCTCGGCGGCGAGCCCCGTCATGATGTAAACGGGTAAGTTCGATAAAAGTGGCTGGGCGCTTATCCATTCGAGCAGCGGCATGCCACCTAAGAACGGCATTTTCAGATCGACGAAAACACAGCAAGGCAGGGGATAAGCAGTCCTGTCTACAAATCGGTCCTTACCAGCCAGGTAATTCATGGCTTCCTCCCCATTTACCGCTACCTGCACGCTTAACTGCAGTTTGGCTTTATTGATAGCCCTTTGCATGAAGAAGATGTCATTGGGATCGTCTTCGACCAGCAGAATGGATGGGATCGGTGTTTTCACAGCCATTTGTCTACAGACTTCAATTCGTAAACTGTTTCCATTCCTGTTATCAACACCGGTTCGATGAGTTTGGTTGAAATCAGTTTTCCGGCGGTTCTGGTAAAGCCTTCTTACGATGGTTTAACGCCTTCCACTGCACTCTTAATAATTTCAGACAAATTTTTAACAACATCACTAGAAATGATTGTGGTGCTTGTCTTTAGGAAAAACGTATCCCGCTCGGATCGAGCAACTCTTGAGTTACTTTTGCGGGATTCACCGCAAAGGAGAATGGGGTAGTTACCCCACAGCCTAGTCGCTAACACTTCCCTGCAGGGTAATTCTTGCGAGTGTCAAAGTCGCCAGGGAACGGACGCGAGGATTAGTATGCGACAGCAGCGGCATTAATCGAGGTATGTCCTCCGTTCCGAAATCGCTCATCGCGACATCTAGACTTTCGATTGCGCGATTCCTGGTAAAAGGATCTGGAGCATCGCAAAGTGAAATTAGCCCTTCACTCGCAGCTTTGGAAACTTTGGCAGCGCTGGTAAATACCCACCACGCCATTTCTGGGTGGCTGAGTTGAAAGGGTTCCTGCACGAGTGAGAAGCCCGGCCGATGACCAAGCCAGTTGCGGAATTCCTGATACTTGGATGGAGCTTTTTTCGACCTGGGTTCGCGCGCCCAACTGAGCAGAAGTTCTGGATGGTTCGTCCCAATGCTGTCGACAGCCGCGCGAGCCTGCATCACTTTTTCCACCGGCAAACTGGTTTTGCTCAGTTGCGGCAGCCAAAAGCTGAGCGGCTCACCTGCATAATGCGGCTCAGTCTCACCACGATTTATGAAAAAAACGGAGGCGCTTAAAAAGACCCCGAGAAATCCCACCGCGATAAAGGCTTTGCTCTTGTTCAGCACGCTCACATGAATGGCTCCGGTAATATTCAGTCAGATTTTGTTGTGAATCCATTGATAGTTCAAGTTCTCGCCAATTGAAGATCGGCATCAATGTTAAGCGCAGAAGTGAACCGACCTTTAATCTGGAAAGTGCCTTGTAATCAGATTAAGCTGGAGTAGAAAGACGTCATGGCATCACCCCTGGGGAAGGGAAAGGCATTATGGCGATTAATGGCAGAAGACCTTTGCAGATTCTGTATCTGGAAGATAACCCGTATGATGCGGACATTTGCCGGGCGACATTGCGTTCCCAGGGTTTGGAGTTTCAGCTTAAATGTGTGACCAACGAGCTGGAATATCGCGAGGCCCTCGAACGGGGCCAGATTGACCTGATCCTTTCAGATAACAACATTCCGAAATACAGCGGACTCAAAGCACTTGAGTTGGCGAAAACCGTTGCACCCGCCTGTCCCTTTATCATCCTTTCCGGTTCCATTGGTGAAGAAGTCGCAGTCGAATATCTAAGGCGGGGTGTTGCTGATTATGTCCTGAAGGATCGACCAGCCCGGCTGGCAACGGTGATTACCCGTGCTCTGGAAGAGGCAAAGCAAAGGCAAGACCGCGAGAAGGACCAAGAGCGAATACGACAACAAGCCGCCTTGCTGGATTTGGCTCAAGACGCGATCATCGTCGGTGATCTGGAGAGCAAGGTCCAATATTGGAACAAGGGAGCGGAACGGATTCATGGATGGCGCGCGGAGGAAGTCATCGGGATGCGAACCGTGGATTTTCTTTACACCGATTGCACGTGGATGGATCAGGCAGTGACTTCCCTGCAGCGCAAAGGCGAGTGGGACAGCGAGATTACCAAGAAAACAAAATCCGGCGGAGAAATTCTGGTGCATACCCGTTGCACGTTGGTGCGAAATCGCGAAGGTGATGCCAAATCGGTTCTATCAATTAGTTCGGATATCACCGAGAAAAAAAGAATGGAAGAGGAGCTGTTTCGCGCTCAGCGATTGGAAAGTATCGGGTTACTGGCCGGCGGCATTGCGCATGACTTGAAGAACGTCTTAACACCAATAATGATGGGAGCCAAGATTTTGCAGGAAGAATTGCCGGCTGCGGAAAAAACGGAGGTTCTGAACGTCATCAAATCTTGCGCCCAACGCGGTGCCGACATGGTTTCCAGAATTCTAAGCTTTGCCCGTGGCGCAGGCGGCAAGCCGGTGCCGGTGCGCATTGAGGAGATCATGGGGGAAGTGCTCAATCTGGTCCGGGATTCATTTCCGAAATCAGTGCAGGCCAGTTTGGAACTCGAGCCGGGTTTGCCACTCGTGCTAGCGAATGCCACGCAGATTCACCAGGTCTTGTTAAATTTCTGCGTGAATTCGCGCGATGCCATGCCGCAGGGAGGTGTCATACGTATGTCAGGAAAACGAATCATACTTAACGGAGAAAAGGTATTTGGTGATACTCGCCCGGCATACGGAGATTTCGTCCGAATTTCAGTGGAGGATAATGGCGAGGGCATGGGACCCGAAACGCTCGCAAAAATCGGGCAGCCCTTTTTTACCACGAAAAGCGAAGGAAAGGGCACCGGCCTGGGTTTATCGACTGCGCTGGGGATCGTGAAAAATCACGGCGGATTCATGGATATCACCAGTGAGCGGGGCAAAGGCTCAACTTTTTCGATTTATCTTCCCTGCTTTTCCTCGGAATAGGTTGCCCTGGCGCGCTCGGGCCTCGATTAAAACCGACGGGAAATGACTTGTTCGGAGCGTGCGGAGAAGTTAATTCACTCCTTCCTGAATTCTCATGAGCATCGCCCAGGCCTCCGAGCCAACGCTCAGTAAAGTCTCTCGCCCAGGCAAGAAACGATTGATCCGGGTTCTGCTTGGCGTCATGGGTGCGGCCACCCTCCTCTATGCAGCCTTGCTCGTGCCTGAGCCGAAAGGTCCGATCCTGCGAGGCGCGGGAAAACACCCGTTCATTTGGAAACAGGATGCGTTATGGGCGCAGCTCGAAACCGGCTTTGCTGAGGCGCGCTCCGCCCAGCGGGATTCTCTCACCGGTCGCATGCAATCAGTTGTGACCCGAATTGACGAAGCCAATGCGAAGATTGCCGCCTCCTCGCGCGCCTCTGAGGATCCGGTTTATCGCGACCTGGAAAAAGCCATATTCGAGGCGGCGCCCTTGTTTGGCGCCGCGCCGGAACTTTGGACGAATTTTGCCACACGGATCGTTCGAACCAGAGACCTGGTAAAGCGCCAATCGCAACAGTGGGACCTGAAAGCGGACGCCGTTCGCCAGCGATTGTACCGCTTATTATGGGGTTCACGGATGGCCCTGGAAGAGGTGATGCTTCAAATACCACCGCAGGACGAGTTGCCTCCGGTGATGTTGTGCACCGAGGAACCTTCACAAACTCCCGAAACAAGCTTGTTGGGTGTCAAAATCCATAGCGGTGACATACTCGTGTCCCGCGGTGGCGCACCGACTTCTGCGCTGATCGCGAGGGGTAACGATTATCCGGGAAGCTTTTCTCACGTGGCGCTGGTGCAGGTGGATGAGCGAACCGGGAAGCCCAGCGTGATTGAATCGCACATAGAGAGGGGGGTAGTCATCAGCTCCATGGAAGAGTATTTGGCGGACGAAAAACTTCGGATCATGCTGCTCCGTTTAAGAGCAGACCTGCCGGCCATGCGTTCGGACCCGATGCTGCCGCACAAGGCGGCAACCAGCAGTTTGACGGCAGCTCGCCAGCGGCACATTCCGTATGATTTCACCATGGATTATCGGGACCATAGCGCGCAGTTCTGTTCGGAGGTGGCCTCTGCGGCTTATGAGCAAAAGGGGATTCAGCTTTGGAGCGGTGTCAGCCTGATTTCATCGCAGCCGGTGATCGCCTGGCTGGGTTCCCTGGGGGTTCGGCATTTTGAGACTCAGGAACCCGCCGATCTTGAGTATGATCCGCAGTTACGGGTCGTCGCGGAGTGGCGGGAGCGAAGCACGCTTTTTAAATCTCACCTGGATGACGCAGTTACCGATGTGATGCTGGAACGGGCAAAGGGAAATGAAGCTTTGGGGTATCCGATTGCGCTGCTGCCTTTCGCAAGAGTGTCAAAAGCCTATAGTTTTCTCCTCAATGCGATTGGCAGGACCGGGCCAATTCCGGAAGGGATGAGCGCGACAACAGCCCTACGCGTGAAGAAGTACCAGGCCGACCACCTGGCAATCGCTAAGCGTGTGCTCGTGATGACTGACGAGTTCCATTTGCGGCACGGATACCCGCCGCCTTACTGGCAACTGCTTGATCTGGCTCGGAACGCAGCCGACACGAGCAAGGGCGCTCAACCCTAATCGAGCGCCTATTCCAGCAGGACCGATTCCCGTTTGCGTTTCGAAAAACGCGAGTAATGCTTGTAGCCAGCACCTTTAGCCAGGGTGATTGCCTCCGGAAAATTCATGGCCACCTCCGCGGGCGCATGGGCATCCGAGGCGAAGCTAATTGGAATCCGGCGCTCTGCCGCTGCCTGAACCATTCGACTGCTCGGATAAATTTCTTTGCAATCCTTTCTTAACCCGGCGGTGTTCAGTTCGAGGCAAAGGTCGCGTGCTTTGACCGCATCCAGAAAACGCATTTCAATCCCAGTGACATCCTCTTTCGGATAGTAACAAAACTTTTTGCAGAGGTCCGCATGCGCGATGATGTCAAAAAGCCCTGAATTTGCCGCCATCGTGAGCCGCTCGAAGTAAAGCGTCCAGACCTCAAAGGGATCGCGGTCCTTCCACTTGGCGAGCTGATACGGATTATCAATTGCCCAGGAATCGGAAACATAATGCACCGCGCCGATCAGGTAGTCCCACTCGCAGCGTTCGGAAAGTTCACGAATCCATTCCTCATGGCCCGGCAAGTAATCCACCTCCAAACCGAGCTTTATGACCAGGCCTGGATGGTCACGCCGCGCCTGATTTACTTTCTCAACATAAATCTCAAGTTCCGAGCCTTTCATGCGCCAATCGTCAAAATCGTCGCGAGACATGGGGCTATGATCCGAAAATCCGATTTCCTTCAGGCCGACTTTGGCGGCCTGCCGCGCCAATTCCGTCGGCTCGCCCACCGCATGCATGCAGAGCGGGGTGTGCATATGGTAATCCGCCGGTAACGACATCAACGAAGCTTACACTGGCAATAGCGGGATCGTAAATGGTATTACCATGCGCGGCGTTGCTGGTGTGCCGAGCCGAGCCTACTTCGTTGGTGATGGCGCATTCAACGGAACCAAATCGCCGGGAGGCCGAATGATCCGCATGGTCGAGGTGCTTTCCGGAATGGTTTTAACAAAGAGCTCGTCCAGGTGGCCTTCCGGCACTTTGACAATGCACGTATAGGGCACCGATTTGTAAATGCCTGGGGCGAGCGGTTTGTTGGTGTCTCCCAAATAAACAGTGCCCGCAGGAGGGATAGCATTGGTTAGGACGGGCGACGGAAGCGGCCGGTAAATCAATGGCGGCACCGTTCCGTTTGTGGACGTGAGCACGATCTTGTGCGGTTCAGCCGCGGATAAAGGTTTGGCCATACCGAGCCAAAGGAGGCACGCCATTCCCACCCAACCAAAGGGTCGTGAATCCAGTGTATTCATTTGGTAATTAGACGTGGTTTACCGGAAAATACTCCTGAGTTCGAGTGATTTTTGCTTACCAATTGGTTCACCCTTATTCTATCCCATGCCGAAAGTGAGCGCTGGCCTGCTGATGTATCGCCGAGAGCAAGACAAATTGGAGTTCCTGCTTGTCCATCCCGGAGGACCTTTCTGGAAAGCCAAAGACGCCGGAGCCTGGACCATTCCCAAAGGTGAGCTTGCGGAAAATGAAGATGCCCTGGCCGCGGCGAAACGCGAGTTTGAGGAGGAACTCGGAATCAAGCCAACGGGTCCCTTCCTCGCGTTGGGACCTATTAAACAAAAAGGCGGAAAGGTAGTTCAGGCCTGGGCGTTTGAAGGGAATTGTGATCCCACTCAATGTAAAAGCAATATGTTCACTATGATCTGGCCGCGCGGCTCGGGTCGTATCTGCGAGTTTCCCGAAGTGGATCGCGTCGAGTTTTTCCAGCTCGAACCTGCCAAACTAAAAATCAACTCTGCGCAAATCCCCTTCCTGGAAGAATTGGTCGCGAGACTTGTTGCCTAACCCAGGGCCTTTTATAGTCGCTGGATGCATGCCACCGAATGGATTCCTCTTTTGCTCGCCGGCCTGACTGTCATTTTGCTGGTGGGCTGCGCCGCGCCGGCACCTACCCCGCACGGTCGACCGGAAATCTCACGACATCCTTTCGGCACTACTGATGAGGGTATCTCGGTCGACCTCTACGTTTTAAAGAACTCGAATGGCCTGGAGGCCCACATCTCGAATTTTGGAGGGATTCTTGTATCCATGGAGGTCCCGGATCGTAATGGCCAGCTTGCCGATGTGGTCCTGGGCTTCGATGAACTCAAAGGTTACCTCGCAAAACATCCTTATTTCGGCGCAATCATCGGACGCTATAGTAATCGCATCGCTACAGGAAAGTTTACCCTCGGCGGCAAAGAATATTCCTTGCCGATTAATAACGGACCAAATTCCCTGCATGGCGGCGCTCGCGGGTTCGACAAAAAAGTCTGGGAACCGCGCCTGCTGGCAACCACCGCCGGCCCATCCCTGGAGCTAACCTACGTCAGTAAAGACGGCGAGGAGGGTTATCCGGGCAGTCTTTCAGTTCGTGCCATTTACTCGCTCTCTGAGGATAACGAATTGAAACTCGAATTCACCGCCGCCACGGATAAGGAAACCGTCGTCAACCTCACCCAACATTCCTATTTCAACCTTTCGGGCGAGGAAAACGTGCTCAACCACGTAGTGATGATAAATGCCGATAAATTTACGCCCACCGACAAATTTTTGATTCCCACCGGCGAGCTCCGCAATGTCTCGGGAACGGTCTTTGATTTTCGCCAGCCTGCGACTATCGGCGCTCGAATCAATGACGATGATGAACAGCTTAAGCTCGCCGGCGGATACGATCATAATTGGGTAATCAACAAGCCTGCCGGCAGCCTTGGTCTGTGCGCGCGTGTGGTCGAGCCCTCTTCCGGGCGCATTCTGGAAGTGCTTTCCACGCAACCTGGAATGCAATTTTACTCGGGCAACTTCCTGGACGGAACCCTCACCGGCAAAGGCGGGCGCAAATACAATCGCCGCCATGGATTTTGCCTCGAGCCCGAGCACTTTCCGGATTCGCCCAATCATCCCGAATTTCCGTCGACCGTCTTAAAACCGGGCCAGGTCTATAAAGAAACCATCATTTTCCGCTTCTCCACTCAGAAATAACTTCCCCGCCTCACCCGCACGGTGCATTCAGAAAAGGAAAAAGCGGCCCGGAGAACCGGACCGCCTAAAACCTTTCACTGCTTCGAACAGAAAGCAGCCGAACTAATGCGTATACACTCTCACGAAATCCGTGTCGCTGCAATCCGGGTTGAATCTGGAACGAGGCCCCGGGGATTCACCGAGAAATTGCATTGTTCCGAGGAGAGCAGTCGCGTTTCATCCGCCGCGGCCCTTGCTCACTCAGTTTCTTTTTACCTTCAGCTCGCGTTCCTGGGCGCTATTCCCAACCGTGATCTTTACGCCGTCTTCCTGAATGTCCAGGCAGCGGATCAGCACACTTGCGTCGCCCACGCGCACTTTGCCCTCTTCTTTTGGAGCAAAGGTCCGTCCATTGATGAGCGCCAGCGGCCGCGCTTTATCCCAAACAATTCCATTAAGCACGATGGTTCCTGCCGGCGCCGCCGGTCGTCTCACTACCGCCGGCTCTTTTAACACCGGGATCGGACTGCGGCGTACCGGCGCCGTGATATTCCGAACCCGGTTTAAATCGTCACCGTGCAACTGCGAATCATTTCCATACTTCATCCAATCAAGGATGTCGTTTAATCCATAGGTTTGCTCCGCCTCGATGAACAACTTGCTTTGCCCTCGCGTGTAGGCGTTGCGCAAAATCGCCTTTTTTTCATCTTCATCACCCTCGGAGTCCATCAGCAGGTAAGCGAGCAACTCGCAAAATCCTTCGTGTGCATCATGCCCCAGCGTTTTGCGCCGGTTTGTGGGCACATTATCATAAACCCAGGCGTGGCTGAGTTCATGCGCGCAAACGGCTTTAAATTCCCCCCGCGGCAACCCACCCAGCAGGCTGATCTCATGTTTGACACTCGTCCGATTGGTTTTGCTCTGGATATACCCAAGCACGTTGGGGCACGAATAATCGTTCCCCGGCATTTTGAACAAATCCAGCAGGCTCACTCGGTCCACCACCGCAATGGTCAAATTGGTGTGCGGCAAATCCAGGAACCGCGAAAATAATCGCTCCATCGCATCCCGCGTGTCCTCACAAATCTGCCTGGCTTCGTCATCATCCAGAATGGCGTTTTTGACGTCGCGCTGGCACAGGATACGGTCATCCGGCAGTTTGGTGAAATCGGCCCGCACCGGCAGCCCGCAAACAAAGCATATCTCCTTCAGCAGGGAACATTCGGCGCAAATCCGCTTCTTCTCCGAGGTCACCTTGTCAGTAAAGACATAGACAGTGCTGCCAAAATCCTTGCCACAAATGGTACACTTATCCCCCTGCGCAAATAGTTCCTGCGCCAGCAGTAAAATCGCTATTACAACAAGCTTACCCGGATTCATGGTTACCTGGGCTGTCCTGGTAATGAATCACCGGGACAACGCAGTAACCTGATTACTCCGCAAGTCTTATGCCCAATTAGAGCGATTTCACCTTGTTGATGATCGCGTTGGAATCGATTCCATAGCGCGCCATCAGCTCTTCCGCCTTGCCGGAATGCGGCAGCTCGCGCACCGCAAGTTTGCTCACCCGAATGCCCTCGCTGCTGAGTTCGCCCGCCACGGCATCGCCCAACCCGCCTTCCGAGTAATGATCTTCTACCGTCAGGACCAAATTATTTGTCTTTTGCGCCGCCGCCAGAATCACGTCTCTTCCCAAAGGCTTGATGCTGTATGCATCGATGACCGTTATCCCCGTGCCCGCCGCTTTCAGGGCATCCGCCGCTTTGAGCGCTTCGTAAAGTGTCACCCCGGCAGCCACCACGGTGACCTTATCATTCGCCGCCTGGCGCAGAACTTTTGCCCCGCCAATCGGGAAGCTCTCGTCGTTATTGTAAAGCACCGGCGTTTTTGGGCGCGACGTGCGCAGGAAACAAATCCCTTTGTGGCGCGTCATCTCGTCCATCAGCTTTTCCGCGCACACGGCATCGCTCGGATACAACACCGTGCTGCCCACGACAGCCCGCATCATGGCCAGGTCTTCCAGGCCCATCTGTGACGGCCCATCTTCCCCGATGCTGACGCCGACATGCGAGCCGGCGAGCTTGATGTTCGCCATCGAAATTCCCGCCACGCGAATCTGATCGTAAGCCCGCGTCAGGAAACAGGCAAAGGTCGAAGCAAACGGCACCTTCCCTCGAGTGCTGTATCCAGTCGCCACACCCACCATGTTCTGCTCGGCAATGAAACATTCGCAAAAACGTTCCGGAAACTTCTTAAAAAACTTTTCGGAAAAAGTGGAATTCTTCGTGTCGCCGTCCAACGCCACCACGCGGCTGTCAGCCGTCCCGATCCGGAGCAGTGCATTGCCAAAAGCTTCCCGAGTGGCCACCAGGTCGCCCATCTTGTAAGTGGTGGCCGGATAACTCGCGGGCGCCTCATTTTTGGGAGCCGGCAATTGGGTCGGCGCCGGGATATGCTGACCAATGCCGCTCTTCGCGCTGGGCTGCAGTTCGGCAATCGCCCGCACGGATTCTTCTTTGGATAGCGGCTTGCCATGCCAGCCATCTTTGTCCTGAATAAACGAAATTCCTGCCCCCTTCAGCGTCTTGGCCAGAATCACCAAAGGTTGTTCGCCCAGTCCCACCGCCGCCAAAACTTCCGCGATCTCTTCTAAATCATGCCCATCGATTTCCTCCGTGCGCCAGCCAAACGCTTCAAAGCGCTCCTTGTAAACGTTCAGGTCATGCCCGAACGCCGTCTCCTGGCTTTGGCCCAGCCGGTTTACATCCACGATCGCCACCAGGTTGTTCAGCTTGTTGATGCCCGCCAGCGAAGCGGCTTCCCACACGGCGCCTTCAGCGCATTCGCCGTCTCCCATCAGCACATACGTCCGATAATCCAGTTTATCCAGCCGCGCGCACAGCGCCATTCCCACGCCCACGCCCAGCCCCTGGCCGAGCGACCCCGTCGCCACATCGGCAAACGGCAGCCGCGGCGTCGGGTGACCCTCCAAATCGCTGCCCAACTGCCGTAATTTCAACAGGTCGTCCACCGGAAACAAACCCGTCTCCCCCCAGGCTGCATAAAGGAGCGGCGCGGCATGCCCTTTGGAAAGCACGAACCGGTCGTTGTTGTAGTAATGCGGATTCTTCGGATCAAACCGCATATGGCCAAAGAACAAAGCTGCCACCACATCCGCCGCTGAACAGCACGACGTCGGATGCCCACTCCCTGCCGCCGTGGTTGCGGCGATGGAATGAATGCGCAACTGATTGGCGATTCCCTTTAACTGTTCGATATCGATGTCGTTCATGAATTCCGCAAACTGTATGCGCGAACCTCTAAAAAGAAAGTAGAATTACCTCGCGCAACCGGGAACCTACACTCATTGCCTGCAGCCAATCAAGGCCGATCCACAGCTTCTGCCGACCGAATCTATTCTCACCGTTTGCGACGGACTGTTGAGTTGGGTTCGATTGGGCAGCTGTCCCATGCCGAACGAAAGGCAACTTCTGGCGGCGGATTCGTTTTTAAAAGTGCGTGGACACGTTCGAGATCTCGGTCTTCCCTCTGTGTTCTCTCTGTTTGCTTCTGTTAAAATTCCGGCCCTCATAGTCACTCCGCTGCCGGCCCAAAATGAACCCCTGTTACTGCTTCGGCAGCACGTGGCTGGGAATGCTGCAAATCGGATTAATGCCCACCGGATTGATCGTGTAAGCGCCGCCGCCCGGACAAACCGGCACGTTATTCCCCGGCAAATAGGTACTGATCTCCGGCGCGCCCACCAAACCCCCATTCGGCCGGTTGTGTTCCAGCGCCCATTGTTGTTTGGCGCCCGCGATCATCCGCAGGTTATTCATGCAGGTCGCCGCTTCGATTTGTTCCGGCGTGCCCGTGTTCGTTTGACCCGGCAAACCGTATCGCGCGCGAAAAGCGGCTTCGATTTTCTGTTGCTCCGGGGTTTGCGGTGCTCCTCCGGCAAAGTTCGTGGGTTGAAACGATTTCGGAGCCGTGCCACCCTCGCCCGTGACGGGCCCACCGGGCCGGGACGCTGCCGCCTGGGCCTGGTTCCGCGCATTGGCCAGTTGCTGGGTCAGGTCCTTCACCTGCTGGCGCAACTGCGTCACTTCACCACGCAGCCGCAACAGGTCGTTGTGCTCCTTCCGCAATTGTGTCAATTCCTCGGAAGCTTCCTGCCCCTCCGCCGGTTTGCTTTCTTCAGCGGGGTGTTGTTTTTGATAGTCGGCATATTCCTGGCGAACCTGCGCGAGTTCCGCGCCTTGTTTTTGACTCGAGGAATACAGGACGAAGGCGACCAGCAACAGGATGGCCGCGCAGATCCAGGGCAGCAGTTTTTTAGTTCCCATCGGCAGTTGCCAGTTCTTCCGCTTCGAAATGGTGCGCGAGGCGGGGGTCGAACCCACAACCTTCGGCTCCGGAGGCCGACGCTCTATCCAATTGAGCTACTCGCGCGATTCCGGGCCAGATTAGGTCAACTTCCCGGTCCCAGCAATCAGTTTATCGCCCGTCCCGCGACCGCGGTGGCTCCGTCCCGCAGCCGCGGTGACTCCGCCGACCCCGCTGCGGACCGCTCGTTTTCAAAACAGTTGATATCATTTCGCCGGATTCGTACAGTGCGTCCATGGCCGTTCATTTCAAACGCATTGCGTGTCTTTTGCTGGGCTGTTTCTTTCTCGGTTCGGTCTCGGCGGCTAATGGCCCCTACACCATTGCAGTCATTCCCAAGGGCACCACTCACGAGTTCTGGAAATCCATTCATGCCGGCGCCAAAAAGGCGGAGGCGGAATTGGGCAGCCAGGGCACAAAAGTCGAGATTATCTGGAAAGGCCCCTTGCGCGAAGATGACCGGGACCAGCAAATCCAGGTCGTGGAAAATTTCATGGCCCGCCATGTCAGCGCCATGGTCCTTGCCCCGCTCGATTTCCAGGCCCTCGCCCGGCCGGTGAACAACGCCGTGCGTGCCGGAGTCCCGGTCGTCGTCATCGATTCGGACCTCAAGTCCGACCAGTACGTCAGTTTCGTCGCCACGGATAATTACAAAGGCGGAAAGCTCGCGGGCGAGGCGCTCCACAAGCTCCTGGGCGGCAAGGGCAATGTCCTGTTGCTCCGCTATGCCGTGGGTTCGGCCAGCACGGAAGCGCGCGAGGCCGGCTTTCTGGACTGTTTGAAAACCAACTCCCCGGGCCTCAAAATCATCTCTTCGGACCAGCATGCCGGCGCCACCCGCGAAACCGCCTACCAGGTCTCGCAAAATGTGCTCAACCGCTTCGGCCGCGAGGTCAACGGCATCTTCACCGTCAACGAAAACTCCACCATTGGCATGACCAAAGCCATGAAAGACATCGGCATTGCCGGCGGGAAAGTGAAGATTGTCGGCTTTGACGCCGGCTCGCAATCCGTCATCGATATGAAGAATGGCGATGTCCAGGGCTTGGTCGTCCAGAACCCGCTGCTCATGGGCTATCTCGGCGTGATGACCGCGGTAAAACATCTGAAAGGCGAAAAGGTGGAGAAACGCATTGATACCGGTGTGGTCCTCATCACGCCCGAGAACATGGAAAAACCGGACATGGCGGAGCTGCTCCATCCGGCCTTTGAAAAGTATTTGAAGTAGACATGTCATCCACCGGCCATGCCGCCGCGGCGCCCATGGCCGCCGCTCCCGGAACCAGCCGGCGCCTCCTCGGTTTCCGGCTCTTCAATTTCATCGCCCCCTTTCTCGGCCTGCTGCTCGTCATCGGCCTTTTCTCCCTCAACTCCACCGTCCGCCCCTACTTCCTCACCGGGGCCAATTTCAAAATCATCTTCACCCAAACCGTCGTCGTCGCGATCGGCAGCCTCGGCATGACGCTCATCATCGTGAGCGGCGGGATCGATTTGAGCGTCGGCTCCGTCGTGGCCCTCACCAGCGTCGTCGGGGCCTCCGCCCTGCTGAACGGCCACAGCCTCCTGCTGGCCGGTTTCCTCATGCTCGCCATGGGCGCGGGCATCGGCGTCATCAATGGCGTCGTCATCGGCGCGTTCCGCATGATGCCCTTCATCGTCACCCTCGGCATGATGGGCATTGCCCGCGGCATGGCCAAATGGCTGTCGGATAGCCAAACCGTCAATCCGCCCCCCAACCGGCTGTGGAACCTCATGGCCTCCACCAATCCCGACCATTTCCTGCCGCTCCCCATGGGCGTCTGGATCACCGCCGCGCTCGCCGTCCTGATTGCCGTCATCATGCGGCGGACCGTCTTCGGGCGCTATGCCTTTGCCATCGGCGCGAACGAAGCCGCCGCGCGCCTGAGCGGCGTCCGGGTGCGCCTCCTGAAAATCTGCATCTACGCCGTGGCCGGCGTCTTTTTCGGGATCTCCGGCATGATGCAACTCGCCCGCCTCACCCAGGGCGACCCCACGATCGCCATTGGCCTGGAGCTGGACATCATCGCCGCGGTCGTCATCGGCGGGGCAAGCCTCAGCGGCGGGGCCGGCAGCATAATGGGCTCCATGATTGGCGCCGTTATCATGGCCGTCCTGCGCAACGGCTCCAACCAGATGGGCTGGCCCACTTACATGCAGGAAATCATCATCGGCATCGTCATCGTCCTGGCCGTCGGCGTGGACCGCCTCCGCCAGGCCCGCGCCAGCCACTTGTAAACATCTTTCAGAGCCAGAACGCCAGCAGCGAGAGCCAGGCCCCCAGCAGCACCGCCGCGGCCGCCAGCGCAATTTCCCAAAAACTGTGCATCGACCCGGGCTGAAAAATGAGCCACAGCGCCAGCCCCAGCAGAAACACATCGGCGACCGCGAGCGAAGCGCGGATGAGATTCCCGTATGGTTTGGCCGCGCCGTGCGCCGCCGGTGCGGCCGGCGTTAACTGGGAAGGCAAAGTCGCGTGCCCATTCGGACGTCGCAGCAGGCTGGCCACCCCCGGCGAAAGATTGGGTGCTGGCGAGGAAGATGAAGGCGCAGGCGCAGCCGAGCCCGCTGCGGGAGGGGCTGGCGCATCCTCGCGCATCAATTTGTCGAGACCACGGCCTAAAGCTGGTTTTGCCACTGCAAAGAGGAACAGGTCCCTCCGGCAAAAACATAACCATGAGTATCCCTCCGCTGCAACCAAATGCACACTACTTACCCTCTCTGCCCGAGCGAACAAGGGTTATTGTTGCCGTTCCGGTCTGTTCTGACGCAAGAGAAGCTGAGCGTCCAAACAGCACATGAATATTCCATTCAACTGGTCAGAAATGTCACCGCGCCAAAATCGTCGTGCAGAGTAGCGGGAGCACAAATGAATAATTACTTCATGGGCCAGCGATTCAGTTTGGTGATTGCGACGCCAGAAGGTTGGCCCCACGCCAGTTAAGCAGTATTCTGGTGACCGCCAACCATCTACACGATAGAAACTTCGCGTCCACCTAAATCGGTCCCTAACCCGATGAATCGCAGGGCATGTTCAACCGGGATCTCGCCATTCTCAGTCTTGGGTCCTATGCTTTAGCCCCACAAGTGCGTATTTTGGCCATTGGGGACATACATGGTTGCCGCGTTGCCCTAACAACGTTGTTGCGGCAGATCGAACCCCGTGATGAGGATCAGATAGTGTTCCTGGGCGACTACATTGATCGGGGCCCAGAGTCTCGTGAAGTCGTCGAATCCATGCTCCAATTGAGGAGAATTTGCTCACCCGTCTTTTTACGCGGGAACCACGAAGTTATGATCCTTGATGCGCGCGATGACGCTCTGAAAGCCAACCTATGGCAAAGCTACGGAGGCTTCGAAGCCCTTATTTCGTACGGCGCGGAGCACAATCCTAACTGGCCGACCCTCATCCCAAAAACGCACTGGGACTTCTTCACTCAGACGGTCCGATGTTTCGAAACTAAGGACCATATCTTCGTTCATGCATGTTTGGATCCTGATGCCGGCATGGACGAACAGCCTGATTGGCTATTATTCTGGGAGTCCTTGGATCATCTCAAACCGCACAAATCGGGCAAACGGATAATCTGCGGCCACTCGACCCAAAGTTCAGGCCATGCTTTGAATTTGGGTTTTGCCGTTTGCATTGATACCGGTCCGAACGCTGGTGGCTGGTTAACGTGCCTGGATGTCCATTCAGGCCAATTGTGGCAGGCCAATGAATGCGGCGAGTCCAGAACAGGCTCGTTGCCAGGACATTCGTAAAATACCGAAGCCGACAGGGAGCGCCTCGGCCAAACGAAAGCCCCAACGGGCCCCATAGCAGCGCAGGGTCAGGACGTCCGCTCCTCATGATAAATCACTTTCGTGAATCGCCGACTCCAGAACACTTGGAGAATGGTGGGACGGCGACGCATGCAAAAACATGCAAAATTGCGCAAACCTTGCAAAACGACTGACTTAAGTGGGAAAAACCGGGAATAAGTGGGGATAAGCGGAACGGTTGAACGTAGAGTGCAGATTGCAAGATGCAGAATGTGGGACCTGAGGGATATGAACGGCTTTTGGCCTAGGCCAAAAACAGCACATGTTCGAGACGCGATGGGCCGCCATTTTGCCAGATAAGTGACAGCATGCGACAGGATGTGGTTGGAATTGCGGGTGGCAAAAAAAATACTTAACTTCGGATAGCCTCGGTTGGGTTCGGATGGACTCGGATAGCCTCGGTTTAGCTCGGATGGTTGTGCGCCGTGTCCGAGGCTGCAGCGGGTTGAGGGTTGACAGACGGAATCTTTCAGCCGAAGGGAATGAAAAGATCCGAAAAATGCCGGCAACCGCTGTGCGATCCTTTCTCCCCCGACCCCTCCCAAAAATCGCTTTCCCAAGCGTAACAGCGTAACAAACCAATAGAATCAGGGGTTTCGGCACTTCCCAAGCGTAACATTGCTCTCCCAAGCGTAACATTCGGAATGGTTGGGGGTAACCTTCCTAACCTTCCGAAGGTGTCTATAGGTTACTATAGGCTTCCGGAACCCTCCGTAAGCGCTTGGTCTTTGCATGGAGTCTTGCATGCAAATTTGTGCAAAATTATGCAAATTTGCGCAAACCTTGCAAAATAAACGACTTAAGTGGGAATAAGCGGGACGGAATGATTTTCGGGGATTTTTCATTTGCGATTTGAGGGAGGGGAAATCCTTCACAGAAGCAAACGCAGAGAACAAAGGATGGAATTGCGGATTACGAACGGCCGGATTTTGCGCCAACGAAGGAGACGAAGCTAACGGAGTCGTGACAGGATCTGACAGGTTCTGGTTGAGTGTTGGTGACCGCCGGGTTCTGCGAAAAAAAACTTTTGGTCAGATTTTATCAGAATTAGTCAGAGTTACTCAGTGATGGTCAGAATTGGTCAGACTAAGCGGCTTTCCCCCCGTTGCCCCGGGACCCTTCCCCCGACCCCTCTTGTTGCCGGTTACAAAGTTACAAAGTTACATTGTTCATTTTAAATGGATTGCGAGGTGGTTTTGCGAGGAGATGTAACTTTGTAAATTGTAACCGGACGGGAAGGGTTCCCCGGCAATTCAGTGAAGAGTGAAGAATTGAAGAATAGCGGCGAAGCTTCCCCCCCGGAACCCTCCGAAAACGGGCTTCCCAGTCGTAACGTCGTCACAAATCAATAGAATCAAGGGTTTGCTGCACTTCCCAGGCGTAACATGTTACTTCCTAGGCCTAACATTTTCATCCCAGGCGTAACATTGTAAATCGGTTGAGGGTTGAGAGTTGGAGGTTGAGAGATTGCGGAAGACTTTCCCCCCGGCACCCCTAAAATACGTGTGTTTGCTGTGTACGTGTGTACTAGCCAATGAAATCAAGGGTTTGGTGAGGCACAGATAGAAAAAGCTATCTGTGTCACGTGTGTACGGGGACTCAGCATTCCAAGGTTCCAGTTGGTTTCCAGGTTGGGGTTGAGGGTGCGGAGAAAAAACATTTCACTTTTACGCACTTTGATTAGCTTTGATTAGCTTTCGTTTGGTTTGATTAGGTTTGGTCGGGGCCGTCCAGCGCCGAGACGTCATTGGCACTTTCCAGGAGCGCCCCGGGACCTTCCCCCCCCCGGCGCCCCTCCTAGAGATCGTGACGTCGTGACAAATTAATAGAATCAAGGGTTTTCTCTGGGTACTGGTCGTGACAAACCCGTGACAAGGTCGTGACATAAATGGTGGCTATGGTCGGCGGCCCGCTGTTTGGCAGACTTTTTTTTGTAGACGTTTCAGGCTCTATCCGTATTTCAGAGGCGAGACGCCGGCGAGACGCCTCTGCCACATTGTCCGATGAGAGGTCGCTGCCACTTTCTCCCCCCCGGGCCCTAAAACACGTGTGTCTGCTGTGTACGTGTGTACTAGGCAATGAATCAAGGGTTTGGTGGGGCACGGATGAAAAAAGCTATCTGTGTCACGTGTGTACGGGGACTCACGCCTAGCCAGCCGACCAAATGTGGGCGGGTGGCGCCTGCATCGTAAGCAGCCGACCAAACGGCTGCAGGTTTCGCCCGTATCTTGAAAGCTCATCGGAAATGGCGCGTGGGCAAAACTCCATGATGGACTGCGTCCAGAAAAATAAGGATTCGATTTAGTTCTAATAGGTTCGATTTACTTCGATTGAGGCTTCCCAAGCCCGCCAGTATTTAGGTGCCCAATGATTGCTATTCTCTTGCGAGAACTCTGGTGGTTCTGATGAGCGTGACGCTTTCCAAGCGCGCCAGTAATTTCCTGCCCCAAGTTTTGGCTGTTCGCTGGCGCGAATCCTGGTCCCAAGTCCGCCACTATTTGGATGCCCCACGATGTAATTCTCAATTGCTGTCCGCCACCAATATTCTCGGACCCTATACAATCGTGCCGGGCGCAATCAGTCCGATGACCAACGCGTTCACGGCACCGCAACAGTTTTTTCACCTGAGTCCGCCGGGGCCGTAAACGGCTGCTCCTGGAATCGAGAGATAACATTGCGTCAATGGAGGGTTCGTGGAAAAACCGTCATGATCGCGCTTATCGGTTCCGTAGGACTTACGGGGAAAATCGAGGAGGGCACCAGCACAAAAGCGAACCGCGCAAGGAAGGCAATGGGGCTTTGACCTCCTAGACACACTTAATAGCAGTGCAAAAGTCATTCCTTGTGAACCCTTTTTGGCAGGCGATTGCGCTAATATTGTGCTCAGGCGTCCTTTGTTCGGGACAGGTGGCAATTCCTGAGAACTGGTATGTGAGGAACTCCTCAGCTACCAATGACCTAAACGGCGTTGTCGCTGGGGATAACCTGTTTCTCGCTGCTGGAAAACAGGGGGCGATCCTGGTGTCCTCCAACGGAATCGATTGGACTGCCAGCTATCCAGCAGGAACGAATCCAACATTCTTTTGCGCTAGCTATGGCTCCTTTTACTACTTCGATTTGCGTCTGGTTGGTGGAAGTGGCAGCGGGCTCCTCGTTGGTTCGACCGACTCCGTGAGTTGGACTAATGAGCTTTCCGCCGCCGACTCGCAGCGGGTATACGGAATAGCGTACGGGTTCGGCGCCTTTGAAGCCGTCGCTCGGGACGAGACTGCTAACACGAGCTATATCCTATCTTCCGTGAGCGGTACGAACTGGCAATCGAGCCCGCTGCCGACCACCAACACCGTCCGCGCAATTGCGCTGGCGGTTGCCTCTTTCGGGTCGGGCAGGCTGCCCGGAGCGGAATTCGTCGCGGTTGGAGACTCGGGAACGATACTGACTTCATCGGATGGTACAAACTGGACCACTCAAAATTCCCGCACCACAACGACACTGCGGGCCGCGGTTTATCACCAGGGCCGAATGTTTGTGGGCGGCGATGGCGGAGTCGTCCTGAGCTCAACCGACGGTACGAACTGGTCGTCCGCAACGCCAGCTTCCTTTGATATTCGTGGCCTGGCTTCGTCAGGCAATGCGCTGGTGGCGGTTGGGGATTATCTCGGTTTGGGCCGGTTGCAGGCATCAGTGGACGGCCTTACGTGGCCTGGCAACGGTCTGGTTTTCTCCAACTCTCTTAACGCAGTCACTTATGGACCATTCTCGTTTGTGGCAGTGGGCGACGGCGGGTTGATTGTGCAATCGAGCTATGCCCCAGGCTCGAGGGTGAACTCGTGGCTCAAAACCAGCAGCGGGTATTGGGAAGAACCTTATTGGTCTTGGGGACGGTTGCCAGCGGCGGACCAGCCATCGATTGTTTTCACCAATACGGGATTCAAAACGCTGGCCATTGGTCAGAACACCATGGCAAACTATTCCAATTCATTGGCGATCCAGAACCTGACCATTGCTGCTCCGACCAATTCGTTCAATCAACTGCTTCTCGATCATGCTGGGACCAATGTGCCCTTAACCGTTGGTTGGCTGACGCTTGGGACCAACGCCGCGCTGGTTAGTTATTATTCGGCTTTGACTGCCGGTCTGGAGCTCTACTCGCCGGCGCTCTTCGCCGAAGGTTCGGCATTAAACGCGGGCGGGATCTCCGATTACGCAAGTCTGACTCTGAGCAATTCCTTCACATCGTGTGGGGTGGCGTTTGCTCGCCAGAACAGCACGGTTGAGCAATGGGGAGGGAGCTCACACTTCGACAGAATTGTCATGGAAGCGAACAGTCTGTTCAGGGTGGCGGATGGCGACTTGCAGGTGAACTTTCTTGATATGCAATATCCATTCTTTAACGCGCCCATCAGCGGGACGGCAACTTTCGTTTTTGACGGCGGCAACTTGCTCGTAAATTCATTAAACCTCGGCGAGCCGAACCAGGGCGGTCAAGGAGATTTTCGTTTGCAAGGAGGGAATTTGGTTTGTTCGAATTACTCGATTTGGAACGGCACATTCGAGCAAAGCGGCGGGACGAATGCGATCGCCACGCTCACTCTCCCGAGCCGCTTCAGCTATTATCCAGGCGGCTATCGGGGCACCTACACCCTATCGGCCGGCAGCCTGGTGAGCAGTAACATCTCCCTTGGAAGCTGGGTCGGGCCTGAAAATCCCCAGGGCAGCCCCCACGTATATCCAGGCAACTTCTTGCAGTCAGGGGGTGTCCACACAAATACCACTTTGGTTGTGGAGGGTTTGCTCTGGGGCTTCGCAAACGCTCAGTGGTCTGTGCCCGCAGGCAGGGTTTCCCTCAGCGGAGGACTGCTCGTGTCGAGCAATGAAGCGGTAATGGGTGAGTTCACGCAGACCGGCGGCACCAACCAGGTGCAATTGCTGAGGGTCGGCGGCGCCGGCTACTATTCGTTAGCGACCGGCACGCTCGCCACGACGCAAACTCTTGTGCGGGGATACCAGCGAGTCCTGAGTCCATATTCCTCCGACTTCTGTAAGCCCACTACCGTGTATGTTCAGCAAAGTGGCGCGCACACTGTTGCGAATTCGCTCATGATTGAAAACTTCGCTGTGTATGAGCTCGATGGAGGAACGATAGCGGCACAGGATATTTTCCTGGACCAAACTTCTCAACTCTTTTGCAAGAGCGGGAGTGTATCGAACTGGGGGATGTTCACACTCCAGGCCGGGACGTTTGTGCCTGGTAATCAAAGCCACTCTTTGGGCCAACTCCAACTCTCGGCCATCACAAATTACTATTATTTATGTTCCAGTACCGGCGCCGTGTCTCTGGATCTGAGCGGTCCCAGCGGCACGATGCTGCGCTTTCGCGACAGCAGTACTGCGGTGTGGACGGGGCCGGGTCTGCTGCTTTTGGGGTGGCAACCGTGGATTGGCAGTGGCGGCTCGCACCACGTCTTTTTTGGCACCAATGCCGACGGCCTGACGGCGGCGCAGTTGAGCAAAATCACTTTTCTGAATCCCTCCGGTTGGCTGCCGGGCTATTATCCGGCGCGCATTCTGGAGACAGGCGAGATCGTTCCCGACGCTCCCGGCCCACCGATCACGGCGACGCGGAGCCCTGCGGGGTTGATTCTCTATTGGCCCAGCAACTATCAATTGCTGACGGCCACCAATGTTCTCGGACCCTATTCAGTCGTGCCGGGCGCAACCAGTCCGATGACCAACGCGTTCACGGCACCGCAACAGTTTTTTCACCTGAGTCCGCCGGGGCCGTGAAGTGGTTGCTCCTGGGATAGATGAGTTCCGGGGACTAATGAGACAAGCATCGAGCTGCTATTGAGGAAGGTTCGTATCGAACGGTTTGACTGCGGTGATATTCTCATCCGATGGCAGCAAAGCCGAAGTCGTCCGTATTACGCGAAGCTTTCAAACAAGATCTGGCGAGGTGTTGGGAACACGCCAGAGCCATTCATTCGAAGGAATCGCCTTATGCCTACGTGCTTCATGGTTTGGAAGGCACACCAGAACTTTACCCGTACGTATTAACCGAGGAGGGATTGACACGGGTTGCAAAACGATATGTTACCGATGGGCACTTTGAGACGGTGCCTGAGGCTCGCCAGGAACTTCGTTATTCAGTCGAGGATTCTCCTTATGCAGGCGAGCTCGAAAGCAAGTTGCCGACGGTAGACCGCTTGATGGAGCCTTGCGGGAATGAGCTTGATGAAACCGAAGGCTATGCATTGTTAGCAAAAGCGGCGATTGAGGCCTTCAAGGCTCTGGATAAGCAGGGCCTTTTTGGGAAAGGCAGGCAGCGGAAGAAACTGCTTCTGATGATCGACACGAACCTGGCCGAAAAAGATTGGTCGTTGCCATCGGTCAAAGCGCTTAATCCAAGTGCCGTTGCACGGCGGTATGAACGAGAGACCGTGGAAGAGAGGCCATATGCTACTTCCGACGACTTGTGTTTTTCGCGGGATGGAAAGACGCTTTTTTATCGAGGTTATCGCGAGATCGATCCACGAAAGGACAAATCCTACGCCGAATTTGTTGCCTGCGAAGTTGCCGGCTTGAAGTTGAAGCGACGCTGGAGCCTCCGGTTTTCCAGCTTCGGCACTGGCACGCACGCTTTGCAATGTGCCTCCGATAATACGGTGGTGTTCCTGCGAGGTCAGGCCGAAGAAGACGGCGAAAAGTTGCACGCAGTACTCGTCCGTTTTTCCCGCGGTGGGAAAGCTGGCTACAAACAGATTGAATTACCAACGGAAGTGACGTCAGGAGCCATAACGTTCGATGGAACGTTAATCGCCGTCGGCACGCATGACCGGAAGTTACAATTTTTCGATCGAAACCTTAAGGCCATTAAAACGCAGCCCGTCAAGATGGCTCTGAGTCGGCTTCGTTTTCTAAAATCCGGTGATCTGCTCGGCATTTCAGGGAGAAAGCTAGTGCGGCTTACCCGCGATTTAAGAGCCGCGCCCTTACCTTATCGCGGCGAGGCTTTCCGTTTTTCGCTCGATGCTGAGGAGAAATCATGCGCTATTTCGCAATTCCCCAAAGGTAACCGGATGATTTATGAGTCCAGGCCAAAAGATCAGTTTGGATTCCAACTATTCAGTTTTCCTCAAATGAAACTGCTGCGCACCGTTCTCATCCCATCGCATAAATTGACCTGGACCACACTTTCACCTGATGGCAAATATGTCGCTTCCGTAGCGCAAGAGTGTGGGAAGTATGCTGAATTTATTGTTATCCATGAAACGAAAACCGGTCGCGAGATTGCGCGACGGAAGGTATCCTCCATCGACGACTTAGCTTTCGTTCCAGGCAAACCAGTCCTCGCCCTTGCAGCCAGCACGCATACCCATTTCGAACCCATCATCCTTTGGCCATTCCAGCCAAGACGTTGAGTCGTGGCGTTGGGAGCTTCTCGGGTGGTGGATGATATGCGAGGCTTTAAGCACTACCGCACGATCGATTCAATCCTCAACCGGCGGCGTTTTCTTCATCTGCTTCGGGTTCATCCGTGTGCTTCTCGCCAACTTGCGCTTCCTTCGGGTTCTTGCCTCGCTTCGCTCGCGGCAACGGGCTGAGCACCACGTTCAGATCGCGATCACCCAGCAATTTCGGCGGCGAATCGGCCTGGCCATACTGGGCCACGTCCTTGACGAACCGGTTTACCACGTCAAAGCCAATCTCCTTATGGGCTTTCTGCCTGCCGCGAAACCGAAGTTTGATGCGCACTTTCAGGTCATCGCAAAGAAACTGCACGGCATGGTTCCGTTTGGTCGCAAAATCATGCGGGTCGATTGTTGGCGATATCTGGATCTCTTTCATCCGGCCTCCCGACGGCCGGGCTTGGGAATCCCGCTTGGCTTCTTCGTACAAAAACTTGCCGTAATTCACAATTCGGCAAACGGGCGGAGTCGCGTTCGCTGCGATTTCCACCAAATCCAGATTCTTTGCCTGCGCCAGTTTCAGCGCCTCGTTGAGCGTCATCACGCCCAATTGCTGCCTGTCCTCGTCAATCACCCGCACTTCGCGGGCGCGGATCTTACCGTTGCGACGATGGAGGGCTTCGCGGGAAAACGATCGGGATTGAATGCGCGGACTCAATGCTGTCCTGTCTGCTGTGGATTACTCATATTAAAAACCGAAGGCGAAACCATGTGTGATTGATATCTAATAGCTGGCTTCACTGTCGCACGCTGGGTGTTGCAGGCAAGTAGATTGTCGTCTTTTGTGTTTTATGGCGCTCCGGAACAAAGCCGACTCTTGACGCCGATTGTGCACAACTTTTTAGAAGTTATTTTTCAGCGAATCTGATTTCGGAAATTCCCCGTTCTCCGAGGGGAAGGGTTTCACCCACTGCACATTTCGGGCGAAGACGTGTTAAGAACAACGCGAATTCTCCAAAAGGGAAAAAATAAAAAGGAGAATTGCGTATTAACCAAGCGGTTGTGCGGCATGGGTGCCAGCTCAATCCGAAAAATGGGAGAGAAAAGAAATGAAAAAAGTAGTACTATCAGCCGTTATCGGGACATTGTTGGCAGCAGGTGTGGCACAGAGCCATGCTCAAACCACGAATGTCACTGTCAAAGTAAACGTCGCACTGAGTGGCGTGGCCCAGAATGGAGATGCCGTGGAGAAAGTGAAAATCACTACTGCCGATGTCGTCAAGGCTATCGGGGATGCCTCCGGAACTCAATTTGGCGCCAAGTCAACGCTCCTGGTATCGTATCCTACCGATGGAAGCAATCCCGTCTTCATCATTCGGGACGGAAGCAACAACACACCGGTTGATGCCAGCGTATTCGGGGTCGAGCCGATTGGCTCCCCGGTCGACTCCACCAAATCAGCAGCTAACGGTTTGAATATGGGTAGCGAAACCTCGATCCGGCACTTCTTGCTGAATACGCCGACGCTGGCTTTGGATCTCCAAGGCTATACCACAGCTACAACCAGCAACAAGGGGGAAGGCAAGGACATTTTGGACAACAGCGCGCCGGTTGCCTTTCGTTCCAGCGTCAATGGGACAGGCACCACGACTGCGGGACTGCCTGCCGTATTGACGGGTTCCATTTCAGGCAACGGACGCAAGGTAGAATTGTTCTGAGCCTCTTTGACTGTGCCGCGGACGGCACGGTCTACGTTATTAATTGCCATAATCAAGCGGTGCGAGCCATCCGGTTCGCGCCGTTTTTGTTTTCACGGCAGAGTTGCTTTTTTTAATTCCTGAGTGAGGTCATCCACGGTCCAAGTGTTGCCTTGAATGATATTCTGCACCCGGCCCTGGGTGTTGATGATGATGGTCCGCAAGTTGTGGTTGATCGAACCCTGTTCACGCCAAAATAACTCTCCGAACTGCTCGGCGATGGCCGTGATTTCCGTCAGGTCTCCAGTAAGAAAATTCCAGTGAGCCGGGTCAGCCTCAAACCGTTCCGCATAGGTTTTCAATACTGGCGGAGTGTCGAATTGCGGGTCGAAGGTGATCGTCAGCAGATGCCAATTGGTGGAAAAGTTCGAGAGCGATTTCAACCGGCCCTGTACTTCCTGAAAGTTACTCGACATCCGCGGACAGAAGGTTGGCAAAGGGCAACGCGTAAAAATGAAGCTGATGGCCAAAGCCTGGCCTTTGTAATCAGAGAGGCTGACCGCCTGCCCGAGTTCATTCGTGAAGTGATATTCCGGCAGCGGATCTCCCACCTGCAGCGGTTCTACATTCCGAACGATTCGCACGATGTTATTAGAGGGAATCTCGTTGGTTAGCCCCGCGCTCTCCACCACATTAATATTATCAATCCAAACGTCATCCTCAGTGACGCTCATCCGGAAATTAACTTTGTCTCCCGGTTTAAGCTTTTTAAGTTCACTCGGGTTCTTCGCTGTAAATGGCATGGTCATGGCAGGCATGTAATTTGGAACTTCTTCATGCCGAATCTCCACCGTTTTGCCGTCGGGCTGGAGGTTCTTAATGACTCCTTTCACCGTAAAGACCTGCAGGTTCGTGGCGGCTTTGCCGGAACTATTTGCTGCCTTTGAACCGGTGGATGAATTTGAAGATTTGTCGCAGCCTGCCAAAGAGCAGACACAACAAATCAGCAAAAGATAACGACGCAACATCCCGCTAACTTGCCTCAGTTGAGCCCTGAGGCAAGCTGTCTGTGAGGAAGCAGTTGCCTTGCACACGCAAAAAAAGGGTGTTTAATCCAGAGAAGATGGCGATGCACGAACAGCCAAGCCAAAGTGCCGAAGATTACCTGGAGCGCATCCACGAACTGATCGAACGCAAAGGCTACGCGCGCGTTGTCGATATCGCTTTGTCTTTGAAAGTCAAACAGGCCTCGGTCACGAGCATGGTGCAAAAACTCGGCGAAGCCGGTTATTTGAACTACGAAAAATACCGTGGTCTTATCCTGACCGATAAAGGAAGAGAGGTCGCGCGGAGGATTCATGACCGCCACCAAACGCTATCGCGCTTCTTTTCGCTCTTTGGGCTGGATACGGAAACGCAGCGGCTGGACATCGAAGGAATCGAGCATTACTTGAGCCCGAAAACGCTGGAAATCATGACTGACTTGGCTCAGTTCTTTGAAGAAAATCCCAGCACCTTAAAAGCGTTTCAAATCTCCCGCGGAAAATCCAAATCGTAGGTTTTTTGGAAGCTCCCCGAAAAGCCCGTCCCGCAGATGTGCCGCCGTTACACCAGCTCAGGCTCTTCAATTTCAGCCGGCGCAGGTACCAAGGGGGATCCGTCCGGTGCTTCAGGATATTCGAAAATCTGTCCTTCGTAGTTCCGGATGATTACCCGCTCGCCGTTGCGGCTGAGCACGTATTCTGGATTTACGGGAACCTTGCCGCCGCCGCCAGGGGCGTCGATGACGTACTGCGGAACCGCATAGCCAGTGGTGTGCCCTCGAAGTTGTTCCATTATCTCCAGCCCTTTGCGCACACTCGACCGCAGGTGAGCGGAGCCGGCGATTAAATCGCATTGATACAAATAATATGGCTTCACCCGGCACATCAGCAGCTTTTGGACGTGCGCCTTCATTACCTCGGCGGAGTCGTTCACATTGCGAAGCAGGACGGATTGGTTCCCAAGCGGAATTCCGGCATCGGCCAAACGGCCAAGCGCTTCACGAACTTCGGTGGTCAACTCACGCGGGTGATTCGAATGCACGCTGATAAAAAGCGGATGGTATTTCTTCAACATCCCGCACAGTTGCGGCGTGATCCGCTGCGGCAAAAATATCGGGATTCGAGTGCCGATGCGCAGAAATTCCACGTGAGGGATCGCCCGCAAACGCTTTAGCAGATACTCCAGCTTATCATCGCTGAACAACAAAGGATCCCCACCGCTAAGCAGAACATCGCGGATGGAAGGAGTCTTCGCGACGTAATCAATCTGCTTCTCGAACTCCGGATGAAAATCGTAACCCGTAGCGTTGCTGACGAGGCGCGCGCGAGTACAGTAACGACAGTACGCTGCGCACCGATCCGTTACCAAGAAAAGCACACGATCAGGATAACGATGGACGAGCCCCGGGACTGGCGAGTGCGAGTCTTCTCCGCAGGGATCGCTCATCTCCCACGACGCCGTTGCCGTCTCCTCTACGCGAGGAATCACTTGCCACCGGATTGGGCAATTCTCATCAGCGGGATCAATCAGATTGAAAAAATACGGGGTGATGGCCATGGCCAATTTATGGTTGGCCAGTTTAGCGCCGGCGTATTCTTCCGGCGTCAGCGTGGGTAGAAATTTTTGCAGTTGCTCGGCAGTCGTAATGCGATGCTTCAACTGCCAATGCCAATCGTTCCAATCAGATTCCGGTACATTGCGCCAATAGCCGCGTCCTGCAGATTGGAAGCTTTTTAAGTCATTAAGTGTACTACGCGCTGGAGGCTCCTCTGGGTTCGCCGCTGAAGTGTCGCTGTTGTGCATGTGCTGCCCTAATAGGCTAGCGCACTATAGGTTTGAACGTCTGGGTGTCAAGAGTCCCGCCCATGGGGTCTGCGCCCAGAATCAACAGCGGCTTCTACGTACCTAATGAAACGTAAGTTGTTGCATCTACGCGACCTAAGCTCACGCATATCCCAACTTTAAATTCCCTCCAGGTCAATTGCCCCGGCCGACGGTTGCGGCAGGCTTGACCCCTGCTTCAGTAATCGGCAGCAGTTCGGAGCCGAAGGCGAGTCGTCGAGCATCGAGGCCATTTAACTGCTTCACCGCCTCTTCCACCGCTCGGTTTCTCGCCGCATTTTTAAGCACCGTCAACAAAAGACCCGGTTTGTTTTCATTGGCAACATAATGAGCAATAACCTGCCGGTAGGAATCCACCAACCCGACTACTTGGGGAGACGCGCGAAGCCGGACCATATCCAACTCATTCAGTTTCCGCTTGAGGGCTTGTCCTTCCCGTACGCGGTCCCATTCACGCATAACTGTCTGGAGATTGACGAACGCATCGGCTGGCAATTCGTTCGTGCCGGCTTGCGTCCGGATCGAAACTTTCAGGGCTTGCGCAAGTTTACCCAACGATTCCTCAGGGGGCCAGGTGTGCTCGAGATCCCGGCCGGTGAATTGGGCCACACGTAAGGCCCACCATTTCTCCACGTCCAGTGGCCGCTGAAAATGATTTTGAAACGCCTTTAGAAATGCGATTTGCCAATTCAGGTGCCGCGGCAATTCCTGCAGCATGGCGGCCAGGCACGCACGACCCCCCTTCAGTGCCTGCAATTCATTCACGAATAATTGTGCGGAGGCTCGGTAAGCATCGCCCTGTTCGCCCTCCAGCGAGCTCCCGTTTGGCCAACTGAGTTGATCAAAACTTAGCGGCGCGTGTTGCAAGAGTGTTTTGTGGGCCTGCTCCAGCGGGTTTTCCCTGGTCGCATTGAAACTTGTCATGTTCAGCTTCAGGGACGGAGAAGTTCCTCGCGGTGGGGAAAGAATGATCGCCATCTCGCCCGAACTGCGCAGTTCCTGAGCTAGTCCTTCCACAAGCCAGAGCGGCAGTTCTGCCGAGCGCTCCAGTGAGCCCGAATTCGCGGCTTCCTGCAGTAAGACCTGAACGATTGCGGTGGTATAACGCTCCCGCTCGATGAAATCAGGAAGCTCCAATCCATAGCTCCAGCCGTTCTTAAACAGGTCCGACGTGAGGCCAAGCGGCTCTCCGGGGTCCGTTGCAGGATAAAGTGAAACGTAAATTTTATCATGCCATTCCAGCGGCGACGCAAACTCTCGCACCAGGAATTGTTTGATGCGTTCGCACGAAACAGCAACCAGCGTGGGTTCGAGTTCAACCAGGTTGGGATTGGCTACCAAATGAGCGGGAGGAGGATGAAAGGCGTCCCGCGAGGAGTGCGAGCGAATTACAAACTGCCCGGAAACGCTTCGAATCACCCCGGATTGATTGCGCGGCGGCTGGGCGGAAGCGGAGATTAATGCGACGGCCCAAACGAAGAGCAGCAACCCTCGACCGCGAGCCCGAGGGTTTATAAGTCGACAAGCGCTGCTCACTTCAACGACTCAATCCTTCCCAGACGCCGGCTTGGACGGCTTGCTTTCCGATTTCGTAGTCGCCGGTTTGGACTCGCTCTTGGTGGTTTTACTGTCAGCCGCCGGAGCCGCAGGTGCGGTGTCTTTTTTCGCCGCTTCCTTATACTTTTCGCTGCGATAATCGGTGATGTAAAACCCGCTGCCTTTAAAGAGTAGTCCCGCCCCACCGGAGATGGCGCGCTTTACCTTGCCCTTGCCCCAACGCTTTTGCGAGCACAGGTCCTCAGGGCAAATTTCCAGTGACTTAGCGGAAATGGACTGAATTTTTTCAAATTGGTGTCCGCACTTTTCGCAGACATATTCGTACGTTGGCATAAATTTATTCTAATAATAAGGTCAAGGGTGAGCGCAAGCTCCGTCAACCACCAATGCAACTCATAGAGCGAGAAGCAGGGACAAAATCAGCCTCTCCTATTCGGTGCCGGGCCTCCTTTTGCCATACTACCTTTTTGAGCCACTCGATGATTTCGTAATCCTGGGCCCCATCGCGAAGCAGTGAACGCAAATCGTGCTCCGAAACGCTGAACAGGCAGGTTCGCAATTTGCCATCAGCCGTCAGCCGCAGGCGATTGCAATGCCCGCAAAAAGGCTCGCTGACCGGAGCGATAATGCCGATTTCACCGCGGCCATCGGGAAACGACCACCGGCGCGAGGTGGACGAGGCATTCTCAGAAGGAAGCGGGCGTAGCCCAAAAGCAGATTGCAGTCGCTGCAGCACCTCGACTGCCGGGACTACCATCTCCTTTAACCAGGCCCGCGCCGAATCCAAAGGCATGAATTCGATAAATCGAAACGTCAGATTTTCGTCGTGGGCGAATTGCGCCAGCTTTTCGAGTTCATGATCGTTGATGCCCCGGATTACCACGGCGTTCACTTTCACTGGAGAAAATCCGAGTTCCTGGGCGAGTCTAATAGACTTGAGCACGTCAGCGAGCGCATCGCGACCCGTCATTTTTTTGAAAGTTGCCGGATCCAATGAATCCATACTGAAGCTGACCCGACGAAGCCCCGCTTCTTTCAGCAACCTTGCCTTTTGAGCAAAAAGAAAACCGTTCGTGGTCATTGCCAGATCCGTAATCGCCGGCACCTCCGCAATCCCTTTCACCAGAATTTCCACACCATTGCGGAGCAGCGGTTCGCCCCCCGTAAGCCTGATTTTCTGTATTCCCAGACCCGCCACGATACGGACGACTCTTTCAATTTCCTCGAAAGTCAGCAGGTGCGATTTAGGCACCCATTGTTGGACGATCGGAGTCGAATTGGGCATCGCCGCCCAACGGCCACGATAAAAATTATGCGCTGCTTCGGTCTCCGGCAGGCAGTACAGGCAACGAAAATTACACCGGTCCGTAAGGCTCACCCGCAAGTCGCGCAGAATACGACCATGCGAATCGATGAGCACATCGGAGTTTTTCACTTTGCCGGTGATGTGTTTGAAGCGCCCGGAGCATTTGTCGCGGGCGGGATGACTCGGACACTGCCATCTGACCTGACTTCGACATTCAGATCGTATTTGGGCCGTGGCGGAGTAGCCCGAGCCTGCGTTGTGGGGGCGCCCACGCCTTGCATCAGTTTTTGTGCACCCTTTTGGTCCGAATTCGCGAATAGGCCCTGACGTATCCATTCAATTCGCCGAGCTATTGAAAGGTCTTCCTTCAGCTTGGCAACCTGAGCGCGGAGGACGGTAAGATCATTAAATTGACGCTCCAACTCGGTCTTTTCGGTCATCAACCTTTTTAGTTCTTTCTCCAGAAACGCTTTATCCCCTTCCGAAGCGGCCAGTTTTTTCTCAGTCGCAGAGATTTGAGTTGTCAGATTCGTGAGTTCGGAGCTGAGGTCCAGCGCTCGTTTATCGAGCACCTGATTCTGGTTTTCCAGTTCAGCAATTTTGGACTCCTCGACTCGAACTTTTTCCTGACTTTCCTTGAGCATTTGGTCGGTAAGAGCCAGATTCGATGCGACAGCAGTGTAATTGTTGGTCAACGCCACAACCACCTTCTCAAAGGATTGCTTTTGCGTGTCCATATCCTTTTCAAGTGAAGCCGCGACATTCTGTTGTTCCTTCAACTTGGAATTCACATCCACGACGGTATTGGACAGGCTCAGGATGGTTTCCGTATCCGCTGCTTTCGTGCGGTTAGCTTCATGTTTAATGCTAATTAAGGCGACACCGAGCCCCAGCGCCAGCAGGACCAACAGCACAACCCCGATTCGGTTTTTCATAACATGCCATAATGCCGGGTGATACCATCGTTTGCAAGGCGAGACAGCCAGGAGCCGGCACGAAGCCCATGAGTCCGACGCATGCCTTCTTGAATAAAAGCTTATCTCTTCTAGATTAAGTGCGATGAAGTTACCGACCGAAGTGCCGGTGATGACGCTGCCGAATGCAACACTGTTTCCGCAGGCGTTGCTCCCGCTCTACATATTCGAGCCGCGCTACCGGCAAATGCTGGCGGACGCTCTCCACTCAAATCGAATGTTCCTCGTAGCCATGCAGCGGCCGGGGAGCACGCGGGAGTCGCCTTCACCAGTCGCCGGATTAGGCCTTATCCGGGTTTCAGTCGGGCACCGGGATGGAACTTCGCACCTCATTTTGCAGGGACTGGCGCGCGTGCAGTTGGCGGAGGCCGTGCGCTATAAGCCGTATCGCGTGCAGCGGATCCGCGCCCTGGCGACGCCACCGTGCGATAATGTGAAGGTTGATGCACTCGTCGCCAAGGTTCGCGAACTGTTACAGGAGAGAATTGAACTGGGTCTGCCTTTTCCATTCCCGGTCATGTCCCCGGACAAAGCCGAGATGACTCCAGCTCCCCCGTCATTTTCGCCCAAGGAAATTTTGAGCTATCTGGATTCAATCAGCGATCCCGAGCAAGCGGCTGATCTGGTATCCTGTGCAGTGCTTCCCGGTGCGGCAGAGCGCCAGGCCATATTGGAAACGGTGGACGTGGAGGCTCGGCTGCGGCGCTTAATCCATTTTCTATTGGCAGAAATCAAAGCAAAACGCAAAGGAGGCGGCGGATGAATATCGGCGAAGAACCGGCAGAGGACATGGGAGACATCACACCGGAGGAAATGACGGGAGCTCTTTTCACTCACATGGTGGTGCAGCAGTTCAACATGGCCATGATGTTCCTCGGCAAGGTGGCACACCCGGAGACCGGGCAAACGGTGAAGGACCTCGACGCAGCCAGGATGTTTATCGATATGCTTGAGATGATCGAGGTCAAGACCCGAGGGAATCTCACGAAACAAGAAGCCGAACTGCTTCGGGAAAGCTTAACGAACGCAAGATTGACATTTGTGGACGCGATGGAATCGGGCGCAGCCAATAAGCCGCTTGAAGCCAAAGCTGAGCCATCCCAAAAATCCTCTTCAAATCCCGTACCCGAAGCAACAAAACCAACCGAGGACAAGCCGTCCCCAGTTGCGCCACCCGCGCCTTCGGAAGAAGAGCAGAAAAAGAAATTTAGTAAAAAGTATTAAAAAGGGCGCCTGCTCGGCGCCCTTCGGGGAAATCAGAGAGAGAGAAGCCTATTTTTTCTTATCCGGCGCGACTATACCCGGGTGCCCAGGGGGTAAATCTGCGGCAGGCTCCTCTTTGGATTTCAGCCGGTCATCGAGGATTTCCACGCCGGCGTCTTTCTTGAGTTTCGCGAGCAACATCGGAGCCTGGCTTTGAATCTCCTGAGCCGTGAGATATTCTTTAACATTGGTTGAAACCTCAGACAGCGGAACTTTCCGAGCAGGAAGTTTCTCCTGCAGTTTGATAATATGATACCCGTAGGCGGTGTTCACAATATCGCTAATTTGATTGGTGTTTAGCGCAAAGGCGGCAGCTTTGAATTCCGGGACAAAAGGGTCCTCGCGTGAGAACGTATATTCCCCTTTGTTTTCCTTCACGCCGGGATCTTCCGAGTTTTCCAGGGCGAGCTTCGTGAAATCCTCTCCGGCTCTGGCGCGCTTGAGCAATTCTTCCATCTTTTTGCGTTTGGCTTTCTTCTGCTCTTCGCTCAGATCCTTCTTCATTGCAGGATCAGGGTTGTTGTCGTTTGGATCTTTAGTGGAAAGAATGATGTGGCACACGCGCACGCGCTCGGCCTGCTCAAATTTAGCCGGGTTATCATCGTAGAACTTCTTAATATCGGCGTCGGTGACATTGACTTTCATTTCCCGCTTCGCCACTACCTCTGCGGTTGCGGCATCAGTCCACTTGGAAAGCAATTGCTCGCGAGTGATCCCCTCGGCTTTAAGACGGCGATCCAGGCTTTCTTCCGATCCCAGTTGCACTTTGGCTTCATCGAATTTTTTCTGAGCTGTTTCTTTGGCCGTCGTGCGTTCGGCTTCACTGGCTTTCGCCACCAGCAACTGAATCTGAATGATTTGATCCAGGATTTGGCGCTCGAGCAGATTTACGTGCTGATCCGGAATCGACTGACCGCGCATGGCCGCTTGAGACTTTAGACGGATGACTTCTTCGTCTAATTGGCCCCGAGTTACCTCGACGCCCTTGCCTTTAGCCACGACCGAGTCTTCGAAAAGTTTGCTGATCCCTTTGCCTGCGGTTTTGGTGGCGGGAGCAGGGGCTGGAGCAGGTTTATCTGGAGTTGCGCTCCTGGCCGAAAGCCCGGCGAGAAGCAAAGTGACCAGAACGAATTTACCAGAACATTTCATAAGCAAACAATTATAATACCAGCATTCTATAATTTGACCACATGAACATTCGAAATGTCGGGATCCTTTTCTATCTCGGCGAGAACCTCCGGAGGAGGAACGCTATCCAAATTCAACACCGTGAGGGCATAACCTCCGACAGCATCCCGACTTAGACTCATGGTCGCGATGTTGATGGCATGGCGAGCCATCAGCCCACCAAGATAGCCCACAATACCCGGCCGATCCTTGTTCTTGAGCAGGAGCACGACCCCGGAAGGAACGATCTCGGTAGGCTGGCTGTAAACCCGAACAATTCGCGGATTATCCGGAGAGCCAAAAAAAGTGCCCCCAGCCGAAATCACCTTGTCGCCACCGCGAAACGCCTGCACATGCAACCATTCGTTAAAAGTAACCGGTTCGGTCGAACGCTTTTCTTCCACCGTAATGCCGAGCGTGGAGGCAATGCTCCGAACGTTTACGTTATTAAGCTCTTTAACGGAAGCTCGCGAAAGAAAGCCCACCAGGATCGCTCGCGAGATGGGATCGATGTTAGGCAACTCCTGAGCTTTACCACCGTAGGTGATGTGCAATCGATCCACTGGTGAGGGGGCGAGCTGGGCCAAAAATTTGCCAAGCTTTTCACCAAGTACCAGGTATGGCCGAACTTCCTCGTATGTCTTCGCATCCAGGTAAGGAAGGTTCACTGCGTTCCGAACCTCGCCCGTTAATAAGTACCCGGTAATCACCTCGGCTACTTCAATCCCACATTTCTCCTGCGCTTCATGCGTACTGGCACCAAGGTGTGGGGTCAGCGTGATATTCGCGTGCTTGCGGAATGGATGCTCCGCTGGCAAAGGCTCCTCCGCATAGACATCCAGCGCTGCAGCCCCGATTTTTCCTGAATTCAGGGCAGCGAGCAAATCGCTTTCAACAATGATCTCTCCCCGAGCGCAATTCACAATGCATACTTTGGGCTTCATGCGGGAAAAAGCGCTCGCATTGAGCATGCCTTTGGTTTGCTCCGTCACCGGCATGTGTACGGTAATAAAATCTGAATCGCGATACACGTGATCAAGGTCGACCGCGAGTTCCACACCAAGGCTGCGTGCACGAGCATCAGTTAGAAAAGGGTCATAGCCGATCACCTTCATGCCAAAGACCTGGGCGCGTTTTGCCACCTCACTCCCAATTCTGCCCATCCCGAGCACGCCCAAAGTCTTCCCGAACAGTTCCGTGCCTTGAAAAATCTTGCGATCCCACTTGCCCGCAGCCATGGAGCTATAGGCTTGTGGAACTTTCCGCGCGAGGCTGAGCAGCATGGTAAAGGTAAGCTCCGCAGTGGAAATTGTATTGCCTCCCGGGGTGTTCATCACCACGACACCCCTTTGAGTCGCCGCCTCCACGTCCACGTTATCCACGCCTACGCCTGCTCGGCCCACAACTTTTAGTTGGGTGGCGGCCTCAATCACTTTCCGAGTCACCTTGGTTTCTGAGCGAACCAGCATGGCAACGGCATCCTTGACTACAGGCAGAAGTTCAGCCTCAGGAAGCCGCTTCGGCAGGACGACGACTTCGAATTCCGGACGCTGCTGGAGCAAAGCAATGCCCTTCGCAGAAATCGGGTCACAAACCAAAATTTTCATAAAGGACGGCGAGTGTAGGGAAAGGGCAGGTTCAGGTCAAACGCGGCGCAGTGCATGCCTAACCCACGCTGCCCAGTCGTCGGAAAGCTCTCGCTAAGAGCCCTTCACCGCCGTCGGTTCGTTGACACTCACATGTTAGGCTGTTAATTTGCGCCTCTTTCGAGCCTTTCAATGGACTACAAAAACACGCTCAATTTACCGCAAACTGACTTCTCCATGAAAGCTGACCTGGTCAATCGGGAACCAGAACGGCTGAAAAAGTGGACGCAGGAAGAGCTTTATCGAACAATTCAGAAGCAACGCGCCTCACAGGAAAAATTTGTCCTGCACGATGGCCCACCCTTTGCCAATGGCGATGTTCACATCGGCACTGCCCTGAACAAAGTGCTGAAGGATATCATCATTCGGTATAAGAGTTTGCGCGGCTTCCACGCGCCATATATCCCCGGTTGGGATTGCCACGGTTTGCCGATCGAGTTCAAAGTTACTCAGGATATGCGAAAGGCAGGAGATACTGCTTCGGATGCTGCCACCATTCGCAAGGCCTGCGACGCGTATGCACGCAAGTACATCGATATCCAACGCGAGCAATTCAAACGCCTCGGTATTCTTGGTCAGTGGGACGACCCCTACCTGACCCTGAACAAAGAATATGAAGCCGCAGAGCTCAGGATGCTGGCGGATATCCTTGATCGCGGCTTCGTGTATCGCGGCAAGCGACCCGTTTTCTGGAGTATCCCCTGTCGCACGGCCCTGGACCAATCTGAGGTCGAATACAAGGACCACGTCAGCCAAAGCATCTATGTGAAGTTTCCATTGGTAGGTCATCCCGGCACGTCTGTAGTTATTTGGACGACCACCCCGTGGACTTTGCCAGCAAACCTTGCAGTGGCTTACAATTCCACCTTCAGCTATTCGTTAGTCCGAGTTGATCAGGAGGAGTTTATCGTCTCATCCCTGCTTGTTTCGACCGTTGCGCAAAAATGTGGCTGGGGAACATACGAAATCGTCCGCAGCCTGGATGGCGCCCACCTCAGCCAACTCGAGTACCAGCATCCTTTTATTAATCGCAAAGGCAAATTGTACGCCGGCGATTCATTCGTCGAAAACTCGACCGGCACAGGTTTTGTCCACATCGCACCCGGACACGGTTTGGACGACTATCGCTTAGGTGTGCGGCATGGATTACCCGTATTCTCACCGGTGGATGACGATGGCCGCTTCGCGCACACGAACGATTTGCCACTCGAGCAGCAAATGCCCGCTGAAATGCTCGGCAAATCCACGCTCGAGAAGCACGGAAAAAGCGAAGCCAACGAAGCGGTTTTGCACGAGTTGCGTTTGAAAAAGGCCCTGCTGCATCAGGAAAACTATCACCACAGCTATCCGCATTGCTGGCGGAGCAAGACCCCGGCGATTTATCGGGCAATGGACCAATGGTTCATTGAAATTGACCACGAAAACTTTCGTGACCGCGCCATCGAGGAGATAAACCGAGTCAATTGGGTGCCGGATTGGGGCAAGAATCGTATCGAAGCGGCCGTAAAGAGCCGGCCGGACTGGTGTATCTCGCGACAACGCACCTGGGGAGTTCCAATCCCCGCGTTTTATGACGCACAGGGCAATCCCATCCTGGATTCACGGATTGTACGTAAAGCAGCGGATTTGATCGAGAAGACCGGTTCCAACGTGTGGTTCGAAAAAAACGCACCTGAACTTTGGACATTATTAAAGCCCGCCGATTGGAAGGGCGCGGATGCGGCCTCGAAATCAAGTGACACACTGGATGTTTGGATTGATTCGGGCTCCTCCTCACGAGCAGTCATTTCGCAGCGCCCTGAGCTCCGCGGAAAGGATAAGCCGTTTCAATGTGATATGTATCTGGAAGGCAGTGACCAGCATCGGGGTTGGTTCCAATCGTCCTTGTTGCTTTCGCTTGCCGGAAATGGCGCAGCTCCTTTTCGCTCGGTTCTTACCCATGGGTTCATGGTCGATGCCGACCGTGAGAAAATTTCCAAAAGCGGCCAGGGGACTTACGAAAAGCCTCAGACCTCCGAAGCCTACATTAAAAAATGGGGAGCGGACATCGTGCGGCTTTGGGTCGGTTCCCAGGATTTTCGTAATGATATCACCGTGAGCGAGGAACGGATTGCTAAAGTAGCCGAGACGTATCGGGTATTGCGCAATGCTATCCGGTACCAGCTCTCCAATTTATACGACTTTGACCCAGCAAGCATGGCGGTAACCGACGCGGAACTTACTGGGCTCGACCGATGGGTGCTGGCGGAGTTTTCACGACAGGAACATGAAATCGAAAAAGCCTACAACGCCTTTGAATTTCATGTCGTTTACCAAAAGGTAAGCCAATTCGTCGCTGTAGAATTATCTGCGATTTACCACGATGTCGTTAAGGATCGTCTTTATACGGACCCAGCCAATTCCAAACGCCGTCGTTCCACTCAAACTGCCTTGCACCGAATGGTTACCAGCCTAACCAAGGTCCTCAGTCCGATCCTGGTATTTACCGCAGACGAAGCCTGGCAGTTTGTGGGGAGTAGCGAAGGAAAGTCCGTTCACCTTGCCCAATGGCACCCGAGTGCTTTTGAGCGTTCACCGGCCGAACAGGATACCTGGAAAAACCTTTTTGCATTGCGAGAACTGGCGATGCCTGAGCTGGAAAAAGCCCGGCAGGCCAAAACAATCGGCAAGGCGCTTGAAGCCAAACTGACACTCGTTGGGTCAGCCCCAAGCCTAATCTTAGAACCTGCTCAACAGGAAGCATTGCGGGAGCTCCTGAACGTTTCCCAACTCGAGGTATTGCCCGATTCAAGTCCGAGCGTCACTGCCACGGTCAGCAAAGCCGAGGGCCAAAAATGTGAACGCTGCTGGCATTGGGAAACCGATGTTGGCTCGACCGCCGAGCATCGCACTCTGTGCGGCCGTTGCGTCAACGCCGTTCAGGAAAGCGCCGGCTCCGTCGCCCGCACCTAAACAACATGGAAAATCAGGCAAGCTCCCCAGCCTGCGAGTAGAATCCCGGTGGCTTTTCCCACAAGGGGACCCTTGGGAAGAATTTTTTCAAGCAGTACAAACGCTGCGATGATTGCCACCCACCACATGTTCATGACACCTGCGACGAACAATAGCGCCATTAGAAACCAACAACAGCCCGTGCAGTAAAGCCCGTGGCGCAGCCCCATCCGCCACGCCCCTGCTGCCCCCTCCCGCCAATCCATCATTAGGAAATTCAACGGCGAACGACAGTGGCGCAGGCATGCTTGTTTGTAAGGGGTCCATTGAAAAATCCCAGCCGCCAGGAGCAAGAGCCCGGCGAGCAAGGAACTCGTGCTGACCATCCCGGGCGATAGCAATGCCGAGCCATGCAGAGCCCATTGCACGAGCGCGGCTGCCAGGCTGAACCCAGTCCAAATCACCACATATCCGAGAACAAATAAACCGGCGGGAACAAATGGGCGCTCCTGTTCGCGTCGCTTACGATTGACCAGAGCGAACGTCAGAATCATGGGAGCAGCGCTGGGCAGCATCATCGCCACCATCATCTCGCTCCACATCAGAAACAGCGGAATGATGCTGCCGATGGACCACGCGCTCACGTCCGGTCCGGACATCTTCATTCCCGCGCAATGACATACGCCACTCACCGTCATGGCGTTGGCCTCATGCACCATGTAACCCCACGCCATGAGCGTCACTGCCGACAAAGCACCGAGAACAATGAGTCGATCTCGTTTAAGCAGGGTTTCGAGAACAGGCGGATTCATCGAAAGCACTTCTTCTGCGTTGCCTTAGTTAGAATACCGAACTTGCGTCACGAATCCCGCCTTCTTCGGCCACGAAAAATTTAGCTCACCCGCCGATACGCGCATCTCGTCCGCCGACACACAGTCTGCTTTTTGGAAAATAAATCCTGTGGCATGGTCGACCCGAACGGTCTCTGGTTCCCCGGTAACCGGGTTTAGAATCGGCCCCATGGATGCCGTTAGTTCCTGACCGACTCGAACACTGCTTTTCGAACCATTGAATTGAAATTGAAACGGAACGAAACGCGGCTCCATCAGCTTGGAAAACGTCGTTGCCAGAATTTCAAACGGCAATCCACCAGCTTGTCCGCTGCCAATAGTGATCAGCGCATCGCGTTGTTGCTGATTGGCCTTCTCGTCAATGAACAGGCACACTGTCCCGTTCCCTTCGTGAATGGCTTTAGGCCAATGCGCCGCGAAACCTAAACCCAGACCATTCAGCGACACGTCGCCAAAACGTCCCTGACTGATTCGCCACGCCCCCATGCCCTGGCAGTACCCGAGCGTCGGTGGCGCGCTGAATTCACAAGGACAACCATAGTCACAATTGCATGCCTGGAGATAATCGGCCTCGATGTTCCATTTAGTTTTTTCACTCACAAGTATCCTTTATTTTTGCCCAATCGGGTTCGGTTTCAGAAAACTTTAGCAATCGTTTATCGGGGAGCAATGGTATTTTCGGCCCAGTCCCATTCTCATCTTGCTGGCGCGGGATCTTTGCTGATACAACCACGGACGCAAAGCAATGACTTCTGGCGCCTCCTCTTCCGAGCCCATCCGTCACGAAAAAAGCTCTTCTGCCCGCAGTCCGTGGTTTTGGGTGCCGAGCCTCTATTTTTCCCAAGGTATCCCCTACGTCATTGTCATGACGATGTCGGTAGTCATGTATAAACGCCTGGGCATCTCCAACACGGACATCGCGCTTTATACCAGTTGGCTTTACCTGCCATGGGTAATCAAACCCTTGTGGAGTCCATTCGTCGATATTACCCGCACAAAACGATTCTGGGTGGTTTCCATGCAATTCCTGGTTTCATTGGGCCTTGCCTCAGTCGCCTATTTTATCCGTGGCTCCGCCTTTTTTAGGTCCTCATTATTTCTTTTCTGGATTATGGCCTTCGCTTCCGCAACCCACGACATTGCGGCCGATGGCTTTTACATGTTGAGCATTTCCGCGCATGAACAAGCCTGGTGGGTTGGTATGCGAAGCACCTTTTATCGCGCTGCCATGATTGTCGGCAGCGGACTGCTCGTCGTCCTCGCTGGTGTGTTGGAAAATAAAAATGGTCTGGCCCCAGTTCCGGTGAACGTATCTGCCACGGCCGACGCTGCGCATGTCCCGACCATGGTCGAGCCACCAACTGCGACCACTATTGCCGAACCAGGTCCGATGCGCATAATCGCCCAACCAACCTCCTTGCAGATCCCCCTTGGCACAGGCTCAACCAGTGAGGCAGGGTCCATCGGCGCGCAGGTCAAATCGTGGAACCGTTCTCATGGTTTCCTTCAGGAAACGCTCGTAAACCGCCCAAAACGCAACGACTCTGCGATGGTATCCCGTGATAAATCGCCATTCACCAAGTATTTTGGTCGCCCGCTCGCGCAATCATGGTCGAGCCTGATTTCAGAACCATTAAGCGCTTTCCTAACGCAGCATTTCCCGAAGGAAAGGTTTAGAACGGCTCCAGTCGCTGGCAATGTCGGTTCGTTTTACCTTAACCTTTCCAAACCGCCTGCCGATGGCAAAAGTGTCACTGTCAGCATTGACCGCCAAAAGCACGGTATCGAACATTTTGGGTTGGCCAGAGGCGATAAAGGTTTCCGATTGCTTGAAGGCGAGCGCCTGGTTTTCACGCCTACTAATTGGAATCAGCCCGCCATTGTGCTTATTCAACTGGACCCTAAACTCAAAGAAAGCGCTCAGATCAGCTTCATCGCGAGCTCAGGCAACATTCCCGTCGCTTGGTCAATCACGCTGTTCACCGTGGCAGTTATCTTCCTTGGTTTTAGTTGCTGGCATTTTGTGATGCTGCCGCGCCCTCCTGCCGATGGTCCGGTCTTGACTCACAAAAGTTTGCTTCGCGAATTCTTTTCGACCCTTGGTTCTTTCTTTCGTAAGCCGGGCATTCTTCTCGCCCTGGCGTTCATCCTTCTTTATCGCTTTGATGAAGCCCACTTGGTCAAAGTAATCTCGCCTTTCCTCCTCGATGCACGTGAAGCGGGCGGACTCGGCTTAACCACCAGCCAGGTGGGGCTTGCTTATGGCACCTTCGGTATTCTCGCGCTGACGTGTGGTGGCTTGCTCGGCGGCTTTACGGCCGCAAAGCACGGCCTAAAACGCATGCTCCCTTTCATGATATGCTCCATGTATCTCCCTAAAATCGTCTTCGTGCTACTGTCGCGCGTGCAACCCGAAAACTTTTTAGTTCTCTGTGGAGCCGTCGCCATCGAGCAATTCGGCTATGGTTTCGGATTCACCGCATTCATGCTCTACATGCTCTACTTTGCCGACGGCCCTCACAAGACCGCTCACTATGCCATCTGCACCGGGTTCATGGCACTTGGAATGATGCTCCCAGGAATGTGGAGTGGCTGGCTCGCCGACCTCATTGGCTACAAACATTTTTTTGTCTGGGTCGTTTGCTCGGCAATCCCGGCTTTATTCTGGCCATGTTGCTAAGGATCGATCCCGCGTTCGGCAAAAAGAAAATTGCTTAGTCACCCCCAGCCAATCGAGGGAGGCTACTTCCGGACAAATAACGCGAGCGACGCCGTGTAGCCGTGCAGAAAGTTTTTTTCGCCCACTGGTCCAATCTCACCATTGCAGAAAAATCCGGTCAATGCCAGAGGGCCAAGCTGTTGCTGTACCATTTGCGCATCGTGATCGGGGCTGCCAAACATGTTTTTGCCTCGCCCATTGCAGCAACAGAGACATGCCCCCAGGATCCCTTTGTCTTCAAGTTGGTTCTTCACGCGCGTCAAAAGCGCATTCATGTCTTCGGTAGCGGCGGCCGCCGAACGCCTTTGAAACTGAACCGTTTGTCCCTGTCGCGGCAATGCTCCTACCGCAATACTGCCGGACTTCGGATCAGCTCCCAAAAGATTGCGGATCAAAAAGTCCCCTCGCTGAAAATCCTCAAGGTATTCATTCACGACGAGCCCAATAAACAAATTCCCCCGCGCTTTGAGTTGGTCTTCGGCTGAAAGTTTCCCAAAAGTTTCGGCGAGGACCTCGTAAGCCGGCCGGTTCCCGATCTGATGGATGATATTCTCCTCTACTTTGGTTAGCGTCCACGTTTCGCCAATCGGCGTGCAGCCCTGCGAAGTAACGCCGGCCAAAGCCACTCCGCCACCGACGGAAAGTGCGACGCCGCCCTCTTCATACACCTCCCCGTTCAGATATAGCTGCGTCGATTGGTCGCCGCGGCTGGCCAGGCCGCCCATTACCGGCAAAGGCGCGTATGCCTCATTCCAGGTCCGCAGCCAGGATTCGCTATCCAAATGAAATGGGTCTGCAAATACCAGCCACCCGTTAGTCGCATCTGCTTCGATTCCAGTTTCGAGCTTCCAATAACCCGGCCCATTCGCCTCCTCCACTTGTGCCTGGTTGAAATACACCGCTTTAAGCTCCGCCCCCGGTAAATAATAAAGCCCCAGCGTTAAACCTGGATTTTCTTCGAGTTCCCGTTCATTGGCGATCAGCCCCTGGCTCGAACAGCCCACCAGCAAAGGTATTCGGGCATGCACCCGCAAAATCTCCAGCACCTGTTTTGCATGGGCAAAAAATTTGGGCGACATGAACACCAGTCCCAGCGAGACCTGGGAAGCACGCAAACTCTTGCGCAGATTTTCCGCCCATTGTTGTAAGCCGCCTTCGTCGAAATCTCCCGACCAATGGCCGGCTATGGAAAACTCATTACTCACGTGGCAAACTTACCGAGCACATATTTAATTGCAAAGCCGAAGCCGCTCGCTTGCTCAATTTTCATTCTGCTTCCGGCGCGCGCTCCACAGCTCCTCTGCGTTGCAGGAACCGCGCCACCAGCCAGCATCCAATTGCCCATAATAATCCCACCGTCCAACCCCCCAGCACGTCCGTCGGATAATGCACGCCAAGGTAAACACGGCTGACCCCGACCAGCATCGAAAAGACCAGTGCCACACAAATTATATATATCTTAAAGCGCATGGGCTTAACCAACCGCGCCAAAAGCGCTCCCAATGTAAGATAGATAGCCGCCGAGAGCAGCGAATGGCCGCTGGGGAAACTCCCGCTATCCACCCGTACCAAGTGCGGCACCAACTCCGGCCGGGGCCGAGCGAACCATCGCTTTAACAGCCATCCCAATGCTCCCGCGCCCACGCCTGCTCCCAGTAACAACCAAAACGCATGGTACTGACGGCGCAACACCACAAAACCCGCTACCGCAAGCATCACCAGCGCCAAAACGACCGGACTCCCCAGCGACGTTACATCCCTTACGGCTCCTTCCAGCCAAATCGGACCCACCGGTTGGCCGGGATCTTCCACAGTCCGAAACGCTCGAATGACTCGTTCATCAAATTGCCGGGTTTCTCCTCCTTCCACTTCGTTTGCCAGGATAAAAAAAGCCCAGACACCCACCACTCCAGCCAAGGTCAGCAGGAGCACCACTAAATCCTGGTTACGCATCCAACCATAACTTTTCGTTAACCAGTTGGAACTGGGCTTGTTCATATGCGAATCTTGTCGCGACCGCTACTCTCTGTCCAGCCGCCGAATCTCACTCCGCACCCAATTCATGAATGGTGTTGTGAATTACCCGCCTCACCTCACTTCCATCAGCCCCGCGAAATTCACACCGAATTTCCATTCCCCAGGTGGCTTGCAGCTCCGGAACCTCCAAGCGCACCGTTTTCCCATCCTTCGCCAGCGTCGCCCGGACCACCTTTAACGGATGTTCATTTAGATGCGGTGACCCGTAATCTGCACTCCTTCTCAATCCCCAAATCTTCACCGCAAAATTGGTGGCCTGAATCGACTCTGGTTGTAGCACATCGCTAAACTCCAAGTACATCAAACCGCGGGCTGCGTGCAGTCGCACTGGCAAATAGCAGGACTTCTGATTGTAATGGACCCGGTAAAGTCCTCCATCCTGCTGCTGATTCGATGCCCAGCCGACCAGTCCGCAAACATACAAATCACCAGTCCACGGATGGAAACGCCCTCTCATTATCCCTGTCCCGAAGTCCGGCAGGGGCAGTTGCACCACACCACCCTGCAGCTGCCCATTTACTTTTTCATAGGGCACCAGGAAAATCCGGCCCATCCCATAAGAAAGGTTCAACAGCATCCCTCCGAGCCGTTCCCAATTACCTGCGGGTATCCGCACGATCTCGCCCGGCGAACGATCCATGTCATTCGTGATCCAGACTAAAGGCTGCTCCATTTGCGAATCGTCACTGCTCTCGGGATGTGTATAAGCGTACATGTTTCCGTAAAAACGTCCTGGTCGTACCCAATTGATTCGATTCTTCGGCGTCCAATGGCCTTCCTGGTCGGTGGCAAAAAACGTCCCATCTTCCTCGACCCACAATCCGTTTATCGCGCGAAACCCGCTCGCCAGAATTTCGGTTTTCAATCCATCGCGGCTTACCTTCAGCAAGGTTCCATGCTGCGGCACGAGGGCTGGCAGCGCATGGCGTGCACATTTGGCATAGTAAAAATTACCGGCAGCATCCGTCTGCAATCCCGCAGCGAATTCATGGAAATGTTCGGTAACCTGGTGGTCACTGTTGAAGTTCTCGTAAAAATCACTCTCGCCATCACCGTTCAAATCCCGCAATCGCACGATTTGGTCGCGGCAGGAAACGTATATCTGCTCGTCGTCAATCTTTAATCCGAGCGGCTGGAACAGTCCCGTTGCGATTCGCTTCCAAGTAAGCACCTTCGATTCTCCTGCCAAACCGCTAACTTCCCACACATCTCCATTCCAGGTGCAAACCGCGGCTCGCGTTCCATCTTTGAAGAAATCCAGCCCACTCAGCCGCATCCACGCATGGTAAGGGTTAATCTCTTCCGGTGGTCCCGCCAACTGTTCCACGGTAAATGGGCCGGCATTGGTAGTTGGTGAACGGGTCGTCACGATCTCCACCGGCCAGCGCCTCGGTCCTGCTTGCGTAAGCGGCACCAGTACCTCAGGGCTGCCTGCCGTTTGCGCTAATATCTCCTGTCGTTCGGGGCTGAAGGTATCTCCCTCATGGCCGAGCAACACTTGCAAATCGATCGGCGTACTTGCCGCTGGAATTCGAAGTATCCAAAATCCGTCCGATGGCACGACCCTGGCCTCAGATTTCGCTGTCAACATTGCTGGAGCACTCGTGGGGCAGAGCCGCAGAACCACTTCCCGGCTCGACTTGCCGATATGGAACGTTCGATTGAAAACATTCTGGCTTGGGTCCCATCCTGGGGATTCCAGAATTTCCGTTTCGCCCACCGTGTAGGATATGACAACCCGGTTTGTTCCCAAATACGTACCCCGGTAATGTGCCCAGGCCCGCGGCAACGGCCCATAAGGTTTGCCATCGAGCCCGCGTAATCTTGGGTCTTCAAACCCTCCACTCGCTGGGTCTGCACATCCCGGACCCACGGGATTGCTGAACGCCTTGTCCCCCACGATGCTGGCAAAAACCTGGTGCGCTCCGTCAAAGGCGATCCCTTTCCAATCAATAAACCCATTCCCGGTCCACGCTGCGGCCACCCGCATCGTGTCATGGTCATACACCATCCAGGCGTGTCCCTTTGAAATTCCTCCTGGCCCAGGGTCCAATCGAATGGCAATGCCCTTATAGGCGATGTTGTTGCTCGCGATTCCCAGTGTCCAAAACATCACCGGGCCGAAATCCATCCGCAAATACTTCGGTCCGTTTTCGAACTCCACCATGGCAGCGGTCTTTTCAAACTTTCCGCCCGGTTTCGGCAATCCGGCGAGGTATTCTCTTGTCACCGCATAATAGGCCTCTGGATTATTCGGCTTTACCAGCGCATCGCGGACGTAATGAATTACGTCATACTTCTGCTGTGGTGATAAGAATGGCCACGCGGGCATTTGCCCGAGACCCAGCGTCAAAGTCTTGTATATGCTGAACGGATCATTCCCGTTCTTAAAAGGCTCCCGCCAAAATGCTCTCGAAGTCGGAAGTGAGCCTGGTTGCTGCGGTGTTCCGTGGCAGGCAATACAAATGCCCAGGTATAGCTTCTCCCCTCGCGCAAAACTCTCCCCATTCCAGCCTCCGATCAAATCGGCATGCGGGACATTCTGCTCCAAACCATTCCCCGGAAATTCAACTTCGGCGCCCCGTCCGCTCACCGCACCAAGCAGACACCAAAGCACGACCGTCATTCCAAGCCGTAAGCGACCTCGCCTCCGGCTCTCCGATGGGGGTGAATTGATGTCAGTGGCAGTATCCAAGGTGCGCCGGTACGAGTTGAAGTTTTACTGCCGCACAACCTAATTAACTGGACCTCCAAAACGAAGCGGTTTTTGCAAGCAGAGGTATGCTTGGCGAACACCGAGGACCTGCTCCCAGAATTCGACTCGACTGGCTTAAGCGCCTCGGTCCGATACTACGAACGTATTGAACCCTTTGAATTGTTGCAGCACCACAATCTGCACATTCTTTAATCTGAGCTTTTGGGCGGACTCCAGAGCAGCCGATCCCGTATGAAAATTGTATGCCGTGCCTTCACTCGAAGTCCAAAAACCGTTGCTCGCAAAGTATCGTCCGGTGGGCGTTTCCTGAAGGTACACGCGCGTCGGAGAACGAGTGAACACTTCCGTATTTCCGGTTTTGGTGCGCTCAGGAGCTGACATGTCTTCAGGTTAGGACCTTTGGTGAGGCGTCAGCAATGCGCCTGAAAACGGATTCGAGTCGGAGAAATAACGGACTGCCCGCCCGGGGATTCGGCCCCGGGTCGGGTCCCATCCCAAACTGTGTTCGCGTTTAGAACGGCAGTTTGTGCAGGTATTCTCCGGAGGTCACGCGCAGACAAACGGGTGCTTCCTCTACCGTGCTCAATTGATAGCTGTCTGCAAACGAAGTGCCGCCTGAAGGGCAGCTCACCTGGTTTCGCAGGTACCCTTTGATGTCCTCGGCTGTAACCGGCTGGCCCGCTTGTTTCCTCGCTTCCAGCGCCCAGGATTGGATTGCGCCGTCGATCTGGCGGAGGTTCCCAACGCAAGTAGTGCGCTGCGCTATCGCTCGGGATTTGAGGTAGTTGGGCACAGCTATTGAAGCCAGCAGTGCAATGATGGCCACCACGATCATGATTTCGATCAAGGTGAACCCCGCGTTGTGTGTATGCCTTTTTTCCATAGTTACCTTTTTTCCATGGCGGTGTGGACGCAGTTACCGGCGGGTTATTATAAGTACAAATTGTCCACGTATTGCCGTTAACCAACCGCCTGAAATCAAACATCCTCGACTGGAATTTGTTTCGGTTCGGCAAAAAGTTTCTTCCTGACTAATCCAGTTTCATTCCCTATTTTCCAGCCATGGAAAAACCAGACCAACTCCGCGAAATTTGGCGCATGCAAAAGTCTTTGAACGAGCGGATCGGCGTCCAAACCGAAGGCATGTCTCAGGAGGAAAAAACCAAGTGGGTCCTTAACTATTGCCGCGCCATGTCACAGGAAATCGCCGAGCTCATTGATAGCGTCCCCTGGAAGTGGTGGGCGAAGTATCAAAAGTTTGATGAACAAAATGCCCGCGTGGAAGTCGTGGACCTCTTCCATTTTCTTATCAGCATCGCCCAGGTCCTCGGGATGAGTGCCGATGATGTATTCAACGCCTACATCCAGAAAAACGAAGTGAATTTCAAACGCCAGGAAACCGGATATACCGTCAAAGATGAGCATGACTCAAAACACATTTAACAGAGCCTGATTTCCGGTGTCCGGCTTATGCCGACTCATGCGCTAAGCATTTTCCCGGTCACCACGCCTGACCAGCTTGTCACGATTCGCGAACTCTTCCTCGAGTATTCCAACTCGATCGAAATTGATCTCTGCTTTCAGAACTTTCAGGAGGAACTCAATACGTTGCCCGGTCGCTATGCACATCCGGAGGGAAAGTTGTTTTTGGCCAGTCTCGGCGCAGATATCGTCGGTTGTGTCGGTGTTCGCAAACTGGAAGCTGGCCTTGCCGAGATGAAGCGTTTGTATATCCGGCCTGCGGCTCGTGGCCAAGGGATCGGCCGTTCGCTCGCCGCTGCCGCTATCGATTTCGCGCGCCGCAACAGCTATGCCCGCATGCGCCTGGATACCTTGCCGACCATGAGCCCCGCCATCTCTTTGTATCGTTCGCTTGGATTTCATGAAATCGCGCCGCCTCTCGACGCCGAACCCGGTATTCTCTATTTCGAGCTAAAACTGGTGTAGGTTCCTTGTCGAGCGCTTCGGATGTGATAATCTCAGCCAACGTGAACCAAAGTGTTGCAACTTCAGACCGGCGCTCCTCAGCCACGGTACCCGTCCGTTGGCGCCCGGAAGTGCAGCGTATTTTGATTACTCAGGACGCCATCGCGCGACGCATTCGCATCATGTCCCGTACAATCGAACGCGACTTCTCCAATCGTGAAATGGTAGTCGTCTCGCTCTTAAACGGCACTGTCATGTTCCTTGCCGATCTTATTCGCAATCTGTCGCTGCCGCTACGCCTGGATTTCATCGGAGTTTCCAGCTACGGCTCAGGAACGACTTCCGGCGAATTGGTTTTTACCAAAGAACTTCGCCTGGATGTCCGCGGTCGCGATGTCCTGCTGGTCGATGACATTCTCGATACTGGCCGCACCCTCACGCGCGTCCTGGGTAAACTAAGTCTGCTCAAACCGCGCCGTGTTAAAACCTGCGTCCTCCTCAATAAAGCCTCTCGCCGCACGGAGCCCATTGAAGCCGACTATGTCGGATTCGAAATTCCCGATTACTTTGTTGTCGGTTATGGACTGGATTATGCCGAGCGGTTTCGGAACTTGCCTTTCGTCGGCGTCCTGCACCCGCACGTTTACGAAAGTATTAGCACTCAGACCAGCCCGCCCGCCCAGGTAAAGCCGACCCGTGCCAAAATCAAAGTCGGGTTATGACCGTGAAAATTTCGTTTTATTCGTATTTTAAGGAACTCACGCGATGCGAAAGCACGATCGAGACTCTTCCTCAGGGTGCGACGATTAACCTGCTTTACGACCAACTGAAAAAGCGATTCCCCAAGCTTGCTTCGATGCAAAAGTCCACGCTCATCGCTGTCGGAGTCGAGTATCAACCCGGAGATTACGTCCTCTCAGAAGGGGATGAAGTCGCCCTCTTTCCCCCGGTGCAAGGTGGGTAACCCCTCTTCAGTTTGCATGAAGCGACAACTCACCATTAGTCAGGACCCTATTGTTGAAGCATCGCTGCTCCAAAGCCGCACTATGTCTCAGGGGATGGGCGCGGCCGTGTATTTCCTCGGTGTCGTGCGCGAGAGCGAATCAGATTCTCCAATTGCCGCGCTGGAATACGAAACGTTCGAAAAAATGGCCGCTCATCAATTCAATCTGCTGTTCGATCAAATCGCGGAAAAATGGCCAATCGAATCCATTCGCCTTGTTCACCGCGTCGGCCTGGTGAAAGTGAACGAACCCTCCCTATGGGTTGAGATCATTGGCAAACATCGCGCGGAAGCATTTGCCGCCTGCCAATGGTTGATAGACGAGATGAAACGAGTCGTTCCCATCTGGAAAAGAGCCGTTCCTTCCGGGCAATAAATGGTGGGCGCTGAGGGATTCGAACCCCCGACCTACTCGGTGTAAACGAGACGCGCTACCACTGCGCCAAGCGCCCTGAACCATTTTACCTGCCAAAAACCAATGCAGCGTACTATGGAATAAAAACGCAGTGCGGCAAGCGCAAAGCGCATTCGGCTTTCTTAAACAGCAACCTTTGGAGCCTTTGCTTAGAAGCTGATCCCGGGTCCTTTAGTAGTCAGCCGAAAGTAGCAGATACCATCTATCACTTCGACATCCATGAACCAACGTTCTCGGGCAATATCGCCATCGACTGTGTGAAATTTAACTTTCGCTTCCGGATTAAGGGCAACCAGTTTTTTGAGTACATCGTCAATTGTCATGGCCACACTTTGGACCCCACCGCAAAGGTCTGCAATTGGGGTATCCGCGGGGCTGCCCTAATCGCACAGCGACCCACCAGAACCCGATTACGGCGGAGCCTTTCCGCAAGGCCGAGTCGAACATTTGCTTTGCCGCCGGCCGATCCATTCCTAAACTCCTCCCGGAATGAAGAACTCCAATAGCATCGGGCAATTGCTGCGTCCCGCCGCGATGAATCTGAATCTCAGCAGCGAAGATAAAGGGACCGTCCTGGGTGAATTGGTCAATCAAATCCCAGAGCTGGCCAAACAATCTGATGCCCGCACCACCTTGTTGCGTGCTTTGCACGATCGCGAGCAACTCCACAGCACCGGTATCGGCGATGGCGTCGCCTTGCCCCACGCTCGTAACGCCCTCGTAGGCCTGGTAGATCATCCCGTGATCGTTTTCGGCCGGCATACCAAAGGAATCCCCTATGGTGCTATCGACAGCGTGCCTGCCCAATTGTTTTTCCTCCTGATTGCGCCGACCGTAACCGAACACCTGGCAATTTTGGCCCGAATCAGCCGCATCCTGCGCGACCCGAAAGTGCGCCAGCAACTCCTCGCGGCGGATAAAGCTGACAAAGTTATCAGCATCATTAAAGCCGCAGAAGCGTCTTTTGGCTAAAACCCGCCGACTCGGTCCAATCCGTTAACCAATCGCGCCAGGAAATCCTTGCTGTCGCAATCCCTCAAACAGCACGAGGGCCACGCAATTTGCCAGGTTCAGCGATCGTGACTCAGCGTTAAACATGGGGATCCGCAACCATGCGTCGCGATTGTGTTCCAATAATTTTTTGGGCAATCCCGCGGTCTCTCGACCGAACACAAGGTAATCCGAGATTCCCAGGGTGACTTCGGAGTAAAGCTGAGGCCCGTTTGATTCGACAAACCAGAATCGCGCACCCATCGGTTGCCCCTGACGAAATGCTTCCCAATCAGCCCATCGGTGCCACTTAACCCATTTCCAATAATCCATTCCCGCCCGCTTGAGCTGGGCATCGTCCAGTTTAAAACCGAAAGGTTCGATCAGGTGAAGTTCTGTCCGGGTTGCCGCACACAACCGCGCTACGTTGCCGGTATTCGGCGGGATCTCGGGTTCAACCAGCACCACGTGCATACGCTCAATTCACCCGCTCTGCCAATGACGATGAATGCTCGGATACTTTTGCGGTTCCTTTGCGCCGTGGACCTGCGCCGGCTTTGCCATAGAAAACTTTCCAAAGCACCAGCCCATGCGCCGGCGCGGTCATGCCCGCCACGCGACGGTCACGGTGTCGCAACATTTCTTTCACTTGTGCCGCGCTAAATTTGTTCTGCCCCACCTGTACTAACGTGCCGACAATACCTCGGCACATTCTGTAAAGAAAACCATCTCCTTCAATGATGAATACCAACTGGTTTCCGGACTTGCGAATTTCGCATCGGCGAAGTTTGCGCACAGTGGTTTCCTGTCCGTAACCGGAATTGGCGGAGAAAGATTGGAAATCGTGCGAGCCAATGAAGGCAGCGGCCGCTGCGCGCATGGTCGCAATCTCCAGCCGCCGGGGCACATGCCACGCCGTATGCCGGAGCAAGGGATTCATTGCCGCATGATTCCAGACAAAATAGCGATACTGCTTCCCGATCGCGTCAAAGCGTGCGTGAAATTCAGGCGGCACCCGTTTGACCTCCACCACGCGGATATCCGGCGGAAGCCAGGCGTTTAGGGCCAGGCCCAATTTGATGGCAGGCATTTTGAACTCGCTCTTCTTCACGTCGAAATGCGCCACCATGCCCAGCGCGTGCACACCCGTGTCGGTCCGGCTCGAACTGTGCAACCGCGGCGCTCCCGGGAACAATTTCGCCAGCGCACCCTCCACTAGTTCCTGAACGCCTTTCCCAATCTTCTGAATCTGCCATCCTTGATATGCCGTGCCGTCGTAAGCGATGGTCAGTTTGATTTTGAAGGAGGACATGCGGAGAAAACGCGCTTATTCATTGGCTGCCTGTTGAATCCAAATAACTTTGCAACAACAAGGCTGCGGCCGTTTTATCCACCTTCTCCTTTCGCTTGTCCCGCCGCACATTGCCCTGCAGCAGAAAGCGATTCGCCTGCGCCGAGGTGAGGCGCTCGTCCATGGTTTTGATTGGCACCGTCAGCGCGGACTTTAAGGCTGCCACGAACTCCTGGACTTTCAATGCTGCCGGTCCATAGCTCCCGTTCATATTTCGCGGCATGCCAATAACAATCAAATCCACCTCCTTCTCGCGCACGAGTTCCTTAAGCCGTGCCAGTAAATCCGCGAACGGTTCCGCGGCGATGTACTCCAGAGGTTGCGCGATGATTTTCAATTCATCACTTACCGCGATCCCCATCCGCTTCGTTCCGTGGTCAATCGCCATTACTCTCATAGCTTCCAGATTCTTGCTTCTCGGTCATCCAAGTGCTTGCCCGTCATAAAGTTTTCATCACTTTCGCTGCCGCCTGCACCGTTTTCTCGACATCCGTTTCGCTGTGCGCGGTCGATAAAAACCCAGCTTCAAACTGTGATGGCGCAAGGTATACCCCCGCCTCCAGCATTCCGTGAAAGAACTTTGCAAAGCGCGCCCGGTCACTTTTCATCGCATCCGCCAGATTATGCACCGGTTCATTAGTAAAGTAGCTGCAGAACATCGAGCCACATCGGTTGAACTGCACCGGAATTCCCGCTTCGGTGGCTGCCTTTCGCAAACCCGTTTCGAGGAGTGTTCCCAGCGACTCCAATCGGTTATACGCATCCCCTGTCCGCAAGGCTTCCAAAGCCGCAATCCCCGCCGTCATTGCCAACGGATTTCCACTTAACGTGCCTGCCTGATAAACAGGGCCGAGCGGGGCCAGGCAATCCATTATCTCCGCTCTTCCACCAAACGCTCCGACGGGTAGTCCTCCTCCAATTACTTTCCCGAAGCAACTAAGATCTGGCGTAATATTATATCGCTGTTGCGCACCGCCGGGAGCCAGTCGAAATCCGGTCATCACTTCGTCAAAAATCAGCAAGGCGCCACTCGTAGCGGTCTGTTCGCGCAAAAATTCCAGGTACCCCGCTCGAGGTAGATAAAGTCCCGCATTCCCGGGGACCGGCTCCACAATAATTCCGGCAATTTGTCCGGCGTTTGCCGCGAACGCCTGCTTTACCGCCTCAATATCATTATAGGGCAAAACAATCGTGTGCTGGGTAAATGCCGCAGGGACTCCAGCGCTGTCCGGATGTCCAAATGTCAGCGCCCCGGAACCCGCCTTCACCAAAAGCGAGTCCGCATGACCGTGGTAACATCCGTCGAATTTGATGATCTTATCCCGGTGCGTAAATCCCCGCGCCAGCCGAATGGCCGACATCGTCGCTTCCGTGCCCGAGTTGCACATGCGCACCTTCTTAACGCTCGGAACCAGCGAACAAATTAGTTTGGCCATCGTCACTTCATGCGGATTCGGAATGCCAAAGCTGGTCCCATTTTCCGCCGCCGCCTGCACCGCCTTGATAATAGCTGGGTGGGCATGGCCGAGAATAGCAGGACCCCAAGTGCCTACGTAATCGATATACTGATTTCCATCAACATCCCAAACGTAGGCACCTTTCGCCTTGTCGACAAAAAATGGCTGCCCCCAGACCCCTCGAAACGCCCGAACGGGTGAATTCACGCCGCCGGGAATATAATGGAGGGCTTCCCCAAACAACTTCTCGGAACGGGCTCGCAAAAGCATGACTGCAAATTACCTGCACGAATTGCGAACGCACGGAGAAATTAAGGTTTCCCGCAGAGAAGTTTCAAACCCATGGACAATCACCTCACCTGCCACCACTGTTAACCCAATGTTTAGATTCCTGGCGCCCTGCCTGATTCTGCTGCTTTTCGGTTGCTCCACGACCAGGAAGCGAAATCCAGACGAAGCACAAGGCCCAATCATCCCCGCCCCGTACGCGCGGGTATCCCAAACTGAATCCAATCTTCTGCAACTGGAAATCGCCGCCCGCATGTTTGTTCCTGCCAAGAAACATCGACCCGTGATTTGGCTTACCGGGGTTTCGCACCTGGGCGATCAGGAATATTATGATGCTTTGCACCAACACCTCGACAGGGTGGACCTAGTCCTGTTCGAAGGGATCGGCGATAGCCGGCGCGAGGACAAATCATCCCACTCAGGCGCTAAACCGGCGGCACAGAAACCAAACGACGATCCGCCGGAAGACCTTTCGCATTCTCTCCAATCGCGGATGGCCTCGGCGCTCGGACTCAAATTCCAGCTCGAAGCCATGGATTATGACCGAGCGAATTTCCAAAGCTGCGATCTGTCCGTCACAGAACTCCGGGACTTGTTCTCACAAAATGCCGATGCTTCTGAAAAACCTTCCGGTGGTCAGAATTTTGAGAACCTGCTGGATATTATGCAGGGCAATTCCTTTTGGAGTGGTGTCCTGCGCCTCGGGCTCGGGATGCTCGGCTCGAGCCCCATTTTCCAGGCGATGGCGAAAGTCACGCTCATCGAAACGCTCTACGAAATTCAGGGCGACCCCGGAAACATTCAGGGCCTGCCTGCTGATGTGCATGACCTCCTTACGGTACTAATCGAAAAGCGAAATCAAAAAGTGGTAGATGACATCCAGCAGCTCCCATCCAAACACTTAAAAACCGTGGCCGTGTTTTATGGCGCGGGCCACATGCCCGATCTGGAGAAACGCTTGCGTACCCAACTGCACTACCGACCCGCCCGTGACATCTGGTTCACCGCCATCTCCGTCGACCTCGCTCGGGCCGGCGTTTCTACCAACCAACTTCATTTCCTCCGCACGATGATCCACAAACAGCTGGAGGATGTGGGCAAATCGTTGCAAAAATAAACGGCTACCGAAAGCTCCTGCTCAAATGTGAAGTGCGGATAGACGCGGTTAGCTGCGGTTAGCGGGGGACCACTGCAATCACCGCGACGTCACTCCTGGTCGAGAGGAGACTTGAATCGTGAATTTTGGTGGAGTTATCGAACCAGGAAGGGGCAAACGGCGGGGAAAAAATTAATGCCAGATAATGCCAGAAAACCTCATAAATCAGGGGTGAAATGCATGTTGAGGAAGATAGATAGGGATTGCGAAAGGGCTCTCGGGCAAACGGTGGTGGCGAAATAATTTATATTTTTTTCGGTCGAACGGAGTGGAACCTGGTCGAACTGAGTCAAACTGGCTCGAACTGGAGCTTGAGCCAACCGAGCTCTGACTCGAACTTGCTCAAACCGCGTGCCGACGGGAATGCTGGTTTCCACATGCTCGGGTGAAACTCCGTCATTGGGCTCATAGATGAAACTTTGTGCAAAACATGAAAACGACAGCCATGGGTTCCTCACGAAGCTAGCCTTGCCAAAAAATTGTACAAATTGCCATCCTTTTCCCTCCTCCCCCACCACCACCCCCCTCTGGACCCATGACACTATGACAAACCAATAGAATCAGGGGTTTTATGAGTTTCGACCCTTGTACAAAGCCATGACAAACCCCTGACAAGCCCTGACAAAATGGGTCAAGCCTGCTGAAATTGTCGAAAATCGAGAAAAGAGACGCAATTTCTGGACACAGGATGGAAGCTGGAAATGGAGCAGGAGAACGCAGCATAGGAGCACCCTGCGCCGACCAGTTAGGCACAAGCTTTTGGAGATGCCTTCCCCTGCTTGCCGGCTGAAAGAAATCAACTTGCTGTTAACTCCCAATCGTGCGAAATAGGTTCCCGATTGATCATTATGCGCCCGTAGCTCAGTTGGATAGAGCATCTGCCTTCTAAGCAGAGGGTCCCGCGTTCGAGTCGCGGCGGGCGCGCCATTTTGGACTCCAAACAGACCAAAAGACGTCCACGACATCGTTTCTACTTCGCCGAGTTATGTTGGGCAGGCCAGCACAACATGAGCGGGCGAGGTGGGTGCTAATCCGAAACGCTTATCAAGGGCTTGGCAGGTACTCGATGCGATCGTCCCAATCCCAATTCCAATTCGAGGACCGACTCCAGAAATCCACCAACAGCTGGGCCTGCCTACCATACGCAATTCGAGACACCGTTCGGCGGAAAAGGATAATGCCGGCGTGTCCGAGCGCCTCTCGGGTAAGATTCCCTGCGTGCGATGGCAATCGATGACCTCCCAAACCGCCACTCGATGCCCTTGCAGGTACGCTTCACGTCCGCCGATTGAGTCGCGAAATCCAACCCCAGGAAATTCCTCCTCGATGGCCTTTTCCTTCAAAGTAAAGGCTGCTCAGAGTGGACACTTCCAAGTGACGGCGCTTGGCCTGCCTCGATAGCAGAGCCGCATCATCGGCTCCAATTCGACACGATTGCACGACTGTTGGCATGGTGCGAACGATCGTAGCAGGACCCCCTGCTTCGGTCGGAAATCGCCTGCGTCTGCTTTCATGGTCTCTGCATGATTTATGAGTCTATGGACTAAAGCGCATAATTGAGCTTTATGTGTCCTGGACCATATTGACAGGATTATTGGTCATGTCCTCAACGAACCATGAACGTTTTGTTTCGCGGCTACCGTCTCTTGAACAAGAGGTGGGCGAGGAACTATTTGTTTCGGGTTTGGTTGGGCCTTACCGAATTTTCCAGCGGAAGAACGGACATCGCCACGGCATCGATGATGCCACTACGGCCTGGTATGCCTTGCAGAAAGCGCCGCCAGTAAAGAAGACGCTGGATCTCGGCACGGGCATTGGAACAGTTGGCCTGGCAGTACTTTGGGGGCTCGGACAGGGGGCGAAGCTTACATGTGTTGAGGCCCAGGAGATCAGTTACAAGCTGCTGACAGAAAATATCCGGGGGAATGGATTAGAGAGTTGTGTCCGAGCTATTCACGGGGATATCCGGACCCTGGATTTAGGCGAACGGTTTCCGCTGATCACCGGGAGTCCTCCTTACTTTCCGATGGGGACTGGATCGTTGCCGGAGGATTCACAAAAAGCGCACGCACGGTTCGAACTCAGAGGCAATATTGGCGATTACGCACAGGCTGCCAAAAGGCACATTACCGAGGACGGTTTGTTTGTGTTTTGCTTTCCATTCCCGCAGAAAAGCAGGTGCATGAAACTTGTGGCCGAAGCGGGCTTCAGGCTCATGGCAATCCGCGATGTCGTACCGATGAAGAGCAAGCCGGCTTTGTTCTCACTTTATTGTGCTTCGCTCAGCTTCGCGAGAGCAATGGCAGAAGAGGAGCCTTTAATCGTGTCGTTTGAAAACGGGAAATATACGCCGGAGATGCTTGCGGTACAGGCGACGCGCGGATTTGGGCCAGAAGGCACAAACGTTATTTATTAGGGAATGCGCGCCGGATCCGGATGAAAAATCGGCAAGGCTGAACCCTGAGTTATTCTTTCGGCGGAGCCGGCATGACTGTCTGTTTTGGAGTTTCGACTCGTGCGGCATGGCAGTTTTTCAGTGCCTTTCTTCCTTTCTCCTCATCCACCAACTCAAGCTCGTTGCGCGCGATCAGCAGCCCCATCCGCAGATGCTGAAACACGTAGTATACGTGGCCAGCATCTACCGTTAAGGGCACTTGGCTTACTCCTTCTGACGCGCTTGAAACGATTGAGTCCCCTGGCGGCCTTTCCCAGCAAATGAACCCATGAGACCCGGTAGCTCCAATGGGTTTGCCGTCCTCGCTTACGTTCATGGACACCGCATAACCTAATGAGGCGGGGCGCACGACATAGATCCGACCCTTCGAAGGGTCCTCGACAGTTTTTGTTTGATCGGGCATTGGGACGTACTGGCGGGTTGAGGCGCATCCGGCAAACAGCAAAGCGCCAAAAGCAAATATTAAGGGAATGGCTTTTTTCATGGTCGTTCTTCGAGGTTTCCAATTTACGGCTGGAACTGAAAAAAGATCTTTTCCGGCACGCGGTCTTCTTGAGCCATCAACGCTCCCGTATGATAGACCTTCGACATGGACTTACGACCTTCCCCGGGCGGATAAGCCCGGATAATAAAATCATAACTGCCGAAATTGTGAAACGTGCCATCCCGATCGGCAAAAATTTTCAAGGTCATCGGAGTAACACCCATGAACTCGCCGTTTACCTGAATGCGTGCTCCCGGTTCGCTGGAGTCAACCGGCACGTAATATGTGATCGTTCCGTCGGGGCCAGGTTCTTTGGAGGCAGTTGGATTGACGGGTTGTGTCGCACACCCGGCAAGCAAAATGAAGGTAGGGAGCAACAGCAAATATACAAATCTCATTATTTTGATTCCCTTATTTCCAATCAAAAACCTTTCCTGCCGCTCCATCAACCCCGTCCTCTTATAAGTTGCGGCGCGAATCGTCAAATCGAAAACGCGTAACGGGAATGAAGACGTCCATCAGCCAGGACATGCTTGTATAGCAAGGGCTTGATCAATTTCCGGTACCTGGGAGTTGGGAAACAACTTCACAAGAGGCCGGAGTTCGTTGCAAAGTTTCCCTGCGCTCCTGGAATAACCTAATGAAAATGTGACTTCGTTCACATCGCTCGGAATGCCAGTAGGCACAAACGTTATTTATTAGGTTCGGCGAGGCGTCCAAGGAACAGCATGCAGCCGGAGCGCGTGTCCCGGATAAAGAAGATAAAGGGATGATCCGCACGAAAAATCGGAGGCGGAGGAGGAGGCTTTGAAACGGCGCTTCCCGCAAGCGCCAGGACAGTTCCGGCCGTTGCTTCGGTCCCCGCTTCATTAACCTCCCCCCAGGCCTTGTGATACACACCGGAAATGAACAGCCACTTCGAGCCGTCCATTCCCGAGAAATCGGCTTGCGGTCCGAATACGTCGCGCATACCCAGGTTCGCCAGTGCGCTGTTGAGATTTATGCCAGATTCCAGTTTGAAGCGGGGAAGGAAAATCTCGACTCGCTGTAGTTTCATTTGGCCGATCGAGCGCGAGATTAAGGCCGGGGTGAGCCGCGCCTCCAGGCCCCCGCACCCGTCGTTGCGTCGGGGCAGCAGGACGACCATGGAAAGCTCGCCGCCACGATAGGGCAATTCCACCGCCTGGAACTCGGGGTTATCCATGTATTTAACGGTGTCCAAATGGTGCATTAGCGGCACATTTGTGTTTCTCTCGCCGGAAAGATGAAACGGTTGGATCGCGGTCTCCTCTTTGTCGAATGGTTTGGCCCAGGCACCTTTGAAGTAAATTGCGTTGGCCAAAACGAGTCGGGTAAGAGCGGTCAGGCTGCCCGCTGGAAGAATGTTTTGAATTTTATCCTTTGTTTTTTCCGCCACCCAATGATTGATTTCAGCTCTGGCCTTTTCCGATTTCTTAACAAAGTCAACGTGGGTGACCTTGGCCTGGTAATTGGTTTTGGCGGTGTCCAGGAATGCGGGAAGGAACGGATGTCCATCTTGGCCCCACAGAGAATTCGCAACATTCAGCTCAATACCCTTTTGCTCGCCTGCTTTTCCAAGCTGGTGCTGGAGTTCCCCAAAGGCGGCATGGACTTTCCGTTGATCACTTTCCAGGTGCAGGACTTGACGCATCTGTTTCTCAGTATCACCCCGAGCTCCCGCATAAGTCATCGTCAAGCAGCTCGAGATGCTGTACGGCGAAAAGAAGAGATTCCCGGGCGTCGACTTAAGCTGGCCGTAGAGGTCCAGCGCAAAGGCCGTGTTCGCGTCCGTGGCAGGCTCGCCATGCGAAGCTTTACTGCCAAAAATAGTCGAAAACATAACAACGGTGACAAAAAGTTTTCTATGTATACCCGTCATAAGCAATGGCAATTTTTGATACTACATTATTGGACGGAGACGCGAACGAGTTCCTCCACAAATTCGGTTGAAAGTTTCCAGTCATTTGGATTCTGTGTTGGGCAGAAACTCGTCTCGTGATTTGTCACTGGTCGTTGCCGAAATACCTGGTCCTTCGAAACGATAATGAAGGCGTCCATCCGTGAGGCCATGCGTGTAGAGCCAGGGCTGGATTAATTTTGGCGCCTGGGAGTTGGGAAACAATTTCAAAAGAGGCCTGAGCTTGTGGCAAAGTTTTCCCGCCGGTCTGGAATAACCTAATGACAATGCGACTTCGTTCACATCGCCCGGAATGGCGAGTTTAAGCATGGTCACTTGATTTATCGACAGACGGGTGGCGGTAATGATTTCGTAGTGCCAACCGTTGTTGGCCGGGTCGTTCACGTGACCAAAATGGAGATAGGCGTCATCGACGACCAACTCATAGGGTGTGTTGTTGGTGATCATCGCGGTCAGTGTCTGCCCGGCAGCAAACGAATTGCCATGGGCATAAAGTCGGGAAAGACCGATGCTCACTGGCTTGCTGCGTGCACAATCCCGGAGCGTGAAGGCGAGCAAGCACACCAGGAATAGTCCGGGCAAACCAATAAACCCGACCTTGCGCCAGCCTCTAACTCTCCATAATGGAGAAAATCCCCGCACGGCAGAATACTACAACATTCCCTGGTGGAATAAAGCAGCAGGGAAACTCATTTTGGATTTTTGATTCGGAAAAGTTCACAGAAGTCGTCCTGATCAAGGAAGAAGGAAGCGCGGAGGAAACGGTTGATTGGTTTGGCTGATTTCGGTAGCAGGAACAAGTATGAAGAAGAAATTGACGGTTTATCAGAAACCAACCTGTACCAAGTGCAGAACAACATTGCAGATTTTAAAGGAACGCGGAGCGGCATTTGAAGCGATCAACTACTTTGAAACGCCGTTAACAGAAGCGGTGCTGCGGGGGTTATTGAAAAAGCTTGGGTTGGCCGCTCGCGACATCTTGCGAAAAGACGAACCGGTGGCGAAGGAGTTAGGCATCGGTAAAAAGGATTTCTCTGATGAAGAATTGATCGTTCTCATGGCAAAAAATCCTGAGCTGATCCAAAGGCCGATCGTAGTGTGTGGGGAACAAGCAGTACTGGCCCGCCCGCCAGAAAATGTGGAGAAGTTCCTCTAGCATGGGTGCAGATGCTTCTGCGACGCAGCCCAATCGGAGTCGCGAGCTGCTGACTTTGTTTTGTTTTACGATCCTTTGACAATCACTTGTGGCGAATGGCCGACGAATGTCCTAAGATTGAGGCGTTCGGGAATGAGACGCAGGGCCAGGCAAAATGAAACCAAAGCTCCATCCGAAGCTGCCAAACTTCGATTTCGGGCAGCGTCTTCCCGGCCGAGGCAACCTCGCCTCGCTGGCCTGGCCAGGTGTCTTGTTGGTTAGTCTGGTCCAGGCGTTCTCCTCCGGGTTCACCAACGGCAATCCAATGCTCACGCCTCGTGTTTTGCACACAGCCACTTTGTTGCCAAACGGCAAGGTGTTGGTTGCCGGCGGAATTATTACCAATCACCCTGCTTTGCGCACCCCGGCTGCAGAGCTTTTTGATCCGGTTAAGGGAGGGTGGACTGCAACGGCGCCTATGGCTTTCGCGCGCATCAACCATACCGCAACACTCCTGCCGAACGGAACAGTGCTCGTCGCGGGTGGCGAGGGGGAGCAGGGCGCCGCCCCGAGCGCCGAGATCTTTGAACCAGCCACCTGCACCTGGAAAAAGACGAGTCCACCAACCATGGCCCGCAATCTGGCGAGTGCGACGTTGCTGCCGAACGGGAAGGTGTTGGTTGCCGGCGGCGACTCGAAAGGCACTACGGAACTATATGATCCTCTGAAACACATATGGACGTCCGCCCATAAGATGAAGGACGTGCGCATGCCTCAACCTGCAGTCTTGCTCTGCGATGGCCAGGTATTGGCGGCTGGCGGCTCCGAAAAATTCGGAAATGTCTGGGCCAGTACAGAATTGTACACCCCAACCCGTGGCACCTGGGTCACTCCGGGCCCATTCAATCAAGTGAGTTGGGGCCACACGGCCACCCTCCTTCCCAATGGACAAGTGCTTGTGGTTGGAGGTGGGCAGCCGGGCCCGTCGGTGGCTACGGCGGAATTGTTCGACCCCGGAACGATGCGCTGGTCCGTTCTTATTAGCACCAATGCGGACGCAAACCGGCTTTCCAGTGCCAAACTATTCGAGCCGATGTCCGGCAAATGGAGCGAAGCCGGTAATTTGGCAGAGCCACGCTGCCAGCCTACTGCAACGCTGCTAACCAATGGGCAGGTCTTAATCGCCGGTGGCTGGGGCACAAACGGCGTGCTTGCCAGCGTCGAACTTTATTTGCCGCCGGGCAGCGCTTCAGCAACTACTGGCCAGCTAGCGGCGCAGCCATTCCACATACCTACGCAACCACCTGGCAAGTCTGCTTCCAAGGAAGAAACGGAGTTCGAACGCGTTGGATCAAATGCCCATTCTGAGATTTCTGAGCGCAAACGGCGCATTGAAGACAAATGGGATGAAATGCGGGCGAGCGCCATTGAGCCGGGTTACAAGGGGCATCCCCTGAGCTACTGGATCAGCCACGTGCAACTGGAGTCTTCAATGATGCCCCAGCCACTGACGCCAGAAAGCGCGGAAGCCATCGCACACATTGGCACAAACGCCATTCCGTTCCTCCTGAAATGGATGGGTGCGAGTTCCTCGTCTGGTTCCTCTTTCATGGACTCCGGCACAATCCAGGCCTTTCGGCTTCTTGGACCCGATGCACGTGCCGCAATTCCCGAACTGGCGCGATTGGCGACCAACCAGCCTGAAAGCATTCTGCGCGCGCACGAACATGAGCAGCGTGTCGTTACGCTCTTTGGCGCAAGCCCGCTTATGGCCCTCGGAGCGATCGGTCCCGATGCTTTGCCGGCGTTAATTAGCATACTGAAGAATGCGAGCGCACCTGGAACGCGCCTGGGGGTAATTCAAGCAATCGGCGGAATGGGTACCAATGCTGCACCGGCAGTCTCGATTCTCCTGCCATATTTGGATGACGAGAACGAGATGGTCAGCTCGGCGGCGGTGAGCGCGCTAGGCACCCCGGGTCCTGGTAAACCCGAAGTGCTCGCCGCACTGGAAAAAAACGCCCTGGGATCAAAGCACGGTTTGCGGGCCAACGCACTGGAGGCGCTTAGCCATTTTGGCGAGCAAGCTGTCCCCGCTCTGATTCGGGCGCTCAGACAAAGCGATAGCAACGGAACTGCTTCTATCGCATTTCATATGCTTGCATTCAGTGTGCCGACTGCAATTACAAATTCCGACGTGCTCGCGATTGCAGCAGAGGCATTACAATCGAAAGATGAGGAACGCCGGGAGTGGGCGGCTTACGTGCTGAGGGCCATCGACCAGCAAGCCGGCGGCGTTAAGCCTGACTTTATGATACCGATTTCACGTCAGGACATGAGATTCGTGGACGCTACGAACGCTCTCCGCCGCCTGGCTCCTCAATTGCTCGGAAAAAAATCGCCGAAATAAGATGATCCCCATTCACGAACTGCTCAACCGTATTCGGTGGGATCCGGAGTTCGCCAAAGGCAACTTTGAACTGGGCTATTTCGACCGAACGGAAAAACGGATCGTCGTGGTCCCGCTGAAGGAGGTCGCGTTTCCAGTCGAGAGCCCCTCCACCTTTCAATTGGTCGATTCGGAGGGCCAGGTCCACCGCGTGCCGTTTCATCGCGTGCGGGAGGTCTACAAGGATTCACAACGCATTTGGCACCGTCCTGATCCCAGCGCGAGTGAAACTGAATAAGCTACGGCGGTATCTCGGAGCTATCGCGAGTTTGTGCTCGAATCAATTGGCCACCCGGCCCATCACACCTCTTCCGGAGTGTATGACAAACAACCTTTAATCGCTGTCATAGTTGCTTGAGCAGTTCCCTGGAGTCGACTCGCCCGCCGTGCTCTTTGCTGACGCGCGCGAACTCAATCTTGCCCTGGCGATTAATGATGAATGTGGATGGATAGGCAGTTTCCCGGGGAGCATTCCAGCGCAAACCATAGGCATTTGTGAATACATAATCCGGGTCAGTGACAAAGATGAATTCCGACGGCCAATCCTTGTTGTGGAGAAATTCCTGCGCATGGGCATTAAGCTGGTCAAGCGGCCCCGGATAAACGAACAGCATTTGGACGCCGCGCTGCTTCAACTCCTGTGCATTGCTCATGAGATCGCGCACCTGACGTTCACAGAGCGGACACTGATACCCAGGCCAGCCGCGCAATACGACAAGGACAACCCGGCTTTTTGCGGGGAGCTTCTGCAATTCAATCGGTTTATCATCCAGCGTTTTTAGAATGAAATTTGGAGCACTATCTCCTTCCTTTGGGGGGGTGCTTGCGTTTGCCGAAATGGCACCGGCAACACACATAACGAGTGCGGCGGTAATGGATTTCATCGTTGTGGCAAGAATTTGTTTTGTGGTCATTTGATTGTTTGTTCGGGCGATATTGTGCGTTCAATGGTGAGAACCATCGAATAAGAAATTATTCCCGCCAGCCCAGAATATATGCGCGCCCCCGAATGAATTGGCTGATCATTTCGCCCGACTCGTGGGGGAGAAGCGAACCGGCTGCATTCGCAAGGCGCGTCGATCACAGCAGGAGTTGTCTGAGGTCTTTCTCGCCATCCTTGAGTGCAAGAATATAGACATGCTGAGCATCACTCCAGCCTGCGGTGGCGATCCCGTTGGGAGCGGCACTGAATTGCGGTGTGCCACTGCCGGGCAAATTCGTCAAAGTGGAGCGAGCCGTCACAAAAAGGTGCGCGACTTTCTTATTCCCAATTTCAAAGCAGACCAATGAAACCTTTTGTCCGTTCCACTGAAACAGGCGGCAGCCAACGTTCGACTTTCCGTTTAACCTGCCGCGGAGAGTAAAATTATCGGGCGCGTTGTGACCTTCCAGCCATTCGCGAATTTTCCCGTAATCACTCGTTTCCAAGTCCAGATGGTCAAGTGAGCCGGCGGCTTCGGCAGCGTAGGAACGGAACTCGGCAAATTCCCTCTGTCCCGGTGAACGAGTCAGAAGAATGGCCAGCATGCCGACGAGTGCCAAGCAAGCTGCGGCGGCGCTAATCCACGCATGTCGTCGCCACCACGGCACCAACGTCACGCTGTTGCGCGCGGCCAGCAACCGTTCTTTCAGAGCCGGTGGCACAGGAAACTCCCGAAACGATTTCGAGAGCCTGGCGTCAATGGCCTGCTCTTCCGCAAACCACGCTGCCAATTCCGCATCACTCTCCAAAAATTCCAGCGCCTGACGTAATTGCGCGTCCTCCCCGCTTTGGTTACCTGGATGACAGCTTCCCAGAATCAATTTTGCTTCGTTCCGGTTCATGTCATTGCAACGTCTTTCTGGAGGTTTGCTTCATTCGAATCCAAATTCGTCAGTTGTGGCGGCAAGGATTTCCGAACCAGCAAGCGCTGGCGCAGAAGAGCTTTACCACGCGACAACCGGGACATCACGGTTCCGATTGGAACCTCCAGCATTTCTGCGATCTCGCGATAGCTAAGGCACTGGAGGTAAAAGAGCACGAGTGGCACCCGAAAACGTTCCTCGAGTTCCAAAGCGCTGTCCATGGCGGTTTCTCCGTCCATTTCGTTGGCCATTGCCGGAGTCAGAGGCGGCAATTCATTTTCAACCGACACGATTTCGAGGTGCGGGAATTTCCGTTCCCGCCGCTTCCAGCCGAGGAAAATGCGGTATAACGTGGTGAACAGCCAGGACTTGACTCGTGACCGATCGCGAAGCTGGGAACTTTTGTTCAGCAAGCGAACGTAAGTTTCCTGCGTCAACTCCGCGGCGTCGTCCGAATTGCCTGCCAGGCTGAACGCAAATCGGTACAGGCTTTCATGATGCACGGTCACGATGAGTTCGTAATCAATTTCCGTTTCGATCATTTGAAACACGAGTCTGCTGGTTTATTCCCTCGCAGGTAACCATTCGAGTAGTTCGGAGTGGTGTTCATATTCTTCCGTGCAAACCGGCCAAGAACCTTAGATTGGTCGGAGTTCCAGCCGAAACCTTACAGTCTGGAGACCTTTTGCTGCCACCCTCCGCCGGCAGAGGAATTGCCACTTACGCAACCCGCCACACTGACGCTGGCAAACAAGACGAGGCGAACCAGTTTTCTTTCCATAAACTATTTGAATCCTGAGCCAACCGGTTTATTCCCGGAAAAATGATTGTTCAGAGGAAGGATTTTCGTTTGCCGATTTTCTTGGCGGACGCTTCATAACTTGCGACGTCCATTAATCGGCTAATGGGGAGAACAATTCTAGGGGATTACTCTGGGTTGGTAGCGCCGAGCAAAATCAATGGAATAATCTCCCGCGCCATCACCCATATCTCCGAATGTGCGGTTTCTTTTAACAGTGCGGATTCAAAATCATGAGCCGGACGGGAGCCGTAAGTAAATCGAGCAAAAAACTAAAATATGAAACGTTTCAAACTGAGTTCGGTCATTTGCTATTCAGCACTGGCATTGGCGCTGACGCATTTTTGCCAAGCGCGTGAGCCGAGAGATGAGGCTGGCATGGTATTCACGATGGACAATGACGCAGCCGCAAACCATGTTCTGGCTTATAGTCGCAGTCCGAACGGCCAATTGAAGGCGGACGCCTCCTTTGCAACGGGAGGTCAGGGAACAGGCAGCGGTCTGGGCAGTCAAGGCGCGGTCATCCTCAGCGAAAACGGACGCTGGTTACTTGTCTGCAATGCGGGCAGTGACGAGGTTTCTGTTTTTTTCGTTGCGCCGCAAGGATTGGTGCGGACAGACAAAGTATCGTCTGGGGGCAAGCATCCCATAAGCATTGCGTTGCATCGCAATTCTCTTTTCGTGCTCAATGCCGGCGGACAGGTCGGCGACAAGGATTGTGTGGCCGGATTTGCCTTCTTTGCCGGAAAGTTATATCCGTTGCCCAATTCCGCCCATGCACTGAGCACGGACAACAGTAATCCAGCGCAAGTTGGCTTCTCACCGGACGGAGAGGTGCTCGTCGTAACAGAAAAAAATACGAGCGTCATTGATACGTTTACCGTGGACAACGATGGCTTGATTGACGGCGCAAGCTCCTTTCAATCCTCAGGACAGACGCCATTTGGTTTCGCTATGCACGGACACGATTTGATTGTCTCCGAAGCCTTTGGCGGCGCCGCAAACGCGAGCGCTGTGTCATCGTACGATCTTGAAAACCATGGCGGTTTGGAAGTCATCAGTCGGTCAGTTCCCACAACCGAAACATCGGCGTGTTGGATCGCTGTGACCAGGGATGGCCGGTTTGCTTATGCCGCAAACACCGGCAGTGGAACAATCTCTGGTTATGCATTGACGCCTGACGGCAGGCTGACACTCCTCAACTCCGACGGGATTGCCGGGGTAACTGGTGTGGGTAGTTCGCCCGCTGACCTGACGCTCTCTGTGAACGGGCAATATCTATATAGCCGCAACGGCAATGGCACCATCAGCGCCTTCCGCGTCGATGCCAACGGCTCGCTGAGTTCATTGAGTGTCATCAGCGGCCTACCCGCTGGCGCGACTGGAATCGCGGGACGTTGAGAGGTAGTGGTTTTGCACAAACCAACCACAAGCGAGTTGGCCGTCGCATTTGCGGCGGCCACTTTCTTTGCTGCTCGTCATGGCTCGCTACTCCCAGTTCGTTGCGCCATCAGTTGATTAACGAACTAAGTAAGCGCCGGCAGTACGTCGGGCCAGGCTTGCATGTGAAGGTAGGCGTTCATGAGTTCATCGCGCTGAGCGCTGCCGAGCTTCAGATGCAACTTGTCCGCTGCGAACTCCAACGCATCCTGCGTCACCTGCCAGAAATCCGCATAACGATTCATCGCCACGCGCAACCAGGTGTATTCAAACTGGCGGGTTCGCCACTCATCACTCAATGCCGCGCCACGTTCGGGGAAAAGCTTTTCCGCCAGGGCAAAGATGGGTCGTGGATCAAAGATGGGAAAGGCATCAAAGGCGATTGCTTTGATGCGTGATTTGAAAGCGTCGTTTGGAATCGACGTTTCAATCGAAGGCAACACGCCAAAAGCTATGCTGCTGCCGGCAAGTCCGATGAATTCGCGTCGGCTGAACACCTTAAACATGTTTGAATTTCAGTGGTAATCGCCCGTTGATCGGCGTTACCTACGGCAAGGCTGACAGGGCGAAGCAATCGCCTGGAATAATTTCAGCCAGGCCAGACAGATCAACAATTCGCGCGCGGGCTGCGATAGCCGTCCACGGTTTTGCGAAGGCAATTTTTTTCGGCCTGGCCCGGATCGGCAATCAGGTGCGGACGTTTGTCTGGCGAAAACCGCTTTATCCCGATGACCGGGAACGCGGATGGGGTTCTGGGATCTAGACCTTTCGTTCATAATGATTCGACGCACCAGTTAGCTACTTATTGCAAAGTCGAACTGGGACTATCGTCCCATTCCGCAGTCCGAGTCGTTAGCCTCTGCGGCGACAATCGACTTCCTCAACCTCTCTGGTGGCAATGATTTTCAGTTCAAAAGGCTCAGCGACCCGGCCCCGAGAGGCCGTGTTTGCGACTGCAGCGCGAGGGCCGGAATCGCTTTGCCTGTATGCGGTTGTTTAATCCCGTCGGTGGGACTTGTCAGCCGGTTTCAAGCTGCCGAAAAGTCCGTGGTTTTCGTCGAGTGGACCCGAGCCGAAGAACAACGTGTCGGCGCTCCCGCTGCGGGCGTCATTGCCGAAGCTCAAACCCCAGAGTCCTTCAAGTGCCACCGGACGTTCGTCAAGACCTCTGAGCAGGCCGTGGAATTTCCCATCGAGTCCGAAGGTCATGATGGTGCCGTCGCCAAAGTTACCGATCAGCAGGTCGCCCCCGTGTTTTCCAAAGGTAAGCGGAGCCAGGGTGATACCCCAAGGGGCATTGATTTGCGCCAACTTGCCGCCCGCATCGTTGCCCGTCGCGAAACGGTGGAAGTTCCCGGTCTCAGGATCAAACACATCAACTAAACCACGCCCGCGGCCAGGATTTTCATCACCGTTCGTGTCATCACGTTTGGCAAACATCACGTAAACCAAGCCATTCACCGATTGAACATTGAAGGGCGCATAACCTTCCGGTGCGTCCAGATCAACAAACTGTCCAATCAGGGTTTTGTTGGTGCCATAGACGTCCAGTGTGCCCTCGGCAAAATTAGCCGCGATAAGTTGTGAGCCGCTGGAGTTCGTGGCGAGCGTGAGCCCGGTGTAAACCGCGCCGGCGCGAGCTGCGAGAGTTTCCGCAGCGGTTCCAAGTGCACCACGCCAGCCCGCGATGGTGCCGTTTAACGTAGCGAAGAGGAATACGTCGCCATTGAAGCCACCTTTGTCATTGGAGACAATACCGGTTGGAGCGCCGGGAATCGTAACCTCCAACGCTTGTTTGCTAACGATGTCTGTGCCGTTGGCCACATTGGTCACAGCGTAAAGCGTTGCTTTGTGAGAGATGTTATCGCTAACCCAGAACGGGCCGGCGCCGCCAAACGTAATTCCCCATGAATTGACGAGGTTCGTATCCTGTACCACGGCGACACCAGGCAGGTCTGAAACCAGGTTGGCCTGACGATAACGGTCGGCATGCGAACGATAGAAGACGTAATCCGCCGTGTAAGGCACCCGACTTTCCTCGCCGACAGTGACGCCGGGCGCAACAGGCGCCAAGCCGCCGACGGTGTTCACACGTTGCACATAGCTTACGTCGCTGAATGCGCCCGGCCCGGTTCGAGAGATCGTTCGCAAAAGGAGCCATGGAATCGCTGTTATATCAGGCGTGCAACCCTCCACTCGCTTTTCAATGACCATGCTGCCACTTTTCGTTTGCCAGGCCGGTCCCGTGGGCGTGCCAAAATGAATCCCGAATTCTGCGTGATGGTTCGCGTCGGCAAAAAGAGTCGCCTCAGGAGCAACAAAAACCCAGCCGGCTCCATCCCAGCGGTAGATTTGGACGCCCACAGCGAAAACGTGGGAGCTGACGTCGTTTTCCTCCGGTGGCGCCAGTTTCGCGCAGCCGGGTGGCAGATCCGGTTCGCGATGGTCATTAGCTCTCGCCGTATTGTTAGTGGCCGCGCACAGCGCCAGTGCGGCGACAGTGATGGCTTTGATCGCCTGACCGATGGGTCGGCCAGGGAAATGGAATGTTGAATACTTAATCATGCTTTTGTTTTGTTTGTTAATGGCACAGCCAAATGCGGCGGTGACATATTTGTGATTCAGAATTGGGAGAATGGTTCCGGCATGAGAGCGGGACTTGAGGCCCATTCAAAGCAACCAGTTGGCGGGATCTGTGAGCCAGCGCTAAGATTCTTCTGAACTGAGCGATCGCTGCGGCGCGAACCGACTAGACCGCGGAAAGGGGCACGGGACAATCCTTCGTTGAGTGCGGTTCCATCCCGCGCAAAGATCGAAAGCCCCTGGTCAATTTTTTCCCCGGGGTCGTTCGCTGACACTTAAAGCAGGCATGTGATCTGCTGAGTGGCGCGTGAGATGAAGAGGGTTTTATTGGGTTTCTTACTCGTCGCATGCTTTACGGTTCAGGCTGGTCCCACCAATGCCGTGCTTTTTGTAACGCAGGTGCCTATTCCAGGTGATTTTACGTCCATTGCGTCCACTTTCGGGAACCAAAAAGCGACACCGGATAGTTGCGGACGAGGAGGCGATTTGTACATCCGATATCCGGACGGGACAGTGAAGAACCTGACGCGTGCTGCCGGTTACGGTGCGTGGGGTTCGCAAGCGACCAATGGCATCGCAGTGCGGCAGCCATCAGTCCATTGGAACGGTCAAAAGGCGGTGTTCAGCATGGTCGTGGGAACCCCGCGGTATCAGTATGACTACAATACGGTGAGTTACTGGCAGCTCTACGAAATCACGAACTTCACCAATCCGGCGTCTGTGCCAGTGATTACGAAAGTGCCGAACCAGCCGACGAACTATAACAACGTGGCACCGATTTACGGAACGGATGACCGAATTATTTTTGCGAGCGATCGTCCCCGCAATGGACAACGCAATCTTTATCCACAATTGGACGAATATGAGGAAGCGCCAACCGTGACGGGATTGTGGAGCCTGCAACCGACGAATGGGGACCTTTTTCTTTTGAATCACGCACCCAGCGGGGTGTTCTCTCCGCAAATCGACAATGGTGGCCGAGTTGTTTTTATTCGTTGGGACCACCTGCAACGCGACCAGCAGGCTGACACTGACGCGGAGGAGGGTTACATCACTTACGGCGCATTCAATTGGAGCGATGAGTCGGCGAACTCCGTCACCACGACCAATCTGGCCGAGGTCTTTCCTGAGCCGCGGACGGGCCGTTACGATCTGCTGGCGGGCACAGGTTTGTCCGGGCACGTATTCAACCAGTTCTTTCCCTGGCAGATCAACGAGGATGGGACGGCGGAAGAAACGATCAATCACGTCGGTCGGCACGAACTGGGCGGCAGCTATCTGAACGCCACCTTTACGAACGATCCGAACATCCAGGACCTCTACTACTTCGGCAATCATTACAACACGAACACGAGCGAAAATTTTCTGGAGATTCGGGAGGACCCGCGGACCCCAGGAACTTTCTATGGAATCGATGCGCCGGAATTTGGGACGCACGGGGCAGGGCAGTTGGTGTCGCTCACGGGAGGAACAAACCTGAACGCCAACCAGATGCGGATTGCCTATCTCACACCACTTGCCACTCGGAGCCAGGCAACATCATCAAATACGATTCCAGCCAGCCACACCGGATTTTATCGCAACCCGCTGATGACAACGGATGGTTACATGATTGTCGCGCATACTTCGTGGGCACTGGCGGAGGGAAATGGCGGGCCTCCGGGTTTCCCAAGGTCGCAGTACGACTTCAGACTCAAATTTCTGCAAATGAGCAACGGATTTTATGTTCCCGGACAACTGCTTACGGCAGGCCTGACGAATCGGGCAGCTTATTGGACGCCGGACCAACTGATCACGCAGACCAATATTTTGTGGGAGTTTGACCCCGTCGAAGTGGTCAGCCGCGTGAGACCGGCACGGTTGACCGAAATTGTTGCTCAACCGGAGCGGGACGCCTTTGCGGCAGCGGGCGTGGAATTGGATGGGTTTCAGCAGTACCTGCGCCTGCATGAGCTCGCGCTGATCGTAAGCCGCGACGTCACGACGCGCGACCAGGCCGACCGCCAGCAGCCATTCAATCTGCGGGTCGCGAACACGAGTCATAAAACGACCGGGGCAGGCGGGAAAATCTATGATGTGGCATGGCTGCAACTTTTCCAGGCAGACCAGTTGCGAGGACTAAACTTTGGGACGGTGGGCAATCCAGGAAATGGGCGGCGAGTCATCGCACAGCATATGCACGAACCTGCGGTGGATAATCCGATTGATCCCGACACTTTGTTCGGCAGCGTCAGAATTGCTTCGGATGGCTCACAGGCAGCCATCGTCCCGGCACGCAGGGCTTTGACCTGGCAACTCACGGACACCAACGGTGTGGGTGTGGTCCGTGAACGTTACTGGCTGACTTTCGCTCCGGGAGAAATCCGAACGTGCGCAAGTTGCCATGGGATTAACCAGACATCCCAGGCTAATGCCACTGCCCCAACAAACACACCCCTCGCGCTGGTTCAACTGCTCAAATATTGGAAGGCCAACAGCACCGTCATAGGGAAACTGGCGACTCCTCCAAACACGAATCTTTTTCAGATCACTTTCATGCATCGGCCGACTGAACTCGGCGTGACTTACCACGTGCAGGCTTCGACGAATTTGACAATCTGGACCGATATAGCGAGTTACTCGGGGTCCAACGCGGTGCTTACCGCCCAAGCCATGGAAGTTTCGCATTCAGGTTCGCCAAATGAAACGGTAACGGTCCGGGATGTGGCTGCAGTGAACGCCCGTACTGTTCGGTACCTGCGTGTGGCGACTACCAGGCCGTAGAGTTATTTGCGATTTTCGTTCGGGCTAAGTTGTTGTCCTGCACGTTTTCCCATTGCCAGCAGGCGGTTTCGGAGCAAACTTCAAGGGCATGAGCGCAGAAACCCTCTCTGCCGGAACCCGTACCACTGCCCATCCAATCTCAACTTCCACGCTCACTGCGCCGATCATGGCCGCCTTGTTAGCCTGGATACTGATGTCGATAGGCTTTTTCGGACTTAAAATGCTGATGGAAGAACGCCCGGAATTTATTGGCGCTCCCATGCGGGTCACGAAGGCGGAGCTCGTCCAGGAATTTCCGCAGGTTGTCAGCCGCAAACTCAGCGATGACATCTCGGTGGTCCGCCCTTCCCAGCCCGAGTTCTCGGACATTCGCTTCGACATGAATGGGCGGCGCGATTATCGCGGGCTGCGCACCATCCGCGATATGTCGGGCGAAGTTCGCGCCACTTACGTGCTCACGAACGCTGCCGACGAGGCCAGCTTCGTTCTGTTCAAATGCCCACATCCGCGCACGCAAAACAGCGAGGCCCAGGCCCTCCCGGCAAGCGAGCTGCGAATGCAGTCCTCCATCAATGGCATCCAGGAAACCACGACGAACGCCTGGTTCTGGAGCGGCACAATTCCGGCACACGGCTCCGCAAATATTGATGTGTCCTACGCGGTTGCCTCGCTCAAGGCAATTACCTGCCGCGTGGGTGCTCAACAGGGCAACCAGGTTAAACACCTCCGCGTCACATTTCATCGCCACGATCTGAACTCGTTGCGCTTCGAAAGCGGTGATGGCGCCAAGAGGCCGCAGGAAGAAACGGTGGTTTGGGAGCGGAAGGATTTCCTGGCCCCTGAATTCTTCTCTGCCGAAATTGAGGAGGGCCGCAATTTGTTCTCCGCGCTCACGCAGTTGATGGAGATAGGCCCCGTCGTCTCACTGCTATTTCTGCTGGCGGTCTCAGCGATCATTCTCGCGCAGCAGCGCATGACCGCGCTCCAGATTCTGACCATCGCCGCCGGTTACGGGATCTACTTCCCCTTGATACTTTATCTGAGCGCAAAGCTTTCTTTCTCCTGGGCGCTTATCCTGGCTGTCGCCATCCCGGGGCTATTGCTGGTCAATTACGCGCGCTGGTTGATCGGCAGCAGCAGGGGATTGTTGGGCGGCGTGCTCTTCCTGAGTCTTTATCAAGTATTCCCAACTATTGCAGCGTTTGCCGGCTGGCATCGCGGCATGGTTTTACTCTGTTTGGGTCTGGTCACTTTGGGTGTGCTGATCAATCTGCAGAATCGAACGCTTAGGAGTCGTGGTGCGGTCGCAATTGCTGTCGGGTTACTTCTTATTGCGCCAAGCGCGCTCACGGGAGCAGAGCTTCAAGTGATCCTGCCTGCCGAAGTGGCTAGTCGATTGTCCGAGGCAAGGCGCGAAGCCGGCCCAACGAACGCATTGATCGCCTTTCAATCGGCGCAGTATCAACTTACACAGGAGCCCACTTACTTTCAGGTCGAAGCTCGGGTTCCTTTCCAGGTTATCCGCCCGGGCGAAGTGCCGGTTCCACTATTTGGGCTTCCGGTATATCTCATGGACAGCAAGCTTGAGTCGAGTGACCCCGAGATCGCGCGCGTGGTCATGGTGAGCAATCGATTGGCCATCGCCGCCCAGCGGGCAGGCAAGGAGACACTTCAGCTCACGTATCGCATTCCGATCGATTCGCGGGAAGGCAAGCGCCATGCCCAAATACCGATGGCGCTGGGTCCTTCCGGAAACGTTCGGCTGGAATCAACCCGCGCCAATCTCGGCATTCTCAACGGGAGTGTCTGGTCCCGAAGCACCAAAGAAAAGACGACGCTGTACGAAGTTGGCGTGGCGGGGAAGAAAGCCTTATTGTCGAATGGCGGGAAGATGGACTTGGCCCGGCGCTGGTCACGGACAAGGAAGTTGAAGGAACAAAAGTTTTTTACGGTATTGGCCTCACCCGCGCACAGAACCTAACCATCATCAACTCTGACGGAAGCTGCACGCATTTCGCGGAATTCGAACTCCCGGCCCAGGCTGACGAATTTGCGATTAAGCTTCCCGCCAAAGCTCGGCTGGTATCCGTGTCGGTCAACGGCTCCGAAGTGCGGTCTCCGGCGGTGGAGGAGCAACTCTGCCGCATCCGTCTGCCGGCGCGCGAGCCTCAACAAACTGCACACCGTCTCTCCTTTCGCATTGCCTATCCGCCGATGCGCTTGGGATTCGTCGGCCTGGCCGAACTTTCCCTGCCGGAAGTCTTTCAAACCGCGGGCACATTGGAGTGGGTCATTGCACTGCCCAATGGTTTTGAAACTCAGGTTATTGCCAGTGGCCTGGAGACACAACGGTCCAACCCCGACCTGAGCCGCTTTGGAGATTATGGCCGTTTTCTCAAGTCGCACCCGCAGGTTTTCCTCTCGAAAGATCTCGCTCCGCCAGCGCCAGTTACGCTCACCCTCAAATACCGGCAGTTGGTGCCGGGCGTTTACGAATTTCCGACCGGTCAAATGCCCACCGGGCCATGGGTCGCGTCACCTTGAGGTGGTGCGTGGTAACCTTAGTCGGCGACTTCGCGAGTGGCTTCCAGAGGTGCCACGTGTCCGTCCATAAACACAACATTCTTGCCCGGTCTGGGCGGGCGAGGGTGAAACTCGTCGTAATCGAGAAAGAGCGGAGTCGTTCCCGGAGGAAGCGTCAGGTAGAAATTCGTAATCCCGCCGGAAGGGTCTCCTTGCTTCAATAAAAGGAAGGCGCTGTCTGTTCGGGTTTCATCCATGCGATGCCCGTTCAGCTCGGCATTCCATTCGTAACTGGAGCCTTCCGCGGCGAACCGACTCTTGGTGTCGACCGGGCATTTGAAGACCGTGGTGTAATTTGTGTTTGTACCAACGGTTCTGCCGACGTAAATTGCCAAGACATCGCAGATGCGCGGTAAGGGATTTTGGGGATCGATTGGTTGGGTCGGAAGGATTTCCGCACTGGGCAGGCGCTGCTGGTTATCATCGGAATAAAGCCGCGTGGCGATTCCCAGTTGGCGAAGATTGTTCAGGCAAGCCGCGTTAAAGGCTTTCGCCTTGCCACGGCTCAAAGCGGGCAGGAGCAGGCCAGCCAAGATCGCAATGATGGCGAGCACCACCAGCAATTCAATGAGACTAAAGGCGAGACAAGGGGACCGAAGGGCGGATGGGTCGCGCACTGCTGTGCAGCGGTTCGCTTCAGGATTTAAGTCAGGGGATGTTTTCATTAGAGAGTCATCATTTAATGATCGGTGATCGTCGGGTTGGACGGGTAATTTCCTTCTATCCTCCGGGGCCGTGCCCCTTTCTCGCGAACTCGACCCGTTGTTCTGGAGTGAAGTCCGTGAACCGCCGATTCGCAACTGGGGGACGAGGCATCTGGCCGGGGTTGGGCCGGCCACTCTCGTTCCCGCCGCGGTTTTCTTGTGTTGCCGGCATAATCGTTGAGGCGGCGGCGTCCGCGTGCGGCTGCCCACCAGACGGTGGGTTTGACTCAAATCGTGTTTTAAAACCAACGACGTCCATGCTCGATTTGCGGAGCCCATGCGTGCGCCAGGCCAACCACAATCCCCCGACGGTGAGCAGCGTGGCTATTGTCAGTAACAGATGTTTTGCTTTCATGCTTTTTTGCTTTTTGAATCAAGCTTCGCGTTCACATTCACTTGGGCTACGGCATTGTGCGCAGATTTCCAAGGGTTGGCTTTCGATTTGGAACGAAGCCGGGGAATTTTGGTGCGAAGCGGCAGTGAGCGGGAATGAACCGGATGGTCCGAGAGGGGGATAACTGAAAACACGATGAAAATTGTTGCTTGCCTGCCCAGGTACTAGGTGTGAGCATGGATAAAACAATTAATTTAATGTTATGATTTCGGTGCACGATATCCGCTCTTTAACGGACTTTCAACGCAACACCAAGGCTCATTTAAAACGCCTGAAGGCGAGCGGCCGGCCAACCGTTCTCACCGTGAACGGGAAGGCGGAATTAATCGTCCAGGATGCCATGGCATTTGAGGAGATGCTCGACAGTATTCGAGGTATTCAGCGTGGGCTCGACTCGATGAAGGAGGCCGGGGGCAAGCCGTTCCGGGCGGCCCTGGATGAAATTCGTGCAAAGCACGCCATCGCTCGGACTCGGAAATGAAGCGCCGGGCTATCACTGTTGAAATCTCAGCGCAGAAGGACATTGAGGCGGCATACCTCTGGATAGCAGAGCGAGACGTTGATGCCGCCAACCTCTGGTTCAACAGCATTTACGACGCGATTGGCTCCCTTGAACTATTTCCGGAACGCTGCCCGCTGGCGCCAGAGAGCAAGTTTTTCAATTGCGAAATCCGAGAAACTTTTCACGGGCGCCGTCTTCACAAATACCGCATTCTTTTCACCGTAACTCCGGGGGAGGTTCACATTCTCCACGTGCGACACGGCGCGCGGTTGGGGCTAGGCGAGCCGACGCAGGAGTGACTTCTGTCGTCACTGGCGACGCGGTCGGCTTTTTTCTTCCGACTTTCGGGCTCGGGCGAGGCTCTACCGGAATTCCAATTTCTGTTGGATTTCACGAATCGGGCGCGTGGTGGGATAGGTCTTGCCGTTCTTCAGCACGACCAGGTTCTCGCCCTTGAACATAGGTTGAAGCTCCTGGATTTGGTCAATGTTGACGATTACCGAGCGGCTGATGCGCAAGAATCGTTGCGCGGGAAGATTGGATTCCAACGAAGCCATGGTCTCGCGGAGAATGTGATTCTCCCTGCCAACATACACTACAGCGTATTTTCCGGCGGCCTCGATGGCCTGGATCTGGTCCAACTCAACAAAGCTAACCTTGCCCGGGGTCTTCACAGCCAATCGAGTGAGCTGAGGTGCAGGCTCGGGCGCCGCCGTTTGACCCAGCAGCGCGAGAAGCCCGCGGGCGGCAACGCCGGCTTGTTGGTTGGCAATAAGCTCCCGCGCCCGCTGAATCGCCTGCTTGAACCGAATGGGCTTGAACGGCTTTAAGAGGTAATCCACCGCATTCACCTCGAACGCTCGAAGCGCATGCTGATCATAAGCCGTGGTGAAGATCACGACGGGCATTCCGCCCGGGCGCGACTGCAGGACTCGTCGCAACACTTCAAAGCCATCCATTTCCGGCATCTGCACGTCGAGAAAAACCAGGTCCGGCCTGGTTGCCTGAATCTGGTCCACTGCCTTAAATCCATCTTCGCTTTCGCCAATGACCACGACGTCAGGTTCTTCAGCCAAAAGCAACTGGACACGCTGTCTTGCTAACTGTTCGTCATCCACGATGAGCGCTCGGATTTTCATGCGGCTGGCGCGTTCGAGACGGCGTTCGTCAGCCCGTCCTCATTCAATTTTAGAACCGGCTCGAGGTGCAAGGGGAGGCGAATATCGACCTGGCAACCGTGAGGTTCAGCGCTCCCGAAAAACAAACTTTGGTTCTGGCCATAGAGCGCCTGCAATCTGGCCTGGGTGTTGGCGAGCCCGATACCACGCCGGCTGGAGCGGTTTGAGTTCGTGCCGGGCAACCCTCGGCCATCGTCCCGCACAATCAAGTGCAGATGCTTGTCTTCCGCTTTTGCCTCAATGGAGATGAAGCCCGGGCCGCGCCGAGGTTCGATGCCGTGTCGGATGGCGTTCTCGACCAACGGTTGCAGAATAAGAGCTGGAACCAGGGTTTTCATGAGTTCATCGGGCACGCGCTGTTCCACTCGAAGCCGTTCGCCAAAACGCTTTTGCTCAATGTTGATGTATGCGCCAATGAATTCGAGCTCCTGCGCCAGCGGAATCTCATGTTCCTCCATCGAATCAAGCGAACGGCGCAACAACTCGCTTAAGTCGCCCAGCATTTCATCGGCGGCTCGCGGGTTGACGTAAACCAAGGCGGCAATCGAGTTTAGCGTGTTGAAAAGAAAATGCGGGTTGATCTGCATACGCAGTGCTTGCAGTTTGGCGCTGGTGAGCCTGGCCTCCAGTTCGGATGCACGTCGTTCGCGCTCCTGTGAGCTTCGAAAATTCGTGATTGCCTGGCAAACGCCGAGTAAAGACCAATAGACTAGAACGTCCAGGGCCGCCCGCAGGCCACGAAACACGCCGAGGGAAGGGGGCGGCCCCATCCTGACCATTTTCGGATCAGCAGGCCGGCCTGGCGCCTCCGAACGCCGCGCCATGGGAAAGATTTTGTCAACCGCGCGAAAGGCAGTCCGACTGGTACCGACCAGCAGCAGGCAAGCCAAGAAATGTATACCTACATTCCGAAGGAGGCGCTTTCGTTCAATAGGAAAGCGGAAAGAGAGCAGTGCCACCGTAGGCAGGAATAACAGCCAAAGCGCCCAAAAGGACGCGCCGAAGCTGACCGCCTGGCGCCATGAAGTTGACCCGGGCAACGCGAGTGGAGCTGCAAACAGCAGCACGAGGGCTCCCCAAAGGCCAAGAACTGTTGCCACAGCCGCTACTTCGCGAGCGATGCTTCGTTTGCCTCTCATCTTTTCAGGTCAGGATGAGGATAAGTGCATGCCAAAGCAGCTCTAGGAAATAAATTTTCGGTTGCATTCCGTTCGTTCGGAATTGTGGTGGGAGCCCGGATGTTGAGCAAGAAGGCAGGACGAGGATTTCTGGGACGTAACCCAGGCCCATTGAGCCAATGCGCAACGCGATGGGATCAGAAGCGCGCTTTTCCCGACGAGAAAAACCTGACTGACGGAGAAGCGGTTCGCCTCAATTCGATGTGTGATTCAAGTTGGCGAGCCGCGCCAGAAGGGTAGCGGTGGCTGCTTCCGCTGTTTTGTACTTTACGGGAAGCAGCGAACGGGTGGAGGACAGCAGCGGCCGTGGTTGATATTCCTGAAATCCAGCCAGGGCTTCGAAACAGTGGGGATCGCTTGTGGCGCCGGCATGCAGGGCTTTGACTATGGCCTCCAATTTTAGAAAGTGGGCGGGTTTGGAGAGAACACAGTTTGCACCCGCAGCATAGGATTGTAAAACAGCGTCAGGGCTGGGGGAACTGTTGATAATGGCCAAAGGAATGTTTTTGCAGTCGGACAACTGGCGCATCGACCGCACGAACTCGGCTCCGTTAGTGGAACCAAGGTCGTATTCACACACGACAAGCGCCGGCAAGGGCGAGAGGAGCCGGTCGGTGAAGGGCGGGTAACCGCGCAAATATTTGAGGGCGAGCTCGGCGCTGGAGAATTGTTGCAGCACAAAGGGCGTGCGCGATAACTCAACCGCTTTGGCAAAGAAGAGTTGGTCGTCCAAATCGGGATTCAGATAGAGAAGCGTTTCCTGACGCCTGGAACTTGCGGACATATGACGGGTCACTTTTAACTGAAGGAGAGATTCAAAAAAACCAGGGCCGGGAAGTATTTGAACCGCTCTCCAACCGTGCTTCAAAGAGGCTTCAAGGCTTGGGAGAAGTATCGTCGGGTTAACTACGGAGGCAATTTTAATTACAAGAAACTTATTCACCAGCAATGCGCAGCTTATTCACAAGACCCCCCTCCAACCCAAGTCGGAAGCAGTCTCAAAGAGCAGTTGACACACATGCAAGCCGCCGTAAGCTGCCAAAGTGCTCATCCGCTTGCCCAAATTGCTGATTGTGCTGGCCTTAGCCAGTTCAATTGGCCTGCACTGGGCATTTCTTCAGGCTGTGGCATGGACCGGCATGGTGGTAAGTTATTCACTGGAGGCTCCCATTAGCGAAGCCGTGCTCAAGACATTTGATGGGCAGCCTTTCCAGCACATTGGGATCCTAAGCTTAGAATTCCACGTGGACAAGTTGTCGCG